>Ga0137418_10004705_pt1 | contig 12500 bp, 11 predicted proteins | sample CZODoug3_1_2_16f_FD_122242 | JGI IMG/M metagenome (GOLD analysis project Ga0137418, IMG submission 122242) | Vadose zone soil fungal communities from Angelo Coast Range Reserve, California, USA - CZODoug3_1_2_16fungal (Hybrid Assembly) | ecosystem: Environmental > Terrestrial > Soil > Vadose... | reverse complement strand
AAATCCGTTCTGGGAATCCTCGAGGGCAACACCTCCGCGAATGCCGGCAACCGCTGACCCCCGCGTCGCCCTCGTGATTCCTGCCTATCAGGCGGCCGGCAGCGTCGGGGCCGTCGTGGCCGGCGCGCGCGCGATTGCCCCGGTGTACGTCGTGGACGACGGCTCGACCGACGGAACGGGGGAGGGGGCACGGGGGGCGGGTGTGACGGTCTTGAGACACGTGACGAATCGCGGCAAGGGCGCCGCCCTGGCGACCGGCATTGCCGCGGCCGTCGCCGGGGGCGCGGACGTCATCGTCACGCTCGACGCCGACGGCCAGCATCCTCCCTCCGAAATCCCGCGCCTCCTCGCCCCGATCGTTGCCGGTCAGGCGGATCTCGTACTCGGCGCCCGGCAGCGCGGTGGCACCATGCCCCTCGGTCGGCGGGTCACCAACTGGCTTTCGTCGCGACTAGCAACGCGGATCGCGGGGCAGGGGGTGGCCGACGCCCAAACGGGCTTTCGCGCGTTCTCCCGGAGCGTTGCGGAGCGCGTGAAGCCGGCGGAGGACCGCTACGAATACGAGACGGCCTTTCTCCTGGGCGCATGCGACGCCGGCTTCCGCCTGACGTGCGTCGCCATCCCGACGATCTACGAGGGCGCCACGAGCCATTTCCGGTCCTGGACCGACACCTGGCGCGTCGCCCGCGTCTTCGCCCGTTACGCCAAGCGCATCCTGGCGGGCGGGGGGGCCGCATGAAGATCCTCGTCTCAAACGACGACGGGATCCTCGCGAAGGGTATCGGGATGCTCGCGGACGTCTGCGCGACGGTGGGGCAGGTGACCGTCGTCGCTCCCGACCGCGAGCAGAGCGGCACCTCCCACTCTCTCACGCTGCATCGCCCCGTGCGCGCCAACCGTCGCGCCGACGGCGCCTTCCAGGTGGACGGCACGCCGACCGACTGCGTGTTGCTGGCCCTCGGCGCCCTGATGCCGCAGGAACCGGACTGGGTGATCTCCGGGATCAACCACGGCCCCAACATGGGCGAGGACGTGCTCTACTCGGGCACCGTGGCGGCGGCGATGGAGGGCCTAGCGGCCGGGATCCCCAGCATCGCCGTCTCGTACGGCAGCTTCGACCTCGAGCACCTCGAGAGCCACCGGGCGGGGCTGCAGCGTCTCATCGAACGCATCGTGAAGGTCGAGAACTTCCCGGAGGAGACGCTCCTCAACATCAACCTCCCGGCCGTACCTGCGACGGCGGTGAAGGGGGTCAAGGTCACGAGCCTGGGGAGCCGCGTCTTCCACGAAGAGATCGCCCGCATGAAGGACCCCTGGGGGCGCGACATCTACTGGATCGGGGGCGGCCACGTCACCTGGTCGGGCGGCGCCGACTCGGACTTCCAGGCCGTGAAGGACGGGTACATCTCGGTGACGCCGTTGCACGTCGACCTGACCAACTACCAGCTCCTCGAGGTCGTCCGGCAGTGGAATCTCGGGGCATGACAGTCCGGGATGGCTTCGGCGGATACCGCGCGCGCCTCGTGGAGGGACTGCGATCCAAAGGCATCCGTGACCTCGCTGTGTTGCGAGCCTTCGCCGAGACCCCGCGACACCTCTTCGTCCCGCAGGCGGTGCGCCATCGGGCCTATGAAGACGCCGCGCTGCCGATCGGCAACGGCCAGACGATCTCCCAGCCCTTTACGCAGGCGCGCTACCTCGAAACGCTTGCGTTGACCGGGAAAGAACGCGTCCTCGAGATCGGCACCGGGTCGGGATACCAGACGGCCCTCCTGGCGGCGCTCGCGGATCAGGTGTTTACGATCGAGCGGGTCCGGGGCCTCGCCGAAACGGCCCAGGCTGCCCTCAGGGCCGCAGCGGCGACCAACGTGTCGCTCCTCGTGGGCGATGGGACCCTTGGCTGGAGCGCCTACGCACCCTACCACGCCATTCTCGTGGCGGCGGGGGGCCCCGAGGTACCGCAGCCGCTGGTGGACCAGCTGACGCCGCGGGGACGCATGATCATCCCGTTGGGTGTGAAAGGCGAGCAGACCCTCACGCTGGTTCAGCGGAACGCCAGCGGCGTGGAGGTCACGCGCCTAGGTGCCGCGCGCTTCGTGCCATTGGTGGGAGAACACGGCTTCGATGCTTGAATCGTTCGTCCAATGGCTTCTCGAGCGCTTTCGCGACCTGGGCTACCCCGGGATCATCGTCCTGATGGCGATGGAATCGTCGATCCTGCCGGTGCCCAGCGAGCTGGTGATGCCGCCGGCAGGCTATCTCGCGGCCAAGGGAGAGATGAATTTCGTGCTCGCCACGGCGTGCGGGGTGTTGGGCAGCATCATCGGCGCACTGGCCAATTACTACGGTGCGCACTGGATCGGAGGGCCCTTCCTGCGGCGCTACGGCAAGTACGTCTTCCTGAGCGAAGCGGCGCTGGCCCGGTCGGAGCGGTTCTTCGCGCAACACGGCGAGTTCAGCACCTTTGTGGGGCGGCTCTTTCCCGTGGTGCGGCATCTCATCTCGATCCCCGCGGGGCTCCACCGCATGCCGCTCCCCAAGTTCATCGGTTACACGGCGCTGGGGGCGTTCGTGTGGTGCACGATCTTGACGGCGATCGGCTACGCCCTGGGCCGGAACGAGGCGGTGCTGCGCAATGAGGAAGTGCAGCGCTACGCCACCTGGGCGATCCTGGCGCTGATTCCGATCGTGGCGATCGCCGCCCTGGTCTACATCCGGAGGCGCCGCTGAGTCGCAGACGCTGGATCGCCCGGGGGCGGGTGCAAGGGGTGGGATTCCGGTGGTACGTTTGGCGCGAGGCAGAGCGCCTCGGTTTGGGATGGTTCGCGCGGAACTTGAGCGATGGAACAGTTGAAGTGGTTTCTCAAGGTCCTGACGAAGCGCTCGACCGGCTCGAACAGGCGCTGCGGCGCGGCCCCTCGGGGGCACGCGTGGACGCGCTCGCCGAACTTGAAGTTCCAGCGGAGCTTGAAGTCCCCAACTCATTTGACATCAAGTGACTTCACTCGACGATCTCAAGCGCGCCATCCGCGAAGTCCCGAACTTTCCGAAGCCGGGGATCGGGTTCAAGGACGTGACGCCGATCTTGCTCGACGTCGCTTTGTTCGCCTACGCCGTCGAGCAGATGACGGTCCCGTATGCGGCGGCCAAGATCTCCAAGGTCGTGAGCATCGAGTCCCGGGGGTTCATCTTCGGTGCGCCGATCGCGCTGCGGCTTGGCGCGGGACTGGTCCCGATCCGGAAGCCGGGGAAGCTCCCGGCCGCGACCCACCGCGTCGAGTACGCCCTCGAGTACGGGACCGACGCCTTGGAGTTGCACCACGACGCCGTGGGCGCGCATGACCGCGTTCTGGTGGTCGATGACGTGCTCGCGACGGGCGGGACGGCGGCCGCCGCGACGCAACTGGTCGGGGCGACGGGCGGGGCGGTGGTGGGGTTCGCTTTCCTCATCGAGCTCGACTTCCTGAAGGGGCGCCAACGGCTTCAGGGGCGTCGAGTCGAGGCCTTGCTGCACTACGCGTAACTCACCTACATTTCGGCGCTTACGCCCCTGTAGCTCAGGTGGATAGAGCAGCGGTTTCCTAAACCGTTGGCCGGGTGTTCGAGTCACCCCAGGGGCACTGGGGTGCAAAAAACTAGACGGCTAGACGCCGAGGACGAAACGCAATGGCAACGCAGTCGGTGACGCAGCCGGGAGTGACGACGCAGGTCGAGCCGTTCCTCCAGCGCGTGCTCGGATGGACCAGGACGCACAGACAGGCCACGAGTTGGATCAGCACGGTGCTCATCGTGGCCGCCATCCTGTTCGTGTGGACGGCCTCGTCGACCAGGCGCAGCGAGGCGATCGCGGGCCGGCAACTGCAGGGGGCGCGGTACGCGTTCGACAACGGCAATCTGCCGCTCGCCGCGAGCGAGCTGGCGCGGATCAACGAGAATTACTCGGGCACGAACGCCGCCGCCGAGGGGCGGTTGCTCCTGGCCCAGGTGCGACTGACGCAGGGTCAGGCCCAGCAGGCCGTCGAGCTGCTGCGAGACTGGGCGCCCGGCGCCGGCGCCGCCTTCCGCGCGCAGGCGTACGGACTCCTGGGCGCCGCCTATGAGAACTTGGCCAAGCCACGCGAGGCCGCGGAGGCGTATCAGAACGGTGCGGAGCGGGCCCGCATGAGCTTCCTAAAGGCTCAGATGCTGTCTGATGCGGGAAGGGCGTGGGCAGCGTCTGGAGACACGACGAAAGCGATTGCCGCCTACCGGCGGATCGTGGACGAGATGCCGAAAGAGCCTGCGGTGACGGAAGCGACGGTGCGCCTGGGTGAACTCACCAAGGGGGCACCCTGATAGCAGTTAACTTCGTATAATAGATGTTATGTTAAGTTGTCCCATGTGTGAATGTGGACAAGCCAATTAGGTAAGCACGCCCCTAAATACCATCCGCCCCTCCCCAGCAAGCCATACGTCCTCATAGCGCCCGCGCGCGGCCTTGGACGCTTTGATCTCCAGAAGGCTGCCGCTCCTGGTCTGGATGTTGATGGGCAGCCGCGCCAATCCCCATTCCTGGACGGCGCATGCCGCAGCCACGGACCCCGTCCCGCACGCCAGCGTTTCGGCCTCCACGCCCCGTTCGTAGGTCCGCATCCGCCATTCCCGGTCGCTGGGCCCCGGCGAGATGAAGTTCACGTTGGCGCCCTGCGGGTCGAGCGCCGGGTCCATCCTGAGGGCCCGACCGCGCCCCATCAGGTCCAGCTGGTCGACGTCTTCCAGGAGCACCACGAGGTGCGGCACACCGACGATGCCGAGGGCGGCGCGCTGCTCCCCGGTAGCGAGTCCCAGCCCAGGGACAGCTGCGGGGGCGTCTATCGGCGCCAGGTTGAGCTCCGCGCGGCCTGGACCCGCCGTCCGGCTCCGATAGGTGCCGGCGTCGGTCTCGAGATCCATGCCGTCGGCGGCGCCCAGGTTCAGGTGGGCAGCGAGCGTCGTGCTACAGAGGGCGGCGTTGCCACACATCGCCGCTCGGGAGCCATCGGAATTGAAGTAAATCATGCGTACGGCCCCCGGACGGGAGCCCTGGGCGACGAACACGAGTCCGTCGGCGCCCACACCGGTCCCTCGGGCGCACGCGGCCTGGATGTCCGGCACCGTCCAGTCGTCGGGGGTCGAGACCCTGCCTCCCACCACGACGAAGTCGTTACCCGACCCCGTCATCTTGTAGATCGGGAGGCCGACTAGATGCGGCCGAACAACCGCTGGAGCCGCAGGCGCGGCACCATCCACACCGCTTCGCGGACGATGGCTCGATTCATCTTGCTCTGCCCCTCGGTCCGGTCGACGAACACGATGGGGATTTCCTGGAACTTGAACCCTTTTCGCCATGCGCGGACGCTCACCTCGATCTGAAAGGCGTATCCGTTGGAGCGCACTTGAGAGAGATCGATCGTCTCGAGCACGCGCCTGCGAAAACACTTGAAGCCACCCGTGAGGTCCCAGATGCGGAGCCCCGTGATCCACCGGGCGTAGATGTTGGCGCAATACGATAGCATCAACCGCCCCATCGGCCAATTTACCACAGTTACCTTGCCGTCGAGATAGCGCGAGCCGAGCACGATGTCCGCACCCTCGATTGCCTTGAGAAACTCCTTTAAGTGGGCCGGGTCGTGGGAGAAGTCGGCGTCCATCTCGAAGACGTAATCGTACCCCTGCTCGAGAGCCCACTTGAACCCCCGGATGTACGCCGTGCCCAGCCCCAGCTTCCCTTCCCGGTGCAGCACGTGCACGCGCGGGTTCTTGGCAGACAACTCGTCGGCCATCTGCCCGGTGCCATCGGGCGAGTTGTCGTCCACCACCAGCACGTCGAGACGCGGGTCCTGCGACAGGACCTGCGGCACGATGTTGAGGACGTTGGGCGCCTCGTTGTAGGTCGGGATGACGACCAGGGCGCGCTCAGGCACGCCGCCTCCGCCGCACGGCAGGTCCCACCACTGCCCCGAGCGCCAGGATGAGGGACAGCCATGTGATCACCTTGCCCCGGCGGAACGCCCGGCTGTCGAATGCCAACTCGATGGCCTTGGCTCCGGCGGGCACGGGGACGGTGATCAGCGTCCAATCACCTCGCAACACGCGCGCGGGCGCACCGTCTACCGTCGCGCGCCAGTCGGGATACCAGTTTTCGGCGACGAGCAGGTAACTAGCGGCCGATGGCGCGGGATCGAGTGCGATGGACATGCGTCCCGGCTCCCACTGCGTCACGGTGGCCCGCGCCGGGCTGGCGACCGGAAGATCGGTCAGGGCTGGCACCGAAACGGAATCGCGGGCGTCGAGCAGCACGACGCGATCGTACGCCATGCGGGGGTCAACGAGCGTGGGCACGATTTGCGTCGAGTCGAGGTTGGCCGCGGCGGAAACGACCCGAGCGTAGGGTGCGGGTGCCGTTCGCTCTAACAGGTTGGCAGGTCCGGTGGGTGTCGCGGCATCCCGCAATACTCGTGTGAACCCCGGGATGGAATCGAGCTGACGGGCGCCGGCCGGCACTATCGCCCAGCGCACGGCGAACAAATCCCAGAGGTGCAGACTCCCCAGGTTCCGCCACTGGTTCTGGCCGCCCATCACATCGACGAAGTAGCGAATCTCGAAGCCGTGCGTTCCCAAGAGTTGCGGCACGTCCTCAGCCATGAGCACGCCGCCCGGGTACACGGCGCGTGGACCCGTGAGCGCGCCGACATCGAGCGCGCGAGCCGGTGCGGGTCCGGGCGTGGCCTTGACGTGTTCGGTGATCGCATCGGGACGATACAGATCGTGGTCGAGCGTGCTGTAGGTCCAGAACGGCTTCGCATTGATCCACAGATCCGCAGCGATGACAACCGTGAGGGCGATCGTCCAATGCATGGGCGCCAGACGCCCCTGCCCCCACGCCCAGGCCAGGCCCGCGGCGGCCGCCAGCGCGATCGCGCTCGTCACGGCGCCGAACATGATGTCGCCGCCCGCGACCGGCTGGCCATGGGCGAGGGCGCCCGCCATGGTGCCGAACACTCCGGCCACAGCCAGCAATGCGAGGATGCCCGCGGCGATCAGCCAACGGCGGACGTGCGCCTTGCACACCGCGTCGTCCGCGCGCCGCTCGAGCCGCTCGACCCCGAACGCCGCGAAACAGGCCACCACGAAGACGACGACGAAGTACGCCATGCCGGGTGCCCGCATTTGCCTGACGTAGGGCATCACCGACCACCACAGGTGGTAGAAGGGCGTACCCTTACCGAGGCCGATCAACAAGAAGAGCAGTCCGATCCCCGCCAGCCACAGCCGCAGCCGCCTGTCCTTCCCTGCCCCTGCCCCGAGTAGCGCCAGAGCGACAACCGGGAGCCCGAGATACTCGGAATGCAGCTTGATCCCGTTGGTGCCCCAATAGGTCCCGGGCGCGCCCCACCCCACGAAGTTCTTGAGGAAGAACTCGGGGATGTGCATCCAGGGAATGCCGTAGGTCGTCGCGCCTTCAAATCCGCCCTGCACCGTCACGGCGCGCGGCGACAGCGGCATGTGCGCGAACGCCGGGAGCAGTTGGATCGCGGCGACGCCGAAGCCTACGGCAACGGCGGCAGACGCGATGCCCAGCACTCGGAGGCGATCGCGGGTTGTCGTGATGTCGGTTCCAAAGCCGAGGTACAGGGCGAACAGACCGGTGGCGACCAGCATGTAGTACGTCATCTGCACGTGCTGCGTGAGAATGCTGAGACCGATGCCCAGCGCCGTCACGCCGTACCCCCACCAGCGGCGATCGCGCATGCCGGCGACGAGGCCGAGCAGGACGAGCGGCAACAGGGCCGTAACGACCAGCTTGCCGTCGTGTCCGGGCTGGACGTACGATGCCACGAGGCCCGACAGTTGATACGCCAGGCCACCGACCACGGCGCCACTCCAGGAAACCTGGAGCCGGCGCAGCAGCAAGTACATGAAGAGGCCCGCCAGGACGTAATGAACGAAGAAGCCGATGTTGATGACGGTGGCGGTGGGCATGAGGAGGCGGAGAAAGGCCGTCGGGTACAAGACATCGCCGGTGCCGAGGGCGCCGACGTACGGCATCCCCCCGAAGATCTCCGGATTCCACAGCGGCACGTGTCCCAGCCGCCGCCACCACTCGGCCCCCCAGCCGCGGAACGGCAATCCCGCGGTGACCTGATCGCTGAGAGACCCGGCGATCCACTTCCCTTGTAGCATGGGCAGGCACAGGAGCGCGACCCACACCGTGAACAGGACCGTGGCGAGGAGCGTGGGCCGCCTGGGGGTGTACGGCGTCGTCTGGGGAATGTCGCTAGGGCGACTCAGGGGATCCCTCCGGTGTGGAGCGCCGCACCAGGGCGAGGCTGATCAGGGCCGCGCCCCCTTCCGTGACCGTAAGCAACACCCGCGAGCCGACGCTGGCGGCCAGCGCACCGCCGCTTCCGAGGGAAGGCGTCAGCAGGCTGACCAAAACGAGCTCCCGCACGCCGATGCCGCCGGGAGCAAAGAGCGCCAAGGTGCCCAGAATGTAGCTCAGGGTGAAGGCGCCGGCAGCCGTGGCGATGGAGAGCTGAGCGTCGGGCAGGAGCCCGCGGATAAAGAGCCAGAAGGCGAAGCTGTAGGTCAGCCACCCCAGGAACATCAGCGCGCTACTCAGCCCCACGGCCGAGAGCGGGAGTGCGGTGAGCGGGGCCTCGGCGTTCATCACGCGTCCCACCACTCGGGCCGTCGGACCCCAAACCAGCACTCCAAGCGACGCGACCGCTACCAGCAAACCGACCGCGAGGCGCAGGCCCGAGGTCGCGTGCGGCGTGGCTCCTGCGACGACAGCCACCCCGGTGCCGAGCACCAACGCTTGGAACGCAACCGCCGAGGCTGCGGCCGCACTGCCCCGCACGCCGGCGCGTTGCGCCAGCACGACCAGGCCGGTCACGCTCCAGATCTTTCCCGGCACGTAGCGGCCGAGGTTCGCCAGGCACCAGGCCCGAGCGGCATCGCCGAAGCCGATGCGCTGCGCCCACCCGGCCAGCAGGCGGCGCCACGCTTCGATGTACCAGACGTAGGTAAGGAAGACGGTGAGCGTGGCAAGGCCGAGCAACCCGGCCCGTGGGTGGAGATGGATCTCCAGCGATCGGAACTCCGCCCAGTTTCTTCCCACCGTCCGGGCGACGAGCACGATCACTACCAGGGCGACGGCCGCCTGGATGGCCCAGAGCCACCGCCGTGCGGTTGTCAGCTCAGTCCTTGACGAATTTGTAGGCGACCGAGCGCGCCAGCATCCAGAACGGCGCGGGGATGGGCGGATAGAAGTAGGTGCCGCCCCAATCCGCGAGGCGGAACCCGTTCATCTCGCCCAGGCGGCTGATCGTTTGCCGCGTCCAGCTGTAGATGTGGCCCTGCTTGTCCGCGACGCGGAAGAGATTCCAGATGATCTCTTTGATGTGATACGGATTGGGGACGGAGACCATCCACACGCCCCCCGGCTTCAGAATGCGGCGGATCTCCCCGGCGGTGTTGTACGCCGTCGGGGTGTGCTCGAGAACCTCGACCATGAAGACGTAGTCGAAGGAGGCATCGGCAAACGGCAGGCCCGACGTGATGTCGTGGATCAGGATGTCGGGGGCGGCGAATTCCGGAGCGATGTCGAGCCCCTGATACTTCACGTCCTTCGGCAGGTACTTGCGGAGATCGCCGTTGCGTGAGCCGATGTCGAGCACTGCGCTGCCGGGGCGGACCTTGGCGAGCTGCATGTGCTTGCGGAAGCGCATGCGCTCTTCGCCGGAATTGCGCCAGTCGGCGCGCTCGCTGTAGAACTTGGTCAGCTCGGGTGACGCGGTCGCGATTCGGTCGGCCATCGGTCGAAGTCCTTGTAAGCCAGGTAGTTGAGTATTCGAGGGCAGAAAGATAGTGAGCCCGGCTGATCTGGAGAAGGGTTATAGTATCGCCCCATGCGCATCCTTCACATTGTGACGGCGTTCCCCCGCACGTCGGGCGACGTCATCACCCCCTGGCTCGTGGAGCTGCTGCAGCGGCTGCGCGCCGCCGGTCATGACGTGGAGGTATTCACCTCGGCGTACAAGGGCGCCGGCGATCAGGTGGTCGACGGAATCCCCGTGCATCGCTTCCGCTACTTCGTCCGTCGTTGGGAGAACCTGACGCACGAAGAAACGGCACCCGACCGGATGCGGCGGTCCCTCCTCTATCGGGTCCTGCCGCTCTTTTTCGTCGCCGCCGGGATGCTGGCGATCTGGCGCCACGTTCGGCGGCAGCACTACGACGTCATTCACGTGCATTGGCCCATGCCGTTGGCCCTGCTCGGCTGGGCGGCGCAACGCGCGCACCGCGCACCGCTCGTGAGCACGTTCTACGGCGTCGAACTGCGCTGGGTCAAGGGATCGCTGCGGGCCCTCAAGTGGCTGGTGCGCTGGGCGGCGCGCCGGTCGGATCGGGTCGTGGCTATCTCGAGCTACACCGCCCATGAGCTGCGAGAGTTGGCCGACGTCCCGATCGAGGTCATCCCTTACACCACTGCCCTGCCGGCGCCGCCGTCCCTGCCTAAAGCGACCGGTGGTCCGCCCGTGCTCTTGTTCGTCGGGCGCCTGGTCGAGCGGAAGGGCGTGCCCTACCTGATCGAGGCGATGGGTCTCTTACGAGACGTGTCGATCCGCCTGGTAATCGTGGGAGACGGGCCCGAGCGTCCGAAACTCGAAGCTGCGGCCCGTCATTGGGGCGTTGCCGACCGCGTCGAGTTTCGCGGCAAGGTCTCGGCGACCGAACTGCAAGGCGCGTATGCGCGCGCCAGCGCGTTCGTGCTGCCGTCGGTCTTCGATGCCCGGGGCGACACGGAGGGCCTCGGTGTGGTGGCCCTGGAAGCGATGAACTACGGCACGCCTGTCGTCGCGAGTCGCATCGGGGGGATTCCGGACATCGTGGAGGACGGCGTTACGGGGCTCCTCGTGCCGCCCGGCGACGCGGCCGCGCTCGCCGCCGCGCTACGCCGGGTGCTCGACGAGCCCGACCTCGCCCGGAAGCTGGGCGAGGCGGGCCGTCGGCGCCTACACGAACAGTTCAGCTGGGAGGCGATCACCGCCCGGTGGGACGCGGTGTACGCGAGCCTCCGTTAGCGGATGACGTCCACCCACCCGTCCTGATTGGCGACCAGTACCCGCTGGGTGGCAGGATCCGCGGCGATCTCGCGGGGCATGCCCCCGGTGACGATGGTGCTCGTGATCGCCCGCGTGGCACGATCAATGACGACGACCTTGCCGGCGAACACCAGACCGACATAGAGCTTCTGGCCGTTGGCGCTCAGGGAAAGACCCTCACCGCCGCTCTCGAGCGGCACAGTCGCCACCGTTGCGCCCGTGGTCAGATTCACCACCTGCAGCGCGTTCCCGACCTCGTCGGCGACGTACAGCTCCGTTTGGTCGGGGGAAATCGCCATCCCCTGCGTGCGCCCGCCGAGCGTGAAGGTCCGCACGACGGTCATCGACCTCCAGTCCACCTCGAGCACGCTGCCCGCGTCACGGGCGGCCACGTACAGCAGGTTGCCGTTGGGATGCATCAACAGGTGGTGGGAGGTGGCCGGCAGATCTATCGAGCCCAACACCGCCTTCGTGGCAATGTCGATCTTGAAGAGTCTGTTGACGTTGGTCGTGACGAACAGGGTGGTCCCGTCGCCGGAGATCGCCACGGGCAAGGGGTCCCCCGTGACAGGAATCAGGTCCGTCTGTGTGCCGGAGGCGACGTCGATGACACTAACGTTGTCACTCCCGAGATTCGCGACGTAGGCCGTCGTGCCCGCCGCGTTGAACACGATGAAGCACGGGAGGGACCCGACCCCGATCGTGCTGGTCACCGTGTTTGTGGTCAGGTCGAACCGGGCGACGGCGTTGGTGTTGATCTGGCCGACGTACCCGACGCGTTGTGACGAGACCGCGATGCCTAGCGGACCACCCGGGGCGCTGATCCGCGCGATCAAGCCGCTGTCCGGGGGCGGCGGCGGTGGCGGCACCGTGTCGATGATGTCGACCCAACCCGCTTCGTTCGCGACGAGCGTGCGCCTGCGGGTAGGATCGGTGGCGATCTCCCGTGGCGTTCCGCCCGTGTTGATGACGTTGATCGTGGTGCGCGCCGCGCGGTCCAGCACCTGCACTTTCCCGGCGAACACGAGACCGACGTACAGACGCGCGCCGTCGGCGCTCAAGGCGATGCCCTCGCCGCCGCTTTCGAGCGGCGCGCTCGCCACGAGAGCACCGGACGCAAGGGACACGACCTGCAAGACATTGGCCAGCTCATTGGCGACGTACAGTTCCTTGCGGTCAGCAGACATCGCCATTCCCTGGGTCCGTCCGCCCAGACTGAACGTTCTCTCGACCTCCATCGACTTCCAGTTCACCTCCAAGACAGTGCCCGCGTCGCGCGTGGCGACATAGATGTACGGCTTCATGGGGTGAACGAGCAGATGGTGTGACGTCGCCGGCAGGGCGAGGGATCCGACCACGGTGTTCGTGGCC
>Ga0137418_10004704_pt1 | contig 12500 bp, 11 predicted proteins | sample CZODoug3_1_2_16f_FD_122242 | JGI IMG/M metagenome (GOLD analysis project Ga0137418, IMG submission 122242) | Vadose zone soil fungal communities from Angelo Coast Range Reserve, California, USA - CZODoug3_1_2_16fungal (Hybrid Assembly) | ecosystem: Environmental > Terrestrial > Soil > Vadose... | reverse complement strand
GCGGCGAAGAATTCGCCCAACGCGTTGCAAACCAACGCTCCCAAGCTTCCGAGCAACGGCCCACCGATACCTACGCACGCTTCCATCCACGCATTGCGCGGCGCTTCCTTAAGCGCAATGAACGCGCCCATAAACGGAATAAAGACAGGCGCGCCGACCTTGAGCCCAAATTTTTTGGCGACAATCAAATGGCCCGTTTCATGGACGAGCAAAAGCAGGACAAAACCCACCGCGAACTGCCATCCCCACAGTTGCATGTAAACCCAGACCATCAGCAGCATGGTGCCGCCGGACTTCAACAGAACGGGCAGGATGAATTTGACCTTCGCAAGAAATTTTGCGATCACGACGCCCACGACCGCGACTGGCCCGAGCGCCTTTTTTATCCGGCTCCAAGCCGTCTCTTCAATTGGCGGCTTGTACTCCTCCTCGGTCCTTTCGGCCTGAACGTTTACGTCTTGCACTTTAGAAATGTGCATGGCGTTTATGTGAAACGCCAATTTTCAAGTGGCAGCGCTGTGCCTCCTGACAAGTCTGCGGTCGAATGCGTTCAGCGAGACGCGCTGGCTGTTTTCGGCTTCTCCTCGGCCGTTGGGGAAGACTGCAGCCACGCGCTCCATTTCATGTTTTCTTTCCACATGGTGATGCCGGAATGGCCGTAATGTTGTTCCATTTCGTACTCGTCGTCTTTTATCACCGGACACCAGAATAATCGACCGGCTCTGCGCCAGCCGTCGATCAGGATCCCGTCTTCGAACCGCTGATTACGCGCAGTCACTACCAGCGCGTTGTTTTCGCTCGTTGTGTTTGGATACGCTTCACCCCAGTGGAGCACGAGCGTCTTGGGCTCGAGTTTTATCAATTCCGCCCCAATGTCCTGGGCCCAATGCCCGCACCAGCCGCGCTTTCGCATGCCGACATTGTACAGGAACACCGTAAACTCAGGGTTGAGAACGACACGATATTCTTTTTTGAGTCGGCGCGCTGTCGTATGCGCAGTGTAAGACAATGCCTGGGCTTCCGCTGGATCGACGTCCGCCGAAAGTCCCGTGAGAGCTTTGGCCAGATCTTTGATTGATCTTTCATCACTGGCATGCGCCAGACTGACCACAAGCAGGAATGCGAAAACGAAAAACAGCGCGCGCGTTGTCATTGATCTCCTCAGGCCTCTGCATTTCGCACTCCGGTCTCAACAGTGCAATAGGAAACAGGAAGAAATATCCTCGCATGACCGAATCTATCGCCCTCCGAGTTTGCGGAAATACTCAGCTACATTTCGTTTGAAGTAGAAGTACCACGCACTGGCACAACCAAACAAAGAAGCGTTAATGATGGCACGCCACATAATCGTGTGCCGCAGCACATTCAGTGCGCCAAGCGCGGACGCGTACACGATTATCAGCACAAATATCGCCATCACGAGATGGCGCGACCATGCTTTGCGCGCGGCAAAACCGTACGCGATCGAAGCCATCAGGCAGCCCACCACCCCAACCAGCGGGGCGGCGATGTGCAACCATTCCGAGCGAGTCACTTTTTCTCCGCCCATGAGGTGCGGCCCGATGTCGAGAATCGCGAGCGCGATTGAGACAAACATTCCTGCGGATGCGAGCGCCGCGAACCAGCTCAGGACTCGAATGCCCAATGGTTGCTTCATTTGAACCGCTGAAGATGTGTTGTAGAGGCGCTTGTGCCAAGCGCCTGAGGCCGTTTGACACAAGCGCCCCTACAGGGGACACGAGGGACACGGCTAATCCTTGTGGCGAATTGAGCCGGCGCCAGTGATCTGCTTCTTGATCGTCGGCGGGTTGCCGGAGTAAGTGACTTTGCCGGCGCCAGTGATCACAACTTTCAGTGTATCGGTGACTGCAACCTCCGCGTCGCCAGCGCCGGTGGTGGAGATTTCGGCTGTTTTAGCTTGCAGTCCATCGGCGGCTAAATGGCTCGCGCCGGTCATGTCGGCCAAGAGTCGATCGATGTTGCCATCAAGTGAGACTTCTGACGCTCCCTTCGATTCCAGAGCAAAGATTGGCCCGCTCAACTGCTTCACGGTTAACTTGATGGCGCCCCTGATCTTTCCACCTGCCCGCGTTGGACTTGAGATGACAATTTTGATTCCGTGGGTAGGCCAAACGTGCTCCCGCGTGCGCAGATGCAGTGTATCGTCCGAAACATTGTTCTCAACGTAAGGCAGCAGATTTTCGTCCGTCGTGACTCGGACAGCGGGCGGTCCGTTTTGCCACTCAATCTCGAAAGCGCCGCCAGCGTCGAGATTAACAAAAGCGGCGAGTGGTCGCTCCTGAGTTTTTATCTGGCCATTGCCTCGAATTCCGGGCAAATGGCATCCGACAACCAAAACGACATACCCGGCGAGCAAAACGATCAGGATCTTTCTCATGTAAAGTAGGTCTTCTCCGTTATGATGCAGCGACGTCGCGTTTTGGATTCAACGTTTACTGCACGATCTTCATCTTCACCGCGTCGACGAGGACGCCGTCGACATAAAATTCCACACGGTAATCGCCCGGCATCCATCCATCTTCGGGCCTCGCGAGTGTGAATGCGCCGCGTGTGGTCGGGCTTGCGGCGACAGCAGAGGCCTCGTCCACTTTATAATCCGGAGGAAAATCTTCGCCGATGTTTTCCGCGATCCACACAGCCTTGACGTTTGCGCCTTGTCGCAAACGTTGGCCCTGCCAGAGCGCGTAAATTTCCGGCGTGTTCAACGAGAATGTCGTTGTCGGCTTCCCGAAACGATCTTTCGCAAGACTCACTACGAGTCGTTTCGGTGCGGCGTCTGATTTCACTTCGGGGCGCTCGACAATTTTGGGCGCTTCCGCCAATTCAAGCGAAATGCGCTGGAGCAAATCGCCTTTCGCATCCTGCATTGTCGTAACGTCTTTGACAATTCCAACGCCCGGCGCAAACCAGCGATCGATGGTCATCCGGTTCGGCGTCGTTTGCTCGCCGTGGATGCGGAAGGCTTGAAATTTTCCCGCGGGTACATCGATTTTTTCTTCGCCCAGGACGTCATAATGCTGTTGCACTTTCAGTTCGCCAGCCTGGCCATCGAAGTCCCACGCGGCGCCTTTTTTCAGGGGAGCGGCGATCATCGTCTGCGGTGGATTAAACTTAACCAACTCGCCGTCGAGATTCACCCGAGCCCAGCAGATAATCCCGTGTTCGTCTACCGTGAACAGATCGGTATTGGTGATCGTGCTCCCCCGGTGCATTTCGAACTTAAGAAGATCTTTTCCATCAACGTCCTCCGTTCCCTCGAGACGATACAAGACTGGCATACGGATCTTGCCGTCGGCATCTGGTTTTAGGTTCGAAACATTCAATCCCTTTCCGATTTCCTCGGTCATGTTGTAGCGCCAGGTTGTACCCGGTGCGATGGGAATAACGGGAGCAGCGAAAACGGAACTGAGGCTGAAACAACAAATGGCGAAACAAACATTTCTCACAATGTTAATTCGCATGCTTCCCATGGGCGCTCAAGGAGCAGGATAGCACGCGCATGCCGTCGGCCGGTCGCATCAGGATTGGAATTGATTGGCTGACGGTGCTGCTCACAGCCGCGGAATCCATACGCGACATGATCCTGTTTGTGGTGTTGGCCCAAAAAAATAGTGCGGCTGTTACGGCCTATTGCCTTCTCCGAACCGAACTTAAAGGCAGAAAGGTAAACTATGAAAACACAAATCCCATTCAGAACAACAAGTCTCTTTCTCACCGGGGTCAGCTTAGTAACGCTGGCCTTTTTCTTGGCTGCGCCAAGAGCTCCTGCCTCCGACTCGCCCCGTGCTGCGTTCCTCAAAAACGCCTTGGGAGAGGTAGAGGTGCCGGAAACCGCGCTCGGCCGGGGTAACACGGCCGATGGAGCTGGCGCGTTGCAAAATAACACCACCGGGATATGGAACTCGGCGTTTGGTGACCGAGCGCTCAACCAGAATACGACGGGCGGCGCAAATATCGCCGTCGGTGTGAAGACCCTTTTTAATAATACACAGGGCACGCACAACGTGGCCAGTGGAAACCTGGCTCTTTTTGCCAACACGACAGGCATTGGCAATGTGGGATCCGGTTATGGCGCGCTGTATCGCAACGTCAGCGGGTTCGCTAACACCGCATTCGGTGCTGTAGCGGGCCTGAGTACTACCGGCGACCTCAATGTTACGCTGGGTGGCGGAGCGGGAGTCAATATTACCACAGGCAGTGAGAACATCGCGTTGGGCACGCTGGCGGGCAGCAACCTTACCACTGGCGACAACAACATCGACATCGGAAACGACGGCGTTGCCGGCGACTCGAATACTATCCGCATAGGCGATCTGGCGGTTCATGACTTGGTATTTTTGGCCGGACTCGTTCCGCTGACGCCCGAAGCGCCGAACCAAGCCGTGCTGGTGGATCCTGGCACAGGCCAACTGGGCATGGCCAGCGTCGGGAGCTTTCCACCAGGGCCACAGGGTCCTACTGGTCCTACTGGTCCAACCGGACCGGCAGGCGGTCCTCCTGGTCCTACTGGACCCACCGGACCGCCAGGACCGATGGGAGCAACAGGCCCAATCGGACCGCCCGGACCGATGGGAGCAACCGGACCGACAGGACTCATGGGCCCAACTGGCTCAACAGGGCCCACGGGACCCACTGGACCGACAGGAGCGACGGGAGCGACGGGAGGCTTAGCGGCGGTTTTGTTCGACTACAACAGCGGGACTATTGTTATTAGTGTTGGCGGCGCCGTGCCATTCAACCAGGCACCCCTTATCGTCGGGACGGCGATCAGCAAGACCAATAACACGACATTTACAGTTAACGCGAACGGCACTTACAGGATAACGTACACGTTGCGAACGGCTCTCGTATCGCTGTTGGCAAACGTGCAAGTCCGCGTTAATGGCGTTGGAGTGGGGCCGACCGCAGCGCTGGTGCTTGCGGGCACTAGCGTGAGCGATCAGGTGACGTTTTCGGCCAATACTGGCGATACGCTGCAGCTGGTTGTCGGTGGCCTTGCCCTTACCCTGGGGACCGGTGATAACGCGACCATTAACATTGACAAGCTACAGTAGTGTAGCTGGCAGACGTGTAGCGTATTCGATTCTCGGTTGGATGCCTGCAACACGGCATCCGACCGAGTGATCGCGTCTCAGAGCGCCGCTATCGAAGCGATGGGCGCGTGTCCCATTCTCGCTACCGTCGCGACTAAATGAACCATAAACGCCGCCAATCGCCCAACTGCAGAATTGTGTCCCGCACTTGGGTTTTGCTTTTCGGGGCAGGCGTCCCGCCTTTAAATCTACCAGCCGCGGCGGACACGGCTGCCTCCACAGCAGCGTAATTGCGTTTACGCGGTCTGTTGCGCAGACTGGTTCGATGTCTGAAGCGAAGGCTAACGCGGTGCGTGAGAAATTCCTTGCGGGTTTGGGCGGTGCGCTGTTGTTGATCACCCTCCTAACGGCTTACGCCAACCATTTTCACAATAGCTTCCACTTCGACGACGCGCACACGATCGTGAACAACGCGTCCATCCGCGAACTTCGGAACATTCCGCTCTTCTTCCGCGATGCAACAACCTTCAGTTCGCTACCGAGCAATCAATCTTATCGCCCGCTTGTCTCGACGCTGCTCGCGATTGATTACCGCCTCGGAGGACTACAACCGTTCTGGTTTCATGCGTCGATCTTCGCGCTCTTCGTCGCGCTCACCGTGTTGCTAGCGTTTGTCATCAATCGCCTGCTTGATGACGAGACAATTTCACCTCTTAACCGCTGGATCGCGCTTGCTGCCGCGGCTTGGTACGGACTGCATCCCGCAAACGCGGACACGGTTAACTACATGATCGCATCGTCCGAAGTAATCTCGACTCTCGGCGTCATCGCATCCTTCGCGGTTTACTTCGCCTTCCCGCGTTTGCGCCGATCAGGTCTCTACATCGTGCCGGCAGCGATTGCGATCCTGGCTAAACCAACCGCGGCGATCTTCGCTGTATTGATCGCGCTCTACCGTTTGCTCTTTCGGGACGGAACAGTCATACGCCGCACTACCCGGCGCCGCGCACTCGCTTATTTCACAGAGATCGTTCCGTCGTTCCTGGTCTGCGGCGCGATGCTGCTTTTCGTACAGCACTTGACCCCGAACACGTGGGTCGCCGGCGCAGCGAACGCCCGCAATTACGTGATCACTCAGCCGTACGTGATCTTTCAATACTTTAAGACCTTCTTTTGGCCGACTGGACTCTCTGCCGATTACGATCTCAATCCTTTTACAACAACTAATGATCCTCGCTTCTGGGCGGGCTTCGCGTTCGCCGTCTTTTTCATCGCTATCGCTATCGGGACGTCTGTTTTTAGAAAGACCCGCGTGATCGGTTTCGGTTTGCTCTGGTTCTTGATCACACTGATGACGACGTCGCTGCTGCCGCTGGCCGAGGTGATGAATGATCACCGCACATTTCTTCCCTACATCGGGCTCGTGATCGGGATGGCTGGCGCAGTGTCTCTCCTGATCAATCGCGCAGTGAGATTCGCTATGTCGGCGAAAATCGCGGTGACCTGCGCGATCGTGCTGCTCCTGTGCGCAAACGCCTACGCTACGTTCCAAAGAAACAAGGTTTGGAAAACCGAGGAAACACTCTGGCACGACGTCGTGTTAAAGAGCCCACGCAATGGACGCGGTTTGATGAACTATGGCAATACGCTGCTGGCGAAAGGCGATTACGCCGGAGCGCTCGATTATTATCATCGCGCCCAACAGCTCACGCCGCAGTATTCCGTGCTGTTGATCAATCTCGCGATTGCGGAAGATGGGACGAAACAGAGCGCGGCAGCCGAGCAGCATTTCAAGGAGGCATTGCGATTCGCGCCGACGAGCCCCGACAGCTACACCTACTATGCGCGCTACCTGCTCTCGAACTCGCGCGCCGATGAGGCACGCGCGTTCCTGCAAAGCGCACTGGAGTTGAGCCCAACAGACGTCACTGCGCGCGATCTCCTCGCGCGAGCGAATGGTCAAGCAGTCAACCAGCCGACGACGCAGACTCCAGAGTTTTACCTCGGTCTCAGCCTTCAGTTTTATCGCGAAGAGCGTTACGCCGAATCGATCGCCGCGAGCCGAGTAGCACTCGAACGGCGGCCGAATTATGCGGAAGCTTGGAACAACATCGGCGCCGCTTACAACAAGCTCGGCGATTACGAGAAAGCGGCCGACGCCTTTGAGGAGGCGCTTCGTCTCAAACCCGACTTCCAACTGGCGCGAAATAATTTGCAATACGCCCGCGAAATGGCCAAGTCGTTGGCCAAATAGCGTCGAACTCTGTCTTGCCAGATGGGCTGATTGCTTTGCGTCAGAGCAGGTGGCCGCCTACGCCGACAGTTGCTAGTTTCGAACCTGTGTTCCCAGGAAAAGAATCACGCAATCGACTACGGGCAGAACCGACCGACAGATCGCCTCTTAGAGCATCGCGGGGAAAGCGACCTATTCTTCCTGGGCTGAATAGGTCATTAGTCGTCGTCACTCGTTGCGGTACCAACGCTTAACAATCAGGGTGCCGCACGCTAACTGCCTGTGTCACTTTGGTTCGCGCTCCAGATCGAATGTGACTTTGCGTTGATGCGATAGTTTGTGATCTTTCCGTTGTCCACTTCAGCGGTGAATTTCTTGATGCAAATCGAGCGGATGTTCCGCAGTGTTTTCGTCGCTTCGTTTACTGCGCCCTGTGCTGCATCCTCCCAGCTCTGTGGCGACTGTGACATCAGATCAGTTCGATGACTTTAACAACTCTTGCCATGGCAGTATTCTCTTTCCTGCGGGTATCGCAGACGGCTGGCGCGTTGCGTGTCTGCGCGTTCCAACGTTGCAGCGCGAATGAATCGGCTTTACCGCTTTAATGGTGCAGGAGAACGTATGAAAGCTTTTGAGATCGGTGCGCTGCCGCGTGACGAAGTAAAGAGGTTCGTCGCAGGAGTTCATTCGGACCCGTTCCGCGTGTTGGGTCCGCACCGGGTTGGTGACGATTTGGAGATCCGGGTCTTTCGCCCGGACGCGCGCACGATCGAGGTCGTGCTCGATCGGGAACCGGAAAAACCAATCGCTGCAGAACGAATCGATGAGGAAGGTTTCTTTTGCGCCACTGTTTCCAACGCGGAACGCGATGTTCCATATCATCTCCGCATCGTAAAACTGGACGGCTCAGAAGAGCGCACGCGGGATGCCTATCAGTACGGGCCGATCATGGGCGACGTCGATCTGCATCTGTTCAGCGAAGGACAACATTGGAAAATTTATGAAAAATTTGGCGCGCATTTGCGAACGATCGGCGATGCGACTGGTGTTTATTTCGCCGTTTGGGCGCCGAACGCGCAACGCGTCAGCGTGGTTGGCGACTTCAACGGCTGGGATGGCCGCGTCAATCCGATGCGGAGGTTGTTAAGCGCAGGAGTATGGGAACTTTATTTACCGGGCATCAAGCAAGGGGCGCACTACAAGTTTGAAATCCGCACCCAGACCGGAGCGGTGCTGCTAAAGAGCGATCCGTTCGCGTTCTTTAATCAGCACGGCAAATCGACTGCGTCTCTCGTTTACGATTTGGAACGATATACTTGGAATGACGCGGAATGGCTGGACGCGCGTCAGAAAAAGAATTGGCCGCAAAGTCCGATTAGCATTTATGAGGTGCATCTCGGCTCATGGCGTCGGAAAGAAGGAAACCGCCAACTCACTTATCTCGAACTTGCCGACACGTTGCTGCCGTACGTGTTGGAGTTGGGTTACACGCACATCGAACTGTTGCCAGTTGCCGAGCATCCGTTCGAAGGCTCGTGGGGTTATCAGGTCACAAATTATTACGCGCCGACGAGCCGGTTCGGTCCCCCCGACGATTTCCGTCATTTCATCGACAAATGTCATCAGGCTGGAATCGGCGTGATCATGGACTGGGTGCCGGCGCACTTTCCAAAAGACGCACATGCGCTCGCCGAATTCGACGGCACCGATCTGTTTGAGCATATGGATCCTCGCCAGGGCGAGCAGCAGGATTGGGGCACGCTCATTTTCAATTTTGGCCGCAATGAGGTGCGGAATTTTCTAATCGGCAACGCGCTTTTCTGGCTCGATAAATATCACGTCGACGGCCTGCGCGTGGACGCAGTGGCATCGATGCTTTACCTGGATTACTCGCGTAAACCCGGGCAATGGATCCCGAATGTTTATGGCGGACGCGAAAACCTCGACGCAATCTATTTTCTGAAACGTTTCAACGAAGTTTGTTACGAGCGCTTCCCTGGGATCATCACAATTGCTGAGGAATCAACGGCGTGGCCTGGAGTGACGCGTCCGACCTATCTCGGCGGGCTGGGATTCGGGTTCAAATGGAACATGGGGTGGATGCACGATTTCCTGGATTACATGAGCATCGATCCGATTTACCGGCGCTATCACCACGGCAATATCACGTTCTCGCTGCTCTACGCGTTCCAAGAAAATTTTATTCTCGTGCTTAGCCACGATGAAATCGTGTACGGCAAACGCTCGTTGTTATCCAAAATGCCGGGCGACGAATGGCAGAAGTTCGCCAATCTCCGGATGTTTCTGGCGTGGATGTACGGGCATCCTGGAAAAAAGTTGGTGTTCATGGGCGGCGAATTCGGCCAACCCAACGAGTGGAACCACGACACCCAGCTCGACTGGGAACTGCTAAAGTTGCCGCGCCACGACGGACTTCGCCGGCTGGTTCAACATTTGAATTACACGTACAAAAACGAGTCCGCGCTCTGGCAACTGGATGACACTTACGATGGATTCGACTGGATCGATTTTCACGACGCCGATAACAGCGTCGTTTCATTCCTGCGGAAATCGGGAGACGGTGAGATTGTTGTATTCGTTGTGAACGCGACCCCGATGGTGCGTTACAACTACCGGCTAGGTGTACCCGAATCCGGATTCTACCGTGAGATCATTAACACCGACGGCGAAACCTACGGGGGGAGCAACGTGGGAAATCTCGGCGGCGTGCAGAGCGAATCTCGCGAATGGATGGGCCGCGAACACTCGATCCTGATTCATTTGCCGCCTTTGGCGACTGTGGCCTTCAAGCTGGAGAAGTGATTCGTTAGGCTAGGCGGAGTTGTCGGTGAGCGGCAAACAAACTGATTTGTTCGTTAGGTGATCGGGTTTTCCGGAACGATCACATTTACCGCATTAGGCACGAAAGTGATTTCCGCTTCCTTGCCCATCTTTACCCGTTCTCCATCGAGAAACAACGGAATGTCTTTCTTTGATTGCACAGTCACATGGCGCGTCTTGGTGAGCGTCACGCTTTCGTCATCACGCCATTTTCCAAACGCTGCCGCAGTCGCAAGCCCAAGTAATTCGGTGGCGTTCTCTACATCGATGGCAGCGGCTTCAAGCGTCTGCTCTGAATCGCACAATTGTTCAGACACAAGAGGGCAGATAATGGTCACGACTTCAGCTTTGCCACTCACTTCTGGTGAAATAAAATATTGTATTGTCGTGTCGAACATCGCTTGGAACGCAACGCCAACTTTCCCGACAGCATTAAGAATGTCGCCTTCACGTATGGCTTCGCGGGCTTCCATCCACAGCCCAGGGGCACCGACAACGGCTGCAACAAAAAACAGTTTGTCTCCGACACGGCCTGCTGACAGCTCCTTTGTTAAAGGATTAGCCAGTGTCTCTTTAAGCGCTTCTTGCCAGGATGAATCGCCATATAGTGCCCGAGGAAGCACATTCAGCGTGCCGCCTGGCAGCGGGAGAAGATAAGTGCCGGTTCCAGCGCACGCTTCCGCAGCCGTGCGGATGGTTCCGTCTCCCCCGAGTACTACGAGCACTTCGGGTTTAGGCGTCGCCGCTTCCGCAAACGCCCGCTCAATTTGGTCCGACTCTCCACACCACGTTTTGCAGTTGGTCACGCCGGCGCCTTTGAGAATGTCGAGCATTTCTATCTCCGATTCGGAGTCGCAGCCGCCGCTTGAAGTGTTGATTATGGCCCCAACTTTTCTTTGTGATACCTGGATGCCGGTTGGTTCCATGTTAGAGCTAATTCGAGGCATAAATTTACGAGTGTTGAACATTCCGTCATCGACGGAGATCACACATCTCTTGCGCAAACAGGCTCAAGCCCGGAACGTACCCGCGCTTTTGTTGACCTGCGAATTGAAACTAAAGAAACCAGCGCGTCAGAAGGACAAAGACTTTCACCACAACGTTTATGTGGTTCTGCTGAGCGACGCTGTCGCAAAGCATCCTTCTATTTTGCGCCTCAATCCGAAACGCGATCCGCTGAAGCCCTGCGTGTATGTTGGGATGACAGGAATTCCCGTCGATCACCGATTCGAAAATCACATGAACGGCTACAAATCAGCCTGGGTCGTCAGGAAATATGGCGTGCGACTGATGCCGGAGCTTTACGAACATTTGAACCCGATGCCATTTGAAGCCGCGGTCCAGATGGAATCAGAGTTGGCTGAAGATTTACGAGCCGGTGGATACACCGTTACAGGCGGACACTGATGCGGATTACAAAATGATGGGTGAGTTGCTACAAGCGCTGGTTTGCTGAACGTGAAGGAAGCGTCTGGAGCACGAAACGATGCAAGCATCTGAACTTCCGCCATTCGATTTTCAGCTGGGGAAAGACCGCGCGACGAAAGAACCAGCGACAGATGCTGGAGAATTGTGGGGATACGAAATTATTGCTTGGCAAAGGCGGTTTGTACGGTCAGACGATCCGATTTTCTTCGCCTGTGCGCCTCCACGAACCAGATGCCGACTTTCTGCTGATGTACTGGATCGAACTAAGATAATTCGAGTGGCCACGGCACGGGTTGAAAAATCTAACATCAACACACGCACAGCCGGATGTTGATGCGATTCATGGCCGCGGAGGAGCGCCGATTGCCAGAGGATAACATCATTGTTGCGCGGGGCGGTCAATCTGTCCGTCGCGTTGCTAATAGAGGATAATTTCGAATGCATTCACCCCGGACCATCGAACGAGCCGGGGCAGTTGATTCACGAATGCGAACCCGACCTTCGTCGCTAACTACCACCGCCGCGCTGAGTGGAATCTGGGCGCTCTTGCTTATCGCATTTGTCGTTGCTGCACTCTACTTCGGGCGATCAGTGTTCGTGCCAATTGCCCTGGCCACGCTGATCACGTTTCTTCTTTCGAGGTTGGTCACTCGCCTGGAACGTTGGATCGGTCGCATCGCGGCTGTGTTAGTGACGGTCATTGCGATGTTCACCATTTTCGCCGGAGCGAGCTGGGTTATCGGCCGCCAGGTCATCGATCTGGCTGACAAATTGCCCGATTACCAGGCGAACATCGTCACCAAAATCCGGTCACTGAAACTTCCTGCTGGCGGCCCGCTGTCGCGATTTTCATCTAGTGTTCACGTACTGCAAAGCGAACTGGCCGCGCCCGGCCCTGCGCCGTCGACGGACCGAGCTCGCAGTGATTCTTCGACCAGAACGCC
>Ga0137418_10000979_pt3 | contig 12500 bp, 12 predicted proteins | sample CZODoug3_1_2_16f_FD_122242 | JGI IMG/M metagenome (GOLD analysis project Ga0137418, IMG submission 122242) | Vadose zone soil fungal communities from Angelo Coast Range Reserve, California, USA - CZODoug3_1_2_16fungal (Hybrid Assembly) | ecosystem: Environmental > Terrestrial > Soil > Vadose... | reverse complement strand
CCCGGAATATTTGTATGACGAACGACAAATCATCCGCGCCGGCCTGGAAGATCACTTCATGGGCAGGCCGAGCAGCTTGCCCATGAAGTGATCTTCCAGGCCGGCGCGGATGATTTGTCGTTCGTCATACAAATATTCCGGGCCGATGAAGCCCACCACGCTGTTGACCAGGAATGGTTCAAATGCGCGCGCAACGCCGTAAGCTCTCGCCTCGAGCGTGACCTGATCGACTCCGTGATGAGCCTCTGCGGACAGGGCGCTGCCCTGGCCAGTTTCGAAGTACATCACGTGATCCCCCTTCCACGGAATCGCCCGTTGCCGATGATCCTCGAGAACGCGGTCACGACCCTCACGCAACATATCGAGTGTGATTCCAAAACTGCGATTTGCAGCCTCGGTGCCTGCGACCGATTGGAAGAGAAGATCCACCGGAGCGCCGTGTTTCAGAGCGTCCAGTTGGGTCGTGATGTGCGCCAGGCAGCAGGTCTGCGTGGGAATGTTGTGGGCTTCGACCAGGCGGTTGAGAGCCGACAGAATCGAGGTTACTTTCTCCACCGAATCCGTGGCTGGATTCACTCCGATTACTGCGTCCCCGCAGCCGTACAACAACCCTTCGAAGGCCGCCAGAAGAATCCCGCCAACATCATCGCTCGGGTGATTCGGCTGTACGCGGATGCCCAATACTCCGCGCTCTCCCATCGTGTTGCGACACTGAGTAATATTGCGGATCTTGGCACCCGCCAGCACGAGATCCTTGTTGCTCATCAGTTTGGTGACAGCGGCGGCGACTTCGGGGATGATGGCCCACTGCAGTTCCTTCAACATCGCTTCGCCGGTCGCATCGTCCAGGATGAACTCTCGGAGTTCACCTACCGTCAGGCTGCTAATGGAACGGAATGCCTGGTCGTTAAAGGTTTCCAGGATCAGCCGGCTCACATCGTCCTCAGATGGATCGATCAGAGGCTGCCGGACAATCTCATCCAAAGTCACATCGGCGAGCCGACGTTTGGCCGCGACCCGTTCGCGCTCGGATCGAGCCGCTATGCCTGCGAGCTGATCGCCGGATTTCTCCTCGTTCGCCTTCGCGAAAAGCTCGCCAAGGTCGGAGAATGTGAATTGCTCAGTCATCGAAAGTTCCGAAGTGGACCTCGATCTCTGGCGGAAGCCACCATGTTACAGAAAAACTCTTGGTCGACGTGCTAGAGTTTGCGATGCTAGGTAAGGCCGTACCCCGCCGTTCTCGAGCCTATGGCGCAAATCCGATGTAGTGCCCTTCTCTTTGATATGGACGGAGTGCTCATTGACTCGACCCCGGCGGTCGCCCGTGTCTGGCGCAGCTGGGCACTCGCACATCACTTCAATCCCGACCAGGTCGTCGAGCGAGCGCATGGGCGTCCCAGCATGGCCACTGTACGGGAATACTTGCCAAACGCAGATCACGAAGCGGAAAACCGGATTGTCGAGCGCATGGAGATCGAGGACCTCGCTGGGGTCGTGCCACTACCGGGCGTGCGCGAATTGCTTAGCAGCCTTCCTGAAAATCGGTGGACCATTGTGACGTCATGCACGCGTCCATTGGCTGAAGTGCGTCTGCGCGCCGCAGGTTTGTCAATTCCAGAAAATCTCCTCACGTCGAGCGACGTAACGCACGGAAAGCCGCATCCGGAGCCATACCTCAAAGCCGCTTCGGCGCTGGGATATCCAGCCAGCGATTGCGTGGTGGTGGAAGACGTCCCGGCGGGCATTCGCGCCGGAAAAGCGGCTGGGGCCAGAGTGATTGCGTTCCGCACCACCTGTGAAGGTTCAGATTTGAAGGCAGCAGGCGCGGATTGGGTGCTGAAGAACTGCAGCGAGATTTCACTTTTAACCTTCGATTCCGGTTTGACCCTAGCACTCGATCATCACGCGTAATTCGAATTACGGATCGTGACAATGGTCTCCCCAGGAGAACGACCCCAATGTTGAATCGAAAAGTCTTCTTTGCGCTTTCTTTTGTGTTTTTAGTTCAGCTGGTCGCGGCGCAGGCCCCGAGTCCTTCCTCCCCCGATGTCGAGAAGAGAGTGGATTCGATTCTCGGCAAGATGTCCTTGCAAGAGAAAATCGACTATATCGGTGGTTTCAACGACTTTTATGTTCGAGCCATTCCAGGACTGGGCTGCCCGCTATCAAAATGTCGGATGGTCCGATGGGCGTGCGCAACTACGGTCCTGCGACGACCGTGGCTGGGGGGATTGCGCTGGCAGCAACCTGGGATTCGGAGCTAGTGAAAAGAGCGGGTGGCGTGTTCGGAGACGATGCTCGCGCCCGCGGAGTGCACATCCTGTTGGGGCCGGGCGTGAATATCTATCGAGCCCCGATGGCAGGCCGCGACTTCGAATATTTCGGTGAAGATCCCTTCCTCGCAGCACGCACCGCGGTTGCCTATGTCGAAGGTCTGCAATCGATGGGTGTCTGCGCAACCATCAAGCATTTCATGGGAAACAATCAGGAATACGATCGGCACAACGTCGACTCACTGATCGACGAACGCACCATGCGCGAGATCTATCTGCCCACTTTTGAAGCCGCCGTGTAGCAAGGGCACGTCTGCGCGATCATGGATTCCTACAACCTCACGAACGGCCAACACATGTCGCAAAACGGCTATATCAACAATGATGTGGCCAAGAAGGACTGGGGTTTTGATGGAATCATCATGTCGGACTTCCCGTTTGGATATGGGCTTTGCTACACGACCTTCAACCACAGTCATTTGTCCATCACACCGCAGTCCGGAAATCTCAGCGGGCCCATCACTGTCCTTTTTGACGTGGCCAACACGGGTTCGCGCGAAGCTGCAGAGGTTGCTGAAGTGTACGTCGGAGACATGCATGCCAGCGTGCCCCGTCCAGTCAAGGAATTGAAGGGATTTAGGTGAATTTGAAGCCTGGTGAGACACGGCGCGTGATGATGACTCTCGATCGGCGGGCTTTTTCCTACTACGACGTGCAGGGGAAAGACTGGAAGGCAGAGCCTGGAGAATTCACAGTCCTGGTCGGCGGATCGTCCGACAACACTCCCTTGCAGGGCACGTTCTCGCTTGCTCAGTAAGACTTCGTCTCGGCGCGCTGAAAAGGAAGTGAAGCCTGAGAGGCCATGATCGAGTGAGCCGACTCGGCGTTCCGGTACGATCCTGCATACAGCTGAAACGGCGCCCAGTAGAGCGGATCGCGAAAGTTCGTGTCCCGCAGCAACGACAATTTCGCGCTGCGAAGCGCCCGATCCGCCGTGGCGCCCTTGTCCAGTTCATCGTAGAACGTGCTCATTAACCGCTCCGTCGATGCGTCGCTCGCTGCCCACAATGCGGCGATGACGTTGTGCGCTCCCGCCTTCAAAAAAGCCCAGGACAGGCCTACCAGCCCTTCCCCTGAATATTCCCGCCCCTCCGCACCGTAACAAGCGGAAATCGTGACCAACTCGGCCCGCAGCGGGTGACGGATGATCTCACGAGCGTAGAGCTTGAAGGAATCGCCTCGCGTGCTGCTATTCGACAGAACAATTGCTGAGTCCAGCGGAATCAACCGGCTGGCCGTTCCGTGCGCAACAAAATGAATGTGGGAAAACTGTTCCAACTTGCTATGGGCGTATGCTTCCGGAGTTGCCTGCTCGCGCGTCAGCACGACCCGCTCGGACGCCGGAAAATGTTGAGCTACCGTCTCCACCTGCAGCGCAGCCTTGGGCAGTTCTGGGTATCTCTGATTCGGAGCGACGCTGTTGCCAATGAGAAGCAGCTTGCGTTCTACCTTCCGCTCCCCACTTTGCGTATTCCCCAGTAACCGCAACGAACTGGCGTTCGTGATGGTCGCGTCTTCGATCCAGTAGTGCGGTTTCGGCTCACCGACCAGGAGTGTCTCGAAATTCAGGTTGTTTAGACTCCCGTCGGGAATGATGACCACCTTCCCATTCTTCGGCAGCAATGCTTGTGCGGGCTCGACCAGTGTGCGGTAGAGCGCGATTCCATCCTGGCTGGCCGGTTCAAAGACGACTTGCTGACCGCTCATCGACTCGCGATATCGCTGGATTGCTGCATCGATGACAGTTTTTGACGGGAGTGGACACAGCGTGTTTTTTTGTGCGGTGATGGCCCACAGATAGGATTGCTTTTCCCCCAGTGAATAAAACAATAACGTCCCGTTTTCCCGCTTAGCGGTTCCTTGTGCATCCAGGGGAGGCGGACTCCCCGATCCGTTTTTCGATAGCAGACCCAACCCTTCGGCGAGGGTTCGAGCGCGGTTGTAGTCTGCCCATCGCAAGGCCTGGTTGGTGAGTCCGCGAGCCACCAGGAAGTGAACATAGTCGTCATAGATGCGCGAAGCGTTGGTGAGAAAAGAAAGCTGGGCATCTTCATGGCGAACCGTCTCCCGGGCGGCTTCGAACGTCGCCAGCGCAGCACGATACTCGCGCTCTGCCAGGTCGGGCTTCTGACGGTCTTCGTACAGACGTGCCAGGGAGTATTGAGCCTCCCACCGGAGAGATACCGGGCAATTTGCGTCCTGCTCCACTTCCCGGAAGGTGCGCTCCGCCGTATCAGCATCCCCGCGCCGCATGGCAATTTGTCCCTGAACCAGGAGCGGATAAAGTTCATCGAGCCGGTTCTTGCTCGTTTGCGCCATGCTCAAAGCCTGCCCGGCATAGCCGCTGGCTTTTTCCAGGTTGTCGGTTTGAAGAGAAAGACGGGCAAGAACCCGCAGCGCGTTATACACGTCCTCTTTGCTCTGCACCGACTGTTCAAGTTCCAACGCGTGTCGGAAGGAATCCTCGGCTTGCGAAAAATTGCGTGAGTCCATGTAGACATAGCCTGCATTCGTAAGCCAGGCTGCCTGCGTCCCCATGTCCGAAAGTTCCTTGGCGCGCTGGTTGGCCTCAAGGGACAGTTGTAGTGCTCGGACGGAATCGCCCAGTTTGTAGTAGGCCCAGCCCAGGTTTCCCGCCGCCACCATAGCGGTGTCCTTCGCACCGATTGCGGTGGCTAATTTATAGGCTTCTTCACACTTGTCCACTGCCTCATCGAAGTGCTCCAGAAAAATCGAAACGTCTCCCAGGTTTGACAGGGCGGTTGCAGCCATGTAGGCATCGTCATGCAAGCGTGCGTACTCCAGGCTGTCCTGGAAGTACCGGCGCGCTTCTGGCAGTTGACGCCGCTCTAGAGCCAACACACCGTGCGCTCGGGTCACCGCATTGCAGGCTTTATTGAAGGCGGATGTACACAAGCGGTCCGCCTGATCCAGATTTTGCTGGGCCTCATCGAAGACGTGTAGATGGGCGTTCGCCACACCCTTTAGGGTGAACGTTGGGATGGCGATGTCAGGCTGATCGGGCGGGGGATTCGGTAGTTGAAGCGCCGGATCGAACAACCCCCGCCATAGAGCGGCATCCGCTTCGAGAACTCTGAACCTCGAGGCCCAGAACGGATTCGAAAGTTGGAATTTCTTGAACTGCCGGCCTGCCTCTTGCTGGCTTTCCTTCAAATCGCCATGCAGAAACGCCTGGTACGTGCGTTCGAATGCGGCCTGGGGCTCATCCTTCCGAACGCACGACGACAGTCCAAGCGTAATTGACAGAAGCAGGAAGCAAACTACGGTCTGGTTTTGCCGTTGGCGCCGACGTTTGCTACCTGGATGGTGCCTTCTCCAATAGAGCCCATCTTTATGTCGAGCATCGTGAGATCGAAGTAAGTGGTCACGCCGCCGTCCGGCGACCCTCCATCCTTGCTCCAGGTCTGCTCCACCTCGAGCACGCCCAGCGCCAGCAATCCGAAGTCGGGAATTTGCAGAATATTCCCGTAGCATTTCGTGGAGGGAACGGTGGCTACGCTCTTGACCAATGAGCATTTCAGCGTGGACTCGTACTCTTTCCCGTAGGTTTTGGAATGCCTTCTGACAGCTTCGATATGGTTGAGTTGATTATGGTACTGAACTCCCAGCGGCGCGGGAAGGCCCATGTTCGAGATGTCCTTCGTCTGCTGTTCTACTCGATCCAGAAACCCCGGGTCTTCCGAGTAGAGATGGTCATGGGCAGGTTTGCTGCCGCACATGTCGAGCACCATTTTCGGATCGACATGGTGTCCACCGATCCGCAGGTTTTCGAATCGCGTCCCCACGAAGGTCACACTCGGCACGTGCCCCTCGGAAGGCGGATGTATGGTCGAAACTTGTGCAACAATGCGATCCGCGGTGATCACGTCCAAAACATTCAATCCCTGGACCACGGCTGTGGCTAGCGTCACCCATCCATGATCTTCGGACTTACTGCCAGCGACGCGCGTGTAGCCCGACTCAAATGAAATCAGACCACTCGCATTGTATGGTTCTGCTTTCTGGAAGAAATAGCGATCGCTCTCCCCCTCCAACGAAAGAAATCCCTGTTCTTGGATCTTGCGCGCTGCCGGACGCTTGAACTCTCCGCTTACGAGTTGCGCATCCACGTGGTACTCATGGTATTCCACAAGAACCGATGCTGACTTAGGCACGGTTGCCATATATTTTCACCCCGCTCGTCTGAATTCACTGCTGGATTTTCAAATCAACTGAGGTCTGGCCGAGGTCCCTGACTTCCCCTGAGGCGCTAACTCCGTGCACTTTCAAAGTGTAGGCTCCCGAGCTCCAGTTCGCTCCCGGTACTTGCACCAGGAAATGATCCTGTTTCTGATCTTTATCAGACGCAACCGGAATGGGCAGCGACCATTGTCGCTTTCCAGATGGGTTAAGCAGGTCTGCCTTGTACTGGTTGAAGCCAGATTCGGGCGGGATTCGCACAAAAAGGACGAAGCCCTGTCCTCGAGAGACGGTGATTTCCGGGCCTTCGCCCCCCATCATGCCTACATTGACCGCGGCCCACGGCATAACCTGCGGCCGATTGAGCTCCTGATGCAGTTTTGGATTGGAGATCAGATTCTGGTAGCCGACTACCACCAGAAGGACCGCCAGCGCAGGCGCCGCCAGCGCCGGCCGAAGCCAGACCAGCCAACCCTGGCGGGTGGCTGCCTGAACTTTCACCGCAACCGGCCCACGACCTTCCGACAGCACGGCCCTACTCTGCTCCAGAAACATCGCCGCCGCTCGTACATCGACTGCACACTCTGGGCAATCGAACATGTGCTCTTCAAACTGATCCAACTGCTCCGGATCGAGTTCGTTGAGCAGGTACCTCTCCGTTGCTTTTAGGCGCAACGCTTCACTATGCTCCATGTCCACTGCTCTCCTCTTTTGAGTAGTGAAGCGACATACTGAAACGTTTCATCCTCTTCCGGCCGCCGTCATTCCAGGTGGTCGTCGGTCAATGTTCTTTAGATACAATGACTTGAAGGATTGCTTGGCGCGATGCACAAGCACTCGTAAGTAATCTCGATCGACCCCGAAATTGCGGCAAACCTCGTCCTTATCGCGTTCCTCCAGAAAGACCTCGCGAATCAGTCGACGATCGCGCTCCGGGAGGTCCTCAAGAATCTCCCGGACCTTTTCTCCCATCTGCTTGGCGGCCACCGCTCCCAACACGTCGATGACTGGATCCGGCAAGTCAGTTTCGGGCTCATCGTCCAGCGAACTATCACGAGAAGCGGCACGGTAGTGTTCGAGCAAAACATTGTTGCAAATCGAGTTCATGAAGGCTCCCAGTCGCTCTGGCTGGCGGATGCCACCTGGGCTTCGTAGCGCGGTGAAAACGCGGGCAAAAGTTTCCTGGCGCACATCTTGAATGGCTTCTGGAGTTCGCAAGCGGGAGCGCAGCTTCAATTGGATCAGTTCGCTGAAATAAGCGACAAAATGCTCCTGAGTCCGGAAATCACCGGCACGAAGACGCTCCACGTAGGACTCATCAAAAGCTTGAAATTGCAAGCGCTGGCCTCGCTGGAATGCAGGAGTGACGGCTAGTTTACACCTAAAGGGGATGAATCCCGAGTGGGCGATTGGCCAAGACAGGCATGCCGAAAGGACAACACAACTTCACAGACCCACCCAGGCGAGCGCGGAAATCGGAAGTTTTTCTTCCGAATTCCGTCTTCGTCTGAAACGTAATGACAGCCCCATGCACAATGGAGATGGTACGACAATGCTCAGAAGGCGACAGACCAAAGGGCAGTTCACGCGGGGCGAGTCCGCGCTTACTCGAGGCCAGGACGGGGAACCGTCGTTTCAACTGACCATGCTGCGCGCCTTCCTGCTTCCGGTCGCCTGCCGGGACGTCTATGTTCTGAAGGATATTCAGGGATATACGCTTCCTGAAGTCGCGACGGTGCTTGGAATTAGTAAAGACGAAGCAACAAAACACTTGCGGCGAGCTCGGCGCGAAATGCAAACCAGCTGAGCATACCGGGCCGCCGCGTGTTTCCAGGTTCCCGAATGGACCCTTGCACTTGGGGGAGGGCGGGGTACTACGGCACGCCGGAGCCGAGATTGAGGCTCCGGCGTTCCTCGGGAAACGGCAGTTTCTGACTTAGATCTTGCTCCGTTCAGACTTCTTCACCGGCACTGGCGGTTAGCCCCTTCGGCAGTGCTGATCCCCCCGCGCCTGACCCGGGCCTTATTCCTGCCTTCCAAACATTTGCTTCCCAAGCAGTTCCCGTTGCATCCAATACCCAATCCCAAATTAGGGGTGTAGCCACTCAGCGAGATCGGTTACATCCTTTGGTTTCTAAGGTCATGTCTGGACTTCGGCGCGTACGCGGCGGTCCACCCTGTCAGCGTGACCCACCCCAGTTGGGCCGTTTACGGCCGGTAGTTAAAGGGATCATCAATGTGGATCGTTAAGCTTGCCTTACGGCGGCCCTATACGTTTACGGTTCTTGCGCTTCTCATCCTGATCCTGGGTCCGATCGTTATTCTGCGCACGCCGACCGACGTTTTTCCGGAAATCAACATCCCCGTCGTAAGCATCGTCTGGAACTACAGTGGGCTTCCCGCCGAGGACATGGGCAACCGCATCGTGTCGATCACCGAGCGCGCGCTGACTACCCTGGTCGACGACATTGAACATATCGAATCCCAGTCATTGAACGGTGTCGCGGTGGTGAAGGTCTTTTTCCAGCCACACGCCGACGTAAACAGGGCTATCGCGCAGGTGACAGCAATCTCGCAGACGCAGCTCAGGCAGTTGCCGCCAGGGACAACGCCCCCGCTAGTGATTACCTACAACGCCTCGACCGTTCCGATTCTGCAGTTGGCACTCTCCGGGCAACAACTGTCGGAACAACAACTTTTCGACTACGGAGTGAACTTCATACGAACGCGGCTGATCACCGTGCCGGGCGCCGCCATCCCATTTCCCTATGGAGGCAAACAGCGGCAGGTGCAGGTCGACCTGAATGCGGCAGCGTTGCAGGCGAAAGGGCTGTCTCCGCTGGACGTTGTCAACGCGGTAGGAGTGCAGAACCTAATTTTGCCCTCGGGCACAACCAAGATCGGCCCCTTGGAGTACGACGTCGACATGAACGCCAGTCCGCAGACGGTTGCGGAACTGAACAACCTGCCAATCAAGACGATCGGGACCAACACCATCTACATCCGCGACGTAGCAAACGTGCGTGACGGATATCCTCCCCAGACCAACATTGCTCGTGTCGATGGGAAGCGTGCGGTTCTGCTCACTGTGCAGAAAGCGGGGAGCGCGTCCACTCTCGACATCGTTTCCGGAATCAAGCGGCTGCTGCCCGAAATCCAGAATGGCCTTCCTGGGGATCTGGGGATCCGCCAACTGGCCGACCAGTCACTCTTTGTGCGTGCTTCGATTCAGGGGGTGGTGCGCGAGGCCATCATCGCTGCCTGCCTCACCGGGTTGATGATTCTGATCTTTTTGGGAAGCTGGCGGAGCACGGTCATCATCGCCGTTTCGATTCCGCTTTCGATTCTTACCTCAATCATCTGCCTCAGCGCGTTGGGCGAAACGATCAACATCATGACGCTGGGTGGATTGGCGCTGGCGGTCGGCATCCTGGTGGATGACGCAACCGTCGAAATCGAGAACATCAATCGCAACATCGCATTGGGGAAAGAGGCGGAGCACGCGATTCTCGATGGCGCTCAGCAGATCGCGGTTCCGGCTTTCGTCTCCACGTTGGCCATCTGTATCGTCTTCGTGCCGATGTTTTTCCTGACGGGCGTGGCGCGATATCTCTTCGTGCCACTTGCCGAAGCGGTTTCATTCGCAATGCTGGCGTCGTATCTGCTTTCGCGAACGGTTGTGCCCACTATGGCGAAATACTTGCTGCGCGGCCATGAGGCCGAAGCGGGCCACGTGGAGCATACCAGCAGAAATCCATTCGTCCGCTTGCAAGCTCGTTTCGAGGAAAGCTTCGAACGTTTTCGGGAGCGGTATCACCGTTTGCTGGAACGCTGCCTGCATCATCAGAAGGCTTTCCTGATTGGGTTCTTCGCTGCGTGTGTTGTCTCGGTGGTGTTCCTGGTTCCGTGGCTGGGTCAGGACTTCTTCCCCGCAGTCGATAGCGGCCAGTTCAAGCTTCATCTTCGGGCGCGCACCGGTACGCGCATCGAAGAGACCGCACGTTTGTGCGACTTGGTTGAGCAATCGATCCGCGAGCAGATACCGCAAGAGCAGGTCTCGAGCATCATCGACAACATCGGTTTGCCCTACAGCGGTATCAATCTCACCTACAGCACGTCTGCCCCGGTAGGACCTGCCGATGCCGATATTCTCGTAAGCCTTTCCGAGAACCACGAATCGACAGAGAAGATCGTCCACGATTTGCGCATCAAGCTCGCGAATGAGTTCCCCGCTGTGACCTTCGCGTTTCTTCCGGCCGACATTGTCAGCCAGATTCTGAACTTCGGTCTGCCTGCTCCCATCGATATCCAGATCGTGGGATACAACCAGGAGAACAATCGGCGATTTGCGGATGACCTGCTGCAGCGAATCCGATACATTCCTGGGGCCGTCGACTTGCGTATTCAACAGCCCTTCGATCAGCCCAAACTGCACATCAATGTGGACCGGACGAAGGCCGGACAGACTGGGTATACCGTCCGGGACGTGGCCAGCAACTTGCTGATCTCGCTGAGCGGTAGCTTCCAGACCTCCCCGACGTTCTGGCTGAATCCGAAAAACGGTGTGAGTTATCCCATCGCGACTCAAACCCCGCAATACCGGCTGGACTCGCTCCAGGGACTTGAAAACATTCCGGTCACCGGCGCAAGTGGGGCGCCCCCGCAGATCCTGGCCAGCCTGGCGTCGATACGGCGCGGAGTTGGTCAGGGATTGGTTTCTCACTATGACATCCAGCCCGTCGTCGACATCTACGGTTCGGTCCAGGGACGCGATCTGGGTGGAGTGGCTCGCGACCTCAACAAGATTGTCGCGGACAGCAAGGCGCCTCAGGGATCGCGAGTCGTGGTTCGAGGCCAGATCCAGACTATGCGTTCGTCCTACGTCGGGCTGCTCGGAGGCTTGGTCTTTTCAATCTTGCTTGTGTACTTGTTGATCGTGGTGAACTTCCAGTCGTGGCTCGATCCGTTCATTATCATCTCAGCGCTGCCCGCCGCGCTTGCGGGGATTGCGTGGTTTCTCTTCATCACCAATACCACGCTCAGTGTGCCCGCGCTCACCGGTTCAATTATGTGTATGGGTGTCGCCACGGCGAACAGCATCCTGGTCGTGAGCTTTGCGAAAGAGCAGATGGAAGAGGGGAAGGACTCGGTCTCGGCCGCATCGGAAGCCGGCTTTACGCGCTTCCGTCCGGTCTTGATGACGGCATTGGCGATGATGATCGGCATGGTGCCGATGGCTTTGGGCCTCGGAGAAGGTGGTGAACAAAATGCGCCACTGGGTCGAGCGGTCATCGGCGGGCTGGTTCTCGCGACTGTGTCGACGCTCTTTTTCGTACCCGTATTTTTCAGTCTTTTACACGGGCGGCGGGGTCAGACCACCGAGTCTGAACCAGCAAGCCAAAACTAATACGAGTCTTACGAGTCCAGGGGAGTTAACATGCAGGTCGAAGAGCAGCGCAACGTGGACAGGCCACTAGTGGTGCGAGAAACGAAAACGAAGACGCCGCCGCGGCATGGTGCGAGGCGTTCATGGATCATTGCGATGGTCGCCTTCCTGATCGTTGTAGCGGTGGTGATTGCCGGTATCCTGCCCCGTGTCAAGGCGCGTGCGACTCTCCGTGCAGAAACTAACCAGCTGGCGGTGCCGGCCGTGGTGGTGGTGCAACCCAAACGCGCGGCTCCCGGTCAGGAAATTGTCCTACCAGCGAATGTGCAGGCCTTCAAAGATGCGCCCATCTACGCCCGCACGAACGGATATTTGCGGCGCTGGACCGCAGACATTGGCACTCGTGTGAAGGCCGGCCAGTTGCTGGCGGAAATCGATACGCCGGAAGTGGATCAGCAACTGCATCAGGCCCGCGCCGATCTGACTACCGCTGAAGCCAACGTACACTTATCAGAAATTACAGCCAATCGCTACCAAGGGTTGCTGAGGAGCGATTCCGTTTCGCAACAGGATGCCGACAA
>Ga0137418_10004702_pt1 | contig 12501 bp, 10 predicted proteins | sample CZODoug3_1_2_16f_FD_122242 | JGI IMG/M metagenome (GOLD analysis project Ga0137418, IMG submission 122242) | Vadose zone soil fungal communities from Angelo Coast Range Reserve, California, USA - CZODoug3_1_2_16fungal (Hybrid Assembly) | ecosystem: Environmental > Terrestrial > Soil > Vadose... | reverse complement strand
GACGCGGGCGAGACGGTCAGCGCCCGGGTGCCGGTGCGGATTCCCTCCGAGCTGGGCCGGCAGGAATTCGTGCTGGTCGCGCTGGTGGCGGGCGAGCGCGGCCCGGTCGCGTTTCCGACCCCAAAAGGTTCCGGCTCGGTGACCGCCTTTTCGCAAGCCGACGGATTTCTGGCGATCGACGCGCTCGCGTCCGCGCTCGATGCGGGGAGCGACGCCGAGGTCACGTTGATCGGACGCACCCGCATGCCCGACCTCGTCATCATGGGCAGCCATTGCGTCGCGCTCGACGCGGTGCTCGGTCGGCTCGCCGATCAGGGTTTTGCGGCGCGCACCCTCGCGATCGGAAGCCAGGGCGGCGTCACCGCGGCGGAACGCGGCGAATGCGATCTCGCGCCCGTGCACCTGCTCGATCCGGCGGGACAGACCTACAACCGCCATCTGGTGCGTCCCGGCATCGCGCTGGCGCCGGGCTGGCGGCGGATGCAGGGCTTCGTGTTCCGCGCCGGCGACGCGCGCTTCGCCGGCAAGACCGCCGCGCAGGCGCTGGCGGCGGCGCTCGCCGATCCCGACTGCCTGATGGTCAATCGCAATGCGGGCGCCGGCACGCGCATCCTGATCGACCGCCTGCTGGGCGGGACGCGGCCGGCGGGCTACGCCAATCAGCCCAAGTCGCACAATGCGGTCGCGGCCGCGGTCGCCCAGGGCCGCGCCGACTGGGGCATCGCGATCGCGCCGGTGGCGCGCCTCTACGGCCTGGAGTTCCTGCCCGTCGCGCCGGAACACTATGATTTCCTGCTGGTTGAGAGCAGGAAAGAGCGCCCCGCCGTCCAGGCGTTCCTGGCGGCGTTGCGCGACCCCGCGGTGCGCGCGCGGATCGCCGCCCTCGGAATGGTGCCGGCCGATGACTAGGGCGATGACGCGCGTCGTGCTCGTGGTTGCGGTCTTGGCGGGAGCGCTCGCGTCGGCGCAGGCGCAACTGCGCGGCCATGGCGGGCCGGTGCGCGCGCTCGCGGTCTCGCCCGACGGCCGCACCGCCATCTCGGGCAGCTTCGACGAGACCGCGATCCGCTGGTCGCTTGCGCGCGACGCAGCCGAGCAGGTCATGCGGTTCCACGACGGCTCGGTCAACGCGGTCGCGTTCCTTGGCGACGGCCGCATCGCGACCGCCGGCGAGGACCGCCGTGTCGCCCTGTGGGTGCCCGGCGACGACCGGCCCGCGCTGGTCTTCAGCGGCCATGAGGCGCCGGTGGTGGCGCTGGCGGCCTCGCCCAACGGCGCGATGCTCGCCTCCGCGTCCTGGGATCATACGGTGCGCCTGTGGGGGCTCGGCGGCGCAAGCCCGCGCGTGCTCGACGGCCATCAGCAGAACGTCAATGGCGTCGCCTTCACGCCCGACGGCCGCGCGGTGGTGAGCGCGGGCTATGATCTCACCTTGCGGATCTGGCCGCTCGCCGGCGGCGCGCCCACCATCACGACCTTGCCGACGCCGCTCAACGGCGTCGCGGTCGCGCCGGACGGCGAGATCGTCACCGGCGGCGCCGACGGCAAGATCTACTTCCTGTCGCCGGCCGGCGAGCTGCGCCACGAGATCGCGGCGGCCGACACGCCGATCATCGCCATCGCGCTCTCGCGCGACGGCGCGCTGGTGGCGGCGGCCGGCATCCGCGGCTCGGTCGCGATCATCGAGCGCGGCGCCCGCCGTGTCGCCCGCACGCTGGTCGGTCCCGGCTTGCCGGTGTGGTCGGCGAGCTTCCTGCCCGACAATCGCACGCTCTTGACCGGCGGCGCCGACCGCATCATCCGGCGCTGGGATTCCTCGAACGGCGAGCAGGTCGGCTCGCTCGCGGTCGGCGGGACTGAGGATACGCTCGCGCCCTATGCGGGCGATCGCGGCGCGGAAGTCTTCCGCGCCTGCGTGGCCTGCCACACGCTCCATGCGGGCGACACCAACCGCGCCGGTCCGACGCTGGCCGGGATCTTCGGCCGCAAGATCGCGACTTTGCCGGGCTACCGCTTTTCCGAGGCGCTCAAGCGGCTCGACATCGTGTGGACGCCGGAGACGGTCGCCAAGCTGTTCGAGGTCGGGCCCATGACCTACACGCCCGGCACCAAGATGCCCGAGCAGAAGATCGGCGCAGCCGAGGACCGCGACGCGCTGGTGAAGTTCCTGGAGAAGGCGACGAAGGAATGATCCTTTCCGTCATTGCCCGCGAAAGCGGGCAATCCAGTCATCACAGTCATCTCCGCCGATGGCACGGTGCCGCCACCGCAACGTCACGGCGTACTGGATGCTCCGCTTGCGCGGAGCATGACGAGGCGGAGTTAAGACGGTGGGCCCTGAGGGCTCACGTCTTCTGCTTCTCCTCGCGCTCGCGCAGATAATCCTCGCTCGTGCGCACCTTCGGGCGCGGGGGACCGTAGGGGTCGAAATTCTGCTCGCTCACCGCGGCGACCCGGCAATCCTCGCACATCTTGAGGACGTCGAGGCGGACGCCCTCGCCCTTGAACATCCAATGCCGGCCCGCGAGCTTGGCGGTGACGCGCTCGATCGTGCTCTTCACGCCGAACGGCTTGTCGCAGCGGATGCAGCGGAACGGCTCCTCCTGCTTGAGGACGCGCGCCGAGGCCGTCGCGGCGCGAAAGTCGATCTGCGGCGCGAGCGTGATCACCTTCTCGGGGCAGGTCGCCTTGCACAGGCCGCATTGCACGCAGGCATCCTCCGAGAAGCGCAGCATCGGCAGCTCGGGATTGTCGCTCAGCGCGCCGGTCGGGCAGGCCGACACGCAGGCGAGGCAGAGCGTGCAGCCTTCCGTGTCGAGCACGACGGCGCCGAAGGGCGCGCCGGCCGGCAGCGCCACGATGTCCACCGGCTGCGGCGCCGCGCGGTGCAGCTCGCGCAAGGCGAGGCGCAGAACGTCGCGCTTGGCCCCGACGGCGGAGAATGTCGCCGGGCGCGGGCAGGGCGAGGCGGGCGCGATCGTCCGCAGCGCCATCCCGAGCGCATCGGGATCGTCGGTCTCGATCGTCGCGACCCGGCCGGCGCCGAAGCCGAGGCCCATAAGAATGGGCTCGGCCAGCGCGATCGTGCGCGTGAGGCCGGCGATGTCGTGGCGCGGGCGAGCCCGCAGCAGAAAACGCAACGCACACGTCCCATAGGCGAAAGCCGCCGCGATCGTCTCGATGCCGACCTGCGTCGTCTCGTTGACCAGGAGCGGCAGCACGTTGGCCGGCAGGCCGTCGCCGTGGCGCGCGAGCGCGTCGATCAGCGCCGTGCCGTGGTCCTCGTCGTGCATGAGCACGATCGGATTTTCGCCGCCCGCCTCGCGGTAGGCGGCGAGCAGCGTGCGCAGCTTGCGCATGAGCGCGTCGGCCGGCGGCAGCGCATAGCTCGCGGCACCGGTCGGGCAGACCGCGGCGCATTGGCCGCAGCCGGCGCAGATCGCGCCGTCGATCGCGACGTGGTTGCCGGCCGGGGCGATCGCGCCCGTCGGGCAGAGGTCGAGGCAGCGGGTGCAGCCGACGATCTGCGAGCGCGCATGTGCGCAGAGATGCTCGGTGACGGTGACATAGCGCGGCTTGTCGAAGGAGCCCACGAGGTCGCGCGCCGCCAGCACCGCGCGCAGCACCGCGGCGGGGTCGCCCGGGTCGGCGCGCAGATAGCCCGCGCGCAGATCGGGCGCCGGAAACAGCGCCGCGCCGCCCGACATGTCGAGCACGATGTCGCAGCGCGATGCCGCATCGTCGCGACCAGGCCCGAAGGCGAGCGCGCCGCGCGAGGATGGCGCCGCCACCGCATAGTCGTCGACCACGAGCTCGAAGGCGCCGAGATGGCCTTTGGCGTTGCGGATGGTGCCTTTGACCACCGGAAACTCGGTGACGCGCGCGGGCGTGATGCCGGCGGGCCGGGTGAGCAGCACGGTGACGTCGAGATGCGGCGCGAGCAGCTTGGCCGCCTCGATCGCCTGCTCGTCGCGGCCATAGACCAGGACGACGCCCTCGCTGCTGAGCGCCACGAAGGCGGTCGCCGGCATGGGCTCGGCGGCCGCCGCCACGAGGGCGGCCATTTTCGGGCCGGCGGCGCCGGAATCCTTCGACCAGCCCGCGGTCTCGCGAATGTTCACAAAGGCAAGTCCGCCCGCCGCCTCGCCGGCGACCTCCGCGAACAGCGGCGCTTCCTGGGTGCAGGCAACCGTCACGGGCTTGCCGGAGGCCGCCGCGGCGCGAAAGCGTTCGAGCTCGGCGCGGCAGAGCTGGCGTCCGGTCATGACATTGGCGCCGCCACAGGCCTTGCCGACCGCGCCCGCGGCGAGCGGCATCGTGTCCTCGCACGAGCACAACAGAACGATGCGATCCTCGGCCATGCGTTTCCTGGGGCAATGCCAATGGGGCGGCCAAGCGCCGATAGGTCGCTGGCGAGCCGGCCCGGACAGGCTATACCTATGGCTGAAATTAGTCATTCCGGGAAGGAAATGCCAATCGCACGCCCGGCCCCCCGCGCGGCCCTCGACCTGCCGCCCCTCTATCGCCTCGTGACCTTGCGCGAGGTCGGCGATGCCTTCGCGCATGCGGCCGCCATCGCGGCCCAGGAGGGTGCCGGAACGCTGGTCTATGTGGGCCGCTTCGACCTCGCCGAATTCGCGGTGGTGCTCGAGCCCGACGAGCCGCTGCGCAGCGCGCGGCGCGCCTTCTATGCGGGCTGCGTGGCGCTTGCCGATGCGCTCGCGGTCCACGCGCCGCCCGAGAAGCCGATCGAGTTCGTCTGGCCGGGCGCGGTCCATGTCGATGCGGGTCTGGTGGGCGGCGCCCGCCTGGGCTGGCCGGCGGGCGCAGCAGAGGATCAGGTACCCGACTGGCTGGTGTTCGGCGCCATGATCCGCACCGTCGCCATGGGCGAGGAGGAACCGGGCCTGCATCCGCTCACCGCGGCGCTGGAGGAGGAAGGCTTCGATGACGCCGGCTCGGGACGGCTGGTCGAAAGCTTCGCCCGCCATCTGATGGTGGCGACCGACGCCTGGCAGGAGCAGGGTTTCGGCGAGGTGGCGAAAAACTATCTGGCGCGGCTCGCCGCCGAGAAAGGCACGCGCCGCGACATCGACACCAATGGCGATCTTCTGGTGCGGCGCATGGGAAAGACCGAGGTCGAGCGCCACCCCCTGGTGCCGGCGCTCGCCCATCCGTCCTGGCTCGACCCGAAGACCGGCGGGCCGCGCTAGTGCCGCGAACCCGAAGTTCGCACGACATCCGCGGCAAGCACGTTTGCGAACTTCGGGTTCAAAAGCGGCACTAGAATCAATAGACTTGCTCGTGTCCCTTTGATTCCGAAGTTCGCATCAGAGGGCGCCGCGATTTCTTTGCGAACTTCGGAATCGGGACACGAGTGAAGCTGCTGCGCACCATCCGGCTCGATCCGTCCGACACTTTCGTGTTCGACAAGGCGGCCGAGCCGGGCGAGTGGGCGGTGTCGGGCGCCTTCATGTTCGCGACTGCCGATCCGGCGGCGCTCGACGGCAAGGCGCGCGCGGCGTTTCGGGCCGGGCTGCTCGGGATCGATTCGCTGGGCTGGTCGACGCTCGCTCAGATCGTCGAGGCGTCGGACCACGATCGCATCGCCGCGATCGAGCTTTTGGCAGGGCGGCTGCTCGCGCATCTCGGCGCGCCCGGCATGGCGGCGGCGCGCGCGGCGGCCGAAGAGGAGATCGCCTTCGCGTCCTCGCTCTGCACCCATCCGGCCGACACTCTGATCGCGGTCCACCGCGCCCATCAGGACGGCGAGATCCGCGAAGCCTTCCGCTCGCTTCGCCCGCGCCAGGGGCCCAAGCCCCTGCGCGCCTTCTCGTTCCTCGAGGTCGAGGGCGACGAGGAGCCGGGGGAGGACGTCGACCTCGCGGCGCTCGTGCGGGGCGGGGCGGCGAAGAAGAAATGACAAGATGTCTTCCGCGTCATTGCGAGCGAAGCGAAGCAATCTCAGCCGATCATGCGGATTTTGACACCGGATTGCTTCGCTTCGCTCGCAATGACGATGGAGACGGTCCCGCTCACTCCACCTTCACGTTGGCGTCCCTGATCACCTTTCCCCATTTCACGTAATCGGTGCGGATGCGCGCGGCGAACTCCTCGGGCGAACCCGCGATGGAAAAGATCATGTTGGGCGCCAGGAATTTTTCGCGGAAAGTGGCGTCACCGAAAATGCGCCGCGTCTCCGCGCTGAGCTTGTCGACGATCTCGCGCGGCGTGCCGTGCGGGGCGACGAGGCCGTACCACGACGCCGCCTCGTAGCCGGGAAGGCCGCTCTCGGCGATCGTCGGCACGTCCGGAAACTGCGCGATGCGGGCGGTGCTGCCGAAGCCGAGCACCTTGAGCTGGCCGGCCTGCCACGGCTGCGTCACCAGCCCGATGCTGACGATCATCATCTGGATGTGGCCGCCGATCACGTCGGTCAGCGCCGGCGCCGCGCCCTTGTAATGCACGGCCGTGAACTTCGTGCCGGTCATGCTCTGCAGCAGCTCGATATTCAGGTGCCCGCTCGAGCCGATGCCGAAGGTCCCGTAGTTGAGTTCGCCCGGCTTCGTCCGCGCGAGCCCGACGAGGCCGTTCACGTCAACGGCCGGCACCCCAGGATGCACCACCAGGGCCTGCGGGCTTATTCCGAGGCCGCTGACCGGGACGAAGTCGGCCAATGCGTCGTAAGCGACCTTGCCGTAGAGGTGCGGATTCATCACGAAAGTCGTGTCCGCGCTCACCATGAGGGTGTAGCCGTCGGGCGCCGCCCGTGCGACGACTTCGGCGCCCACCTGGCTGTTGGCGCCCGGCCGGTTCTCGACCACCACCTGCTGGCCCCAGGCCTCGGCGAGCCGTTGCCCGAGCGCGCGGGCCAGAATATCGGTAATGCCGCCGGGCGCGAACGGAACCACGAGGCGGATCGGCTTGGCCGGATAGGATGGCGCGGGCTGCGCGCTCGCCGCGAACCCAAGGCCTGTCCCGAAGATCGCGCCCAACACGATGGCGACCGTCGCGTTGCGTGCGCCCTCACCCCATATGGTCGACATGATGGCTCCCCGGATCGTTGCGGCGCCGTGGTATAGATGACACCCACGGATGGCGGGCGGAGATCGCGAAGCGCCATCGCGTGGACGGATCGTAAGACATGAGTTTCCGGTTCAACAATAGATGCGACAGACGGCTCGCGGGACGCCGCACATGAAGGATTTCTGGCTCTCCTGCGGGCACCATCTGCTCGATCGCGACGCCGGCGGCGGCCTGGTGGCGACCGACGAGTTTCTCAAGGCCTATCTGGCGCGCCCCGAGCTGGCGCCGCCGCCCGACGCCTGCGTGGTGGAGAAGACGCTGCACGCCGCGCTGCTCGCCGAGCCGCGCCGGCCGGTCGGAGCGGACGACATCGCGGCGATCGCCGACGCCGACGCGCGCGAGAACTGGGCGCTGATGATCGTCTTCCGCGACCACCTGCTGGCGCACCCGACCCTGGAAGCGGCCTATCTGGCGCTGGCGCGCCGGGGCGCCGGCAGCATGCCGCCGCTTTTCATCAACCAGCTCGTGCACGTGATCCTGCGCAATATCCTCGACGGCTGCGACGATGCATTCGTGCTGCGGGCCGCCGAGCTGTTCTTCCGTCCGCAACGGGTCACGCTGCACGAAGGCGCGCTGCTCGCCGCCGACGAGGAACGCATCGCCGGCAGCAATCCGGCGCCCGTGTCGCCGCTGGTGTCGATGCTCGGCCTGGAAAAATCCGCCGACATCGACGTGCTGGCCGACGCCAACGCACAGGCCTATTTCGAGCGCAGCGACGCCTACGACATGGCGCTCGATCTGACCGCCGGGCGGCGCGGGCTCGCGGCGCTCGCGCAGGTGATCGCGCGCTGGGTGCGCCATCTTCTGGCGGTCGAGGCCGACGTCGAGCCGCTGGTGGAGCTGCGCGATGCGCCGCTGAGCTGGTATGTCGGGCTCGATGCCGAAGGGACGCGGATCGGCGATCGGCTGTGGCGCTCGGAGGAGCTCGACGAGGCCACCCAGGCCCGGGTGGCCGGGCTGTTTCGGCTTAATTTCCCTGACCGCAGCGTGGTGGCGGAAGACGTCGCGGGCGAGCCGGTCTATGTGATCATGGCCATGACGCCGGAGAAGGTCTTGCGCCTGAAGCCGCAGAATCTGGTGGCCGGCCTTCCGGTCACACACAGGGAAGCCGTGTCATGAGCCGGCCGCCACCCCTCGCCAGCACGGTCGTCGGCGTCGTGGTCGAGCGGCGCAAGGCCAAAAGCCAGTGGGTCGACTATGTGTGGCGGCCGGTTGCGGCGCTGCCGGGCGTTCCGGAGGCGCCGCCCTGGACGATGCTCGATGGCGACGACGAGGCGGCGCGGTTCTACGCAGGCCCCGCCGAGGTCGGCTTGTATCGGACCGACACCGCGCAATACCGCGACAATCTCGCGTCCGGCAATCCCGGCCTGTGGGTCGTGCTGCGCCCGACGGACGCCGAGCCGCCCTTCCAGATCGTCGCCGTCACGGCCGATCCGAGCGAAGGCGAAGCCTTCACCGAGAGCGGGACCGATCTGGTCGAGCCGGTCCCGATGCCCGAACCGGTCCGGACGATGGTTGAAGCTTTCATCGCCGAGCACCATGTCGAGCAGGCGTTCTATAAGCGCAAGCAGAAGCGCGCCGACCCGGAAGCCCTTGCGCGCGGCCGCCGTGTCGAAAAGGACGACGACGCATGAGCGATCCCGAGGGATTCCTGTCGCGTTGGGCGCGGCTCAAACGCGAGGCCGACGAGACGCCGCAGACGTCACAAGACGACGCGTCAACCAAACCGAGCCCGGACACGCCACGCGGCGCGCCGTCCGCCGACAGCGTTGCACCGTCCGGGACCGCGCCCGCGGACGAACTGGGCGTCGACCTCTCCGCCTTGCCGTCGATCGACTCGATCACGGCGGCGACCGATATCCGGGGATTTCTGGCCCCCGGCGTTCCGGCCGAGTTGACCCGTGCGGCCCTTCGTCGCGCGTGGGTCGCCGACCCGAAGATTCGCGACTTCATCGGCATCGCGGAAAACCAATGGGACTTCACCGCCGCGGACTCCATCCCGGGATTCGGCCCGCTCGGGCCGCTCGACGATGTCCGGCGCATGCTGGCGCGCGTCATGGGTGATGGTGAGGAGCCGGAGCGGCCCGCTGCAACGGAAGTCATCGCCAGCGCAGAAAATACCGCGGACTTGGCCGCCGGCGGCGAAACCACGCCGTCAGGCTCAGCGGAATCCTGCGCAACCCGAGGTGAGACCGCCGCCGTCGCGGCGGAGTCGTCTGCACCCGCGGCGTTACCCGCCGACGATGTGCAGTGCGGCGAAGAAACCAGTGCAGTGCACAAAGATGAGTTGGATGACGTTGTGTCAGCCGCACCCGCGCGTCGCAATCATGGCGGCGCTTTGCCCAAGTAATTCAGGGGCAATCGACTTTCGTTTACCCCGCCCCATAGGTTCCAGCTATTGACCCGCTCTGGGACACGGGGCTACCTTTTTAACCAATAGAAAATTCGGCACAGAGCGCGCAATGCGGGATGCGGGCCTCGAAGAGGCGATCAGGGTGGCGGGCGGCGTCGGCGCGCTGGCTCAGAAAATCGGCATTTCGCAACCTTCGGTGTCCAATTGGGCGCGGGTTCCGGCCGAACGCGTCGTGGCGGTCGAGGCCGCGACCGGGGTCGCGCGCGGCACCCTGCGGCCCGATCTTTATGGCGAGCAACCGGCAGACGCCATCGACGAGGTCGAGGTGGCGCGTGCCGCCGAATACGCGCTGCTCTCGGCGCTGCTGGCGCGCGCACCGGACGCGGAATTCCTCGCGCGGCTTGCGCGACTGCGCGCCGACGCGAGCCCGCTCGGGCTTGCCCATGCGGCCCTCGCCGAGGCCGCCGCCGCCACCACGGCGGAACGCGTCGAACGCGAATTTTTCAACCTTTTTATCGGGCTCGGTCGCGGCGAGCTGATGCCCTACGGCTCTTATTACATCAGCGGCTTCCTGTATGAGCGGCCGCTCGCCCGGCTGCGCGAGGATCTGGGCAGGCTCGGCATTGCGCGTGCCGAGAACAACGCCGAGCCCGAGGATCACGCCGCCATCCTGTGCGAGATCATGGCGGGTCTCGCCGGCGGAAAATTCCCGGCGCCGGCGGGAGCCGACCGCGCGCTGTTCGAGAAACATCTCGCGCCATGGATCAGCCGCTTCTTCGCCGATCTGGAGCGCGCCGCAGAAGCCGACTTTTACCGGCGAATAGGAACGCTCGGCCGGGTGTTTATCAACATCGAGACGGAAGCTTTCGCGTTGCCGTCGTAAGAGCGGCCACACGAGCGAAACCAGGAGGATGCGGCCATGAAACAGCGTGACAAGGCGACCGCGGGCGGTCGTGAGGTCGGCCGGCGTGATTTCCTCCGTGTGCTCGGTGCCGGCGCAGGCGCCGCGGCGGTAACAGCGCCGCTCGGCGGCGCCGCCAAGGCCGACACGGAGAGCAACGACGAGAAGCGCAAGGCCCGCTACAAGGAAACCGATCACGTCAAGACATTCTACCGGGTCAACCGGTATCCGAGCTGAGGAGGCGCGCCGTGCTGATCAAGCGAACAGAACGTCAGGTCCGCCGCGGGGCGCTCTCCGCCGCATTGGCCGAACACAACGGCACCCTCGATCGCCGCGCTTTTCTGCGGCGCTCCGGCCTTGTGGCCGGCGGTCTCGCCACGCTCGGCGCATTGCCGCTCGCGGGCATGCGCAAGTCCGAAGCCGCATTCCTCAATACCGAGGCGGCCGCCACCATCCGCAAGAACATGTGCACCCATTGCTCGGTCGGCTGCACCGTCATCGCGGAAGTCCAGAACGGCGTCTGGGTGGCCCAGGAACCGGGCTGGGACAGCCCGATCAATCGCGGCTCGCATTGCGCCAAGGGCGCGGCCACGCGTGAGGTCGCGCACAGCGAACGCCGGCTGAAATACCCGATGAAGATGGTGAACGGCCAGTGGAGCAAGATCAGCTGGGATCAGGCCATCAACGAGATCGGCGACAAGCTGATGGCGATCCGCCAGAAGTCGGGTCCCGATTCGGTCTTTTGGCTGGGCTCGGCCAAATTCACCAACGAGAGCGCCTATCTCAACCGCAAGCTCGCCGCCTTCTGGGGCACCAACAACTCCGATCACCAGGCGCGCATCTGCCACTCGACGACCGTCGCGGGCGTGGCCAATACCTGGGGCTACGGCGCGATGACCAACAGCTACAACGACATCCGCAACGCCAAGACCATGGTCATCATGGGCGGCAATCCGGCCGAGGCGCATCCGGTGTCGCTGCAGCACGTGCTGGCCGGCAAGGAGCTCAACCGCGCCAACATGATCGTGATCGATCCGCGCATGACGCGCACCGCCGCGCATGCGACCGAATATGTCCGCATCCGCAATGGCACCGACATTCCGGTCATCTACGGCATGCTCTGGCACATCTTCCAGAACAACTGGGAAGACAAGGAGTTCATCCGCCAGCGCGTCTACGGCATGGACGACATCCGCAAGGAAGTCGCCAAGTGGACGCCCGACGAGGTGGAGCGCGTCTCCGGCGTGCCGGGCGAGCAGCTCAAGCGCGTCGCCAAGATGTTCGCGACCGAGAAGCCGGCCACCTTGATCTGGTGCATGGGCGCGACCCAGCACACGGTCGGCACCGCCAATGTGCGGGCCTTCTGCATCGCGCTGCTGGCGACCGGCAATGTCGGCAAGTTCGGCACCGGCGCCAACATCTTCCGCGGCCACACCAACGTGCAGGGCGCGACCGATCTCGGCCTCGATATCGTGACCCTGCCGCTCTACTACGGCCTGGTCGAAGGCGCCTGGAAGCACTGGAGCCGCGTCTGGGAGGTCGAATACGACTGGCTGGCCTCGCGCTTCGAGGTCGCGACCGGCGCCGACGGCAAGCCCGTCAAGATGATGGAGACGCCGGGGATCCCGTCGACCCGCTGGTTCGACGCCACCATGCTCCCCAAGGAGCAGGTGAGCCAGAAGGACAACCTCAAGGCCATGTTCATCATGGGTCACGGCGGCAATACCGTCACCCGCATGCCGGACGCCGCCAAGGGCATCGAGAAGCTCGATCTTCTGGTGGTGGCCGATCCGGTGCCGACCACCTGGGCGGTGCTCTCCGAGCGCAAGAACGACACCTATCTGCTGCCGATCTGCACCAGCTACGAGTGCAACGGCTCGCGCACGGCGTCGAACCGGTCGCTGCAATGGGGCGAGCAGATCACCAAGCCGGTCTTCGAGTCGAAGGACGACAACGAGGTCATGTATCTGCTGGCGAAGAAGCTCGGCTTCGCCGACCGCATGTTCAAGAACATCAAGGTCGAGAACAACGTGCCGGTCGCCGAGGACATTCTGCGCGAGATCAACCGCGGCGGCTGGTCGACCGGCTACTGCGGCCAATCGCCGGAGCGGCTGAAGTCGCACATGGCGAACCAGAAAGACTTCGACATGCTCACCCAGAA
>Ga0137418_10004701_pt1 | contig 12501 bp, 13 predicted proteins | sample CZODoug3_1_2_16f_FD_122242 | JGI IMG/M metagenome (GOLD analysis project Ga0137418, IMG submission 122242) | Vadose zone soil fungal communities from Angelo Coast Range Reserve, California, USA - CZODoug3_1_2_16fungal (Hybrid Assembly) | ecosystem: Environmental > Terrestrial > Soil > Vadose... | reverse complement strand
GCCGGTATTCGCAGATTGCCTGTGTGATGGCGAGGATGTGCGCTTCTGTGAACGTCGCGTTCGAGCTGCTGCCACGATGGCCGCTCGTGCCGAAGCTGACGAGCTGGTTCGGGTCGGCCAAATCGGGCTTGGCTTCGTAGAACGCGGCTTCAAGCCGGCTCACGTTGATCAGGAGGTCTCTTGGTGCGGGTTTGCCTGCAAGAGGGTGTGTGCTCATGGGAGGGGGGTGAGAGCAAATGACGTTTGGGTCATTATGCCGGGAACCGCCGGCCGAGTCGATGCCCATCTGGCCAGACGGCGCCGAATCTCACATTCGTATTCGGGAAATAACGACTGATGTCGGTGATGTGGAACGAGCGAAGGATCGAAGTGTTGGGCTCGCGTTCGAGCAGGAAGCGGAAGCTCTCTTTGAATAGGCGCTTTGCATTTGCGTTTCGCTTGACATCGCTCCCCCTCGGTGGTGACGCAGTGGGGCAGACGCCGCGCGGCACTACTTCGATGCCGTAAATGTCCGGCTCCTTCTACGTCACGCGAACGGGTGATTGTGCAGGCAGGCCGAACGAAAATCGGCTTGCCGACTGGTTTGCTGGTCGCCGCGTCCCAAACCCGCACCGTCTTATCCCAAGACGCCGTCACTCGCCGGCAGGCGGCTCCTCTAGGTTTGACGTGAGGGACGGCCCTCGACGCTCGGCGCGCCGTCGCGCTCCACGACGACCTGGCGCATCCCGCGCCTGCCGAGGCCTTCGTAGTCGTGGCCAGCGTCAACCGGACAGGTCCAAAGGAAGACCAAGGGCGTGGCGGAGGTGTTGACGGAGCGATGCGCCCAGAACGGTGGAACGTAGGTGACCTTGCCCGGCTCGAGCTCCGCGGTGCAGGTCGTGCCGTCCTCGCGTTCAAACAGGACAAGCCCGCGGCCCGAGAGTGCCTGGTAGATTTCCGCGTGATCGCGTTTTTGGTGGTAATGGCCGCGGGTCAGGTGGTACTCGGAGCCCACCTTGCCGGGGTAGATGATGGTGGTCCCAAAGAAGATGTCGCCCTCGGCCTGGCTGTCGTTAAAGGCATAATTCTCGTAGCAAACGGGGTCGTTTTCGAGCTGAATGCGCCGTTCCAAGATGTCCGGGTCCAGGTAGAACCCGCGCAGGTCGGAGAGGCGCTTTTGGTAATGGGCCGTAGCGCAGGGAATCACGCCGGTGTCGGCCGCAAACGAAATGCTGCAGGGGAAAGGAGAGTTCAAGACTTTCATTATAACGTAAGTCAGTTACGAATTTCTGCGTTGCGAATAAACCTATCGAACTCCGCTACGCCACCCGCAAGTTTATCTGCTGCAAGGACGCGCCAACGGCACATTCACAGGGGTTGCTCGCAAGTTGCGGATTTTTAAGGGTGATGCATTCACGAGTGACTTTCATTTGCTTATCAAAATGCGGGTAGCTTAACGAAACGGAAAAACCGGATGTTAAGAGCGTTTGGACGCAGGCAACCAGCGGGTAGAGCGTTGGAATAGAGACACCCAGATTTCGCGCCACTTCATGAAGCGGGACCCCATTCTCCAAGAAGGTTTTGCCCGATTGGATCTTACTGTCGGTCATCAGCCGTTTTCTTACGCCGACTCGCCCCATTTTTACGCCGCTGCCAGTCCGGCACGGGTGCGCTCCAGCAGCAAGCTCACTGTTCCATTTGCGCCAAGCTAGCCGGGGTTTTTGGTGTTGATACCGTCGGTCAAACGAGAGGATTATTATTTCTGATGGCTTTTTCAAACAACGCGGCTAATCGACGTTTGCCTGAAGCGGGGCTCAAGAGCGTGTGCCGCTGCGTAACAGTAATCAGTCGACTTTAACGGGCAACACTATTGGGTCGTTAACTTAGCTCTACGCGAGATGTTCGAATCGCGTGGCCTCGCCCTCCAAGAATGGGACAAGACGTGCACTGACTGGGTAACCTTTCAACAATACATCCAGCCTATATCCGAAAAGCCATCAGCTGGATCCACGAAGACGGCATAAGGCAAAAAGGGGAGCTGTGGGCTTCCAAGGCATCAAGGGCGAACGGATCAATCACTCGCCTCAAGAGCGGGACCATGACATGGGCCGACAGCAAGCGCGTGGAGCGCTACACTGTGGGCTTTATGCACAACAAGAAGGATAGGCAAACTAAAGGTAGTGAGGCGAAAGCTAAGCCGGAAATTATCAAAGTTAGGTTTGGACATTCACGCGCGGCGGTGACCGAATGTCGGCAACTGGACGGTAGCACGCCCAAGCCGGGGCAGAGATGGGATCGGTGGAAATTAACGGATCAGGTCGACGGGTGGATAAGGCAGGAATCAAAGTCTACAGCTGCTACGAGCCTGATCGTCTCGCCAGCGCTCGTATCTGGCCAATCAGCGTGCTCAGAAGCAGGGCCAGCGAAGATATCCTGAGCGTGTTCCACCAACCCCGCCCAAAAAATTGCTGTAGGTCCCAACTGTCTCCCAATTCCAGTTGTAACGTAGCTGACTGAATGAAAAGAAGCAGATCAACGCCAGGAGCAAGAACGCGAGCACCCAGTTCAGAAACAAGACTTGCCACCGGCTTCATCCGGTCGTCCTGGCGAAACCCAGAACCAGCTTCTTACGGCAGGTGTGATCACGAGTCAGGAAATACTCGCATTGATTTTGTGAAGACAATCTAACAGGTACGGTACAAGCTGTTTTTTTCGTGAAACGACGTTGTTAAGCTCGAAAAGGTTCGCTGCCCGGTTTGGATAAGTGATTGTGGCCAGGAACTCCGGCGGAGCTGAAATCAGCAGTAGCGAGTTCTGCGTATTTACATCGGTGACTAAAAGCGCAGCGAAATAACTCGCCTGCTTTGACCGATAGGCCTCCAACGCTTCGAACAATTCCTTCTGCTTTTCGTAGAAATGCGAGAATCCCAGCTCTTCGATCTGCGAAACGCTGAACACATGTCTATCTTCCTCGTAATCCTTGCAATCTGCCAAAATGACTTCGCACGGACCTAGTGTTAACAAGGGCGAACCAACTGCGAAGATGCTCTCGGAAAGTTTGGCCGGTTCTGTACCTGCTATCTTACTGAGATCTTCGAGCACTTTCGCGTCGATGGGCGTGGCCGTTGGCGACGTGAGATTGAGCGTGTCGGAGATCAGCCCCGCCATGAGCAGTCCGGCGAGGGGCGGTTCGATCTCGATGCCGTGCTGCTTGTACGATAAGACAACCAACGTGCTGGTTGAGCCCACCGGACTATTCCAGAACAGAATCGGAACATCCGTGTTGAAGCTTGCCAGCCGGTGGTGATCGAGCACCTCGATGATCTGTAGATCTCCTGCTCCTTTTACCGCTTGCGAGAGTTCGTTGTGGTCTACAAGGATCAGTTGCCGCGGGATCGGTTTGATAAAGTGGCTCTTCGAGAGAATGCCAACCAGACGCTTGCCGCTATCCAATATGGGAAAAACATAATCCGATGAACCTGCGACCACGTGGCGTGCGGAGCTTAAAGGTGTCTCGGGCGACAAGCTCGTGAACTGCGGCTCGATCATTGCATCGATTCTTGCTGCGCCACGGGCCAAGAACACCGTGGTGGCGGTATCATACCGGCTAGACAAGATATGGACTCCGGCATCCTTCGCCGCTGCCCGGACCTTTGCCGAGACTCCCATCCCGCCAGTGATCACTACAGCAAGAACCCTGGCATCTATCGCGTCCAGCTGAATTTCCTCTCGATCCCCGACGAAAAGGATCACTTCTTCCGCGTGACTGCTTCGCAGCCTTTCGCCAAAGGAAGCCTGGCTCATTGCGGCCACCATCAGAGTGACTTTTTTCCGAGTATCGTCGGGACCGCCAGCGACGAACTCTCCATCAAACGAGTGCACGATGTCCGTGATTGATCCAAAGATCTCGCGCGAAGTTGGCGCTTCCTCACGATGCGGGAAAAGGTACTGATTGACCTTCCAACCCGAGAGTAACCCGAGACAACGGTTGTCGGCATCTACAACCGGCAGGCCACGTATGCGCTTCTTCTCAATGGAGTTCATCGCCTGACAAATTGAGGAGTCATGAGCCACGGAAATGACCTCGGTCTCCATGACGTCAGCAACCGTCGCCGAGACATCACTCACAAATTCCGGAGCCGGCACTCCAAATTTTTGCAAGACCAGGTCGATCCGTTCATTGGTGTTCCCGGCTCGGGCTGCGATTACGTCGGGCGCTCCCAGTTTGCGTTTAAGTTCCGCGTAAGCAATCGCCGAACAGATTGAATCCATGTCGGGATTTTTGTGACCGATTACGATTGTTTGCATTTGCTCGATCTTGCTTCTAGCCGTTGTCAATCGGCATGACCCATTAGGACTCAAATACTAAAGGATTGAATACGATTTCTGATGTTAGCAATCCCGCAATGTAAAAGAAGAGATATTGTCAAAAGTTGTCTGTCGGGGATGGGCGCATCCTTTAGCATGATTGGTTAAGCGGCCTGTTGGGTTTGTTCTTCACCATTGTTGCCGAGGATTCATAGTGCCGGATGCGCATCAGTCCCAAAGGCAGAATATGCGAGCTGAAGCGCCGGATGAACTCCAGGACCGAGAGGGTTAACTCCTTGAGCTGTGAACCGTGCAGGTAGTCGCGATTGGTGAGGTGACGGTCCGCCGCTTCGCATCGATGGCGATAATCCGTCGGTTCTCAGCGCGGCGCGGTGTGTGTTACCTAGCCAGGTAGCTTTGGTGCGGCGCGCCAAAGGGACGTTTTGCATAAAGAACCCAGCGCTTGGTGCAGAACAGATCTGAATCAACGGGCGCATGTCGGCGATGTCTGAGTCGGGCAGATGCAACCCTTCATCAAGCATCTGGCTTAGGCCGGACAGGAACTTGCCCCGGAACAGCGCGGCAAGCGCTCGCTGGTAAAGAGCAGCGAGTCTGCGCTGGTTGGCCGGCTTGAGCAGGTGCAGCTAAACGGGTAGATGAAAGTATGATACTAAAGACCCCACAGGACAAAACCCTCGCCATCATCATGGGCGGCGGCGCCGGTACCCGACTCTTTCCCCTGACGCAGGAGCGCGCCAAACCCGCGGTGCCGCTTGGCGGAAAGTACAGGCTGGTTGACATCCCGATCAGCAATTGCCTCAACGGCGGCTTCAGCCAAATCTACGTGCTGACGCAGTTCAACAGCACCTCGCTGCACAGGCACATTAACGCCAGCTACAAGTTCGACCAGTTTAGCAAAAGCTTCGTTGAGATCCTCGCCGCCCAGCAGACCCCGGAGGGTGCGAGTTGGTACCAGGGCACAGCCGACGCCGTGCGCCAGAATCTGCGCGACTTCTTGAACCGTCCCTATGAACATTTTCTCATCCTGAGCGGCGACCAGCTTTACCGGATGGACTACCTACACCTGCTGCAGGAGCACCTAAGCACCGGGGCCGACATCACCCTGGGCACCACACCCGTCGACAGACGGGCGGCTTCTGGTTTTGGCATCATGCACAGCGATGCCGATCGGCGCATTTACCGGTTCGAGGAAAAACCCAAGGATGCGGCGCTCCTGGATGAGTTGCGTATCCCGGCCGACCTCCTAACGGAGCTTGGTCAACCGACCGAGGCCGAGCTTTACCAGGGGTCGATGGGTATCTACGTCTTCAACCGCCAGATCCTGATCGACGTGCTAGACAATAAGTTTGACGACTTTGGTAAACACATCATTCCAGCCTCGCTGCAGAAGTACAAGGTGTTTGCCTACATTTTCCAGGGGTATTGGGAAGATATCGGCACAGTGCGGGCCTTCTTTGAAGCCAACTTGGCATTGACGGACACGGTTCCTGCCTACAATTTTTTCGACCGGGCTGATCCGATTTACACCCACGCGCGTTTCCTTCCCGCCAGCAAGGTCAATGGGGCGAGCATTCGCCAGGCAATCGTCGCAGACGGGTGCATTATCACGGACGCCCGCATCGACCGGGCGGTCATCGGGCTGCGCAGCGTCATTGAAAGCGGGGCCACGATCCGCAACTCGGTCCTGATGGGGGCAGATTTTTACGAGGGCGAAGGTCCGCCGCCGGCGCCGGGCAACCCGCCGCTCGGCATCGGGCGTAACGCGGTCATCGACGGCGCCATCATTGACAAGAACGCGCGCATCGGGGACGGGGTGGTGATCACGCCAGAGGGTAAACCCGCGAACGTGGATGGCGGCAACTATTACATTCGAGACGGGGTGGTCGTGGTCCCGAAAGGCGCCGTGATTTCGGACGGAACACGCATCTAACGTTTCGTGACCTCTCGGACCCTTCCCATCGGCCAATGGGCAGCCGGGCGTTAATGGGGGAGCTCGGCTTAGCCGTGAGCGGCACTTCTAAACACCAAAAAACGAAGTTGGATGCAGTAAGGAGACTCGTTCTGTTTCCAAGCGATTATGAGAGAATTAGTTGTGCAAAAAAGATTCTTCTCAGCCGCTGGAACAGAACGACTGGAAGGAGTCTAAGCCGCTTTTCGTGACGGAAAGATCAAAATCTGTGACACGTTCCGCGCGATCACACGCTTTGGGGTTTGTCGGTTTTGATCGAGTTTCTGGGCGGATCGGGCTGGTCGAGCAGCTCGTCACCGACAGCCATCCCAATCACGATGAGCCGGGCTAGATCCTGGTCGGCTTCCTTTTAAGCGTGATTGCCGGAGCCCGCGTTTCGCGCACACCAATCAGTTACGCGCCGACCGTGCTTTGCAAGCGCTTTTGGGCATGAGGCGCTTTCCAAGCGACGACACGATATTGAACTATTTTCGGCGCTTGAGTCAGGCCGAGATCGAACGCTTCTGGCGGCCGGTGTGGCGGAGGTGGTCACGACACTCCTGACAACTCCGACCGCTCACATCAACAAGGTTTATGAACTGACCGGGCCGCGGACCCAAGACATGCATGCGCTTGCAGCGGAATATTCAGACGCACTGCGTCCGGCGTTACTGGCTGACCAATCCCCTCTAACGGTCGCGTTCTAATAGAACCGTCAAGGGTCGCTTGGGCGAACTAAGCAGAACAATTCAAGTTTATGACACGTTTGACTCTGAACAAGAATCCCGGAGAAAAGTTTGCCGCGCGGGGTCGGAATACCGCGACCGGATTAGAGGACGATTCTGTTATTTTTTACAACGAAATTACCAAGGTACACGTTGTGCCGGAACGAGAAAGCTTCACCGTTCAAGTCGTCGCACCCGACGTGGAGGTCGAAATGGATTTCGCGAATGCCCAAGAGGTCCGCGAAGCTCTTGCACAGTTTGAAGGGAAAAGGGTCTTGGAAGTCGACTTTGACGTTCCCAATTCTGTTCGCATCACTCCGCTCGCCTCCCAACGGGCGAAGAAATAAAACTCTCACGCCAAGATGTAGAGGATGGAGGGGGAGGAGTGAGTGGTGATTGGTGGAAAGATTCACGTGAAATAGCCGCGAAGGCAGACTTAGCCGAATTGCTTCGCTGCCAAGCTGACGAGGGTTTGAGAAAAAGGAGTCGGTCTAAATATTCAACACAGAGTATGAAAATGTGTGGGAGAACACTGTTAGTGTTAGTCCGAGTTTATTTGCAGCAGCTTGACTACTTCCTCGTGCAGTTTCTTAACCTCATCATTGTCCGGCGCGAGCTTGACGGCGCGGTGAGTCTGATAGTCAGCTTCTGCCCACGCTCGTCGGGCATTGTCTAGATCTGTTTTTTCTGTGACAGCAAGATTGGCGAGCGCCACACCAAAATGTGCGATCAGACGGGCATTCGCCGGATCCATCTGGATTGCCGCCCGGAGACTCTCAAATGTGCCCTCCTTGATTCTGTTCTCAATCCATTCGGGAACCGTTACTTTCGAGAAGGGAGAAATCGTACGACGCCTAGGATCTGAGACGCTCCACTTTAGCAATCGCTCGACCGGCGTTAATCCCGAAGATTGTCGCCCAAACTTTGCAGCGATTTTCTCCCGGGTGGCTCTCACCTGATCTGGAGGCAGGAGTTTCAGAATCTCCGTCTGGCCAGAAGTTTGGAGAACAGATCCACAAGCAGCTTCAGCCAAGTCAGCGAGGAGCAACACGTCATCTGGCGCATCCCAGACTCGCGCCGTCTTATCCCTCGAGGCTGTCACCACCCTTTGGCGATCCGCACTGAACTGCGCGGAAAGAACTTCGCCGTCATGGCGCATCGGACCCGCCACGGGAATCGGCCAGCACGTCTTTCGATTTTCGTCATCCGCGGTGTCACTGACGCGGAGCATCCGCCAATATCGGACTGTTTGAGTGGCCGGAGCGCATAATGTCAATGCGACGGAAAGGTTGAGGCGCGCAAAGTTGATCTCGTTTGGGATCCGCCCTGGACCTCAGATCGAATCAGCGAGGAAGACAAGCAAAGAGCTGGGAATAGTTTGGGATTGCATCAAAAGTTCTTTATGGCCACGAGCCAAAGCGTAATTTTCAAGCCTTAACCCATCCCTCCGCCAATGATTTTTCTCGGAATCGACTGCGGCACACAAAGCACAAAAACCATCGCTCTCGACTGGGAGAGCGGAGAGATTCTCGCTTCTGCACAAAAAGCCTATGGCTTTGTCCCCAACCTGCCACCTGGCGCCATGGAACAGGATCCGAAGGATTGGATCGAAGCCGCGGAACAATCCATCGGAGAAGTCATCGCAAAACTTGGCGCGCTCAAGGACGAGGTTTGCGGAATCGGTGTCAGTGGCCAACAACACGGTCTTGTCGTTCTCGACCAGGAGGACCGGGTTGTCCGTCCAGCCAAGTTGTGGAACGACACAACGACGAGCTCCCAGTGCGATCAAATCACCGATCATTTCGGCGGCCCTGCCGGCGTCATCGCGCTCGTCGGGAACACGATGCGCACAGGCTATACCGCTCCAAAGATCCTGTGGCTGCGTCAAAACGAGCCCGAGAATTGGAAGAGGACACGCAGCATCCTGCTTCCTCATGATTACCTGAACTTCTGGCTCACTGGCGCCAAGAAGATGGAATTCGGCGATGCTTCTGGCACCGCTTTGCTCGATGTGAAGACGCGCCAATGGTCAATGAAGCTCGTCGACTACATTGCAGATGACCTTTCCGAAAAGCTTCCTCTCCTCATATCTTCAAAGCTTCCCAACGGAACCTTGCGCGAGGAACTCTGCAGGAAATGGGGTCTTACCAAGGCGCCGTCGGTCAGCGCCGGTGGCGGTGACAACATGATGGCTGCCATCGGAACCGGCAACATTCAGCCGGGCGTCGTGACCGCGAGCCTCGGAACCTCTGGAACGCTCTTCGCCTTCTCCACCGTTCCAATCATCGATCCACAGGGCGAAGTGGCCGCATTTTGCGACAGCACGGACAACTGGCTGCCTTTGATTTGCACGTTGAACCTCACGCTTGTCACTGAGCACGTTCGCAATCTATTTGGCTGGGACTACGCTCAGCTTGAAGAACAGATAGGTGCCGTCCCCGCTGGGTGCGATGGCCTGCTTTTGCTCCCCTACCTTACGGGAGAACGCACGCCGGACCTGCCGAACAGCACCGGCGTTTTCCACGGACTTACGCTCACGAATTTCACCGCTCCGCATTTGGCTCGCGCAGCGTTTGAGGGCGTGACTTTGGGCCTCGGCTATGGACTCGCGCGCTTCCGCGAACTCGGTATGCATCCCGCTGAAATCCGCCTTACCGGAGGCGGAAGTAATAGCAGGCTATGGCGCCAAATGTGCGCGGACGTTTTCGGCGTGCCGACAGTGTGTCTCCAAAGCGGAGAAGGGGCCGGGCTCGGCGGAGCCATTCAGGCGGGATGGGTTTGGAACAATGAACAGGGATCGGGTGCCACGTTGGCGGAAATCTGCGAGCGGCTCGTACAGGCAGACGAGACCTCGCGCAACGAGCCTGATGCCAATGCAAGCGAGGTATACTCCGACGCTTTGAACAGAACCTCCGAGATTCGCAAGGCCTTTAGCGAGGCTAAATTGATCTAACAGCGCCAATTCATGAGAGTCGTTTGAGGTTGGGATATTTGCTCGAGAGGAGGGCATGAGCTTCCAAGAGAAATCGCGCGATGTAAACAGGATTGCGGGTCTCCTGTTTAAGTACAATTCGCGGGGCTGAGTCTCCCAATTAAGTGCAGCAAACGAGGCCTTTTTTCCATAGTCTCCTAATTTCGCGCAGCGTGACAGCTGGAATCACTCCTTACCAGACTCTTGATAAATTGTAGCCTCACATAAGTTAGGCAATCAGGTAATCGCGGTTGTATGCTGCGCGCTAATAAAACTACACAAAAGCTTTGCCGTTTCTTATGCTGGGAAAATTAAAACTACCCATCGCAGCCCCATGTTGTAGTCAGTGCATCCAAACGGGCGAAGACATTGGCTAAATATATTCAGTCTACGCAATGCTATTTACAAGTGTCGACCTGGCTCCCTTTTCGTAAAAGCTCTGCAACGTATCGCTGACCTCCTTGACAAAGGCCGGCGAATTAGCCAGTTCTTCACTGAATATTTCGCGCATGGCGAGAAGTTGTCGCGCATCTCTCCCCGCAGCCTTCGCGCGTTGCCGCAACGTCGGGGCCAGGGGATCGAGCATCGGCATTTCCTTGCCCGATTCGTCCAAGCCGCCTAGAAAACGGAACCAAGACGCGACGGTAAAGCTAAGCAGCTTTATAGGTCCTCTGCGTTGCAGTTGCTCCTCGATTGAGGGCAGGACAAACTTGGGTATACCTGACGAACCGTAAATTCCGATCCGGGAAAGCTGATCGCGAATCGCCGGATTCGCAAAGCGTTCGATCAAGGTCTTTTTGTACTCTGTCAGGTCAACGCCAGGAACTTCAGACAAGAGCGGTGTCACTTCGTGATCCATCATTTTTTCGACGAGTGTCTGGATGTCGCGATCAGCCATGGTCTCGTGCACGAGCTGATATCCAAGTAGCATCCCGATGTAGCAGAGCGCCTGGTGGCTGGCATTGAGGAGCCGGAGTTTCATTTTTTCGTAGGGCAAGACATCAGTTGTCATCTGTGCGCCTACCAATTCCCACGCTGGGCGGCCTTGTACGAAGTGGTCTTCGATCACCCATTGTTTGAAGGATTCCGTCATTACCGGCCATCCATCATCGATTCTGAACTTCTCTTTGACCAAGGTGCGATGCTCATCGGTTGTTGCGGGAGTAATGCGATCGACCATGCTGTTTGGAAATGTGCACTTCTCAGTCAGCCAGTTCCTAAAAACGGGATCCCTCAACTCGGCGAACGCCGTCAGCATCTTCTTGGCAACTTCACCGTTGCTCTGGATGTTGTCGCAAGACATCAGCGTGAACGGCGGAAGCCCGCGTATACGCCTGCGATCGAGGGACTCCAAGAGATATCCAAATGAACAGCGGGGTTCATGCGGGTGAGCGAGATCATATTGAATGTGAGGATGCTTCTCGTCCAAATCCCCGGTCGACTGGTCGATATAGTATCCACCTTCCGTAATCGTAAGCGAAACAATCCGGGTCTGGGGGGATGCCATTTGTTCAATCACCTTTTGCGGATCGTCCGGCGCGAACAGAAAGTTAACAATCGAGCCAATGATTCGAGCTTTGTCGCCTTCCAAGCTCCGCTCCACGAGTGTGTAAAGGCAATCCTGTGAAAGCATGACATCGCGGATGCGGGCATCATGCTCGAGCAATCCGACGCCGCAATAACCCCAGTGCGGATCTCCACCCTGGTGGAGCAGATCATCCATGTAAAGTGCTTGATGCGCACGGTGGAAACCGCCCACGCCGACATGCATGATGGACTGACCGACTTTCTGCCGGTCATACTTTGGAACCTGAATATTTTGATCGAGCAGATTGAGATTTGCTGTGTTGAGTTGAGTAGTCATTGTTCGGAGGGTTAACCTAGATCTTGTATGGATAGGTTTCTCGAGCAAGAAGACTTTAGAATGCAATGATTGACAAATCAGGGCGGATCCTCATGGATGAGTGAATCAGTAACGCACAGCCGTCCGCTTACCCGCTCTGCATCCGCTGATCACTTCGCCGGCGGCACCACCCCAATCGTGAGCAGGATGTTGGCGCAGAGCATAAGGTCTCTCCCTGGACTCATGGAACGTAGGAGGGCAAAGTCGATTATTTGCTCTGTGTTGATCGGAAAGCAATTGGCATCATTGAAGCAAAGAAAGTCGGAACACTTCTTAGCGGCGTAGCCGAACAATCTGCTCAGTACGCAGAAAGCCTTCCGGATTTTATGGAAGCCGTCGTGTCCGGTCGATTGCCGTTTGTGTACGAGTCGACCGGAGCGGAAACGTTCTTCACCGACTATCGTGATCCCGATCCGCGCGCTCGCGATGTCTTTGCGTTTCACCGGCCTGAGACGCTCCGCGCATGGGCCTCTGAACCTTCCTCCCTTCGTACCCGGCTACGACAGATGCCGCTTCTGATCACGAACGGCATGCGTCAATGCCCGATCGAAGCGATACACAACCTGGAGGCCTCATTCGCCGCAAATCATCCGCGTGCGCTGATCCAAATGGCCACGGGTGCCGGCAAAACGTTCACAGCGGTCTC
>Ga0137418_10004700_pt1 | contig 12502 bp, 10 predicted proteins | sample CZODoug3_1_2_16f_FD_122242 | JGI IMG/M metagenome (GOLD analysis project Ga0137418, IMG submission 122242) | Vadose zone soil fungal communities from Angelo Coast Range Reserve, California, USA - CZODoug3_1_2_16fungal (Hybrid Assembly) | ecosystem: Environmental > Terrestrial > Soil > Vadose... | reverse complement strand
GAGAAATTGGGATTCCAGAAGGTAGGCGTTGAAAATAAAGCGGCGACACGTTGCCTCGATGGCACGAAACTCGATCGGCATGAATACGTCCTGACAAGCCCCGATGCACTCCCCGAACTTGACGTTTCATGGGGTTGAGACGATCCGGCTTATCGCGTCTCACACGAGTCCCATTCGGAGACTATGACCTTCCTCCTCTTCGCAGGGCCGTCCCCCCTCGCTGGCTAACCGATTCGGCCTTCGGCGCAGCCATCCTTCCCGATCGAAAAAACTAATTCCCAATCAGTCAGTTTTAGCCTTAACGGCACGCAACCGCGCCTTGCAAAACTGCATGTCACTCATTCCAAAGACGAAACAGGCCCTGCGAGTGGGCCATGATGAACCTTAGTACTTTCAAGCAACTTGTTTATTTTGAATAATATGGCGGAGAGAGTGGGATTCGAATTTACTCAAAAACGTAGTTTCAACAACATAGAGCGCACGGCGGGCACCGTAAAAGCGATGGAAGACAGTGGTAAGCAGTGCTAACGGATCACAAACGGATCACAGCTCAGCGATCAGTCGAAAGCTCTCGCAACGAGGGCCCTCGCTTCAGGGTAACTCTTGAACGTTCACGTCCAAAACTGCTTCGGGTTATCCTTATCCAGAGGACGACACAATGGCCACAATCGATCCGCGACTGATTGAACTCGTCGATACCCTAGTAGCGGCTGGAGACTGGGTTTTCGCTTCCCCGACGCGGCTAGGCCGTCTTCCGTGGTCCTATCCGCGAGTCTGGGGAGTATTCCAGGAAGCGGCAGAGGTAGCGAAAGTCGGCAACCTGGCTACTCACACGATGCGTCACAGCTACAGATCGTGGCTTGACGCTGTGGGAACCCCGATAGCCGTGCAGCAGAAGCTAATGCGACATGCGGACATCCGCACGACGATGAATATCTATGGCGATGTGGTGACGAACCAAGAGTCAGAGGCACACAGCAAGATCGTGGGTTTGGCCCTGCCACGCGCTTAATGGATCGCGCTGCGGATCACACCTCAGCCAAGTGGTTGAAAATATGGCGGAGAGAGTGGGATTCGAACCCACGTTACCCTTTCGAGTAAACACGCTTTCCAAGCGTGCGCCTTCAGCCACTCGGCCATCTCTCCGGTAAGGATCAGAAATGAATTGTCGGAAACCTTCCAGAAGCCAAGAACAACGCGCTCGCGCAACTAGTAGGCCTGATTTCAATTCTATGGATCGTTTCCTACAATGGCAACTTGCTGGCTAGGCGGCGCCGATCTCTAATCTAAGGCGGGCTTGACGCTAATAGAAGCCGATTGTGCATTTTGCCGGCAAGTCAGGAAATTCTATGCAGGCGAGTGGGAATGAATGAGGGAGTTGAAAAGATCACCACAGGAACTTATGAGGGTTTTCCGGTCGAACTGATACCTGAAGCTGCAACCGCAGCGGCGCTTGCGTTGCCATTCTCAGGAGACACAGCGGGCGCAGGGGGCACAGCGGGCACCTTAGCGTTGGCGTCGACGACACGGTGGTTAAGGCAATAGAGAGCGAGTTCCAGACGATCCGCCACACCCAGCTTGTCATACACTTTGCGCAAGTAATTCTTTACGACCTGCTCAGTCGTGCCCACGCGCAGTGCGATTTCCTTGTTCTTCATGCCTTGAGTGACGCAGGAAACGATGACGGTTTCTTTAGGCGTTAGTTGAACCTTGGGACGCGCTCCTGCCGGCCGGGTATTCTGATTTCGGTAGGCTTCTAATACCCAGTGGATTCCCTGGTTGTCGAGCCAACTCTCGCCGCCGGCGACTTTGCGCAGGCAATCGACCAACAATTCAGGTTCCACCTCGCGCGATAGGATTCCGTGGGCGCGGCGGAACAGCTCCAGTGTTAATTCTTCATCAGATGTGGGCGTAACAACCACGATGCGAAGTTGCGGCGCTTGGCGGAGCAGGTCGGCCACCACTTCTGCTGGGCTGGCGGCCATCGCGGACTCAAGTAGCAGAACGTCGGCTGAGAACTTCTTCACTGCTGAAACGGTTTGCGCGAGTGTTTCGGCTTGTCCGACTACACGAATATCGTCTTCGAGGGCAAAGATTTTGCGCAAGCCGGCGCGGAAGATAGCTTGGCTATCGGCCACGATCACACGAATAAAGTGGCCTTGGCCACCCTCTTCGCGGGCACCGTAGTTTTCTTCCACGCTCACCGGAATGCTTGCCATCGGTTTCCTTACTACCTACGCTCGCTCGAAATGGTATTCATCGATTACTACGCCCACGCCGCGGTGGCCACTCTCCTCGAAACTCCGGACCACACGGCCGCGGCAGTCAAGCTGTACATCGCTCGATGAGCCTACGACATCGCCCGGCAACACGATCGTGAAGTCCACCATCGAGCCGACGGGCACATCGCTGTCCATCGCAAAAAGCACGCCGTTAGCCGAGATGTTCCGCGTCTCAGCTGCATGCGCGCCGTCTTGCGATTTCAGCGATACCGCCAACTGCAGCGGAAATCGGGGCGCACTCTGCATTTCCGCAAAGTGTTTGCCTTCTGTAGGAGGCTGAATCGTCGGATCTTCGCTAAAGTCGGCTGCCACCGTTCGAGCAAACCTTCCTTCCGGGCGCTCCGAAGTGCGAAATCCCTCTCGGGTAGCCGCATCTATGAAACTGATTCGCGGCGCACCCTCTTACACTTCGTCCGGAATTCTATGGACTCAGAAGGCAGCGTACACCGGGGAACCAGGGGTGCAAAGTTACGGAAGTCATGGAACGAAAGGGCTTCTAACTGCTTGTGGGTGAATGGATTAGAGCGAATTTACGAGGCGAAACTGAGGGCGGCGAATCACAACCGGTCCGCCCGCAAAAATCCGATCAGCGGAATCGCGAAACGTTTGGAACGAGCCCTCTACTCTTCGTGTGCAAGAGTGCCACCGTCAGGCCCGACCTGGACTTCGCTGGTCTTGCTGCCCTTTCGTACCTGGGCTTCATAAGCTACGAGGGCGCCGTGCTTGCTAAGCGATTCAACCTTAACGATCTTGCCCTCGCCCGCGGCTTTCTGCAATCCTTCGCGAACCGCCGGAGCAAGAGAGCCTGTCGGCACTTCTTTTTCTATTTCCGTGACGGCGCCGGTGGAATCCATCAGAATCTTTTCTGACAGACCATCTCTTTTCATTTCCAGTTCGTAGTAGGTCTTGCCCTTTTCGGTTTCCTTCGAATAACCGAGGACGGTCGCCCCTTTGCTCTGCTCGGCGGCGGCTTTTCGGACTGCCGGCGGCAGGGCGGATGCAGCAATTTTTTTCTCAGTCTGCTCCTGGGAGAGGAGACTCGCAGCCACAACCATGGTTGCGAACAAAAAACACGCTTTGAAACCAATGTGATTGCTCATGAGATTTTCTCGGACGCTATTTGACTGTTCGTCGAACCGCTCTCTCATTATACGGTGCATACTCATCGCCTCGCAGATACGAGCTAAAACTTCGTCACTTCCGTGAAGTTGAACTCGCCGACCTTCATGGCTGGAGCCACCATGTCGAACGATTCCTCCCCGCTCGATCGGACCGGAGTGCTCATGGCTTCGACGTTCGAGAGCATATGGACGAGGCTTTCGTTGAAGCGAAAATTACGTATCCCACCTTCGATGCGTCCATCCTCAATCAAGAAAGTACCGTCGCGGGTCATGCCTGTGAGAATTTTCTCGTAGGGCTCAACTTCGCGGATGTACCAAAGTCGCGTGACCAGCACGCCACGCTCAGTGGAAGCAACCATCTGCTCCACCGTCTGCGGATTTTGCGGCGGTGCAAACACGATGTTAAGGGGCATCTCTCCCATTTCGTTGGGTAGCGGGAAACCATGACCTGTGGCTTCAATGGGGCCGACTTTGTCCCTATATTCCGAACGCTTTATTCTTTCGGCTGTCGACCGTGCATAGACCACACGCTTGACCGCACCGTTTTCAACCAACGGCAGGGTCTGCCGACGCATACCTTCGCCATCGAATGGAGCGCCGGATTGTAGCGGGTGCGCTACGTCATCCCAGATATTGATGTTCTCGCCAAATAATTTAGTGCCGATGCGATCAGTCAGGAATGACCGCTGGTCGAGAATCGCCATGCCCCCGAAATCCCAGAACATGAAGCCCACAACATCGAGAACTGCAGCGTGCTCCAGGATCACCGTATACTTCCCTGCCGGAATTTGACGCGGATGTGCTGAATCGAGCGCTTTCTTTGCCGCGATCTCAGCCAAGTTCGATGGGTTGAGATTGGCCACGTCGGGCGAGTTGGCTTTCTGCCAACCTGATGAATCCGCCGCCAGCATCGTGACCGAAATGTCGGCGGAGGTTTGTGTATGCCAATCGCTTAGATTACGCGAGTTGAAGATACCTTCCACGGATTCGGAGTTTGAAAAAATACCCGCGGTGGTGAGGTCGTGCTTTCGCGCGATACCGACAATCCTCTCAACCCCGTCCGCGCGCAACTCGGGCGTGATGGCTGCAGTACCAGCAAAATATCGCGAAGGGATTTGCCTAGCTTTCTTCGCCGCACCAGCGGCAGCTTCACCGGCGTCCGGCATGGGTAACAGATCTGGGTCTCGATGCTGCACTTTCGCCAGGCTTTCGGACGCAGTCACAACCCGGCGCAAGCTCTCATCGTCAAACTTGTTGGTCGTGGCCCGCGCCGTGCGTCCATCGAACGCCGTCCGGAGCGAGACGGTGTAGTGTTCTTCAGCAACATTCTGATGGATAGTGTTGTTGGCAAAGCGTGTAAGCGCAAACTTGCCGCCGGAGAACAGAACTTCAACTTCCTCCGCCGTAGAAAACTTTTTGATTCGCTCGAAAATCCCGCCAGCTTTGTCTTGAGTTAGCATCCACTTGATCTTGTCTTAGCTGTTCTCCGTGTCTCTGTGTCTGCCGCGCTGAGTCTCATGGCGATCAAATTAATTTCCTTTAAATGCCGATCCGACCCTGATGTTCCTGAACCGCGACGGTGCGGCCCCGTGTCCCGTGCCCATCACTTGTTGCGGCTGACCTTTGCCACAGTTCGGTGTGCCCCAGAGAGTCCATTGGTCACGCGAACAGATCGCGTCGAGCGAATTCCAAAATTCCGTCGTGATCCCAGAGTACGATGGATTCTTCAACATGCGGACACGCTTGCCGTGCTTGATCTCCCACCCCATCTCGCAGCCGAATTGAAAGTTGTAGCGTCTATCATCAATCGACCACGAGCGGTTGGTCTGCATCAGAATGCCATGGTCAGTCGCAGCAATCAGTTGCTCAAGAGTGAGTGGCTTTTCTCCGGGCAGCAAGCTGATGTTAGTCATGCGGATCATGGGCAACCGGTTCCATCCTTCGGCGCGCAGAGTTCCTCCCGAACGTTCGGCGTCGATGGTGTGTGCGGTTTCACGCGAACTGAGATAACCGGTGAATAGTCCATTCGTGATGACGGGCGTACATTGCGCCGCGACCCCTTCGTCATCAAAGGCAAAAGTACCAAGCCCCGGACCATGCTCCTGTCGGGCATCGGCAACCACATTGACTAAGTCGCTGCCATAGCGAAGTCTGCGCAGCTTGTCGATAGTGAGGAACGACGTGCCCGCAAAATTGGCCTCCATGCCGAGGACGCGGTCGAGTTCGATAGGATGTCCGACGGATTCGTGAATCTGCAGGCCAAGTTGCGAGCTGTCAAGAATGACGTCGAACATGCCTTCGGGACATTGATCTGCCTGATGAAGCGCCACGGCTTCTTCGGCAATGCGCCGCGCGTTGTCGACCAACCTCAACTCCTCGATCAGTTCGTAGCCTTTGTTCTGCCACTGTCCGCCATAAGAGTTGGGATAGGAACGCTTCTGGAGTTCATTGCCCGCAAACGCGTAGGCTGCGTAGCCCGCGCCAGTCGAGTACTTTGTCTGATGGATACGTGCTCCTTCAGAAGAGATAAACCATTGTTCTTCGCGGTTGAAGTTCAAGTTGGTCTCGGCCAGGGTGATGCCCTTCACCGCCCTCAACTCGGAGTCAATCCTTAGAAGGAGATCGATGTTCCGTTCTACCGAGATACCGAACGGATCAATTTTGTGCGGCGTCGTCCATTCGGCGGTGGCGGCTTTTTCCGGCGCTAGGCGTACGTCGTGCTGTTTCACCCGGGCCGAAGCGTCGGCAATTTCAACAGCGTGCGCGGCGGTACCTTCGACCGCAGCACGGGAAAGGTTGTCGGAGGCGGCGAAGCCCCAAGCGCCGTTGGCAATGACGCGCACACTCATGCCTATCGATTCGGAATCCGAAGCGCTGCTCACTTTGCCATTCTTGGTACCAAGTGCCCGGCTGCGCTGAGCAACGATGCGTGCGTCGGCGTAAGTTGCACCGCGCAGCGTGGCGACGAGCAGGGCCCAGTTGGCGACGTGGTTCATGGAGGAGAGAATCAAATCTACCACAGCGACAGGAGCTGCCGATTGCGCAGACCTTATGGCGCGACGTGCGCCAGCTCTAGCGCGTTCCTTACCGCCTGCAATTCCTTCAACAATCCTCGTAGTTTGGTGGACTCGAGCGCATTCGCCCCGTCGGACTTCGCCTCTTTAGGATTGTCGTGGACTTCCATGAAGATGCCGTCAACGCCGGCCGCAACAGCGGCACGCGTCAACACCGGTATAAATTCAGGCTGGCCACCACTCGCCGCGGGATGGTCAGCAGTCCCTTCTGAAGCGGATGGCAACTGCACGGAGTGCGTTGCATCGAACACCACAGGAGCAAACCTGCGCATGATGGGGAGCGATCGCATATCCACGACCAGATTGGAGTAGCCGAAGCTGGCGCCCCGTTCAGTAACGAAGACTTGCTGGTTGCCAGCCTGGCGGCATTTTTCCACGGCATGTCGCATGTCCCACGGAGACATGAACTGACCCTTCTTGAGGTTGACTGCCCGACCGCTGAGCGCGGCAGCGACTACCAGATCAGTCTGGCGGCTGAGAAACGCGGGAATCTGGAGAACATCGACGACTTCGGCCACCTTGGCCACGTCGGCGGTTTCGTGCACGTCGGTGAGAATTGGAATGCTCAATTGATCTTTGATTTTTTTCAATATACGCAGGCCTTCTTTAATGCCGGGACCGCGAAAGCTGCGAATCGAAGTGCGATTGGCTTTGTCATAGCTGGCTTTGAAGATGAATGGGAATTCGAGCGAGCGAGCCACGCCCTTGATAATTTCCGCCATGCGGATAGCGTGCTCTTCACTTTCGATGACGCAAGGGCCGGCAATGAGAAAGAGAACGCCGCTGCCGATGCGGACATCGCCGACTTGGAATTCAGTTTTCAGGCTTCAGTTCTCGGTTCTAAGGTCTCAGTTAAGAGCGTTCCGCCGACGAGCGACGCCAAGTCCGCCGGGGATGGAAGTTGGAACGAAACCATTCTTCTCCTGGTTTTCTTGGCGTGCTCGGCGATCTCGGCGGTGAGCTATCTTCTTCCTACTTTTTCCGGCCGATGAAACATCTCGACGGCTGTAGATTCCTTTTCAGCCTGTCGCTTCTGGCCGTATTCATAGGCCGCGCCAATAAATGTCCGGAATAATGGGTGCGGCTCGAGAGGTTTGGATTTGAACTCGGGATGAAATTGGCACCCGATGAAGTGTGGATGCTCCGGAAGTTCGATCATTTCGACATACGTCCCATCGGGAGTTGAGCCGGAAATGCGTAGGCCCGCAGCAGTCATCGGCTCTTCATATTCGCGGTTGAATTCGTAGCGGTGGCGGTGGCGTTCGTTGACTTCGAGCGCGCCATAGATTTCGTGGGCCAGCGTGTTGGGCTCAATTTTGCAGGTCCACGCACCCAGACGCATGGTACCGCCAAGCTCTTCTACTCCGCGCAGCTCGCGCAGTTTGTAGATGACGCGATGAGGCGTGGCGGGATCAAACTCACTGGAGTTCGCTTCCGCAAGTCCGACCACGTTGCGAGCAAACTCGACGCAAGCCGTCTGCATCCCGAGACAGATTCCAAAGTACGGAACTTTGTTCTCGCGGGCATATCGGATCGCGATCAGCATGCCCTCAATGCCACGCTTACCGAAGCCCCCGGGAACCAGGATTCCGTCGTAATCTTCCAATTGAGATTCGTAACTCTTGTCACCCGTCTCAAGACCCTCAGCTTCGATCCAATTGAGCTGCAGCTTCAAGTTGTGCGCCAGCGCCCCATGGACTAGCGCTTCCTTCAGCGACTTGTAGGAATCCTCATACTCCACATACTTGCCGACGATGCCGATGGTGACGGTGTCTTTCGGATTGTAGCTGCGGTGGACAATATCTTCCCATTTCGAAAGGTCGCGATTGGGGGCCTCGATGCGCAGATATTTCAAGACGAGGGTATCCACACCCTCGTGAGCAAAATTGAGGGGGACTTCATAAATGGAAGCCACATCCTTCGCAGTAATCACAGCTTCTTCTTCAACGTTGCAGAAGAGCGCAATTTTCGACTTAATGTCTTTCGCGAGGAAGCGATCGGTACGGCAAAGAAGAATGTCGGGTTGGATTCCAATGCTGAGCAACTCTTTCACTGAGTGCTGCGTGGGCTTCGTCTTCAACTCCTGAGCGGCCGCAATGAAGGGCACCAATGTGACATGCACAAACGTCGTGTGGTCGCGACCCAACTCCTGGCGCATCTGGCGGATGGCCTCCATGAAGGGCAGCGACTCGATATCTCCCACCGTACCGCCAACCTCAACGATGGCGACGTCGACATCCTGCGCCACCTTCTTCATGGCCGCTTTGATTTCATTGGTGACGTGAGGGATTACCTGGACGGTTTTGCCGAGATAATCGCCTCGGCGCTCCTTGGCGATGATCTGTTCATAGAGGCGACCGGTCGTCCAGTTGTTATCGCGAGAAAGCTTCGCATGCGTGAAGCGTTCGTAATGGCCTAGGTCGAGATCAGTCTCGGCGCCGTCGTCGGTAACAAAGACTTCGCCGTGCTGAAACGGCGACATCGTACCAGGGTCGACGTTGAGATAGGGATCAAACTTCATGATGTTGACCTTCAGCCCGCGACTTTCAAGTAGGCAGCCGATCGAAGCTGCGGCCAATCCCTTGCCTAGTGAAGACACAACTCCGCCGGTCACAAAGATGTACTTCGCTGGCATCTCGTCCTCGCTCTAAATTGTGTGTGAGAAATTGTGCAGGTGGGGTGCACGATCAATTATGGCAGAAAAAGCTGCGGAAAGAAACGGTAGAAATCACGGCACGTTGACTAAACGCAGGGATGTAGGCGAGAATAATTGAGGCTTTCCCGCGAATCTGATCTCTAGGAATACTTCCTCAAAGCGGGCCTGTGGCGCAGCTGGGAGCGCGCTTCCATGGCATGGAAGAGGTCGCCGGTTCGATCCCGGCCAGGTCCACCAATTTCCCCAACGACTTACACAGGGCGAGTGCCTTTAGCGACGGCTGGCGTGTCCGGCAATCGGCCATGATCGTTGAATCCGACGTGCCGTTCTCTGCGAGTTGAGTAATGGCACAGTGCCTCAGATCGTGCAATCTGGACACTTAACTTGTTGCGATTGGGAGACTTCGCAAGAGACTCGGCCCGAGCGTATCGGACGCCCGGCCGGCTTCATGACAACCGTCGCCCCGCGATGAGGCAAAAGACTGGCCTGTCAGCTCACGACTTTGGCAGACAATAGACATGGTTCCCGCATAGAAGGCCCTCGACTCCTCATGTTGACAAACCCGCTGCGTTCGGCGGATAGTAACATCCCCGGCCGTGCCGGGAACGCTGTCAAGCGATAGAGTTCCTTCCCGTCTCGAACGACAAGCGCATATGCAGGTGTCCCCATGAAAATCGCTGCCAGAGTTCTCGTCACAAATTTGTTGTTTGCGGTTTGCCTGGGCGCAGTGGCCGTCCAAGCCCAAATCTCGAGTTTTCAGCACATCGTGATCATCTTTCAGGAAAACCGTACGCCTGACAACCTTTTCCAGGGTTTGTGTGGTCCCAACCGTTCGCTGTGCCCCAAGCCCTACGACCTGCAGAACTTCGGAATCAATTCCAATGGGCAGACGATCATCCTGACTCCCGTGACCCTGGGCACGACCTACGATCTGGGTCACCGACACAGCTCGTTCGTGGGCATGTGCGATTTAAACACAACGAACAATCAATGCAAGATGGATGGCGCAAACAAGACGGGCTGTCATCCTGCGGCCAACTGTCCGTCCAATGCGCAGTTTCAGTTCGTTAAGACGTCCGACGTCGCGCCCTACGTCATGTTGGCGCAACAGTACGGCTGGGCGAATTTCATGTTCCAGACCAACCAAGGCCCCAGCGCACCTGCCCATCAATTCATTTTCGCGGGAACCTCCGCGCCCACTGAAAATGACGATCTCAACGCTACATTCGTTGCCGAGAACCCGAGTGGTCTGGGATGCCTTGCTCCTCTGAACGCGGCCTATAAGCTGATTTCGCCGCAAACCGCGCCCAACGAATTCAACTTGCTCAACAACCCTTTGGGCACGGTGTGTTTCTCGCATCCAACCATGGCCTCGCTGCTTGACAGCAACAACCGCACCTGGAAGTACTACACTCCCCTCGCTGGCTCCATCTGGACCGCACCGAATTGGATTCGGGACATTTGTGTCCCCAACAGCGATTACACGCAGTGCACGGGCACGGAATGGAAAAATAACGTCGACCTTTCGCCCACGGACGTCCTGACCGACATTGCTCACTGCAAGCTTGCGAACGTGAGTTGGGTAATTCCGACCGGGCAAAACTCCGATCATCCAGGAGGCAATCACAACAGCGGGCCTTCCTGGGTCGCTTCGATTGTCAATGCCATCGGCACGAGTAAGAGCTGCGACAACGGCGCCGGGTACTGGAAAGACACCGCCATCTTCCTCACTTGGGACGATTGGGGGGGCTGGTTTGACCACGAGCCGCCCACGCTCTTGTCGGGGCCGAATCAAGGGCAAGGCGACTACCAGTATGGGTTTCGCGTCCCCCTGGTGGTCATTTCGGCGTACACACCGTTCGGATATGTCAGCAACCATCGCCACGACTTCGGCAGCATTCTGCGGTTTGTCGAGCATAACTTCGGCATTCCGGAGGGCGCGCTGCAGGTTGCGGATGAACGTGCCACGAACAACCTCACTGGTTTTTTCCGCTTGAAACGAATGCCTCGCGTGTTCCATACGATTAGCGCTCCCAAAGACGCCAAGTACTTCCTGAATGACCATAGCCCCATGGAGCCTCCAGACAACGACTGAGAGAGATCGTTGGGTTCGCGGTGGGTCTTGAATTCGACGACAAAGCGCACGATGGCATCTCCGCCCTGCTAGGGTATGCCTCGTACCTGTGTTGCTCGATGTCCGTGGACTCACGTTGATTTCGCCCCGCGACATAACTCTCCGACCGGCGTCCCAGGCTGCCCACTCCCCCGCGTCCCACCCAATTAGCGCAACCCAACGCAGCCCTCGCATCGCAAAGCAGCGCGCGGCGGTACCGGACAACATCGAAGCGCCGGGGCCGGAGGGCGACGCGGTCCGCGCGCGATTCGGCCGTATGCTCTACGAGTTGAACGTGCATCAATATTGCTGCGGCGGGCTGAATTTCGGCTACTTCTACGACAAGTCGCCGATCATCGCCTATGACGGCGAACAGGCGCCGGCCTATACGCTGTCCGACTTCGCGGCGTCGACGGTTCCGGGATGCCGTACGCCGCATCTCTGGCTCGCCGATGGACGCTCGTTATACGACGCGCTTGGGCCGGGCTATACGCTGCTGCGTTTCGATCGCACCGTCGATGTCGGCGCGCTGCTGTCGGCTGCCAATGCGCGCGACGTGCCGCTAGCCGTGCTTGACGTGGTTTCCAACGACGAAAATTGGTCGAGCATCTATCGCGAGAAACTGGTCCTTTCGCGGCCGGATCAGCACGTTGCGTGGCGCGGCAATGCCGTGCCGCCCGATCCGGACCAACTGATCGATCTCATTCGAGGGGCAGGACCGAGGCGGCCTGTGCAGCAGGCCGCCTGACCGATTTCGAAGACGTAAAAAAGAAAACAAAAAAACAAGAATACCGGGAGGTACCGATGGGCGAATCCGTTCTATCCGTCGCGGCGACGAAGGCAGCTGCGGATGCCGGGGACCTCGTGGTCCGCAAGGTGTTCTGGCGCCTGATTCCGTTTCTGTTCTTGCTCTACGTGCTGTCCTATCTCGATCGGATCAATATCGGTTTCGCGGCGCTCTCGATGAACCAGGAGTTGGGACTGTCGCGAACCATGTTCGGTCTCGCCAACACCATTTTCTATGTGGGCTACGTGCTGTGCGAGGTGCCGAGCAATCTGCTTCTGGTTCGCTACGGCGCCCATCGTTGGATTCCGCGCATCATGATCACGTGGGGGCTTGCGTCGGCGGCGACCATGTTCGCCACGGGTCCGAACAGTCTCTATGGGCTGCGGCTCCTGGTCGGCATCGCCGAGGCGGGCTTTCTGCCGGGCGTGCTGCTCTATCTGACGTTCTGGTTTCCCCTGCGATGGCGTGC
>Ga0137418_10004699_pt1 | contig 12502 bp, 11 predicted proteins | sample CZODoug3_1_2_16f_FD_122242 | JGI IMG/M metagenome (GOLD analysis project Ga0137418, IMG submission 122242) | Vadose zone soil fungal communities from Angelo Coast Range Reserve, California, USA - CZODoug3_1_2_16fungal (Hybrid Assembly) | ecosystem: Environmental > Terrestrial > Soil > Vadose... | reverse complement strand
GCGGGAGCACGGCTCCGAGGTGAATGCGGTGCTGCTCGGGGCGCTGGCGGCCAGCGACGCGTTGCCCATCGGGCCGGAGGCGTTCCGCGAGGCCATCGAGCGGAAAGGGATCCAGGCCGAGGCCAACCTGCGCGGCTTCGACGTCGGGCTCACGCTGGGCCGTCAGCGCGCCGAGACGCCGCGTCCGTCGGCCAAGCGTCCGTTCCGGGCCCCGCCGGCGCTGGCGGAGTCGCTGACCGTCTTTCCCGACGCGCTCCGACCACTGGTCGGCGAGGCGCTGACGCGGCTCATCGACTATCAAGACGAGAAGTACGCCGCGCTCTACCTCGAGCGCCTCGCCCGGTTCGTTGGCGGCGATCGTGACCCCGCTCCTGTCCGCCGGGCGGTTCCCGCGGGAAGCGAACCGGCCTCAGCCGTGAGTCGGGCCCGGCTCGCGCGCGCTGGACGTCGCGACCGGATTGGTCCTGTTCTGGGACGGAGTGGACACGGTCAGAATTGTACCGAGGATCAATAAAAGAGAAGTGCAGCAAAAGCCATTCATATTCGATACCCTGCTTCTAAATTATTCCAAACCCCCTTTTGAAATAGCACATTGCCTGGTATTTTGCTGCAAAAATCCCCGTTCAAACTGACCGCACAAGTCAGGACTGCAATCATTCAATTTGACTGAATCCGGCGAAACGCGGTTTTGTCGAGATGGATTTGCTGAGGTTTTTGGGTAAATCCAGCAAGCGCAAAGCTGGCACACGCGTTGCCTAAATTGTTGCGCGGCGCACTTTGGCAATTGGCGCCTGTGTCTTTCCAGCTTGATTGAAGGATTACGAATCGCAAAATGGTGCTTACGAAGAAAACAGTCTCACTCTTTGCCTGGCTGACAATTAGTTCTTTTTTATTGTTCACACTGGGTACTCTTGCCACCACACAGAATTCAACTAAGAAAGCTAAATTTGAGGTTCCAGTATTGTCCGGCTTGCAGGCTGCGTGTCAACCCTCTGGTGGCTGCCCTGCCCTGTCAGTTTATGCACGCGATTTAAATCAACTGGCATTAAACAACGGCACCGATCAAGCTTCACGATTCGACAAAGAGATCCTGCAGGCAGCACGAATTCTTTCAATGGAGTCTGAGAAGAATCCGGTAATAGTTGGGGAGCCTGGAACAGATGCAAACCAACTCGCGCTGGCGATTGCTGAAAGCATAGGTTCGGGAAGTGCCCCGGAAGCCCTCCGCGATAAACAGATTTTCAGCCTTGATCTTAATGCGCTCTTTGCAAAGGCAAAGGATGCAGCCGAAATCAAGAGCCGGCTTTTGGCAGTATTGAACGACGTCGAAAAAAGCAAGGGCAAGATCATCCTGTTTATAGATGAGCTCCATCAATTCGTGGGGGATCAGTCGGCCAGGGATGTTTCGGATGCACTGCAAACTGCTTTGGCGTCCAAAAAAGTTCACGTCATTGGTGCAACCTCGGCTGGTGCTTTCCACCAGTATATCGCCGACAATAGCTCTCTCGCGCTGTTGTTCCAGCCTGTCACGCTTAGTATTGAAAGCGCCTCGACGAGTTCCGACAGCCGCAAGGTATCCGCCAATAAGGAAAGCTTTGTCGGCGACAACATTGCTCCCGACCTTCGGGAAATGATGAACAGTGCGAAGGCAGGCGACCGTGCAAACCTGATACTTCAGGCTGATGACGTTCAAAGCGGTGAATTGCGTTCTCTGTTGAAACAATACGGCGGGCGTGTCAGTGAACGTATGCCTGAACTGGGTGCAGTCCGCGTTTCGCTGCCATACAGTGCAATACAACAATTGGCGGCGACAGGGAAAGCAAACTATCTTTCACCGGAGCGGAAGATGGAATCATTTGGCCACATCACTGCTACAACAGGTGTTGATGCAGTGAATAGCCAGAATTCGAGTGGTGGCCTGCTGGGTCTTGTCGGCGGGGTTCTTGGTGCACTTCTTGATGGAACAGGTATTGGGATAGCAATTCTTGACTCCGGTATGGACGCAAGCCATGCGGCACTTGGCAACCGCGTGATTTACAGCAAGGACTTTACAAGCGAGAACCGCACCGACGACCCGTTCGGACATGGTACGCACGTGGCATCGGCGGCGGCGGGTATTGCGACCAGCTCCACTGGAACCGGGAGCCTCTACACCGGAATGGCACAGGGCGCGTCGTTGATCAATCTGCGTGTTCTCAATTCGAAGGGAATCGGCACTTCGTCCAGTGTTCTGAGCGCGTTGAACTGGGTTCTGGCGAACAAAGGAACCTACAAGATACGGGTGGTTAACCTGAGCCTGGGCGGAGCCGCCATCGACTCTTACAAGAACGATCCGATCTGCCGCGCCGCTAGACAACTGGTGGACGCAGGCGTCGTCGTGGTCGCCGCAGCGGGTAACAATGGGAAAACGAGCGCCGGGCAAAAAGTTTATGGTGCGATCCACTCTCCTGGTAACGAACCTTCGGCGATTACTGTGGGCGCCGCGAACACATTCGGAACAGACGGCCGCAACGACGATGGAGTGACAACGTACAGCTCACGTGGACCGACGCGAAGCTTCTATACAGATGCCGCAGGTGTCAGACATTACGATAATCTGATCAAACCTGACGTCGTGGCCCCAGGCAACAAAATCATCTTTGCCGAGGCAGATCGCAACCTGCTCGTGTCCGAAAACCCGAGTCTCGACGCCAGCGTATACAATTCCGACAACAAGCGGTTTATGTACCTAAGCGGTACGTCGATGGCAAGTCCTGTTACGGCGGGCGCGGCAGCGATGCTCCTGCAAACGAACCCAAACCTGACCCCCAATATGGTGAAGATGATTCTGATGTACACGGCACAGCCATTGGCCGGGTTCAATCAGCTGGAGCAGGGCGCAGGTGAAATCAATATGGAAGGCGCGTACCGGTTGGCCAAATCGGTGAAAACCAATTTGAGCAACAGCACGGCCGTTGGCTCTTCGCTTCTGACCACAAGCACTCTTCCCACTCCCAAGTCGACGATTGCAGGACAGACCTTCAATTGGGGCGGTGGCGTATTAATGGGTCACACGTATGCAACGGGCAGTGCCCTGATCAAGTATTACCAAAAGGTATATGGCACAGGCATCCTGCTGAACGACGGTGTGAAAGAATCAAATGGAATTCTTCTAAACGACTCGACGATGATGAGCAGCGGGATTTTGTTGAATGATACGATTGTGACGAGCAGTGGAATATTACTGAACGACGGATCTCCGTTTCTCAGTTGCGGAATACTCTTAAATGACGGAATTCTACTCAACGATGGAATCCTACTGAATGATGGAATTCTGTTGAACGATGGAATTCTCCTGAACGACGGCATCCTCTTAAATGACGCCTCGATAGCGGGTGATGCAAGTATTCAGGCGATGTATGCTTTAGTAAATGGCGATAACACTCGAGCGATGAAATGAGTCGCACATCATCGCAAAAGTATTTGTGATGATGTGCGACAGAAGGGTTGGATGGCTGAACGGGGCGGGTACTTACGGATTATTGAATACCTGCCCCGGCAGTTCTGGCAATCAGACAAGTTTTAATTCGGAAGCTCGGCTTGCGGATTATTCTTACTCACTCTGAACGGACAAACGCCATCGTTTGAAGGTAGCTGAAACCTCATGAAAAAGACCACTAAGAATTCGGTACCGAACAACTTAAGTCAATCGACTGCAAGTACACCTCGCAAAAAAGCTTTAACTGCGTTCGAGGAATTTGACGCTTCGAACGCAGACGGTTCAGGACTCTTTCCGATTATGCCCGAGATAAAGACCGAAGTCCTGGGCTTTCTCGCCAGGCGGCCTCTACATACTGCGGTCTTAACCGGGCTGCTCCTTGAAAACGGCGGAGGAGGCGTATCCAGACACGGGAGCTTCTACGGTTACCGGGGTGATTCGGGTAAGCTTGAGGGCGTCGCTTTGTTGGGCCGGGCAACTATTTTCGAGGCCCGAACAGAGGCTGCTCTTGCTGCGTTCGCCTGTCTCGCACGGAAGCTGCCGGCATTCCGCCTTGCACTTGCGGAGAACGAGCCGTTACAAATGTTCTGGAACGCTTACAAGATACCGGGCCAGCACCCACAGCTTCTTTGCAATGAATGGCTTTACGAATATAGGAAGCCAAGACGCCCATGGCAACCGGTGACGGCATTTCGGGCCGGCACGATTGCTGACCTTGACCTGATTGTGAAAGCACATGCTGAGCTTGTCGAAGAAGAGACTCAGGTCAATCCACTTGATACAGATCCTGAGGGCTTTCGCGACCGCTGCGCCGCACGAGTAAAACAAGGGAAAGTCTGGGTCTACATTAAGGACGGCGAACTGATCTTCAAGGCTGATGTCGCAACCGAGACTCCATCTTCGGTTTACATTGAAGGTCTATGGGTAAACCCGAATCAGCGCAGACAGGGGTACGGGAAAAGGTGCCTTGAGCAGCTACGCCAACTCCTCTGTCCGAATGATGGGGTTTTATGCGGGTTTGTGAATGAAACCAACCAGGCCGCGAATAATTTTTACAAACAGGTGGGCTGTTCGTTCCTTAGTTCATATCAAAAAATATACCTCTGACTATCGAAGTTCTTCGTTGTATTTTTTGATTAACCGCCATGTGCTCTTGTCTGTCGTAAAAACTCCATTGAGCCCCTGCTCCTCCTGGGGAGGGTCGCCGCGTAACGGATCGCCGATATGCCACTCGGTATGATTTAACTGGGGAAGATCCGAACCACCGAAAGCCCAAAAATTGCAGCCAACAAGTGCGCCACCGTTTTTCGCGTTATCTAAAATTTGCCGGAAAAGAAATTCGTAATAGTCGTCGCGGAGGCTGGTCGGGGAATCTAACGAAAACGAATGGCCGTCGCGCGGATAGCCGAACTCTTCCAGTACGAGCGGCTTGTGCAGGCCGTGCATAATCGAGCTGTGTTTGGCCAGATACTCCTTTGTATGTCTGACGACATTATCAAACCCCTCGGAAACTTCGGTCCCCTTAAACCAGCTCCAGTTTTTAGGCCAGATATGGATCGTCGCGTAGTCGTAATTCGGATCGCTATGAACCACTTCGAACGTTTTGAGGTTGTTGAAACCAATTTCGCCCTCACCCCCACTTGAAAGCAGATGGTTCTTGTCGAGGGACTTGATAAGCGCGGCAGTCCTTTTCATCCAGGCAACAAAGGCCGGAATATTTTCTTCCGTGAAGGGTCGCGGTTCATTGGCAATCTGCCAGGCCATAATTGAAGGATCGTTGACATATCGCTCGCCGTTGACTGAGTTCGTACGACCGATAATAAAGCGAATGTGCTTTTCGAAGGCCGCCATACATGGCTGACAACTCTGAAACTGAGCTACTGCTTTGCGATACTCGTCCCATTTGCGGTTACGCAGTGTAACGAATTCGTGTCCATTCCACGCCAGATATTGAGGAAACCCGCCCGACCAGTCCCAACTGTTGCCCAGATATAAAACCGCGTACATTCCGCGTTTTCTTATTTCATTCAGGAAGATATCCAGACTGCGCAATATTCTTTGGCTATAGACGCCCTGTTCGGGTTGTAAGCTGAAAGGAACGATTTTGTTGTCATCTTTGTGCATGCCATCTGCACCGACCATGACGCGCAAGTTTGTGACGCCATTTGCTTTCAGGAAATCCAATTCCTTTCGCAGGCGTTCTAATCCGGCAGTGCCCTGGTCGGCAAGCAGAGGACCGTACCACATGTTTGCGCCAATATAATGATAGGGTTTGCCGTTAAGTAAGAATTGTCCGTCCTTTACTCTGACAAACTTGCCCTGCGCATTAGTTGAAACCGAAATGCACAAGAGCGCGATAGCTATGCATACAAGTCGTTTGTTCGTATTTGTCATTTCCTGCTTTTACCTGTGTTCTGCACAATCAGTTCCTGTTCCGGGACCATTGCCTGCAGTCCCTGATGTTGCCAGCATCTGCCTCCGCCATGAACTCGACGAGTACACATCGTACCTTTCTTCGTCTTTGCGCCACATAGCGTAACAATATCTTTCTGTTTTACGGACCGCGGTTCGGTCTTGACATGACTGACGTCAATCGGGGGTGCTGTATTGGCAGAGGCGTGAGGGTTAATGGACTCCTTCGGCTTTGGCGCCCAGTTTGACGGAACGGTGAGTCCCTGGCCGTTTTGCACAACCAGCGGAGGCGGTGGTTGACGCATCGACCGGCCAGTCATCAACCCGAGGGCGAGCAGTGCCGCACCCAGGACGACAGGCCATGCGAATCGGGCTTTTAGGGAACGCGGAGTGCAGAATTTGCAAAATCGGCGGCTGGTCCACGGATACCAGCGGGCCCTTAGAACTCGTTCACCGCATTCAACGCAAAAGTTAGGCTTATACATTCATTGCAGATACGCGAGAGTGGCAACAGATTTGACCTCAAGAGCATTTTCAGACTGATCTCAGCTACTAAGTCCATATTGTAATTTATAGGGACGAGACACAACAAAAAAACAACATCGCCATAATAAAACTTCGTCAACGAGCGATTACTATCCGCACTGCGAAAGAGACTACGCGTGCCAAAGCGCCCTGGTGAATCGGAAGATCTGAAAGACAGTCTCCGGTGTCTTGAATGCGATTTGGCACGTTTTTTGATATCAACGTGCACAGGGAACGGTACGAGGGGATCAAGGATGAATCAAGCGTATCAAGGGGCGGACACGGGGTGTGTGCTTTTTTTGAGGTCGTTAGCTGTATCTGTAATCATCCCTGTCAAGAACGAGGAAGCGACCATTTGTGATCTGTTGGACGCATTGCTTAATCAAACAATGCCGCCGTCGGAAATAATCATCACAGATGGTGGTTCCACCGACAACACACTGGAATTAATCAGAAGTTTTGAGGATGCAGGCTTACCAGTGCGCCTGATCCGCGAAGAGAGAGCGCTGCCCGGCAGGGGCCGCAATCTCGGGATACGAGCCGCTTCGAGTAACTGGATAGCCTTTATCGACGCCGGAGTCCTTCCGCACCCCGACTGGCTGGAATCACTTCAATCCGCGGTAAAAGGCGACACGGATATTGTGTATGGTTCATGGGAACCTAAGACCGAACATTTTTTCGACGAATGTGCTGCGATTGCTTACGTTCAGCCTCCGTCGATAATCGATGGAGAGCTGATGCGGCACCACTTTATTGCTTCGTCTTTGTTCAGGCGCGAAATTCTTCTGGAGATCGGAGGATTTGCCGAACATTTGCGTTCCGCAGAAGATATTCTGTTGATGGAAGCGGCCGAAAAAGGTGGTTACAAGATTCGTTACGCGCCGGCGGCAGTTGTAAGCTGGGACCTGCAACCCAATCTGGAAAGTACGTTTCGTAGATTTCGTACATACGCCCGTCACAATATTCGCGCAGGTTTATGGAATCAGTGGCAGGCTCCGGTATTTCGTCGTTACGGATTGCTGGCTATATTGGCGCTGCCGGCGCTGTTTTTTGGCTCGGCGTGGCTCTTAGCGGTTGGGGTCTTCTGGCTTACTCTTTTGCTGGCGAGAAGCGTCATTTCGTTGTGGCGAAATCGATTTACATATCAGGCACCGGCGGCACGAATACTCGGGAGAATTCTGCTACTTATGCCTATCATTGGATGCCTGGACGCGGCGACGTTCATTGGCAGTTTGGACTGGCTTGTGATCGACAAATTTAAACTGGCATTAGCCGCCGAAGATATAGATTCTGCAATACCGGAAACCGCAGAAAGTTTGAGCATTGGAACTGAGCCCTGCGCCATTCCCAACAATCGTGATTTAACAAAATGAGGATGATCAGCGGTCAGCTCTTTGCATGTTTCCGAGTTGACCCGCGCAGTAGCTGTTTTGTCACGTTCGGAACCTTACAACGTATTGCGAGCCCGCGTACGCAGGTACACGGGCTCGTCGTTTATCGGATAGCGCCTGTCTTCAATCGACAGGCCGAAGTCAATTCGCTGCACAGTCACCTTGTGGCAGACGCTGCTCGAAGCCTTTCCGAAAAGCTTTCCGAGCGGGTCGGTATCGCCATAAAAACGCGCAAATATTGACCAAAACCCTGCCCTCCACGAAAGGTGTTGCAACATCGGAACGGCTGTTGCGTCGATGGCACAACGCTGTTATATTCTTATGCGTTTCAGAGTGGAAGACATTCACGCTCTGAAATAAAACTTGCTGCACGCCCAGAGTTGGATAAGCAAAATGGGTCTCAAGCTTTATTGCAATCGCTATGGTCACTTCAAAGACCCGATCGTCTGCTCGGTCGTCTGCCAATATCGCACGCGTTGTCACGACTTTGCGATCTACTATGACGCTAACCGGGTGGCAGTGGACGCAGTCGTCGCAGAATATTTTACGGCGCGTAACGAACCTGCAAGGAAGAAGAGAAACGCGAATATCGCGGCGGTAGCGGTTCCGGTTCAGCTTCGAAATTTAATCAGCCTGGAGGTCAAACGGGAAATGTCTGTTAATAGTTACATGTGGGTCAATAAGGAAGGTATTGCCGAGTTACTTGAGCTCGAAGATATTATCAAACGAGCGGAAAAGGGATTGCAACCCAAGGCCATATACAAAGTTGCACAGGAGATGGAACTGAAGTTTCAACTTGTCCCGCGCAAGCGAATCGAAAAGGCAAAACGAGTCGTTGCCGTGGACGCGGAGCGTGCTGCTGCCAGGCGCAAGGGGCCGCGCCCAGTCGAAGCGGAGGACGTTTCGCAATTGGAAGTAGTTCCGGAAAACGAGACCTCAGCACCAGTACGCCGATCACGAGGACGTGTCGCAAAGGCCGCAGGCGAGCGATAGCGGACCGAAGTGCCGGTTTAGTTCCAACTACTTAGGGTCCGCGAATACGCCGTATCCTCCAAATAACACAGTTCGGTGGGGGCCTGTCCGGAATCCTGTCGGCTTTGATTGGGAGTGGGTCAAGCCACATTGTATTTGAGATATGTCTTGATGTCTTCTCAGCGCGGCACTCAAGCCACGATGCGGCTTCGTGGGTGCGTACGGAGCGCCCACAAATCGCCGAATTGGTGCTCGAGTTTAGTGTAAAAAGCTCGTTCAAACCATGAAATAGTGCGAAACAGGCTGATGAGCCTGCATTAACCTTCGGTTTATCTTTTTTGGTTCATGGTTTCCTGTCGATTCGTTTTCGGACCTCACGCATGGCAACGCCCTACTGACCAAACGCGTCTCACCCGTCACGAATTGGCGCGGCGCGAGCCGTACCTGTAGAATAGTAACTTGCCAGGGCTTGGAACCTTTATGGACCGGTTGATTTCATGATTCACCCCTTTCGATTTGCTTCAATAATTCATATTTTCCGCAGCGTTTTGCTTATTTCGTCTCTGACGATCGCCGGGGCATTGTCTGTTCGCGCTCAGGGTGGGGAAGACGTTTTGCGAATCGAGTCGAACCTGGTTCAGTTGAATGTGGGCGTGGTAAACAAGCAGGGGAATGCGATCCTGAACCTGTCCAGGGGCGATTTTGCCGTTTATGAAAATGGCGTTCGGCAGGAGATTCAAGCCTTCGAGCCCACGGATAAGCCATTTAGTCTTGTGCTTTTGCTGGATGTGTCCGGGTCGACCATAACCTTCAGAGATACGCTGAAACAGGCAGCGTACAGATTTTTGGACGCACTGAAGCCGGATGATCGCGTGGAAGTTGTTGCTTTCAATGAAAAGATCAAAACGATCTCGTCATTTACCAACGACCGAAGAAAGACCGCCAATGCAATTTGGGCCGCGGACGGCAAAGGCCAGACTGAGTTTTACAAATCCCTTTCATTTGCCATCAATGAACTATCGAAAGAGGGGACGCGGCGCAAGGCTGTGGTCGTGATGACCGACGGGATTGATTCGAATCTGCGAAAAGTAGACCGCATGAAGGCCGCACAGGCGACAACGGATATCGAGGCGGTCGCCGCCATACAGCCCGATGCAAGTCCTGAACTGCAGGCGGTTTTGACGTCTGCCGACAGACAAGGTGTGACGATTTATCCACTTGCACTGCCATCGGGCGATCCAAAGCGAATTGCACTGCCTGATCCGCAGATCATCGCAGTCTATGTTACTGCGAGGTCACGGCTTGAAATACTGGCAAATCGCACTGGTGGTGAATTGAACGCCATTAATCGTTTGGATGAACTGTCCAAGGTTTATCTGCGGGTCGCGGCAAATCTACGCACGCTTTACACAATCGCATACAAACCTGAACGGAAAGATCCAAAGACGGGTTGGCGCGAAGTACGAATCGAAGTTTCGCAACCGGAACTGCTGGCGCACACCCGGCCCGGTTATTTCGCACGGTAATTTTCCTATTACAGAACAGTGAGTGGCCGCTGCCGGGCAGACTGTGGATACACAGTCCCTGAAGTTTGGACATTTCGCTCCTGCCGGAACTTCGAGCGTTACTACTCGAAGGGTCCGCGGCGCCGGCCCGTTCGGATTGAGTTCTGCGAAGCCGACGTGCTCGATGTGTTCGACGAGTGGAGACGCGCGCTCGGCTTGGTCATGGGTGGCGAGAAGGTCGGCGACATCAGAATCGATGTCGATCATATCGAAGCCATGGCGATCGAGAAATCGGGGAACCGGCTATTTGTCAACCTGACTTCAACGAGTGCGGTCGGCGGAATTGATCGACCGGTCGTACAACCCGTTGCGACGCGCGAATTCAGCCGCGAGCAGCAACATCTCATCGCTCTGGCCGCGCACGACGTATTGCCATTCGCGCAAGGCTTCCGGGCGCAGATCGAGCGCGGTGAGCGTAACCACGCGCTGCACCGCGTCGCGCGATTGAAGCGCGCGTAGCAAGCGTTAGCAGACAGAGCCCCCAGACGCCATGCCCGACTGCGAATAAGAAGGTCCCATGAAGAACTGGAAGGCGCTCGTCCGCGCGCGCCTCGCGTCGATGGCGATCGATCCCGCGCGCGCGTTCGATCAGAAGCCGCTCTGGGCCCGCATGGCGGTGATTCTCGCGGGCGTCACGATGAATGTCGTGCTGGCCTTCGTCATCTACACCGGCCTCGCCGCGATCTCCGGCGTTCCGGCCCGTGCCACCACGCAGGTAGACACGGTCCTCACCAGCGCGTTGCCGCCCGGCACGGAAGCGCTCGCCAGCCTGCATCGCGGCGACCGCATCATCCGGGTGAACGGCGACACCGTGAAGTCGTGGAACGACCTGCAGGGCGACTTGCTGAAGAGCGGTGCCGCGGCCCGGATCGAGGTCGCGGGACGTTCCGAACCGATCACGGTGCAGTTGCCGAGCGACACGGTCGCCCGCGTGCGGCTGGTGAGCTGGGGAATCCTCCCGTTCGCGCCGGCGCGCATCGGCCTGGTGTTTCCCGGAGAGCCTGGCGCAAAAGCAGGTCTGCGACCGGGTGATCTCGTCATTCGCGCCGACGGCGACACGATGCGATCCTGGAACGACCTGCTCCTCAAGCTGTGGTCCAGCGCCGGCAAACCGGTTCACCTCGCGGTGCTCCGCGATGCCTCGGTGGTCGACCTGACCGTGACGCCGCGTGCCCAGACCGAAGACGACAACACGTCGGCGCGACCGCGCACGTACGGGTTCATCGGCGCCGAAGGCGACTTCCCCGAGATCAAGCAGCGCCTTCCCGTGACGACGGCGGTGCGCGTCGGCGCGGCGCAAACCGTCCGTCAGATCGGATTGGTCCTGGGGAGCGTCAAGCGCCTGGTGCTGGGGCAGGCGTCAATGAAGGAAGTCGGCGGACCCATCATGATCGCCCAGGTCTCCGGGCAGGCAGTACGGCTGGGGATCGACCGATTCCTGATGTTCATGGCGTTTTTCTCGATCAGCCTCGCCGTGCTGAATCTGCTGCCGATTCCCGTGCTCGACGGCGGACACGCGATGTTCCTGATCGCCGAGGGCATCCGTCGGAAGCCGCTGTCGCCGCAGCTGCGCATGCGGCTCACGCAGGTCGGCATGCTCATCGTGCTCGCGATCATGGTCCTCGCATTGTCGAACGATGTCCTCCGCTTCTTCCGTTAACGACGCTCTCACCGGCTACGCAGCGGGTCGTGTGACTGCGGCGCAGCTCGTGGCCGCGGTGACGGCCGCGTACTACGGCGAGCACGGAGCACGGAGCACGGAGCAGCTGCGACCGCTGATGGAGGTTGTTGAACGCGCGCATCCTGGCGTCGTTGAGCTTACCGGCAGCGATGGACAACCGGGCTTCGCAATCAAGCTTGCGGAGCGACCATTTCCGAAACGATATGAGAGTGAGCTTCGCCAGGCGGTACAGGTCGTGCTTGGCGATGACGGGGTTTCTGCTGCACGCTCCGTGCTCCCTGCTCCCGGTCTGTTCACCAGGTTCATAAGGGCAATCCGGCGCGTTTTCAGCGCATAAGCTTTACCACCAACCCAATCAGCAACACCAGTCCAATCGCCGTACCGACGACCACGAGCCACACACGGCGGTCCGCCGGCTTGTCCGCCGGCGCCTCAGGTTGTGCGGTGGCCATCGGCGCCGCGCCGAGGTTCATGGTTG
>Ga0137418_10004698_pt1 | contig 12502 bp, 9 predicted proteins | sample CZODoug3_1_2_16f_FD_122242 | JGI IMG/M metagenome (GOLD analysis project Ga0137418, IMG submission 122242) | Vadose zone soil fungal communities from Angelo Coast Range Reserve, California, USA - CZODoug3_1_2_16fungal (Hybrid Assembly) | ecosystem: Environmental > Terrestrial > Soil > Vadose... | reverse complement strand
TGAAGGATTACTTGCTGCGCGAAGGTACCGATGCCAAGTACGGCGCGCGCCATCTCAAACGCGCCATCGAGCGGTATCTGGTCTTCCCGCTTGCCAATCTCGTCGCCACCGGCCAGGTTCGTCTCGGAGATTTCGTCCGCATCGACACCACCCCCGAGGGCATCATGACCTTCACCAAGGAAGCCGAAGGCACGGCCCTTCCGGGCTTCGCCGACCGCTACGGAACCGCGGCCAACGCCACTGCGCAGGCAGCCCGTGTTGGACGTCCCGTAGCCAGCCGCCGCGAGTTTGGCGCCCCAGGCCCCATTCTCGATACGAAGTAAAACAAGTTTTCCTCTCTCTCAACTTTCCCGAAGGCGCCGGAATAATCCCGGCGCCTATTTTTTTGCCCGGTTACAAACAATTCCGTAACCAGTCATGGAAAGATTGGACAGCAGCGATGAGCGATGAGGGAGGTGGCGTGGACGAACCAAGCTGGAGTACTTGCCTTCACAACTCTCGGAAATCCCGGTTGACTGTTTATCTTGAGCCTTGGGGCGAGGTCCATCTGCTGGACCAGATCTGCTGGACCGGATCTGCTGGACCGGATCTGCTGAACGAGATCTGCTCAACCAGATCTGCTGAGCGAGATCTGCTCAACCAGATCTGCTGAACCAGGTCTGCTGAACCAGGCCAAGCGGCTGCGCATCGATGGCCACGGTCCGATTGGTAAGGCGCCAGACGACGTGCTTGAAATTCAGGCAGACGACGATAGCCTAGCGATATGGGGCTGGGGGGATCCGTCGTAACTCTCCACAGGGTCTGAATGGCTACGCGTCCCACTGCCCGTTTCCACCCGTTCGTGGTTGGAAGTAAATCCCGCATTCTGATAACTTCGTAGGGTTCAAAGCCATTGCCGGCCCGACCTCCTGCGGAGAGACATGAACGTTGGTAGTCGCAGTGTAAGAAGCGTAGCGGTGATCCTGGCGGTTTGCCTCGCCACGCCTCTCCAGATCTTCGCCCGCTACCAGCCCACGCGCGGCTCGAACGCCTTCTCCCGCGACCAGGAACTTGAGGCCGGCCAGCAAGCCTCTGCCGACGTCCTCAAGAAAATGCCCGTCCTGCCCGAGGATGATCCAGTCACACAATATGTCCAACGCTTGGGCGCGCAGCTCACCGCCCACGCTCCCGGCGACCCCTGGCCTTACCACTTCCGCGTCGTGAATCAAAAGGAAATCAACGCCTTCGCTCTTCCCGGGGGGCCGATCTTCGTCAACGTGGGCACCATCCAAGCTGCCGACAACGAAGCCCAACTCGCCGGCGTCATGGCGCACGAAATTTCGCACGTGGTGCAACGCCACGCCACCCGTGCCGCCACCAAGCAGATGAAAGTGCAAATGCCGCTGCAAATCCTGGGAGCATTGCTCGGCCGCAGCAGCCTGGGACAGCTCGCAGCGGAAGGGATTTCCTTCGGCGCCGGGTCGTACTTCATGAAGAATTCCCGCCAGAATGAGTCGGAAGCCGACCTGATCGGCACCGACATCATGTACGACACCGGCTACAACCCTCAGGCCATGGCCGACTTCTTTACGAAATTGGAAAAAGAAGGCGGCGCCAACGGCCCGCAGTTCTTTAGCGACCACCCCAATCCCGGCAACCGCGCCGGAGCGGTCGAACGTGAAGTCCGCTCGCTGCCGACCAAAGCCTATCGCAGCGGCAGTCCGGAGTTCGCCCAGATCAAACAGCGCGTTGCCGGCCTCAAGCCGCTCACGGCGCAGGAAATCGCCGCCCAGCAGCAAGCGCAATCCCAAAGCGTGAAAGGCCGTCTCCCCGCCACCGAATACCCTTCGCGCGATACGCAAATCTTCACTCACGACCTGTTCGAAGTTTCCTATCCCAAGAACTGGCAAGTCTTTGGCGACCGAACTTCCACCGTCAACATCGCGCCGCCCAGCGGCGTTTCCGACAACGCCATCGCCTACGGCGTCCTCATCAGCTATTACCAGCCCGAGGACAACAACGCCACCGTCGACCAATCCACCCACGCCCTGCTCAACACCCTGCGCCAGTCGAATCAGGAGATGAAACAGGTGGGCAACGACGAGGACATCCGCGTAGCCGGAGTCACAGGCAAGTCCGTCGACCTGATCGCCGCCTCGCCGGTGCAAGATGCCACCGGCCGCGCCCAGCGCGAGCGCGACTGGCTGGTCACAGTCCCTGGTCGTCGGGGCAATTTACTCTATCTGGTCTTCATCGCTCCGGACGCCGACTTCAACACATTGCGGCCTACTTTCGATCAAATGCTGAGGTCACTCCGCGTCAAATGACAACATGCGGTCGAAGCCAGCGTCTTCGCCCGTGCGGTTGGAAGTGCTTTCCACCTGATCGCAATGCCGCCATCGCACTACGGCCGAACGGGCCAGGACACCCGTGCCTCGATTGAAAAACCCAGTTCCAGGTCCCTCCCACTGGTCGGGATGACAATCTTCTTTTGGCTCTATGCGAAACTGTTCCCTGCACCCCATGACTGCCATCGACCAAGCCCTAGCCGCCAACACCCGCTTCGCCGTTAACTACGATCCCGACCAAATTTCCCCGCGCCCCCGCCTCGGCCTTGCCGTCCTCACCTGCATGGACACCCGCCTCTCCCTCCCGGCCTTGGGTCTCCGCCCGCAGGATGCGCACGTGATCCGCAACGCCGGCGGCATCGTCACCGACGACGCGCTCCGTTCCCTGCTCATCTCCCATTACATTCTTGGAACCAACGAAGTGATGGTCGTGAACCACACCGATTGCGGCTTGATGAAGGAAACCGAAGAAGCCCTGCACGAACGCATCGAGCGCCAAGCCGGCCTGCCACCCAACTCCCCCGTCCGCTTCCACGCCTTCACCGACCCGGAAGACAACGTGCGCGTCCAACTCGCCCGCCTCGATGCCCATAGCTGGATCCACAGCGAACTCACCATCCGGGGCTTCGTGTTCGACGTCCGCACGGCGCACTTGAGGGAAGTGTGTCTCTGAAGTGCGTCTCTGAAGGGCCAAGCTTTCGGGTGGCCAGCCCCTGTTTTGGCTGGCTCGCTCTCCCAGGCGAACCTGGCGCTACTACAACCGCGTGAAAGCCGAAGCAGGTGTAACGGGCCGCACGGTTTCGGGTGTCGTCGCTGGGTCCCTCACGACACTTTGTCGAGTCCCGACACATCCTCTTTTGGTGGGGGTGCCGGGGGCCACTTCATTGCCGTCATTCCCGCTCTACATGTCGTCGTTGTGCACCGCGTAAATACAGACGACCCGACGAAGAATGTGATGCTGGAGCAGTTTGGCGAACTCTTGCGCCTCATCCTGGCTGCCAGGAAACCATAGGGCTGGCCCCCGGTGGGCAACAGGTAAAGAATTTCATTCTGCCCCCCGCCACCTTCCTGTCGATCAACCGCTCTACCAAACCTCACACCGACCTTCCGTCCGCACCATCGCCGACCCCGCCTTACAGGAAAACGCCTTCTGAAACTCCGGCAAGTTTGACAACGGCCCATTCACGCGAAACTTCCCGATCGGATGCGGATCGTTCTGCACCATCACACGCTGCGTCTCAATCCGCACCGCATCCCCACGCCACTGCCCCCACGCAATAAAGAACTGCTGCTCGGGAGTAAACCCATCCACGTTGGCCGGGCGCGGCTTTGCTTCCATCGATTTCTGGAAGGCTTTGAAAGCCAGCTTCGCGCCGCCGAGATCGCCAATACTCTCGCCCAGCACCAGCTTGCCGTTGTGATGCACACCCGGCTCAATAAAGTAGCCGTCAAACTGCTTCGCCACACAAGCGCCGCGGTCTTTGAATTTCTTCAAATCGTCATCCGTCCACCAGTTCTTCAAAGCACCCAGCTCGTCGTACTGCGCGCCCTCGTCGTCGAAGCCGTGGCTGATCTCGTGCCCGATGACCACTCCAATGGCCCCGTAATTCATGGCATCCGACGCATGCACGTCAAATGCCGGTGGCACCAGAATCCCCGCCGGAAAGACGATTTCATTCAGTAGCGGAGTGTAGTAGGCGTTCGAAGTTGGCGGCGTCATCCCCCAGCGCCCCCGATCCACCGGCTTTCCAATTGTAGAAAGGCTGTCCTCCACGGCAAACCGCCGCCCTGCCAGCACGCCATCCCAGTAGTTGTCTCGCGTCACGGCCACGTGGCTGTAGTCCTTCCACTTGTCCGGATACCCCACCTTCACGTTGAACGTCGCCAGCTTGGCCAGCGCCCGCTTCTTGGTTTCCTCTCCCATCCAAGGCAAGCTCAGAATGTCGTCATGCATGGCCGCCAGAATGTTCTGAATCAGTTCTTTCATCTTCGCCTTGGCTTCCGGCGGAAAATGCCGCTCCACGTATTCTTTGCCCAGGGCTTCGCCAAACAGATCGTCCGTCGATTCCGCGCAGCGCTTCCAGCGCGGCTTCAATTCCGTCGCGCCGTTCAGGTACTTGCCGTTAAAAGCAAAATCCTCGTCCACGAAATTCGACGAAAGATATGGCGCCGCCGAATTCAGCAACTGCCACTGCAAATACATTTTCCAATCGGCAAGGGGCAAACTCTGCACCTGGCGGTCGACTTCGGCCAGATACTTGGGCTCCTGCACGTTCAGCGCAACTTCGTGGGCCAGATGCATGTGTTCGAAGTAGTCGCTCCAGCGAATATGCGGAGCCATGGCCTCCAGTTGCGCGAAGGAGGTCTTGTGGTCGGTTGCCTTCGGGTCGCGCAGCGAGGCCGGATCCAAAGATGCCTCGGCCAGATGAGTTTCCATATCAAGAACCGCTTTGGCAGCCAAAGCCGCCGCCGCATCGTCCGCGCCCGCCAGCTTCGACATCTTGGTCACATGCTCCAGGAATTTCGCGCGCGCTTCCTTGAAGCGGTCTTCCGAGCCCAGATAGTAATCGCGCTCGGGCAAACTCAACCCATTCGCTCCGATGTCGGCCAGAATCATGGTCGGCTCATGCGGATCCTGCGCACCCGTCAGAGCAAACGGAACGGTCACGCCGATGTCATGCAACCGTGCCATCACTCGCAGCAGTGCCGCCGTGTCCTTCGCCGCGTCAATTTCCTCCAGCCACGGCGCGAGCGGCTTCATCCCCGCCGCATTCACCTTGGCCACGTCCAGGCAAGAGCCGTAGTAGTCGCCAATCAACTGCTCCGTCGTCCCCTTCGCAGACGAGGTGTTCTGCGCCGCCTCGTCCAGGATGACCTTGATGTCATCCTTAATCGTCTCCCCCGACCGCCACCGCCGGCTCCACCGCACCATCGAAGCCGGAATCGGATTCTGTGCCCGCCAATTTCCGTTGGCGTATTCGAAAAAGTCCGTACATGGGTCAATCGACCGGTTCATGTCGCCCAGTTCAACGCCCTTCCCTGCCGACCCGCCGGTATTCGCACTGCCGCTACTCGCACTGGAAGAAGCAATGTCCTCCGCCGAAACCAACGCCGCACTCAACACCAAGAAAAGCAAAGCTCGAAACCGCATGGAGAACCTCGAATGAAAAGTGGATTGCTGAATTTTCGACCGACCACCAGCACCAGCCACATCAGACGATACACTTCTACGCCGTCTTCTGGCTAACTGGAGATTTGACAACTAGACGTCTGACGCTACGCTGCGGTATCGGATAGCAAAGGTGTTGCAGGAACGTTTTCTGCGGGGGTGGTCACTCCCGGGCGGTCCGAGCTTGCTCCAGCGATCGACCCACACGCCCGTACAGAGGGGTGCGCCGGCGGTTCGCGATATTGAAATCGCAGAACGCAAAATCGATGTCGGACAGTTTACAAACTTCGAGTGCTGCGGGCCGCGAGTGCTATGGACCGCGAGTGCCATCGACCGCGAGTGCCCTGGAGAACGCGCAGGGTTTTGCGCAGAAGATGAGCCATTTATGGAATCAGTCGCGACGATGACTTCGCCCGACTTGAATCGCCAACTACCCCTTCTTCAACTCCGTCAACACCTGCTTGGCAATTTCCTTCAAGGTTTCAAACACACCGTTCCCTTGAAACGCAATTGCCTCCATCACAGGTTCGTTTTTCTTGCGGAGTTCGCGCGTGAGCTGATCCACTGGAAGAATATTGGGCAGGTCGCGCTTGTTCAGTTGCAGCACGTAGGGCAGCTTGGCGAAATCGATATTGTGTTCCTTGAGGTTCGTCCCAAGATTATCGAGAGCTTCAAGGTTGGCGTCCATACGCTCTTCCTGCGAGTCGGCGACGAACACAATCCCGTCCACCCCGCGCAGAATCAGCTTCCGGCTGGCGTCGTAAAACACCTGTCCCGGAACCGTATAGAGGTGAATTCGCGTCTTAAACCCGCGCACCGTCCCCAGGTCGAGCGGCAGAAAATCGAAGAAAAGAGTTCGCTCCGTTTCGGTAGCAAGCGAAATCATCTTCCCTTTTTGCGCTTCCGCCGTGGTTTTGTAAATGTGCTGGAGGTTGGTGGTTTTCCCCCCCAGGCCCGCGCCATAGTAGACGATCTTGCAATTGATTTCGCGGGCTGCAAAATTGATAAAACTCAACCGAATCCCCAGTCCAGACGGGCAAAGGGCCGATTCTTGCAGCCCAAGCCACGCAGATTGACACCCATGTAGTCGCTTCCCTTTATATCACAACAACATACGAGGTCAGACGTTACTACTGGGAACCCACCTAAGGCTGCGCCGACCGCGCCGGGGGCAACGCAAAAAAGCCATCCTTGGCAACCACTTTCAGCCCCGCCCGCGCCACCTTCACGTCCAACTGTCGGTAAGTCCCGGGCTGCGCATGGCTGTAGTAGCCAAGCGTGTATTGGTTGCGGGCGTCGCCCATGGCGCGACTGTAGGCCTCTTCGATGGCGGATTGGGAGAACTCGGGGAAATCTTCGCCGCCGGTCGCGGAAGTGTATTTGGGAAGGATGTTGCCATAGCCTTTCTTGGGGAGCTTGATTTCCTTGAGCTTGCGGATGACCGGGATGGCGGCATCGTCCACGGCAACCGCGTAGACCGTGATCTCGTTGGTCAGGAGCACGCGCAGGACATCGGCGTAGGCCGCTTCGCTGCCGGATTCGCGGCCATCGCTGATGATGAAGATGACTTTGCGGCGCTCGCGCGGACGCTTACCAAGATCGACGGCGGCTCTGAGCAGGGCGTCATTCAGGGCGTGGGTTTCCTGCGGTGCGCGCTGAATGAGGTTGGGCCCGCCGCCTACGGGGAGGCCGTTCACCGTGGGTCCGGATGCTAGGGGCCCGCTATAGACTTGAGGACCGCCAGTGCGGCCGGTTTCAGACTTGAGGAGGCTAAAGACCTGGCTGGTGCCCTTGCCGAAAGCGCCAAAATCCTTCAGCTTGCGGACGGCGCTGCTGTAGGTATAGATCGCAACTTCATCGTAAGGGGAAAAGGCCCCTTCCAGGGCAGCGAAGGTCTGATTGATCTTTTGAACGGCGACGTCGGGCAGGCCTTGGTCGTACACGATGGCTGCGGAAAGTGCGAAGGGGTCGCTGGTAAAGTACTTCAACTCCTGTTTGGCGCCGTCTTCCAGCAACTGAAAATCCTTGGGCAAAAGGCCGGAGACGAGGCGGCCAGAATCGTCTTTGACGGTAACGGGAACGGCGATGAAATTCACCGTCACCTTGATCGTACCGAGATCCCGCTGCGAGGCGGACAGGGGTGGAGGCGGCTGGGAGCCGGAAGGCTGGGGCGCCGATGGAGTTGCGGCCCCTGGAGCGGGGGTCGAGGGGTTGGCGGGGGTCCCGGGCTCAGGGAACGGGTTGTCGTTGGGAGAGACTTTGGGGCGGTCTGGGGCATCCGAGCTGGGCTTGACGGCCTTTTCGTCCGGGTGCGGCGGGGGGGTATCGCTCGAGGCGGGAGGCTCTTCGCTGGCCGGCAGCGGGGCCTCGTTGATCGGCGGCTGCGCCGGCAACTGCTGCGGCGTCCGCTTGGCCGAAGGCGCGTCGGGAAGCGGCTGCTGAGTCTGCGCCTGAAGACCAATCCCGGCCAGTCCCAGCACGAGTGCCAGCGGCCCAAAAAAACCAATTCCACGCATCACAGCCACCCCTGTCCTAGCCAAACTTTCTTGCCAGCACCCTTCGCGCCGTTTTCTTTAGATGCATCCAACTGTTAGAAATAGACTAACAAATCACCCTGTGAGATTTCCCCCATGACCGTTCGTCCCCAACGTTTTCTGCCCGCTTTCGCCCTCGCCCTCCTTCTCACTCCCGGCTTGAGGGCCCAGGATGGCGTGGTCAATACCCCTCCCCCTCCCTCCGACAATCCCCAGGACGCCCAGGCCCCCGACCAGTCCGACACCGTCATCAAGTCCCGCGTCAACGTCGTGCAGGTGTTTTTCAACGTCAAAGATAAGCACAGCGCCCTCGTTCCCGGCCTGGTGAAGGACGACTTCCAGATCCTCGAGGACGGCAAGGCGCAAACCATCAAGTACTTCTCCGCCGAATCCAATCAGCCGCTAACTCTGGGCATTCTGGTGGACACCAGCGGCAGCCAGGAGCGGGTTCTTGGCATGGAGAAGGAAATGGGCGCCCTGTTTCTCAACCGGATTCTGCGTGAGAGCGATCAGGCCTTCCTCATCAACTTCGACGTCAACGTAGAACTGGGCCAGGACTTCACCAACTCCAAGAAGCTCCTAAAAGACGCCCTGGAAAAGACAAGAATCAACACCGGCGGCGCAAGCTGCGGCGGCATCCCTGGCCTCGGAGGCGGCCCCATCCCGTGCAGTTCCAGCGGCCCGCGCGGCACGCTGCTCTATGACGCCGTTTACCTCAGCGCCCACGACATGTTGTATAAGGAAGTCGGGCGCAAAGCCGTGATTCTCCTCACCGACGGCGAGGATCAGGGCAGCCGCATTAAAATTCGCGAAGCCATCGAGATCGCGCAGAAAGCCGACGTAATCTGCTACGTAATCCTGGCCGCCGACCGCGGCTTCTACGGCGGCATGTACTCCGGCGATTCCGACATGCACAAAATGACCGAAGCGACCGGGGGCCGGGTCATCGACGTCGGCAACAAGCCCGAAAAGCTACGCGACGCCTTCGACCAAATCGCGCAGGAGCTGCGCAGCCAATACAACATCGGCTACACGCCCACCAACACCACCGCCGACGGCGGCTACCGCAAGCTGGAGATCAAGTCAAAGCCAGACTTGAAGGTTCAAGCGCGGAAGGGATATTACGCGGTGCAGCAGTAGTCCCCATCATCAGAACTTTAGGCCTTTCGGCGGCCGGCGCGACCCATGGGCGGCAGTGAAGGACCTCGATCAGGCGTCGTTCCTCGTGGACTTGGTAGCACGCCAAAATTGAGCTATGCGACAGCTTGGCTCACCCGCGCCCCCTTGCGGATAGTACGTTCCCCTGCGCGGAAACGGACTCGCAAGTCCAGACGGTCGAGCAAGGATTCGGCAAAACGGGAGGCGGCCTCAGCATCGTCGTCGGCAATGTGGCCGATAATTTCCGCGAGGTCGTTTAGCGCTTGTTGCGTGCATGAGGAGGCGGTAGTCCACTGTGGCACGAGCCTGCGCACTTCGTCCGCCGGTACGATTCGGCCCGTTTTCGCGTCCCGGATGCCCTCATCCATGGGGCAAGCTGTGCGGTTCGCGAAAGCAAGGTCTTTTCGCTATTCCCATAACCGAACAATGGTTGCCCCCCCATGGTTGCCTCTCATGGTTGCCCCTCGATGAGAGCGAAGAGGAAGGCAGCGCCGGAGAACGGTGGGACAACCGCGGAGACACGCCGCCCTCGGGTCCATAAATCCGAAGACTCGGGTACACTCTTTGCAATCTTACGGAGGACAATTTCGCATGCCAATGGTTTCTCAGACGCGTTTTCTTGCGCTCGCCGCTTGCTCGCTCCTGGGCGGGGCGTTCGCTCACGCACAATCGGCCCCAGTTCCGCCAAGGACTACCGACCAGGCCTTCAAGAACATCCAGGTGCTCAAGAACCTGCCAGAAGAACAACTCATTCCGGCCATGCAGTTCGTTTCCGCCTCGCTGGGCGTGGGCTGCGACTTTTGCCATGTGCAGGGGAAATTCGATCAAGACGACAAGAAGACCAAGCTGACGGCGCGCAAGATGATGCAGATGGTGGCCGCCATCAACCAAAACAACTTCGATGGGCACCGCGAAGTGACGTGCAACACTTGCCACGCCGGCACCGTGCACCCGGCTTCGATTCCGGTCATCAGCGATTCCGCTCCCAAGACGCCCATGCCTGAAGCCGCGCCTCCCCCGAACTTGCCCACGGCGGAGCAACTGCTCGACAAATACGTGCAAGGTTTGGGCGGAGACAAGGCGATCAGCGCCGTCTCCTCGCGCGTCATTCAAGGCACGGTGTCGTTTTTCGGCCACGATGTTGCGGTGGAGATCTTCAACCGAGTCGGCCAGGATCAAGCAGGTCAGCGCATTTCGTTCATGCATACGGCCAACGGCGATAACGTCACGGCATTTGATGGCCATGAGGGCTGGCTCGCTTCTCCCGGACGGCCGCTGATGGAGATGCATGGCGGCGAACTCGATGCGGCGCGCATGGACGCGGACCTGCATTTTGCTCTGCATCTGAAACAGAACTACAGCGAGTTGAAGCCGGACCAGGCGGACAAAATCGCCGCGCATGATGTCTATCAATTGGTGGCTTCGAATCCCAATCAACCGCCCCTGCGGCTGTACTTCGATCAGGAGTCGGGGCTGCTGCTGCGCCTGGTGCGCTACGCGGATTCGCCGCTGGGGCTGAATCCCACGCGGATTGACTTTGAGGCCTACAGCGCCGTGGACGGAGTGCAGGTGCCGCATCGCTGGACCGTAGCGCGGCCGTCGGGGCAGTTCACAATTCAGGCAAAAGAAATCCGGCAGAACGTGCCGGTGAGCGATGACAAGTTCGTTAAACCTGCGGCCGCGCCACCTCCGCCGGCACAATAGGCGGGGCTGCGAGATTCCGTTTCTGGCTCGCGCGGCGACAAGAACAGGGGGCGCCCTCAGTTTTGGGGGCGCCCCCTGCGTGGCCACTTCCAACTCGAATCTAGGACTTGCTGCTGTTTAGCGCAGTTCCGCGATTGCGACTTCTGGCTCGCTCGTGGCGAGGACGGCGTCGGAGACCTGGGCCCCGTGGGTCAACTCCTGGGCTTGGGCGTCGCCTCCCATCCATACCTGGAAGAGCTGCCACTGTCCGCCGCGCTTTTTGAACACGATTTTGGTGTCGGCGGGCTGGTCGCCGCTGGGACGGGCCAAGGCGGTCATGACGGCTTTATAGGCAGAGCCATCGACGCTGCGAAGGGCGATCATGCCGGCTCCAGCTCCGGAGGAGGGCTTGCCGAGCGGGCGCTGGAATTGATAAGTACCGGCGCGGAACGTTTGCGATCCTATCGCAAAATCAAAGGGGACGTTGGCGCGGAAACCGGCGCGGATGCTGCGAGTTTGAGCAACGGCGCTGCTGGCCAATGCCAGAGCGAGGAGAACTACGGCGAAGTTCTTCATGTGGTGCCTACCCTTCCGTGGGATCGGGCCGGTGGCGGCGGCTGGGACCGGCCGCACGGCATACATCAAGCCTCACGGTAGACGGGTGGGCGCGGCAGGCCTTTGCTCCGCCGCAAGAAATTTGTAAACAAATTGTAACTAGTGGGAAGTGCAGAAGATTGCACAGCGGGGAGTCCGAGCCCTGGACTCCCCGCGTCCGTTAGTTCGGTTTTTCCATCTCCAACAGCTTCTTCTTGCGCTCGATGCCCCAGCGATAGCCGCCCAGACCGCCGTCTTCGCGGACTACCCGGTGGCAGGGGATTTCGAGGGCCACGGAGTTCGTGGCGCAAGCGCGGGCTACGGCGCGGGTGGCGGTGGGGCGTCCGATGGCATGCGCGACCTGACTGTAGGACTTGGTAACACCGCGGGGTATGGTTTGCAGGTAGCTCCAGACCTTGCGCTGGAAGGCGGTGGCCTGGATATCGAGTGGCAGCGTGGCATTCAGCTTGTGGCCGTCGAGGTGCTGCAACACCTGCTTGTTCCAGCCCTCGAGATCGTCGTCCTGACGCTTGCGAGCCGCGAAGGGGTACTCACGGCGCAGTCCGAGTTCCAAATCAGAATCACTATCTCCAAAGCGAATGGCGCAGATGCCGCGCTCGGTAGCAGCAATCAGCAACCGGCCGAGAGGCGAAGGGCTCGTCGTATACCGAATCGCCACCCCAATCGCCCCCCGCCGGTATTTGTCCGGCGTCATGCCCAGGTGCTGCGAGGCGCGTTCGTAAAGGCGGCTGCTGGAGCTGTATCCCGCGTCATATAACGAGTGGGTCACCGTTTTCCCCGATTGCAGATTGCGCTTGAGCTGGTCCATGCGGCAGGAGTCCGCGTATTCCTTCGGTGTAATGCCGAGCGCCGCCTTGAACGTGCGCTGTAGATGGAACGGGCTCATCCCAAACGCGTCGCCGAGGGCGTTCAACGAAATGGGCTCGTCGAGGTGCCGCTCGATATAGCGGCAAATGGCGCGGACATTGGTCGTGCGCGCGTCGGACGCCGCTTGCGGCCGACACCGCAGACAGGCG
>Ga0137418_10004696_pt1 | contig 12506 bp, 8 predicted proteins | sample CZODoug3_1_2_16f_FD_122242 | JGI IMG/M metagenome (GOLD analysis project Ga0137418, IMG submission 122242) | Vadose zone soil fungal communities from Angelo Coast Range Reserve, California, USA - CZODoug3_1_2_16fungal (Hybrid Assembly) | ecosystem: Environmental > Terrestrial > Soil > Vadose... | reverse complement strand
GAAATTGTTTCACACGCGAAGCCGAGGCGACGCTACAATATGTCAACGGTGTTGCGCGAGATTGCAGTCGCGGCAGGCAGCCAAAAACTGATCGCCGGCCAGGTGGCAGATCTCGAAGCCGAAGGCAAAAACGTTCAACGCCGCGAACTGCAGTTCATTCACGAGAATAAGACCGCTGCGATTTTGGGAAGCTCAGTGCGTCTGGGCGCGATGAGCGCAAATGCGGATGCTAGAAGACTTTCCGCGATCACACGGTTCGGGCAACGGCTGGGACTCGCTTTCCAAATCATCGACGACATTCTCGACGTAACACAGACCTCGGAGATCCTCGGCAAAAGCGCCGGCAAGGATGTGACGGCAAAGAAAGCGACGTATCCCGCTGTAATTGGCCTGCAGAAATCACGCGCCGAAGCCAGACGGCTCACGCGGGAAGCGCAAAATGCCTTGTCGATTTTCAGTAATCGCAACGCTGAAGCGCTGCATGGGCTAGCGAATTATCTGCTCGAGCGTGAGTACTGAATTTGTAGGTTTTCACACTAGCGCCAAATTCGGATCGATCTCCTCTGTCACTTGCGATTCAAATCCAGCGCGCAATCGCAACAACGCGGCAAATGCGATCATGGCGGCATTATCGGTGCACAGCCACGGTTCTGCGCTTTTGAATTCGATCCCGTTGCGGCTGCTCGCGTCGCGCATTTGGCGCCGTAATTCCTGATTGCAACTGACGCCGCCGCTCATCGTCACGAGATCCACACGATGCTTTTGCGCCGCCGCAATTGTCTTTGTCACGAGCACGTCAATGATTGCCTGCTGAAAAGATGCGCAAAGATCCGCCAATAGCTTGTCATCCAGAGCGAAGCGAAGCGGTGTCGAGGAACCCCGCTGAAATTCATCTGTGGCAACGCCGCGGGATTCCTCGACTTCGCTCGGAATGACATGCAGCTTTGGCAACAAGTACCGCACCGCAGTCTTTAATCCGCTAAAGCTGAAATTGTCGGAGCCGAGCATGCTGCGGGGAAAATCAAAACGTTTCGGATCGCCGACGCGTGCATGCTTTTCAATTTCCGGGCCGCCGGGATAACCGAGTCCGAGCATTTTGGCGACTTTGTCGAAGGCTTCGCCCGCGGCATCGTCAACGGTGTGGCCGATCAGTTGATAATTCGTCAGGCCACGAACGACGACCAGCATCGTGTGTCCGCCGCTAACGATGAGCGACACATTTGGCTTAATGTCGTTGTCGCCATCTTTTTCGGCGCCAAAAAATGGCGAGAGCAAATGTCCTTCGAGATGATTAACACCCAGATATCGTTTTCCGAAGCCGATTGCCAATCCTTTCGCAATTGATGCACCGATCATCAACGAACTTGCCAGGCCGGGGCCACTGGTGGCGACGAACGCATCAATTTCTGACAACCGAGTTTTCGCTGCGCTCGCGGCGCGATCGAGTAACCGCGGAGCGTAGATCAGATGATTACGCGACGCGATCTCCGGCACGATCCCGCCGTATTTCTCATGGGCAGCGACTTGTGATGCGACTTCGCTCGTAAGCAACTCATGGCCGGAACGGTCTCCGCGTAAAATCGCCACTGCGGTCTCGTCACAGGAGGTCTCTAATGCCAGTACTGTCATGTCGAGCGAAGTCGAGACATCCCGTTGCGAGATCGAGTGGCAATTCCGCGGGATTCCTCGACTCCGCTCGGAATGACAGGAACTGCTATTTCTTTACCGCTTCCGCCTTCGGCGCGCTTTGCTGTGCGTAGATCATCACGCCTTTGAGTGCGTCGATGGCGCGCAACATCTGTGGATCCTTGGTCTTGATGATGTTAATCTCCTCGTCTGGCTTGACATTCCCCGCGTTGCGCAGCCCATACAGAGCGCGCTCCTGTTCGGCGGTCATGCCGACGCGAATATTCGGCGTCACGCCGTTACCTTGAATCACTTGTCGGCTGGGCGTGTAGTACTTCGCCGTGGTAAAACGCACCGCGGACCCGTCCGGCAATTGCAGCACGTTCTGCACAGAACCCTTTCCAAAAGTCGTTTCACCAACAAGGACCGCCCGACGCAAATCCTTAAGGGCACCGGCAACGATCTCCGCGCCGCTCGCGCTGCCTTCGTTAATCAGCAACACCATCGGAAAATTCGGACGGGCCTTACTTACGGCGGAAGTAGAGTAATCATGCTGTTGAGAAGGAACCCGGCCCTGCGTCGAAACGACTTTTGTGTTGGGCGGCAAAAATTGACCGCACACGTCCACGGCGCTGTTCAATAGCCCGCCCGGATTATTTCGGAGATCGAGGATCAGCGCCTGCATGCCTTGCTTCTGCAAATCATCGATCGCTTTCGATAATTCATCGGCCGTCGGTTCGTTGAACTGGATCAGCCGGATGTAACCAATCCTGAATGGGCCGGTCAGCTCCGGCGGCAGCAATTTTTCTCCCTTAACACTTTGGATTTTTATTTCTGCGCGTTGGAGCGTGTACTCCTTGATTTCCTTCGTGGACGGCCGCAACAGCGTCATACTGACTTTTGCGCCTGCGGGCCCTCGCAGAACATTGATCGCGTCTTGGAGATCCATTCTCTCCGTCGACGTCCCATTGATCCGCAAGATCTGGTCGCCGGAAAGAATTCCCGCCTTCGCGGCAGGCGTGTCCTCCATTGCCGTGACTACCGTAGGCAATCCATTTTTCATGGAGACCTCGATGCCGAGACCGTTGAAGCGGCTGCGCGTGTCATCCTGCATGTCTCGAAAATCATTGGGGTCCATGAACTGGCTGTGCGGATCCAGTGAGGAAAGCATCCCCTTCATTGCAGCGGTGACGAGATCGTGATAGCTCGTCTTGTTCTCATCGACGTAATCCTGCCGGATGAGTTCCAAGGCTTTTGCGAAAATGGCAATCTGCGAGTAGCCGTTATCCTCTTCAGTCTTTGGCGGCTGCACTTCCTGCGCGAAAACGCCAGGAATAGCGCCGAACAGGACGCAAGCCAGTAACGGAATGATCACGATCCGCCTCATGTTTTGCCCAACCTCCAAAAACGATGTGACAATCGCTCATGAGCAAATTTTGGCAACGCCCAACGCGGGGCATTGTCTGTAGTTACAACTTGCAGGATGAGGACCCCCATTTGTAATCTCATTAACACCCGGCTTCAGGCGGGTATACAACAGCGCCAAGAAAGCAGCAGCCGTTTCGACTGCTTCCTTTTCCGGCTTGCCATAATTCTGCTGGCGCTCTCGCTCGCCAGCGCGGTTTTCGCCGCGCCAACGCAGGACGCCGAATACGAAGGGGTAGCCGACGAATACGTGAAGACGTATCTGGCCGCTCACCCGCTCCACGGAACCGCTCTCGGTTTTCACGAGTACGACGGCAAGATCAGCGATTATAGTCGCCTCGCGCTCGATGCCGAACTCTCCCGGCTCCGGCGATTCGATGATCGGCTGGCCAAGTTTGATCCAGCGAAACTGAGTCCGCGGCAATCCATCGACTTCAGGATTCTGCAGGCAGCGGTGAAGCGAGAACTGTTTGAAATGCAGGACATGTCGGTCTTCGAACGAAACCCGATGGTCTATGCGCGCGCGGGTGACGTGAACGTCTATATCAAAAGGAATTTTGCGCCGCTAGAGGACCGAGTCCGCAGCCTGGTCGCCATTGAATCACAAATTCCAAACATTCTGATCGCGGCGCGAACAAACCTCGATGAAAAGCTTCCAAAACCGTTCATCGAGCTTGCGATCCAGATCGCCAGAGGTTCCGCCGATTTTCTGAGAAAAGATCTCGTTGCCGCTGTGAGCGGCGTTAAAGACGAGCAACTCCGCGTTGCATTTCAGGCAGCCAATCGCAAAGCGGCAAACGCGCTCAGTGATTACGCAACATGGCTGGAACGGGAGAAACTTCCCAAAGCCACACTTGATTTCGCGCTCGGCGAAGAAAAATTCGCGCGCTTTTTGGCGCAGACGGAGCTGGTCAATCTTCCGCCACAAAAAGTTCTCGAGATCGGCATGGCGCAGTTAAAAGCCGAACAGGAAGCATTCGCCGAGGCGGCGAAAAAGATCGACCCGAACAAACCTGCGATTGAGGTTTTCAAGCAAATCCAGAGCGAGCATCCGGCTTCGGACAAATTGATCCCGGACATTTCCAAAGATTTGGACAAGCTTCGCAAATACGTTGTGAGCCGTCGGTTGGTCGGAATTCCGTCGGAGATTCGCGCGAAAGTAAAAGAAACCCCGCAATATCTGCGCGCCACCTCCTTCGCCTCGATGGATACTCCAGGTCCGTTCGAGAAGCGCGCCACCGAAGCATATTACTACGTCACACCGACGGAGGAGGATTGGCCGGAGCAAGAGAAGCAGGAGTGGCTCACCGCGTTCAATTATTACACCTCCGACATTGTGTCGATTCATGAGGTCTATCCCGGACATTACGTGCAAGACCTTCATCTGACTGCGTCGCCTGCCAGCAAAGTAGAAAAAATCTTTGGTAGCTACGCCTTCATCGAAGGCTGGGCGCATTACTGCGAAAAAATGATGATCGACGAAGGATTCGGCAGCCCGTCCAACTCCAGTCCAAGCGAAGACGATGTGAAGCGCGCGGCAAAATATCGCATGGCGCAGGCTGACGAAGCGCTGCTCCGTCTTTGCCGGCTATGTGTGTCCATCAAGGTGCACACGCAAAACATGTCGATTGATGAAGCGACGAAATTTTTTCAGGACAACTGTTACTACGAACAGAAACCGGCGCGCCAGGAAGCCATGCGCGCCACGTTTGACCCGGGTTATCTGAATTACACCCTTGGCAAATTGCAGATCCTGAAATTGCGCGACGACTACAAGGCGCAACAGGGCGACGATTTCTCTCTGCAAAAATTTCATAACGAATTCCTCAGCCACGGCATGCCGCCCATTCGGCTTCTCCGGGAAATCATGCTCAAAGACCAGAGCAAGTGGGATCAGGTTTTGTAAATTCTCCAACCGGTAAAGCCCTGGCGTTCGACTCGTCCGTCGGAGTTCTGGCTAAGTTGATGTCCTCACCGGATGATCGACGAACGATTCGCGCACCGCACGCGCACCAATCGGGGCCGCGCTGCATTGCGTCTCTTCGCGCTTTCGCGTAAGATTCGCATCCGAAAATCATCATGACAGAGCTGGTTTCAACAATGGCCGATAAGATCGACCGCACCATGCAGCGGGTCATCCCGCTGGCGTATCGGGTGCGACGAACTGGCCGGCGGCTGGTGCGTCGGGCATTGCGCAAGCCGCGCAGTGTCTCCGAAGGGCCGAACCTCCTGCCGTTGTTGATTCAGGTGCTGGCGAGTTTCACCAAAGCCGACGGCGTCATCATGGAGGAAGAGATCGACTCGAGCCTCGGCTTTTTGCGTTACGACTATCCGGAAGCGGTTTACTCCGAGCTGCGACAGTTGTTTCGCCAGGCGCTTTACGAGCAGCAGGATCTCGCGGCCATGGCGCAAAAACTCGGGATACAATTGAGCACTGAACGCAAAATCATGCTCGGGGTCCAACTGTATGATCTCATCTCGCAAGCGGGTTTGAAGCAGGAACAGGTCGTCGCGTTCTATTCGTTCATGTCGCAGATGGGCATGGCTGCGCAGGCGATCGATATCGTTTATCAACTCAACGCATCAGAAGAATCTGACCCGTCGATTTACCAGCATGGCGCGTCGCCGCTGGAATCGCTCTCATTCGGGGGGGACGGCAAAGCCGATATCATACTCAAGAACCTGCCCGAAACCGATCGGCTGATGGCCTTCCGGTATCACGACCTGATTCTTTTGAAAAATTACAGCGGCCAGAACGTGTCCGTGCGCGGGAGACCTTTGGTGCGCGGCGGGTTCTGTCGAATTTACCCCGGTCAACGAATTTTGATCGGCGACCAGGTGCTCAGCTACCAGGAGCTGGCGCAATATTTCAATGCCAAAAAGAACGTTTCGCTTCCGGAAATCTTCATCCGGGTAACTAAAGACGCAGAACAAGTACAGTTAGAGCGCTCACGAACGCGTGAAAGCGCGCTGCGCGTCACCTTCGGACTCAAAGTGCGGGTCAAGGCATTGCGCGACATCGATGCGGAGCTCAAGGGAGTACGCCTCAAAGCGGGCACTCAGGTCGACACGACGCTGGAAGACAAGATTATTTTCCACAACGACACCGAGCTGGATTTGAACGATCTGCGTCGGCGCGCACGTGCGCTCGGCGGACGATTCCAACTGAAAGCTTCGAAATCGGAATATCTGGTGTCGAATGATCCGAGCAAACTGCAAGCCGATGATATCCTGCTTTCTCCCGGTACCGCCGGAGATGTGCTGCTGAAAATATTTTGCGATTACGATCGGCGAGTAGGCACGCTCGAGGTCATTGAAGCGGACCGTCGAATCATGGTAGGCGACGATCCGGTCCGCACGACTGCGGAACTCAAGGACGGCGACATCATTCGAATCGATGTCGGACAGGTTCTGCGATGCAATTTTTTGGAGCGCATCATCGAGGAGGAGCGAAACATCATTCGCAGCCTCGAGCTGAACGAAGTCACACACCGTTTTGGCAAAGGCGAGATTGGCCTCGATGGAATTTCCTTCAGCATCACGCGTGGAGAGCTTGTTTGCGTGATGGGCGCAAGCGGTGCAGGCAAAAGCACGCTGATGGGAGTGCTTGCCGGCCAGCTCCAGCCGACGAGCGGCGAAGTCTTGCTTAACGGACAATCCCTTTACCGAAACCTCGACGTTCTGAAGCAGTACGTCAGCTACATGCCGCAACAGGACGCTTTCGACGAGCACCTCACCATTGGTGAGAATTTGCAGTTCGCGGCGGCGATCCGTGCACCGCATCTCTCGAAGCGCGACCGCATCCGGCGGCTGGACGCAAAGCTGATCGAGCTCGGTTTAAGCGAACGTCGCGACGCGGTCGTCGGCATTCCTGAGAAGAAAACATTAAGCGGTGGCGAGCGAAAACGGCTCAACATCGGACTCGATATGATCGGAATGTCGGACGTTTATCTGTTTGACGAACCAACTTCCGGTCTCTCGTCGAAAGATTCCGAGCATGTAATCGAAATCATTCGGAGCATGGCGCACAACAAAATCGTCATCGTTACCATTCACCAGCCGAGTTCGAAGATCTTCCAGATGTTTCAGAAGGTGATCTTGCTCGACAAGGGCGGGCGGCTCGTGTTTTTCGGCGCGCCCTCCGACGCCCTGCGGTATTTCGCCGAAGCGGAACATCAACACCAATTCGGTGCTGAACTTGGGGCCTGTCCATCATGTGGAACTACCCGGCCGGAATTCATCTTTGATGTACTCGAAACACCGCTGCGCGATTTGAGCGGTGACGTCATCTACGAGGAAAACAGCCGTGGACAGCTCGTCCCGTCGCGCCGTTACTCGCCGGATTTTTGGCGCGACAAATACGAGGCGTTCCGATTGATCCAGGACGTCAAGCAAGTCTCGCTGCAACAGGAGGAGGCCGACCCGTTGCCGGTCGCACCGGTGCAACGGAAGCGGTTGCCGGTGCGGTGGCACGATCAGTGGACGCAATTTCGCACGGTGCTGCAGCGTGCTTTCACGAGCAAACTACGCAACCGGGCGAATCTCGTGATCACCATAGGTGTCTCGCCAGTGCTGGCGCTGCTGATTGGAACGATCTTGCGGTACTCGGAGACCGGTACATACGATTTTGATTCGGCCTATCATATCCCGACGTTCTTATTTCTTGGTCTGATCGTCGCAATGTTTCTCGGGCTGACAAACAGCGCCGACGACATCATCCGGGATCGGCCCGTGCTGCAACGCGAGCGCAACATCAAGGTGCGCCTGTCCTACTACGTAATCTCCAAGACGATCACGCTCGGGTTTTTCGCGCTCATTCAATGCGTTCTTTTCGTGCTGATCGGCAATTTAGTGCTGCAAATTCGCGGCATGTTCTGGCTCGACTCGGCAATAATGTTCCTGACGGCGATGAGCGGCGTAGCGCTGGGTCTCGTTATCTCGTCTCTCGTGGCGGACCCGAAAACAGCGTCCAATATCGTCCCGCTGGTTTTGATTCCACAGATCATTATGGGTGGCGCGCTCATCAAATACGAGGACATGAACCGGAACCTCGGCCTGGTTTATTCCTTTTCGCACTGGTTTTCCGAGCATCCGAACTCGGAAAAGACGAGAAAAACGGAGAGCAAGCTACAGGTGCCACTTGTCTGTCAGTTCATCGCCATGCGTTGGTCGTACGAAGAAATGATTGTTGCCCAGGCCAAGCTCAATCCGCTTACGAAGCGCCAGGACCGCGCTCATGACGAAATTCAAAAGCTCGCACCGAAAGCTGACACCCCTCAGCAACGAGCGCACCTTAACGACTTGAAAGACGTATTGGCACTGCTCTCGGGGTTGGAAGGACGGTCCGCGCGGGACGTCGACCGATATCTGAAGCTGGTCGATCCGGTCATTGCGGGGAAGCAAAGATTCGATCGCTCGTTGTTTAAAGACGCGAAGGGCCCAGTCACAGCGGACCAACTCTACGTGAACCAGAAGGTGTCGGACCTGATCTCAAGAGGCGAGATGGAGCAGAACGACTACCGCCGCGGCAATAAGCCGAACGTGTTCTTTGGTCTCGAGAAACGCTATTTCGGAATCGCGTTTGGCGTGTTCACTTTCGACACCGTGGTGCTGATCGTGTCCACACTCGTATTGCTTGTCATGCTGCACTTCATCTTGCGAAAACAACTGGAAGTGCGCAGACGCTGATTTGGAGTGCGGCGACACGCCGCCGCTTTGTAATTTGTCATTCCGAGCGAAGTCGGGGAACCTCTAGAACTGAACCTATGAGCAAGATTAAACGGGATATTCCAAAGTTAATCGTCGCTGCGAGCGAGCAAGATCCCGACATGCTTTACGCGACGAAGTTTTGGGCGCCTGATCCATTCATTTTCCTTGAGCGCAACGGCAAACGGACACTGGTGTTGAGCGATCTGGAAATCGATCGCGGCCGTAAGCAAGCTGACGCGGATGAATTTGTAATGTTCAGCGAGCTCGAGCGCGAGTTGCAGGGGAAATCGAAAAAGGCGCCGCCGTACGAGAAAGTGTTAGCCCATTTTCTGAAAAAACGAGGCGTGAGATCGGCCACCGTGCCCGCAAATTTTCCGCTGGGTTACGCGGAGGAACTCGCGGCAAATAAAATCCGCGTTCGCGCGACCGACGGATTTTTCTGGCCGGAGCGTGAAGCCAAATCCGACAAAGAGATTGAAATGATGGGACGCGCCTTGCGGATCACAGAAGCTGGACTTAAACGCGCGATTGAAGTGTTGAAAGCGTCGAAACCAGGTTCGGCAAAACGGCTGCGCTGGAATGCTAAAACGCTGACTTCCGAATTGCTGCGCGCTGAAATTGATTCCGCCGTTTTGCGCGCAGGCGGCGTTCCGACCGGCACGATCGTAGCCGGAGGCGATCAGGCTTGCGACCCACATGAGCGCGGCCACGGCCCCCTGTACGCGGATTCGCTAATCATCTTGGACGTATTCCCGCGCGACGCGAAGACCGGATACTTCGGCGATATGACCCGCACCGTGTTGCGGGGGCGCGCGAATGAAGCACAGCGGCAACTTTGGGAAACGGTGAAAGCAGGGCAAGCCCTCGCGCTAAAGAGAATTAAGGCCGGCGTTGACGGCATGACGATTCACAAAGCCATCCAGGAATTATTCGCCACTCGCGGTTTCACGACCGGAGTGCGCAACGGCCGGCGTGTCGGATTTTTCCACGGAACCGGCCACGGCCTCGGTCTGGAAATCCACGAGCATCCGCGCCTGCAAAAAGTTGTCCTGAAGGATCGGCAGGTGCTCACGGTCGAACCGGGTTTGTACTATCCCGGTGTGGGCGGCACCCGTCAGGAAGACGTGGTGGTTGTCACGAAAACAGGTTGCCGAATCCTGTCGCGTTTTCCGAAGCAGTTAGAGATCTAGGTGGAACGCGTTGTCCTCAACGCGTTGTAATGGAGGACCTCGCCAAATGTTCGCATCTCTTCAGAGAAGCCGATCCACCTTCCGAAAATGAACGCGCAACGCCATTACGGGTCTAATTTCCTGCCCAACGAAGTGACAAGTTCTCTCGCCACCGTAAATTAGTCCCCACCACCGCATGTATCATATATTGGGTTTTGTTTTAGGTTCTAGCTCGCTGCTGTATATCGGCAGCCCATTGGGCTTTGGTTTGGGTTCCAACTGGCTGCTCTACATCGGCGTCCCGTTGATCATTGGAATTTGGGCGCAGATTCGAGTGACCAGCACGTTTAGCCGTTGGAGCAAGGTGCGTGCGAACGGGAATATCACCGGAGCTGAATGCGCACGCGAAATCCTCCAGGCAGCGCAGATTCAAGATGTCGACGTCGTGGAGACAAACGATTTTCTCGGCGACCATTACGATCCGACAAAGAAGCAACTGCACCTGTCGAGCAACGTTTATAGCACTCCTTCGGTGGCAGCATTGGGCATCTCTGCGCACGAGTGCGGGCACGCGATTCAACACGCCCGCGCCTATGCGCCGCTGAAAGCCCGTATGGCGATTGTGCCGGTGACAATGATCGCGTCACAAATGCTGCCATTCATCATTATCGGTGGCTTGTTCTTTCGGATCACCGGTCTGATTACGCTCGGCATCTGGTGCTATTTGATTCTGTTGGTGTTCCAATTGATTACGTTGCCCGTGGAGTTCGATGCCTCGCGGCGCGCAAAAATCATCCTGCGGGAAATGGGAATCATACAGCCGGGCGAAGAAGCGGTCGGTGTAAACAAGGTGTTGAATGCCGCCGCGCTTACTTATATCGCCGCATTCATTGCTGCACTGGGCAATTTGCTCTGGTTGATGTCGATCCGCGACCGGCGTTGATCGATCGCTCGACATAAAAATGGACCACGCCCTCGCTTTACCTGCTCGCCGAATTTCCGATTTGTTATCGTCGGGTCTTCAGGCGCGTGTTAAGTCTAAGCGTCAGGCGATGGATCAGCCAAGAAGCGACCCAGACCAGGAGTTGGTAAAGCGCACCCAAGCGGGCGAGGCCAGTGCGTTCGACGATCTCGTGGTCAAGTATACACCGCGTCTTTACGGACTGGTCTACAACATGACGTCCAACCACGAGGACACGAACGACCTTTTACAGGACATTTTCGCCAAAGCCTACAAAGCGATTCGCGGGTTCCGCGGCAAATCCTCGTTTTACACCTGGATTCATTCCATCGCAGTGAACATGACCCTGAATTTCCTCAAAAAACGCAGCCGCCGATTTCAATTGAGCCTGGATGATGTGGACGCGAGCATTCAAAACGACAAGGAATTCATGGAAGCCACTGCCACGAGCAGTCCCGTGCGGGAAGCGGACCTCTCAGAGCTGCAGCGGAGATTGAACGAGGCCATGATGAAGTTGTCTGATGATCACAGAGCAGTTGTCACCATGTTCCATATTCAGGGAATGCCCCACGCCGAAATCAGTAAAATCTTGCGCGTCTCGGAAGGAACGGTACGTTCGAGGCTGTTTTACGCGAACCGGCAGTTGCAAAATTACCTGGACGAATTTCGGAAAAATCCTGTCTCGTAACGGCTGCAAAAAAAATGGACGAGTTTAACGATAACGAAATCGCGAGGCTGCTTCGGCTGAAGCGATATGAGCAACCGCCACCCGGTTATTTCGAAAACTTCCTCCACGAATTCCATCGCCGGCAACGCGATGAATTGCTGCGGCAGCCGCTTTGGCGCATCTGCCTGGAACGCGCACACAATTTCATGTTGCAGCTGGATATGCGTTCGCTGGCCTCGTATCCCACTGCGGTCGCAGCAATGCTCGTTTGCGCAGCTATCTTCTCATTAAAGGTTTATCAGCAACCCGAGACGGCTCGCGTCGCCACTCAGAGTCCACTCACTTTATCGGTGCCGATAAATGCCGACCAAGAATGGAATCTTGCATCTCCAGTCTCCACGCAGATTTTCAGGACGCAGCCGCTTCGCAGTTTTCGTGAAAGCGCCCAGACTCACCGAGCCGCCCCGCCACGGTACGTGCTCGATAGCGTCCCCGTGAGTTATGAGCCCACTTTCAGGTTCTAAGCGCGGCGCGGTCGTCGCATTCGCGCTGGTCTTCTGTTCAGGCGCGGGCTTGCTTTTCGCCCAGGAGCAATCCGCCTCGGCGACGATCAGCCACCAGGTCCGAGAGCTTTTCGAGCGGGCCGCCAAAGCGGTGGTTAAGATTCACGGCGTAGATAAGCACAGCGAGATCTGCGGCACCGGATTTTTCGTCGACCCGACAGGAACACTTTACACTGCGTACACCGTCGGAGGCGAAGCCGGCAATTTCACGGTCGAATTCGGCGGCAAGAAATGTCCGGCGCGCCAACTCGTGGCAGACATCCGCAGCGGGACAGCCATCCTGAAGGTCGACGAGACCACGCCGGCCCTGCCGATTGGTAAATCCGAAGAACTTGAAATGGCGGCCCCTGTCATGTCCATCGGCTATCCTCTGGATCTTCCGAAGA
>Ga0137418_10004694_pt1 | contig 12508 bp, 8 predicted proteins | sample CZODoug3_1_2_16f_FD_122242 | JGI IMG/M metagenome (GOLD analysis project Ga0137418, IMG submission 122242) | Vadose zone soil fungal communities from Angelo Coast Range Reserve, California, USA - CZODoug3_1_2_16fungal (Hybrid Assembly) | ecosystem: Environmental > Terrestrial > Soil > Vadose... | reverse complement strand
ATAGCCGTAGGAAGTGGGATGAGCGAGCTCATCCAGGCTTCTCTTCACCCTGCCGGCTTCGTCGTACTCGGTCGTCCGCGACGAGAGGTCCGCGAAGGTGGTCGTGGTCAGCCGCCCGACGGCGTCATAGCCATAGCTGGTCGTGCGCCCTCCGCGGTCGGTGCTGGTCTTGCGCCGACCGACTTCGTCGTAGATCGTTGAAGAAGTCGTCCCGACCGGATAGGTCGTGGTGCTCAGCCGCCCCTGGTCGTCGTAGGCGTATTTCGTCTCCCGGTTGAGCTGGTCGAAGGTCGACTGCGGCTTGCCGATCTCGTTGTACACCGTCCGCGTAGTCGTGTTGTCCGGGTAGATGACCTTCGTCCGGCGTCCGTTGCCGTCGTACTCGTAGGTCGTGGTGAAGCCGCCCCGCGTCTCCGAGGTGCGGTTGCCGTTCGCGTCGTAGGTGTACGAGGTCGTCTGGCCCAGACGACTGGGCCGCTGCTCGATACTGAGAAGGACGTGAAGTAACCGCGCCCGTTCAGGTTGTTCTTCGTCATCTGGGATAAGAGACCCCACGCTCCGCGAGGCAACCACGCACCCGGCAAAAGGTGCATCGATTCGATTGGCAAAGTCGCGGTCGTGCCGGCACCTGACAGATCACTCACTGAATACATGTTGAAGATAGGGCCAGCAGGTAAGGGCCTTCCAAGTGCGCCCCGATAATGGCTTCATCAGCTCCTACTGGGAGCGTGAGCATCTTCGGCTCCCGCGCGACCATTTCGCCTCGCGATTCGTAGATCGTTAAGCCGTAGGCATAGGTCGCCACACACCCATCTCATTAAGGTGCATCCTTCGCTTTCAAGGGCTGACCATTATTTCCGATTTGCGGTTGCGAACAGAGCATTGAGCGCGGCCAGCCGCTCGAGTTGAGTTCACGTGTATCTCCACTAGAAAGGCCGGACCGGCTCAAGATGTCTTGCACCTTTGCCGGCGCACCCGCAGAACATTCGAGGTCGCAATTCTGCTTGTATATGTCGATACAAGCTAATTTAGCAAACTCTTCAGAGGAGAGATTTTCCAGCGGTTTTGCGAACGCAAGCATCGCGGCACCTGCGTAGCCATGCGTAGCAAGCAGCGAACGTTTGTCCGCGATGACGTCTAGCGCCTGGGCAGCCTCCAAATGCCGAGAAATCCAAAGAGCTGTCGCTAGAGTTGTCCAAAGCGACACTTTCGTGGAGGTACGATAGTTCAGCGCGCTCCTGGATGCCGCATACGCCACTCTGAAACTTGGAGGCGGCGAGCAACTCCACTGCACAAGCGAGCACGCAATCCTAGGAACGTGCCATGGAAACATCGGCCTCATGTACGGAGAACCGTCCTCACCATATGCGGCCCAAAGAATTCTCGCGTCTTGCGGGGTCAGGATGGATGCAGAGGGAGAGATAGGATGCGCCAGTCGCCTGTACAGTAATTCCGTCGCAACGGAAGCAACAAGAAGGAACGCCAGTGCGATGGCACCGACCACGCGCGATCCCGAACGAATGCGCTCAGTCATCACAGGGATGGTCCGCCAGGAACGTAAGTAACGATTGGCGCATAGTTGACAGCAATGGAAGAAATCTTTCCGGCCAGCGGCGATCTCGTAAAGACGCTATCGCCTATCCGTTCCTGCTGGATCTGCTGAAGGCGCGAACCCAGCGCGGAGGGCTTTGTAAAGCTGCCAAGGCCTCGGAATGGACCGATCCCGTCGAGGGCCGCGGACGTGTTAATGGCGCAGTACAGACCGTAATCGATCGTCGCAGCGGACACGTTGCCAAGCTGCCTTACGCGCGCCCAGATCGCTTGCTCCTCCTCAGCCGTCGTGTGGAAGCGGTAGGTGGTTACTCGACTGCCGTCCCCAAGCTGAAATACGACGTAGTCTTGCAACGTGACTCGCCGTGTCTCATCTGTGCAGGGTCCGCCCGCACCACATGCAGTGTCGAGCGAGAGCTCGCTGACAGCGGCGTTACCTGCCGCTCCATGGGTTTCGGCGAAGCTCCCGTTTGGGTCGTACACGGCCGGCAGCGTGTCTTCGCCGCGATCCACATACAGTCCTGAATGCGGCCCGCCATTTATAATAGTCCCGCCTTCGAAGAATCGAGTTTCGGTAATGACGACGACGGTATCAAAACCCGAGGGATCTGCGTTGTTCACAGGGTCATTGCTGGAATAACCATACGCATGCAGCGTGCCCGGCAATGTTGCTCGGCCTTCTGACGAATCTCTTGCCGAGAACCTTCCCTTGGCCGGGTCCATCCACCGCGCCCGCAGGTACTGAAGTCCGAGCGTTGCGTCCATCCGCTCGCCGCGGTAGGCGAAGTCATTCGCGGTCGTCCCCGTCCGGCCGATGATGCTCCCGAAGCTGTCGTAGCCCAACGTATCCGTGACGGTTCCGGCCGCATCCATCAATTCCCGCACGCCGCTGTGGGCGTCGTAACCATAATAATGCAGACCGCTTGCATCTCGTATCGAGGTGCGCTGTGGACCGTAGACGTAGCTCTTGATCGCTGCACCGGAGACGCGTTCCTCGGCAACCTGCGTGTAGCCGGCTGGGGTCTGATCATCGATCAGGTACTTGGTGGTGACGCCACCGACCTTCCTCGACACGAGCTGACCGTCTGCGTCGTAGACGTATTGAGCTTGGCTGCTGTTGAAATTCAGCAGGCGGTTGTCGCTGTCGTACGCGTACTGATTGCCGCTGCTGGTCAGCGTGTTCCCGTTCGCGTCCGATCCGTCGGAGAGCAACCGATCGTTGTCGTCGTAGCTGTTGGTCTGGTTCGCTATTCCGCCCGCCGAACTGGTGCGGGTGAGCCGATTGCCGACGCTGTCGTAGACGTACGCGATCGAGCCGTTCGCTCCGGCCGAACCGGCGATGGTCTCGTTGGTCAGGCGCCAGAGATTGTCGTACGTCCAGGTGACGTTCCGGCCGCTCAGCTCCGTCACGGTGTGCCGGTTCCCCGTCGCGTGGAAGGTGTACCCGTACGAAGCCACGAGCTGTTCATTCGCTGTCCCCAGCGCGCTGCCAATCTTCATCGACTGCACGCGGTTGAGCGCGTCGTACGCGAAGGCCGTGCTGATCGTGTTCGGGTAATCGTAGGAGGTGAGCCGGGCACCGGCATCGTAGTGATAGGTGGTAGTGCCGCCGCCCGCGACGTTGTCGGTGACGGAGCGTAGCCGGTTGAGCTCGTTGTAGGCGTACGTCACGTCATACGCGCCTGAGTCGCTCAGGACGGTCTTCCGATTTCCCGCTGCGTCGTAGGTGTACGTCAGCGAACCCTCCGGGGCGGACTTCGTCAGCAAGCGATCGCGTAGATCGTATGCGTAGCTGGTCAGTCCGGTCGAGTCCGACATCGACTTGCGGCGGCCGCTCGGCCAGTAGGTGAAGATGACCGGGATCTCCGAGGCAAAGAAGGCATCTGGAGTGCGGGTGCTCAAGCGGCCCGCGTCGTCGTAGGCGTAGGTGGTGGTGTGCCCGTTGAAGTCGGTGCGCGTCTTGAGCTGGCCATCGGCGGAGTACGTGAACGTCTCCACCTGCCCCAGCGTTAGGGTCCGCGAGATCCGGCGGCCGAGCGAGTCGTAGCCGAACTTGGTGGTATGGCCGTTGGCGTCCGTCTGCGAGATGCGGTTGCCGAGCTCGTCGTAGCCGTAGCGGGTCACCAGGTCGACGCCGTTGACGTTCTTGTTCTTGACCGAGGTGAGCCGTCCGAGCAGGTCATAGCCGTACTCGGTGCGGATACCCGCCTGCTCGACGCGCGCGCTGCGGTTTCCCTGGGCGTCGTACTCGGTGCTCTCGTGCGTGGTGTCCGGATAGGTGACCGCCGTCTGCCGGTTCAGCTCGTGGTAGCCGTACTGCACCTGGTTCAGGTTCGGGTCGGTGACTGAGATCTGGTTGCCCGCGTCGTCGTAGGCGAACACCGTCGACTTGCCGAGCGCATCGGTGACGCTGGTGCGCCGGCCGGCATCGTCATAGCCGTAGGAAGTGGGATGAGCGAGCTCATCCAGGCTTCTCTTCACCCTGCCGGCTTCGTCGTACTCGGTCGTCCTCGACGAGAGATTCGGGAAGGTGGTCGTGGTCAGCCGCCCGACGGCGTCGTAGCCGTAGCTGGTCGTGCGCCCACCGCGGTCGGTGCTGGTCTTGCGCCGGCCGACTTCGTCGTAGGTCGTGGAAGAGGCCGGCCCGTCCGGATAGGTCGTGGTGGTCAGCCGGCCCTGGTCGTCGTAGGCGTATTTCGTCTCTCGACTGAGCTGATCGAAGGTCGACTTCGGCTTGCTGATCTCGTTGTGCTCGGTCCGGGTGAAGGTCCCGTCCGGGTATGTCACCTTGGTGCGCTGCCCGTTGCCGTCGTAGTCGTACGAGGTGACCAGCGTCTCCAGCGCCCCGTCCACCGTGCGCGTCCGGGTCTCGGTCTTCTGGTTGCCGTTCGCGTCGTAGGTGTACGAACTGACGTTCCCTAGCGCGTCCGTGACCGACTGGAGCTGCCCCCCCGAGTACGCATACGTCGTGAGCGCGTCGCGCGCGTCCTTCTGCGTGGCCAGCGTGCCGTCGCAGTTGTAGGTGAACTTCGTCTTCTCGTTCTTCGCGTTGGTCGTCGAGAGCAGGTTACCGCTCGGCGTCGCCTGTCCGCACACTGCGATGGTGGCGCGCTCGTTGACGGTGACGTGATGCCGTGGGTCTTCCACCGTCAGCACACCGCCAAACGCGTCGTAGGTCCACTTCGTCTCGTGACCCAGCGGATCCTTCTCCGAGGTCTTGTTGTTGCGCGCGTCGTACGTCCAGCTGGTCGTGTGCCCCAGCGCATCCGTCTCGCTCAGCTTGTTGTCGTTCTCGTCGTAGGTGGAGAAGGTCTCGTGCTGGAGCGCATCGATCAGGTGCACCACGTTGCCGTCGGGATCGTACTCGTAGGTCGTCGTCTTCCCCGAGCGATCGGTCACCGTCTCCCGGTGATGCGCCAGGTCATGTCCGAAGATGATCGACTTCCCAGCCGCGTCGTCGGTGGACATGAGCCGCGCTGAGTCGTCATAGTGATTCCCCAGCACCTGCTTGCCTCGCGGGTCGGTGATCGAGAGCAGCAGATGTGCCGGGCTGTAGGCAAACTGCGTGGTGTTCCCCGCCCGGTCGGTGAACGAGACCAGGTCGCCGCGCTGGTCGTAGCCGTAGAGTAGCGAGTTGCCGTTGGGGTCGGTGATCTCGGTGATGTGCCCGGCCGCGTCCCGCAGGAATGCGACCCTCTTGCCCGCGGAGGAGAGGATGCCCGCCCGCGAGAAGGTGAGCTTGTTGCCGTTGCGGTCCTGGACCCAGCTCAACCCGGTGCCCTGGTGGATGGCGTACTGCGTGCCGTCCTCCGTGGTGAGCACGAAGTCGAGCGGGTTGTAGGTGCTCAAATCGGAGTCGAGCAGTTGCACCGAGCCGCCCAGGCCGAAGGGGCGGCTGAGGCGGACAGTCGGCGAGGTGTCGAGAACGCGCAGCGACCCGACCGTGCCCTTTTGCGGCGTGAACTGCAGCTCAGCGGTGTCCATAGGCACGAGCGACTGGCAGGTCGTGGAGAGCGTGCCGTCGAATCGGTAGACCTTGCCGGTCGGGAACGTCACGGTCACTACTTCTGGCCGCGTGGTCTCCAGGCAGTACGACGGGAACGCGTACGATCCTTGGATCCGCTCCGCCCAGAACTTCCCCAGCACCGCGCTCTTCTCCAGGCGGACGTCGGACAGGGAGAGCGACCAGCCGTGTCCGAAATCGCCGTCGCGAGAGTCGCGCGAGTCGTAGCTGCGGATCACCTGCACCGGCAACCCCGGCACGGGCACGCTCAAATCAGTGAGGGAGAACGCGAAGGTGCCGATCTTGAGGTTCTTGTCGACGAACACGCTGCGCTGATCCTCCCCTTCCCCGCCCTCCGTCGTTGCGCGCAGCCGCAGCGAATAGGTGCCGTTCAGGAGTTGCGTCGGGTCGAGCGTTCCCAACACTCCGGAGATGGCGCCAGAGCCTGCCGCTATCCTGCGATAAGTCTGCGGCAGCGTCTCGTCCGCGCCCAAGGCCAGCTCGAGCTGCCACTCGCCGCCACTGACCGAGCCCACCACGTCGACCGGAGAAGTCACAGCCTGCCCGTCGTCCGGCGAAGTCAGCGCGACAGCCGGTGCGCTCCCGGGCGCCGCACCTACGGTGACGACCACTTCGTCGAAGGAAGACAGCTGCCCATCTGTGACGTCGAGGTGCAGGACGTACTGGCCCGGCCAGGAGAAGTGCACGAGCGTGTTCAGGTCGTGCACGTCGTCGAACCTGACCACGTCGGGTCGGTGCGAGGCAGTACGCTCAGTGTCTCGCAAGTAGCGGCACTGCTCGGCTGCTCGACGGTGTAGGTCTATCTGCTCTGCGAACCCGGGAAGTTGCCCCACTCTCGCAACTTCCACAACTCGACCAGATTCGACTGCGAGACCATGGGCCTGGATTCTTCGCTCCAGTCGGCCCAAGTTCCGAATCGTTTGAAGATAAACCCGGGATCAATCAATCCGAGGCAAGCGCGGAGAAGGCGTCGATCGTAACTCTTCGCGAGTGCCAACAAAGAAACCCAATGCGCGGTGCCCGCCGAGTTTATCTGTCCACTCTATCGTCGATTGCGCCCAGATCCGGCGCGTCCGCTCTGAACCCCGGTCGTTCAGTTCCTTGTCATCACCCTCGTACTTGTATGTGGTCATCGTCCAGCCGCTGATGGACTTCGCAAGACAGGCGGTCCCGTCCGACGCGACCTTGATAATTGGATCGGCCGTCCGACACTTTGTAGCATCGAGATCGACTCGCACCCAGCCGGAGTAGCCGGCAGGCATCTCTATTACGATTGGCCGGAAGATACGATGGCAGGCAAACCAGGTTGTGAGCACGAGCACGCATAGGACGCCGAGGGCGCGTAGGATCATCATGGCACCTCGCTCGGCGTCAACAAGCCTCCAGAGTAACCGCCCGAAAAAATGGCTGTCGTTTGCCAAAACTTGATCCCGAGACTGGTACCATTGCGCGAGGCGGCGGACGAGCATTGTCCCTCAGCCGGGCATCGAAGCCAGCGCGAGCACCGCTGCGCGGATGCTCCTCTTCCGCGCGCTGGAGCAGGTCGAAGAAGAGATGGGCCTTCGGCGGAAGGAGCCAAAAATGAAAAGAGAACCGGCGCCGCGCAGAAAGTTATGAGTGGTACCCCTGCTGGGCATGAGCAACGACGCCGCGAAAGCCGCTGCCGAGCGGTCGACGTTCATGGAATTTGCCGCCGTCGCCGGGCTTCCTGTCTTGCCCGGAACCGTCGAAAGCCGGTTACCGCCTGAGCCGGACATTGTGTGCGAGATCGAAGGCCGAGGCCGGATCGCGTTTGAACTCGTGACATTGTTCGACGAACATCTCGCGAAGACCCTTGCGCAAGCTGCGCGCGGAAAGGCGACAGCAGGGACTTGGTTCGGAGATCCGTCGCTAGAGACCGTTCGTGTGAAGTGCACCAAGAAGAACTACGAGACTCCGAACCCGATTGAGCTCGTCGCTTGGGGAGACGACACCCTGCTCCCCTACGACTGTTGGGCGCCGAGTTTCGAGCAAAGATTGAAAAACCTGGTCGACGGGTCGGCGTTTCAGCGCCTGTGGGTGGTCAACTTGAGCCCCAAGCTCGCGAAGAGCGCCGTCTGGCTCGTTCATCCGACGTTCTGATCGTTATATCCGGGTTGCCGAGAGAGATACGGCCCCTCGAGTTCGCTGCCGAATGCTGTCGGGGGACGCGCGCCGCGTGCACCGCGGGCGGAGTCCCGGTAGATTGATCAGTCATGGCGCAGCGGGAGCCAGCACTGACCAGGGACCAAGTGGCCGAGCGGCTGGGCGCACACGCCCAGGAGCTGCGCTCGCTTGGAGTGCGGTCGCTCGACTTGTTCGGGTCAGTCGCGCGTGGCGACGCCCGGCCGGAGAGCGACGTGGATCTGCTCGTAGAGTTCAAGGAGGTTCCTGGGTTCGTCGGGTACGTCCGCCTTCGGAACAGGCTCGAGCAGATCCTCGGCCGGCGGGTCGACCTGGTCATGGTCTCCGGTCTGCACCCGCGTCTCCGAGACAGAGTGCTCCGCGAGGCACGGCATGTCGCGTGATTGGCAGTTGCGCGTCGAGGACATTCTCGCTGCTGCAGAGCGCGCCACGAGATTCGTCGGCCAGATGGACCTCGCAGCATTCAAGGCCGACGAGCGCACCGCGGCAGCCGTGCTTCACCAGATCTTCCTGATCGGTGACGCCGCGGCTCGACTCCCCGAGGAGATCCGCAGCCGGGCACCCGACATCCCATGGGAGGAAATCATAGGCATGCGGAACATCATCGCTCATGGGTACTTCGAGGTGGATCTCGAGGTGCCATGGAAGACGGTGCGCCTCGATCTCCCGCCGTTGCAACAGCAGATGCGTAAGCTGATCGGATCGGGACTCCCCTGAGAGGCTGCGCTATCCCGATGAACTGACGAGCGCGCTTGCAACCACCCTGAAGAAAAACGGTGCAGTCTGAGAGTGAGGTAGAGGCGATTGGGAGCGTTCATCGCTAACGTGCAGGTCTGGAAAGGGAAACCGGATCGCACGTCAAAGGAGGCTGTCGTCGAGGCGTTCGCACGTGCGGCGACTGGTAGTGGCGAGTACGAGCGGGCGGCCGAAGGAGAAGAGGGTGATCGATCCATCCTCGTCGCTGAAAGCGACAGTTGGATCGGTATCTACGACGAAACTCTCGACACCCAGGATGTCGGCGCCCTGGACCGGACGGCCGCCGCGATCTCCCGCGACTTGCAGACATGGGCGCTCGGCATACTGGTCCATGACAGTGACGTTCTGATGTTTCGCCTGCACGAGAATGGTGAGCTGATCGACACATACAATTCGAACCCGGAATACTTTGGCCGTGCGAAGGCGGCCGAGCGACGGGCTGCCGCGGGACGGGCGCAAAAGTGGAAGAAACTGCTGTCACCGGGACGCAAGGTCACTCAGCTCCGCGAGGCGTTCAAGGGCGAAAACGTAATCGTCGACGAAAAATTGCTGGCAGTGGCAGCACTCGTCGGAATCGATCCCGATCTCGCTGTGATGAGTCATCGATACCTGGTGGAGGACGGACAGCCCGATCTACTCGCGCGTTGCTCACGCCTCTCACTGCGTCGATTGCCCCTTGCGCCAGAAGTTGCGGCTCAAATCCATCTCAAGCCCGTCGATTCATCGTTTGAGCGCATCCATCCGTTCGATGGCGAGCGCTGGATCGGTGAATCCGTTTACCTGCAGCCCTCGTTCGGGTGCGCTGTGCCTTTATCACGCAGCATCGGAGTCCAGTTGAGCGGTAATGCGCTCGATTCACGTGTCCTGACGGTCCACGAGCAAGTGCACTGCTGGATTCACGATTACGGCGCGGAAACTTGGAGCATGGGGAAGAAACTTGCACTCCTCCCGCCACCCAAGACGCACGAGCATGTATTGAACGGCTTGATTCCCCAAAGTGCATTCCCTCCCTCAACACCGGTCAAGAAGAAGGTTCCGCAGCGCTTGACCATCCAGGTGAATCTAAACGCCCAGATGGAGAATCAGGGCGAGGGGGAACTCAGGCTTCGGCTGACGCCCCAAGATAATCCCGACGGCGGCGGAGAACGAATCTTCCGATACCGAGTTGTCCCACAGCCACCGATCAACTTCCCGGCAGGGGCGCGACCTCAGGATGCACCGGCACTCCGGAAGCTCTACAACGAGCGGGTACTGTTTGGGATGGCCGTATTCGACGGCGACGCAAACCGAATTAAGCACATCGTGCCCCGCCTCGAATCCTGGGCGAGGCGTATTCAGCCTTTACCCACAGCGCGTTGGATTGCGTTTTCGCGAGGCGAGTTGGAAAGCTGGGAGGCACAAGGGCCGGGAGTCGATCGGAGCGAGAACTGGCGGTCGGCGATCGCAGAATTTCCAAAGTCACCGTGGGTTGTAGTCGCAGCGGAGCCCCCAGCGAACGGACCGCCAGTCGAGGCGTTCAGCCATCCGGCTGCACCTCGGCGAGATGGGTTCAGTGTCACGCAGCTCGCGCCGGATATTCTGCAAGTGGGAATGTGGGCGCGGCGAATTCGACTCACGCCTGATCGGGAGCAGGAACTCGCCTTGGAACTCAGGCAGACTTTCGACACGATGGCGGTGGATGGCGGACTACTGCAGGCTTGCATCGGCCGGCAAGATTGGGGACCGACGGGCGGGTCGCTTCGGGATGCCGCGACTCCGTACGAAGAAGTATTGAACCATTTTCCACCGCATCGTCTCGCCTCCACGCTGCCTCATCGGCTTCGCAACTTCGCGTCAGAGCTGTGGTTGGGTCCAGCGATGCAGACGGCGCTCAGGCGCGAGGAAGTCGAATCGGTCGCGATGCTCGAGGCCATCGGTGATGCCTGGCACCTCACCATCCGGCCGGGGCGCACGCTTGCGGAGTTGGAGTCTGTTCTCGAAGCCATTCGTCCGCGAAGGCCAACGACGGAGGAAGTGCTGGCGATGGAACGAACGCAGACGAGGACTGGCGATGGTTAGCGTCGCTAGGCCGACCGTCGCATCATGCTAACGCCCGCATCTCCAGCCGGTCTCCTAACACTGGGCGGGATCGCGAGGGTTGGGGCGGGATCGCGAGGGAAACGATGGATCTTCGAAGTGACTGAGCCGGTTACTGAAATCCAGAATTCGCGTGAGTCATCAGCCTGTTAGCCGGTTCAGTCATTCTCGAATTCGATTCCCATGCGCTACCGCCACTGATTCCTGAGCGCGAGCCGGGTGTTACCCCATCGGCGCGGCTCCCAGAGGTCCGGCCCCTCGTTCCGTTCCAGACCGTCTTGTGCCGCCATGTGCCGCTGGTTTCCGGCACATCAGCGGCACATGGGGAATGTCCAACCCACGAGTGCACCGCCCGCGCGGGTTGGGATGGTGGGCTCAAGGCAGCGGTCGAGACGACCTGCGATCTTGGAAGCGCCGCCCTTCGATTACTTGTCCGCGTTCGGCTTCCTGCTCGGGCGGATCGCGAGCCGCCCGTTGCGCCACGCGACTTCCAACTGGTAGCCGTTCTTCATGAGTGCGAAGAACGCGGTCGTAGCGATGCACACCAGAACGACTAGACCATGCTCCGAAACCTGCCATTCCTGTCGCTCATCGCCTCGTCCGTGATCGCAGAGCGATATCCGCGTTCAACGTCATGAGCAAGCTCTCGGAACATGCCCCCATGTCTAGCAGGGGGGGCCGACACCCCCTCGTAGGAGGGACCGCGAAGGGTCCGATCGGGCCCCACACAGCCACCGAGAGCCGAAAGACTGGCTCTCGCGGCCGAAGTTCGAGCCTTTTCGCGCAGGGGCGCTAAATGGTTGAGCCCTCTCGACGGTTGCGGGTAGATCGCTGTAGATCGACACCTTCGAGGAGTGTCCGTGGCCGAACTGGTCTGGGAGGGGACCTGAGGCGCAGCTTCGTCACCAACGCACGCCGGCGAGGAGTCGGTCGTGATGAGGATGTCGGGCCACCGCACCAGGGCCGTCTTCGAGCGCTACAACATCGTCGAGGAGGACGACCTGCGCGATGCGGTGAAACGGATCGAGGCCGGCGTCGCCAAAAGCGGCGGCGCTTCTGGACAAGATCTGGACAAAGTGGAGGAAGGCTAACTTGAAGACGCGAAGGCCCCACCGGCCAAGGACCAGTAGGGCCTAAGGTTTTTTGGTTGCGGGGGCAGGATTTGAACCTGCGACCTTCGGGTTATGAGGGCGATTTCACCCAACCGGCAGACGGGCGTCGCCACTCATCTTTTCAGTCCTTCCGAGCAGTTGGCTGATGCGCGAAGTCCACCAGAGTCCACCCGGGGATCCGGAAGTCCCCTCTGGTTTGGACAAGATCTGGTCAAAGTCTCTATATGGGTTCGTTCCAACCGGCGCCCTTCGCCTTCGCAATTCGGAAGGCCTGGATCCACGAACCTTCACGTCGCTTAACTCTGAGGCCCAAGCCTTCAATTCGGATGCTAGCACAGCCCGATCCACGAATCTCCCACGCCTCACCGAAGGACCACGAATCTCCGGGTCCAACCGGAGTCCAAGAAGATCTGCTTGGCGTAGCTGAGGTCGCGCGGCAGGTCGAGGTGTGCACGGCGACCGTTTATACGCTCTGCGCCCAGGGACAACTGCCGCCCATCCGCATCTTGAACGCCATCCGCATCCCGCAGGCAGATGTGAAGGTCTTCGTGGCTGCTCGACGTGCTGTGACTCAGCGCCAATGACGGCACGGGCCACTCGAGGTCCGGGTCGAAGATGTCACGCCCGGATGGCGTGGTGCCTAGACGAGCTGAAAACGGGGAAACCCGGAAGACTCAGCACTCTCGAAGGAGCTGTCCATGTCCAATCGCAAGCTGATCGCCATTTCCGCTCTCGCCATCACGGCCGCTATTCCCACCCTGGCGTCTGCCGCCGACTTCGCCGCAGCACCTTGCCTCCTTCGGGAGCACCGCGTCACCTCGGTGAC
>Ga0137418_10004689_pt1 | contig 12512 bp, 8 predicted proteins | sample CZODoug3_1_2_16f_FD_122242 | JGI IMG/M metagenome (GOLD analysis project Ga0137418, IMG submission 122242) | Vadose zone soil fungal communities from Angelo Coast Range Reserve, California, USA - CZODoug3_1_2_16fungal (Hybrid Assembly) | ecosystem: Environmental > Terrestrial > Soil > Vadose... | reverse complement strand
TCGTTGAGCACAAACCAACTCGTCGGGAAAGACTGGCTGAGCGAAAGCGATCAGCGCCGAATCGAGCGTGCGTACGATTTTCTTTTACGCTTGCGCACAGACTTGCATTACGCGACCGGGCGCGCCACCGACATACTGCACATGAATTTGCAGGACCAAGTCGCAACGCGGCTAGGGTATTCATCTCGAAGAGGACAGCTTCGAAGCGAGGCGCTTATGCGGGACTGCTACAACCACACGCGAAATATTCTGCGCGTGACGGAGCGAATCACAGAACAGTTCGTGAGCGGACATGTTACCAGCAAAACGCGCGCTCTTTTCAGTTTTCTCCCGTTAACACGAGGGCACAAGACTCCGATTGGTGATTCCTTTTTTGTTCGAAACAAACAACTGCATCCGGCACGGCGCGATGTTTTTCGCAACGACCCCGAGCAGATGATGCGCGCATTTCAACTGGCGCAGGAGCGTGATCTCGATTTCAGCCCGGAACTGGAAGACTTGTTAAGCAGAAGTCTCCGCCACGTAACCAGAACGTATCAGTATGCGCGCGGACCGCGTGCGGTCTTTACATCGATTTTGTCCCAGAAAGGCAGAGTCGGACGCATACTGCGGATGATGCATCGGGTGGATTTTCTTGGCCGGTACATTCCCGAATTCGGCCAGCTCACCTGCCTTGTGCAGCATGAGTTCTTGCACCGGTATACTGCCGACGAGCACACCTTGGTGTGCATCGACAAACTCGATGCATTAGCGGACACCGATGATCCGAAGCTGATTCATTATCGCAAATTGTTTGAGCAACTCGCGGATCCACTGGTGCTATATCTCGCACTTCTCCTGCATGACAGCGGCAAGGCCGTGGGCCGCCCACACTCCGAAGCCAGCGCGCTATTCGCCCAGCGTGTTGCGGCCCGTCTGCAGTTGTCTCCCGAACAGCGGAAATCGCTGATACGCCTCGTCGATCATCACCTCACCTTGTCCAAAATGGCGCAGCAGCGGAATCTCGATGATCCCGCAACAGTCATGGAATTTGCGCAAGTTGTGAAAGACCAGAAAAACCTCGACGCGCTCATGCTGCTTACTCTCAGTGACGGCCAGGGTACAAGCGCCGAGGCATGGTCGGACTGGAAGGAATCGCTGGTGTGGCAATTGTTTCACCAGAGCTCGCGTTATCTCGCCGACCGAAAGTCTTATCACGAACAAACCAGAATCGAGCGCGAAAGCCTGCGCGCCTCTGTCGCCGAGAACCTTTCACCGGACTACGCGGAGGAAATTGAAGCGCATTTCGAATATATGCCTGATCATTATTTCCGCTCGACTAGCGTGCCGGAGATCATCGAGCACGTGAAGTTGTTCCGGTCTTTTCTGGAGAGCGTGTCCAGCGCGAAAGAGTTTCCGCTCGCTCCGGCAGTGAAATGGAAGATCGTGCCCGAGCAGGGGCACACAGTGATGACGTTCTGCACCTGGGACCGCGAACGGCTCCTGGCAAAAATCGCGGGCTCAGTTTCCGTCGTGCCGTTGAACATTTTAAGCGCCGATGTTTTCCCGCGCGGCGATCACGTGGTGCTGGGCGTTTTCCGCGTGTGCGATACGAAAGCGCAGCCCGTTTCTAATCGGCGCGATTTTGAGCTTGTAGAGCAAACGTTGCGCCGGGCTTTCGAGGACGAGAGCTTTGATTTCGTCCCATCCATTGAAAAAGCGAAGCGCTCGAGCCCTCGCGCCGGTGTGGGAATTGAATTTCCGACTCGCATCACGATCGACAACAAGACGCATCCGACTTACACGCTGATGGAGTTTCAAGCCCCGGATCGCATCGGTCTGCTTTACGATGTCCTTAGCTGCCTCGATCGCGAAAATGTCATAGTACCGCTTTCTCGAATTAACACGCAGGCTGGCGCGGCGATCGACACACTGTACGTGGTGGACGGCTCGAGCCATGCCAAGATTACCGATTCGCAACGGATTCGGATCGTTCAGCAGCATTTGAAGGATACGATTCTGCGTGGCTCGGCAAAACCGTAGAGAAAAGACGAGCGTTTTTCTGCTTTGCTGCGAACTCTTTTGATCTCATGAACGTTCTGATTCTCGCTGCGGGATACGCGACCCGTCTTTACCCACTGACACTGAACAAAGCGAAACCGCTGATCGTGGTGGGCGGCAAACCGATCATCGAATGGCTGGTGGACAATCTTGCGGGCATTCCCGATTTGGAAACGATTTACGTCGTGACCAACGACAAATTCGCGGCGGACTTCCAAACGTGGAGTCAGGCTTACCAGAAACGCCATCCCGAATTTAAATTCAAAGTCGTTAACGACGGTTCCACGAGCGATGACGACAAGCTGGGCGCAATTGGAGACATCAATTTTGTCGTCACGCATGAGAACCTTTCCGAGACCAGCCTGTTAGTCGCCGCCGGCGACAATTTGTTCACCGATTCGCTGGCAGATTTCGTGGCAAATGCGAGGAAAACTGAAGTGACCGTTGCGGTTCACGATGTTGGCGACATTGAAGCGATCAAGAAGTACGGAAACGTTGCCGTTGATGCCGAAGGAATCATGACCCGGTTTGAGGAAAAACCGCAAAAGCCCCAGGGAACACTCGCCGCGATCGCCCTATATTATTACTCGCCTGCGGTCCTCTCGCTTTTGAGAACGTATCTGGCCGCCGGGAACAATGCGGATCAGCCCGGCCGTTTTGTGCAGTGGCTCTACACCCGCAAACCGGTGAAGACGTTCCAGATCAAAGGCCGATGGCTCGATATCGGAAGCAAAGAAACGCTCGAGAACGCGGACAAAATTCTGCGAGCGCCGCGTTGAATCGTTTCACACCGATGTAACGGTTTAACGGTTTAACGAATCACGCCTTTTATTTCAGCCTTCCTTCATCGAACTCAATCAGATCGAAATAAGTTCGAATATCTTTACGTCCGTCGCCGCCGGCTTCTTTGAGAAAATGCAGGAAACGCGCTTTTTTTGCGGCGTTATCGGGATGGCGTGAAATCATGGCCTCGTTCCATTGATCGATCGCGTCAGGCGGATGTTGCTCTCCATTTTTCTGCACCCAGGCGAGAATTGCCTGGTCGTCATCCAGCTTGTTGGCGATTTCTTCAAATGCCTCCCCGTCGATTTTGAGAAACGCGAGTAAGTGCTTGTCGAATCCGACGGTTTTGTAGTTGTAACCGTCGAGCAAGCCTTTGCGGTGCAGCCTTGCCTTGTCAATCAAACGCGGCAGATGGACATAACCGCCGAGTTTCTGGTAAGGACTGCGTGGATGCAGTCTTCGCATGAAGCTGATCGTTGCTATGTGGCCGGCAACGGCCGCGCTACGGCATCTTGAAAACTGGACTCCGTCGGGCCCGAAACGGTCGGCTCTTGTTTCCCGAGCAGTTCTCCTTGTGCCAGGCCGATCTGCCCGATGGCGAGTTGGCCGGAAAATATCCCGCCTTTCTCCACGCTGATCGCCCTTGCTGTCACATCGCCCTCCAGCGAACCCTTTCTAAGGACCGTTACGGTTTGAGCGATAATCTCTCCAGACATTTTGCCTTTGATTTCAATGTGCTCCGCATGCACCCTCCGAAAACAATGAACGTCAGCTTTGCGATCAACGACTACGTTTCGCGCGCTGATGCGGCCGGGGATTTTCCCTGAGTAGTTAATTGTCGCGGTATCGCAATGCAGATTGCCGCGCAGCCTGCCTTCAATCAAAGCGGATTGGCACTCCACGCTACTGCTGGCAAGATCACCTTTGCCGGAAAGATGTACATTGCCGCGCGTGCGAATGCTTCGACTGAATCCGCTGGTGATTTTGTAATCGCGCAAATCAATGTGTGCGCTGCAGGACGGACAGATTGTCGATGTCGCGGCGCCAGAAACCTGCTGTTTGCGTTTACATTCGAAACACTCGACAACCGAACTGGTTTGCCGCTTCCAAAAATCCTCGAGTTTGCCGAAGATAGATGAGGAAGGCTCGGGCGCAGGCGCTTCTTCGGTCGTCCGCAGCTTCAGGGCCGGTTTCGGTACGAACGGAGTAAAAGAGCGGCCGCACTGGCGGCACATCGAACTCTTGGCCGCCGCGTATTCCATCTGCTTGAAGCCGCAGTGCGGACATTCCGCACTGACTTTTGCAGGCGATGGATTGGCCACTGTATGTTTGCCGAAACCGTTCTTTTACGCTCGCACTCCGAATGCCGCCTTGATCGGCTCGCTGGACCGCACAACTTCAGGGCGCGGTGCAGCTTTTGCGGAAATGGCACCGGTGGTGACTTCCGATTTCCCGATAAAAGTTGCGCCCTCTTCAATTACAAGACGCGCCGCTTTGAGATCTCCCTGCAACACGCATTTGGATTTCAGTTCGCAGCGCTCGCCAACAGTGATATTGCCGTGCACCTTGCCGTAGACGGTGATCGATTTGGTTTTGATCTCACCCCGAATTTCAGCGTTTTCACCGACCGTCAAAACGCCGTCAGAGTTGATGTCGCCTTCGACTTTGCCGTCAATGAGCAGTTCTTTTTGGAACTTGATCGAGCCTTTGATTTCGACATCGCTCGAGAGAATGTCTTTGCCTCCGTGGTCTGCCATAGGATTAGGTTTTGGATTTGGATTATCGATTATGTTTGGTTTTGGTGGTGCCTCTTCACGACTCGCAAGATGATTATTCTCATCTGCAACCGGAATCCGCGGTTCTTCTCGAATCGGGGGTGCCGGCCTTTGAGGGACGAATCTTTTGAGCATCTGTTAGTAATGTGACACTCGTCGATGCCTGTCAACGGATTCTCTTTTCTGAGTGAAAATTTTTTATCGCTTATCGTTCAACAGCCACTGCGTAAAGCTTGCATGCCGGAGTTTGTGCAGAAAAAACGAGGAACAGTGGCGCCTGGCTGGGCGTTCGATCCAAAACGCGACAGAGCGGTTTCCGACGAAGTGGCTCGTTCAGAATGGCTGCGGAATTTTGTGCCACGCGATCGGAATCGTAGGCGAAAACCCACGCCACGTGGCGTTTCTCAAGAATCGCGCGTGCTTCTTGCAAATTCTCCGAAAGAAAAAATCGCGCGCTCTCCTCGATTCCGCTAAGACTTTCATGCGAGCTTCCCGCGACCCCAGGCTGCCGGGACCAATAGGCAATCGATGGCGAAAGCCACCACGGTGCAAGAAACGGATGCACCTCTGGCGATCGCAAACTGAGCGCAAGATCGCGAATCTGCGCCGATTCAATCCGTCGTTCCACCCGCTCAGCCAATTGCGCTTCGGTCGGCCAAAGCCGTTCGTCCCAGTCTCGTAAAATCGGAAACATCGACAACACGAACGCAATCCAGACCGCGGCGCTTGATTTGATCGGCGCGAGCAGCGCCGGAAGCGCAAGCGCGAAAATCAAAACAAAAAAATATCCCCATCGCACCTGCCAAATCGTCAAAAGATAGGTGGCGATCAAAAGCACACAGACTGGTGGGGCGCGCAGTCCCTGCGCGCCGTCTTTCCGCATTCGAACACTCATCCAGATAAAAATGGGCGTGATCAACAGGAGGTATCCGCACCAGTTCGACCAGACTGGATTCATCGGTGAAACGTGCGCGAGTTCCCCGATGGTGCTCGCCCAATCTTTCAAATGACTGTTGGACTGAAGGATCGCGAACGACGGAACGCGCCGCTCGATTGCGAATGCGACGGCAATTATCGCTGCGAACAAAATCCATCCCGCGCGACGATCACGCGCAAAAACCGCGCGGCGATTCATCAGAAGGGCCGTGGCCGTCAGCACCAGAAACAGCACAAGCGGCTCGTAAGCCGAAACCCAGATCGCCACAGCCCAGGCGACAGCGCTCGTGAGCCACCACGCGCCCGCCATATTGGCGGCTTGCAGAGTTTGCGAACTCCACTCTGCGCAAATCGCGACCGCGACCAGCAGGATCAGTAACGATTGATGGTCTGGCCTGCCAAGCTCCGTGCCATGAACGAGGATGGGGCTGATCGCATACAAAATCAGCATTACCCAGCGATACCGAAATTTCATTCGCCGTGACCACCACCAAAGAAACCATCCTCCAAGCAGCGCGAGCAATGGCGAAACAAACGCGCCCGCCAGATCGAGTGCATGTGCCGTGAACGGATTTAGCGAGAGCGACAATGCGACGATGAGATAGTCCAGCGGCGCAGTCGTGTGCGGAGTCGTCCCCTGCGGAAAATTCTCAAACACATGGTGCCGGACGATCAACCCCGGCTTTTCCCTGACCATCTGGGCGCGCGTCATGCGCGCATAACAATCCGAATCGACGAAGTAAACATTCCCGGCGACAAAAACATCCTGATAATTCGCGCAGCGCGCCGCCAGAATCAGCGCGCTGAGAAGCGCGACCTCAAAAACGATGAGCGCAAAACGTCCGACGCGTCGCATAGGATCGACCATTACAAATCGACGATCGAAAATCGAAAACTAAAATGGGCCCGCCAGGATTCGAACCTGGGACCAAGGGATTATGAGTCCCCTGCTCTAACCGCTGAGCTACAGGCCCATATCTGCTGCAAAACTAACCATGCGATTGGCGGTCAACCAAGACCGAAAAGATTCAGGCTACTCCCACCGACAGGCCCTAAAGGGGCCCCGCAACTGGATGTGGCATCGTTGGCGCTGCGGCTGCGCTTTCTTGGATCAATGCATCCAGCTTGTTCAGGTCGATTGGTTTTACCAGGTGATGCTGGAAACCTACCTCGCGGCTTTTGCGGATATCTTTTTCCATCCCGAAACCAGTGAGAGCAATTCCGAGAGGCGGTTTTGAGGCGAGCTTCTGGATCAGATCTAATCCACTCCCATCGGGTAAGCCCAAGTCGCTGATGAGCACGTCAAATTTCTCTTTCACGCTAAGCTCGAGGGCAGATTGAAAAGTGAGTGCCGATTGCACGTGATACCCTCGCCGCCGAAGCAGATTCGTAAGGGAGCGATTGGTGTCTTCGTGATCTTCGACCAACAGAATCCGCATGGGCTGGCGTTCGGCGAAGCTCGGCGATAACGTCGGGGCAATTTGCGCCTCCACTTTTTCGCAGGTGGGAAAAACTAGCGCGAACTTCGAGCCTTTATTTCGGCCGTCGCTTTGCGCAGTAATCGTTCCTTTATGCGCTTCAACAAGAGTTTTGCTGATCGCCAGCCCCAGACCCAGTCCTCCTAATTGAGTTCGGCCGCCCTGTTCGAATGCATCGAAGATTTTCGGCAGCGCTTCCGGCTCAATCCCCATCCCGGTATCTGCAATCTCGACGCGCAATTTTTCGCCTGAATCGTTGGTGGTCGTAATCGTGATTTGCCCGTTGGGCGGCGTGAATTTCACCGCGTTATTGATCAGATTCCAAAAGATTTGCTGCAGTCGCGCCGGGTCTGCGCGCATGTGCACTCTTTTCGCGCTGAGATTGAGGGACGGCCTCAGATGCTTTCGATCGATTTCCGGCTGACAAATTTTGAGCGCGCTTTGCAGCAAGGTGTGCGCATCAACGATTTCAAAGTTGAGCTGCACCTTGCCGCGATCGATCCGCGTCAGATCAAGCAAGTCATCGATCAATCGCGCTTCTAATTCCACGTTACGCCGGATCATTTGCAGCGACTCACGAATGTCCGTCGGCAACTCCGGTTCACTTTCCAGCGCCAGTGCCGAGGCGAGCACCGGCGTGAGCGGCGTCCGCAATTCGTGGCTGAGCATCGCCAAAAATTGGTCTTTCGCCAGGTTGGACCGCGCCTTTTCCTCCAGCTCCAGGTTCGTCTTCTGCAACTCGGCGGCAAGCGATTGCGATTGCTTGAGCAGGTTTTCTGTTCGCGTGCTTGCTTCGATCGTGTTTAGCACGATGCCGATGCTCTCGGTCAATTGATCCAGAAACGCCTCGTGCGCGGGGCTGAATCGCTCGACCGAAGAAAGCTCCATCACCGCCTTCACTTCGCCTTCGAAAAGAATCGGCAGTACCACGATATTCATCGGACGAAACTCGCGCAGCCCCGAACTCACCTTCGCGTTGTCTGGCACATCTGTTAAAAGCATCCGCCGCTTTTCCAAAGCCGCTTGTCCAACCAACCCCTCGCCCAATTTGAAACGGTTCTTGGCGCCATTGCCTTCCTGTTGAGCATAGCTTGCAAGTAACCTGAGCTCAGATTCGCCGTTGGCATTATTTATGATGTAGAAGGCGCCTTGCTGCGCCGACACGAGCGGCGCCAGCTCCGACAGAATCAGTTTGCCAACGGTCAGAAAGTCACGTTGGCCCTGTAACATGCGGGTGAATTTGGTGAGATTTGTCTTAAGCCAGTCTTGCTCCTCATTGCGCAGTGTCGTGTCCCTCAAATTGCGAATCATTTCATTGATGTTGTCTTTGACGAACGCGACCTCGCCCTGCGCCTCTACCTGAATTGAGCGGGAGAGGTCGCCCTTGGTGACTGCTGTCGCGACATCCACGATCGCGCGGAGCTGGGTCGTGAGATTTGCTGCCAGTCGGTTGACGTTATCGGTCAAATCACGCCAGGTCCCCGCAGCGCCCGGCACGTTTCCCTGGCCGCCGAGTTTTCCTTCCACGCCCACTTCGCGCGCGACGGTCGTGACCTGATCGGCGAATGTGGCGAGCGTATCGATCATATTGTTGATCGTCTCTGCGAGCTCGGCGATTTCGCCTTTGGCTTGAAGGAAAAGTTTGCGTTTCAAATCCCCCTTTGCGACAGCGGTCACGACCTTCGCGATCCCACGCACCTGATTAGTCAGGTTGGACGCCATAAAGTTCACGTTGTCGGTAAGGTCTTCCCAAGTCCCTGAAACCCCTTTCACCACGGCCTGCCCACCGAGCTTCCCTTCCATGCCGACCTCGCGCGCTACGCGAGTGACTTCATCGGCGAACGACGACAGTTGATCGACCATTGTGTTCACCGTGTCTTTTAATTCAAGGATTTCGCCTTTGACGTCCACGGTGATTTTTTTGGTGAGATCGCCGGTAGCGACTGCCGTCGTGACAGCGGCGATATTGCGGACCTGCGCCGTTAGGTTGGACGCCATGAAATTCACCGAGTCAGTCAAATCTTTCCATGTGCCGGCAACGCCCCTCACGTCGGCCTGACCGCCTAGCTTACCTTCGGTACCCACTTCGCGAGCCACGCGCGTCACTTCCGCGGCGAAGGAGCGGAGTTGGTCCACCATCGTGTTGATCGTGTCCTTGAGCTCGAGAATTTCGCCGCGCACATCAACGGTGATCTTTTTCGACAAGTCACCCTTGGCTACGGCGGTCGTGACACCCGCAATATTGCGTACCTGGGCAGTTAAATTGGACGCCATTGAATTCACTGAATCAGTCAGGTCCTTCCATGTTCCCGCGACGCCTTCGACAGCAGCCTGGCCGCCAAGTTTTCCTTCAGTGCCGACTTCCCGCGCCACGCGCGTCACCTCCGAGGCGAAGGACGAAAGCTGATCCACCATCGTGTTGATCACGTTTTTCAGTTCCAAAATTTCGCCTTTAACCTTGACCGTGATCTTCTTCGACAGATCCCCATTAGCCACGGCCGTTGTCACCGCAGCGATGTTGCGGACTTGCGAGGTGAGATTGGATGCCATCGAATTCACCGAGTCGGTCAGGTCTCTCCACGTGCCTGAAACGCCTTCGACTTTTGCCTGGCCACCAAGCTTTCCTTCGGTGCCGACCTCGCGCGCTACGCGCGTCACCTCCGACGCAAACGAACGCAGCTGATCCACCATCCTGTTGATGGTGTCCTTTAATTCGAGGAATTCGCCACGGACGTCGACAGTGATTTTCTTCGCCAGATAGCCATTAGCGACCGCCGTGGTTACGGCTGCGATGTTGCGGACCTGTGACGTCAGATTCGAGGCCATGAGGTTCACGTTATCGGTCAAATCTTTCCACGTGCCGGCCACGCCTTTGACTTTTGCCTGGCCACCGAGCTTTCCTTCTGTGCCGACTTCGCGTGCCACTCGCGTTACTTCTGAGGCGAAAGCGCTAAGCTGGCCAACCATCGCGTTCACAGTTTTGGCGGTGTGCAAAAACTCCCCTTTTAGTGGGCGGCCCTCGATCTCGGTGGCCACGGTTTGGGACAAATCACCTTTCGCGACCGCGCCAATCACCCGCGCCATTTCACTGGTTGGACGAACCAGGTCGCCTATCAAAACGTTAATGCATTGGATGACATCGGCCCAAGAGTCGGACACTTCGCCAATCGACGCCCGCTGACCGATCCGGCCCTCTTTTCCGACTGCGTGTACAATGCGTTCCAGTTCCTGAGTCATGCGCTGGTTGGTCTCGATCACGGCATTGAATGTGTCGGCGATCTTGCCCGACACGCCTGTCCAATCCTCCGGCAGTCGCGCGGAAAAATCGCCGCGCTTGAACGCCATCAATGCTGAAAGCAGTTGACTCGTGTCGAAATCAGTTCCGTTAGATGGGGCGCGATTTCGTTGTCGCGTCTTTTTAGTAAGGGGAGCTTTTTTCATAGAGTGGTCATCGCAAAAATGGTCTTCTACTCGCCATCGCGAAATCAAGGCGGAAGATTGGAACGATCATATTCCAGCGCAGTACGGTAATCGGCCAATTAATCCCTCCAGGCTGCATTTTTCTTCAATAAACCCGCCGCCGTTGGGTTTAGTCGCACAAAAAGTTCGCGAAGCGGAAGATGCCGCTTTCCGACGCGCAAGACAGTCCGCCCTCTTCGGACGATAGGAGTGAAGAGTTTTTGCCTCTAATCAACGGGCTGCCAGTGTCGGTAAGCTGCGCAAGCGAAAGCCAAAAATGATTGCCAGAACGCCCATTATTACCGCGTACCAGGCGATGATCCAGATCAGCGCCGCCGCACCAGCAAGTGGGTTCCACAAAAGAAGACCCGCGAAAACGATCGAAGCCAGGCCCATCAGAATAAGAAACCACTCGCCTTTAATCTCCCGCCGCATTTTGATTGCCAGCGCAATTTCAGTTGCACCGATCATCAACGCCCACGCGGCGATGTAAACGACCAGCGCCAGTGCGGTTATTGCCGGCGCGTGGAAGGTTAGCAGGCCGACGATGACTCCGAGAATTCCGATGATCAGATTGAATCCCCAGTCCGGATCCGAGTCACGATGCCCGATCGCGCCTACGATGCGAAAAATACCGTCAATCAAGACCCAGGCTCCAAAGAACAGCACAAGTGTCGCGGCAGCCATAACCGGATGAGTGAATGCGATAACTCCAAAAATAATTGCAGCGACACCCCGTAAAACTGGAACCCACCAATGACGTTTTAAAGTTTCAAGAAGCATGCGGGCGTTTTAGCGACAAGCCTTTCGAAAAGCAAGCGCATTCCGCTGCCGTGACTGTTGCGCGCCTACCCCCTGCGCTGCGCCGGACAACGCATTTAGCAACAGGCCACTATAGCCCGCACTTCGCACCAGCCTCCGGAATACTTGAGCGACTTCGGAGAAGCGAGGCCAAATACGTATCAACAGAAGGCGCAGTCGTGATTCGCGTCAGATTGGTCGGCGTTTCGAGACGCGAAAAAATTGCGTACGCGATTTTGCTTCGCGGCACACTTTTCTCGCCGTAACCGGAGGGAACATTACTCGACCAATACCTAACGTACTGACCGTCGGGGCGATTCTCCGTTCCCAGGAAAATCGTGGAATGTCCGTGTTCGTTTCTTCCCACCTGGCGCGACCAGAAAATTTTCATGAAGTCACCCGGCTTCGCCTGGTCGATATTGTCGAAATTTCTACCAAGCCGCAGCTCGTGAAAGAGACGCGCCGTTCCCGGGCCATTTGCGTTCCATCGTCCCCAGACGCCTTCTCCATCGTGCTGGTCGCGAATGATCAAACGCTCAAGCGTGCCATAGTCCAGATTAAGCTGACCACGTTCGCGCAAAGTTTCGATCGTCCTGATAAAGACCAGATACGTCGCGCCCGAACAGAAACTCGGCCCCGCGGGAATGATAAAGAATTTTCCTGACTCGAAATGTGCCGACGATTGCAAACGAATCTTTGCAAAATGCGAAACAGAGTAACGACCGCCTTTCGGCATCTGCCTGACCTGCTCCAGAACCAGGTCGTTGCAATCGCCTGCGAACGAGAACTGCGGAGCCAGACTGAGAACGACTATCGCGATCCACGCAGCTCGGTTTGTCACGGCGGATAAGTAAGCGCTGAAACATGATCTCGCAACGGCAAGCGCAACAAGGAGCGACGGCTTGGGCAGCCGTCGACTAAGATTGACGGCTGGGAAGCCGTCACTCCTTGAGTGTGCTCGCGTTGTGGCGGGACGTGTGCTAAACGAATTGCATGCTGCGCTTCACAAAAATGAACGGCGCTGGGAACGATTTTATCCTGTTTGATAACAGGACAGGAAGCATCGCTTTGGATCGCAAACAGATCGCGCAATTGTGTGATCGGCACCGCGGCATCGGCGCCGACGGCATCCTGTTACTGCAAAAGCCAACGAACCGCGCAGATTTTCGGATGCGCTATTTCAATGCCGATGGCGGAGAAGCAGAGATGTGCGGCAACGGCGCACGCTGCTTTGCGCGCT
>Ga0137418_10004686_pt1 | contig 12520 bp, 14 predicted proteins | sample CZODoug3_1_2_16f_FD_122242 | JGI IMG/M metagenome (GOLD analysis project Ga0137418, IMG submission 122242) | Vadose zone soil fungal communities from Angelo Coast Range Reserve, California, USA - CZODoug3_1_2_16fungal (Hybrid Assembly) | ecosystem: Environmental > Terrestrial > Soil > Vadose... | reverse complement strand
CTCAGCCGCAAGCGGACGTTTTGACCACGGTCGGAGGAAGCAGCGTAATCACGGGCGGCACCGGTGCCTGCGTGGCCGGAGCAACTTACTGGGATATCGGAGTCCGGGGCGACGTGAGTTCCACTCCCGGATCGAGTGTCCCGGCGAACACGGGCTTCAAGCTCAGCCCGCAGTACTCCATCCTGACGAACGGCAATGCCTACGGGCCGTTCGGCACAACGCACAACCTGGCGGGGAACCCGCTCGTCGCCCAGCAGTACTGCAACGGCGCACGGACTCCTCCGGAAGATGGAGGCTCGGGTTATGCCGTACCTCCGGGCATCTCGGACGCCACACTGCCGAACCCGGTCTTTAACCTGACTCCCTCGGCAACGGTGGATGAAGGCAACAACTGGGTCAATATGGCCTACGGTCCGCTGTCGTTGGTGAATCCCGCGATTCTGTCGTCGGATGCAACCAACTACAATCAGCCGCTGGGCAACTACGCGATCACAGGCAGTTCGCCTGCCATCGGTAGTGCGTTGGGCGGAGTGGCTCCGACTCACGACTTCTTCGGCACGCCGAGGCCGCAAGCCCGACTCGGGCAAGGCGGGTTCGACATCGGAGCGGTTGAGTTCGTAGGTACCTCCGGGGCACCAGCAGTCACGCTTGCGGCCGTAACGAGCGCAACGTTCCCGCAGGTGAACATGCCAGTGACCAATGCAAGCGCGCCGACGCTGGACTTCCGTCTCAGCAACGCTGGACCGGGCACCTTCACCATTACAGGCATCACGGTGGGCGCGGCTCCGTTCTCGCGGATCACGACGGGCGTTACCGGCAACTGCGGCGGTACTCTGACCTCGGGTGCAAACTGCATCATCCGTGTCAGGTTCCTACCGACAACGCCGGGGACGTTTAACGGATCAGTTGCAGTCAACGGTACCGGACCTGGGGGAATTGCAGACCCAGTCACCGGTTCCCCGTTGGCCGTCACGGGCACGGGAGTTCAGGGAGCGATCACCTTCTCCCTGGGCACCGCGTCCTCAACCTCTATCGCGTTGAACTTCCCGTTGGGAATTCCAACGCTCACCTTCGGAACGCAGGCCAACACTCCTGCTCCGGCGGCGACAGCGACGCTGATCCTGACCAACTCGGGGAACGCTCCCATCAACTTCACCACACCTGCTGGGGGAGACACGGTGATCGGAAACCGGTTTGCAAAGGGTGCTGATTCGTGCCAGGGAACTACCGCGCTGGCCGCAGGTGCGCAATGCACGATCGTCGTAACCTTCAGCCCGAACAGTGCAGTGATCCGGATTGGAGCGCTAACGGTCAGAGACAACGCTGCTGGTGCAAACCAAAACGTGGTCCTGGCCGGCAACTAGATTAAGAACGCGGACTGGGGGTGGCCTAGCCAGGCCACCCTAGTCTCAACTAGATCCGGAAGCGCAATAAACTAGTACAAAGTTTGCGCGACCCAGATATTGAGGGAAGTGTAATGGTGACCCACAAGAATCCAAGCTCACGCACTAAATCGATGCTGCTCGGCGCATTGCTCGCTGGCAGCATCTTTGTTTCGACGGCTCAAGCGCTTGAGCCACAGCAGGGGAGTGCCGAGTCGGCACGAACGCCAGCTTCTCGTCAGGCTCCGACTGGAACGGCGCCAGCCGTTTCGTCCCCGGTACGCCCCCACCGGCAACGAAAGCTCGCCTCCCCCTATCGCTCCAAAGGGACGTCCATCCATGAACAGCAGTTTTATCAGATCAACTGGGGTGTGGACTCGTTCTCTGCCAAGACCGTGGAAGCCGGGCAGATGATTCGTTTCAGCTACCGGGTGGTGGACGCGCAGAAAGCGACGGCACTGAACGACAAGAAAGCTGCACCGTCCCTAATTGACGAAAGGGCCCACGTGCAGTTGGTCGTCCCGTCGATGGAGAAGGTAGGCCAATTGCGCCAAAGTAGTACTCCCGAGGTGGGGAGGACCTACTGGATGATGTTCTCGAACAAAGGGATGTATGTGAAGCGCGGAGACCGGGTGAACGTCGTCATCGGAAAGTTTCATGCCGATGGACTAGTTGTGGATTAGCCCCATAAGCATAACGCCGCTGCGAGGCTGCAAAAAGTCTATGGAACGCTGGTGCGAAGCTCAATGAACACCGGCACCAGGCTGCTCGCCGATCGTTGTCCACCCGGATTACTTCTAGCGGAGATCCCAAACTAAAGTTTGGCTCCATCTCCCCTGGCTTCCTGCCGATCCACAATGGATCTCTCATCATTTACAAGTTTTACAACTTAGCTTTTCGTGTATCGAAAGTTTTACCACTGCCGCGATCCATTTGTCGTTAAATCAATTAGCGGCAAGTAGAGCTTCGCTGGGAGTATGCGTCGTGAATTTCTGGGCACAACCGAGACCGGCAGAGACACTGCGGTTAGCTAAATCGCGTGAGTACAATAGTATATTCCCAAATAGGAACAGACGTCGCGCGAACCAGTCCCGCACAGGAGAAGATGCAAAGTCGCTTTCAAAGCCGCAACTCTTAATGCTCATGGCGGCGGCCAAGGCACACCGTGAGAGGGACTGGCTGCTGCTCCTCGTTTGCTTTTGGCATGGGCTGCGTGTGTCCGAATTGGTCACTTTCGAAAAAGATGCCATCGCGGATGGTTACTTGACGATTCCGCGCCCGGATGGTTCGGAGCGCGCCAGACACATGTTAGTCGAGCATCCAGAGCCGTTGCTCGACGAGAAAGACGCCCTTATCGAGTTCGCAGAACAGGCCGCCTGTGGCGTTCCAGTATTCAACGTGTGCCGGCGTCGCGTCGACCAGCTGATGAAGAGATATTGCGCCCAGGTCGGCATCCCTGGCCATCTCGCCCATACTCAAACCCTCAGACATACCGTAGCCCGTTTATCGATCGAGAGCGGTGGCATTGAACACGCGCGGCGCTGGCTCGGCTACAAGAGCAGAACCAGCATCTACGAGTGCCTGAAAGCGACACAGGAAGAAACAGGAGAGACGCTGGGGCGGGAATCAGAAAAAGACGCAACACCTGCGTTTCCGTTTTGACCTAAGACAGTCCGAACTTGGGTTGCAGGGTGCCTTAGAGAGTTCGCGCGAATCCCGTATCGCGTGGAAGGCCGTACTTGCCATCCAGAGGAGCTAGCCAGATGAGAGTTAGGTTGCCGTTAGGGTCACATAACGATGAGGCCTTCAAGGTCATGAGCGAAAAGCAGTTGGGCAACCGGGAGGTTGGGAACCTATTGGATTGCTTCGACCCGTTCGTGGCTGCACCTGCCCACATGGTCTGTGATGAGTGTAACGAGCTTATTCCGCTCGATGAGCTCGGATTCAACTATGACCACAATTGCCTCGAGCCGTTCGTGGCTGCACCTGCCCACATGGTCTGTGATCAGTGCAACGAGCTCATTCCGCTCGATGGGCTCGGATTCAATTACGACCACGATTGCATCGACCGCGCGCGATTCGATAAGTCTAAGGTGCATTGATCGCTCGCCTGTCTCCGCCCTGAATTTTATGTCGGCATGCCGGAATCGGCTCGCACTTTTATTCGTAACGTCACACTCAACACCAAATGGTCAGCAACGACCTGGGCACACCGGCTCTGGGCCTGCCAAGGCACGAAGAACCGTTTTCGCAGGCCGTGCAATTTATCACGCAAAAATCTGGTCTCCGGGAAGCTCCAGATGATTGTCGCAAGAGCCCTTCCATTCCAGGATATCCAGCAGGGGTGTAGACGATTTTGTAACGGTCAAGACATCGAAATTCAACACGGTTCAATAGGCTTCAATGCGTCAGTCGTAACTGATTCCATATCAATCACTTGCGATCCACGGAAATCTACAAAGTTCAATAACCTATGGAATCTGGTTCGGGACCAGGGGGTCGGAGGTTCAAATCCTCTCTCCCCGACCATTCAATTTTTCCCCGCCTTAAGTCGTTGCAAACGCTGGTTCAAAATTCTCAGAATCGAGCAGGAAAGTTCGAAAATCGTCTGCTAGGGCCGACCATTCAATTTTTTGCCACCTTAAGTCATTGCAAACGCTGGTTCAAAATTCTCCGCACCGAGCAGGAGAGTTCGAAAGGCGTCTGCTTAGAGCCTACGGTTCCGTTTGCTATTGCAGTTTCAAGGACTTGCCACTACCAGTAAGGGGTGTCGGCTGGCCCGCCGACGCCCCCTTGCAACAACTGGGTTTATTGACCTTCGCAGCTGACCCGGTTGTTCCAGTCTACGAAGGCGCCGTTTGGGTTACCGCGCCAGGCCCAGACGTGCAACTCGAAGAATGGAGGAATGCCATACCGGTTGGGGCTACCCACGAACTGAAAGGCTTGGCCTTCCAGCATAGGAGGCGCTCCTTTGTGGTTTGCCAGCCAGGTGGCCGCGTCCACGATGTACTCTACGCCCACTAGCCGTCGCTTGTCTCCCACTGGTTCATAGATTAGTGCTTCGGGATGCTGGGCGTCGATTTCTCCGTCGCCCACCAACTTCCCATTGATGTAGTGAATACCCATGGCTCCGTGATCCGGACCGCTAACGCACCCAAACGCAGGTGCGTAGTCCGGGCCGGCATTGTTGACATCGAGATACTGCTCAGTAGCCGCGCGAACGATTTGAATAAGATTGGCGGGGCTGGCTTGGTCATGGTTGACCTGCGCTTGGGCGATAAACGGCGCGACCAGTAAAAGCGCGCACGACGATACGAGGCGTAGAACGGAAGTTGTCATAGCAATCTCTCCTGAGATTTTTGTGCCTTCTCGGGCGGAAACGAAACTTGCTTGGCTCCGCCCGGAAGACTTGTGAAACCGTTGCATACTCGCGCGTCACAGGTTGGCACTCAATAGCGACCGCCTGTTGAACGTATTATTTTTTTATGTGCTTTCAAGTAGAGGAAAACACTATGGATGCTACGGTTGCAGAGCCGGTGCTAGAATTGGCGAACACCTGCTGAGGGGTTTTCAGTGGCTACGGAACCAGTCAAAATCCAACGGTTGCTCAAGTTTGGAGGAGACTTCGAACTCGACGTCGGGTCCTACGAACTCCGCCGCTCAGATACGCCACTTAAGCTGGAGCCAACCCCCTTTGCAATCCTCGCCTTCCTCCTAGAACGACGCGGCGAACTCGTCAGCCGTCAGGAGATCGCGGAGAGGATCTGGGGTAAGGGTGTTTTTCTCGATACCGATAACAGCATCAATGGCGCGATCCGGAAGATCCGTCAAGCCCTGAATGACGATCCGGAGGCCCCACGATTCATCCAAACGGTGACAGGTAGGGGCTACAAGTTCATTGCGCCTGTGGCTGAGCTGAAAGGCAGCAAGCCAGGAATTCACGTCCTGCAACCGACGGACCCCGCCAAAGTAGGATCGCCTCCTCGCATGTCGCGAATGAGCCGAGCGGCAGTACTCGTTGTTGGCATCCTGGCTGCGCTCGGACTGTCTCTCTACTTGGTCCCAGCGGTCTCGCATCGCACGAGCGGAAGTGCTCCCATCAATTCCCTGGCTGTGCTGCCGCTGGAGAACTTGTCTGGTGATCCATCCCAGGATTATTTTGCTGATGCCATGACAGATGAGTTAATAACCGAACTGGCCAAAGTAAGTACCCTTTCTGTCGTATCCAGAACCACGGTCACCCGCTACAAACACACCAACAAGAGCTTGCCAGAGATTGCTCGAGAGTTGAACGTGGATGGGATTGTGGAGGGCTCGGTCATTCGTTCAGCCCAGCGGGTGCGAATCACGGCGCAGCTGATACACGCGTCTACGGATCACCACCTTTGGGCGGAAACTTATGAGCGGGATATTGGCGATGCCCTCAGGCTCCAGAGCAACATAGCTCAAGCGATAACCGTGCAAGTCCAGGCGCAGTTGACTCCTCAACTGGAGGCGCACTTCCGTTCGGCACGCCCTGTTAATCCGGAATCTTACGAGGCTTACCTAAAGGGACGCTACTACATTTACAACCACCAGTTCACGATGCCTGGACCGCTTAACCAGGCCAAGACCCATTTTGAGGAAGCCATAAAGAAAGACCCGAGTTTTTCGTCAGCTTACTCTGGACTGGCAGATTCCTACCTCTATTTGGTGTTTTATGGACAGGGCCAGATGCCCGCAGCGGACGGGTACAAGTTGGCAAGGCAAGCGGCGCAAAAGGCTCTGGAACTGGACGAGAACAACGGCGAAGCCTACGACGTCCTCGGCGAGCTGAGTTTGCATGCTGACCTGGACTGGGACGCTGCCGAGCGAGCTTTCAAACAATCACTGGCTCTAGCCCCGAGCTTCAGCTGCGCCCATGAGGACCGGGCCATCTTCCTAGCGTTCAGGGGGTTGCGCGAGGAAGCTCTGGCCGGTATTGAAAAGAGCAAGCAAATTGATCCCGGACCGAATTCCGGTCTCGCCGAGTTGGAAGTGTATTTTCAGCTGCGCGACTGGGAGCATCTTGTCAAAGCCGGTCAAAGAGAAGCGGCTTCCAATCCAGATGAATGGGCTGTGCACGCCCACCTCGGAGTGGGCTATGAAGGCACGGGCAGGCTGCCGGAAGCGATCGCTGAATATCAGAAAGCACTTGAGTTGTCGAACGGCAATTTCGATCAGATTGCTTCGCTAGGACATGCTTACGCCGTAATGGGGCGAAGGGCCGAAGCGCAAAGGCTCCTGCGAGGATTAGAGCAAAAGGTTAAGGCTGGTCAGGCATCGCCTTACTTGGCCGCAACCATTTACGCGGGACTCGGCAAGAAAGACAGGGCCTTCCAGTTGATCGAAGAAGCATACCGAGAGAAATCTTTAGATGTATCTGGGATTCTCAAGCCTGATTTGCGCACTGACAATCTCCGCACGGACCCTCGCTTCGAGGACCTGCTGCACCGGGTTGGCTTGGGCCGCTAGGCTCTCTGAAGTGAGGTGAATGTCCGCCACGCCAGAGGTTAAGAAAACAGGAATCCATAGGAAATCTACGAACTCAAAGAGTTCGAAATCGTTTGCTACGGTGGACCATTCACTTCACGCCACCCCTAAGCCGTTGAAAACGCTCGGTTCGAAATTCTCGGAACCGAGCAGGAAAGTTCGAAAGTCGTCTGCTAGGGCCGACCATTCAATTCATTCCAGCCTTAAGCCATTGCAAACGCTGGTTCAAAAATCTCAGCACCGAGCAGGAAAGTTCGAAAATCGTCTGCTAGGGCCGACCATTGTTTTCAAGCACTTAAACTGTATTTCTGGTTTTCCGGCTACAGTACTGTGGTCGATTTTGTAGGCGGTGAAAGCCACAGAGTTCAACACGCGACGCAATCCCGCCGCACCCGCGCATCCCGAGTTCGACCACGCGCGAGTCAAGCCGACAACGGCCCATCCACCGGACTCTCTCTGCCGTCCGCGACGCGAAATCCGATCCTCTCGAACCGACAGTGCGCTAGCTGTGTGCCGCCTTGTCGAGATTGAGAATTACCCAACGGCTGTGATCCATAGCGTCGATCAGGGAGAACGTTGATTTCTGCTGGCCTAAGATGTGTCTAAAGTGGGGATCGGCAGTGAAGGCCGTCAGTTTGTTCAGGACCGGCCCGGTTATGGTGGCGCGCATGGCATCGCTTACGCCGTTGAACCTGGCTTCAAAGTAACTGCGTACTTCCTGATTAGTCGCCCGCCTTAGGCACTGTGCCCGAAAGCTGGCTTTGGTCAACAGCGAACCAACTTCAAGCAACGTAAGGCTGTTGTCCGCGAGGAGCAGCAGGGCATTGCGCAGCAGTTCCTCGGTACGCGGCCCGAAGGAAGAGATCTCGCAACGCTGCTTGAGGATCTGGGTGACCTCCGCGATCTGGACAAAATTGTGCCGACCGCCCTGTTGCTCCAGGATGTTCAGCCCCACCGAAAATTCCGGATCGGCTGGCTCGATGAGGATGAGCCGGTCGCTCAAATCCTCGGAAAGCCTGGCCTCTTCCTTGGCAATGACCCCTAACAAGTATGGTGTGGTATCGCTGTGCAGGGCGGAACAGATGAAGCCTCTGCCCTGCTCGATATCTTGCCGGGCAAGAGAATGTAGGAGTGTGGATTTGCCAGTCCGGCCCGCGCGAGAAATCGGGCCTGCATGCTCATCCGCGGGCGTGGTCGTTGACCTTAGCCCATCTTAGGTTTACCGACGAGCAGGGCAAGGCGTGGGAAAGTGAGGATAAAGGTTCTCTTGATCCAGGCAGGAAAGTATCCTTGGAAATGCGATGGTGGATGACGACCAAGTTGAAGTTAACGCCTGAACACATCTCCTGTTGCGCTCGCCTCTGAATTAACGGCACGGCGACGAAATGATCTACGACGGCGACGGCAACCGCGAACTGTAGACGAAATTGGGCATTCCGAGCGACAACGAGACGGCAGAACCTGCCACAAGTTTCGCAACCCGGAACCAATTAATGCGCTGCAGGAACTCCTTTGCTTTCTCCACTCCTTTCTTTCGTTTCTCCGCTTCCGTGGTTAGCGTGGTAGCAATGACCTCCATGAGCGCCGCGCGGGCGTCATCGTATCCCTGGTAAAGCCAGGCGTTGAACTCAACGAAAACGAAATCGTTATTCTCCCGCCGGTCCAGCGATCGCCTGATAAGCCGAATCATCGAAGACTTCCCAACGCCCCATGCGCCGGAAACCCCAATTGAAATCGGATCACCCTGCGCTTGGACAATAATCTCTGCCACCGTGTCGGCAACACCGGTGAAATTTAGAAAATCCAGTTCGGTTTCGTTATCTGTCCACATTTTTAATCCGACTATGTTCCCGCACTTTTGGCTGGCCGGTCATTCGGTGCTTGTCTGCGTGTAAACCAAGTCGCTGACGAAGCGCTTAGAAGATTCATTCTCGACGAACTTTTGTACACGTCGGTATCGTCTTTCAGGAGCAACTGCATGACATTGTTAAGCGCCTGATCATGCGCCATACGCGCGGTATGCGGGGTATTGGCTTTAGCATTTTTGTATCCAATACGCTTTTCTTTGTGGGTTCCAGCACGGCATCCATGCGGCGCAGCACGCACATAGGCAGGATGACATCGGGATATTTGCCTCGCTTGAATAGGTCACGGAGCACGTCGTCGGCAATGCCCCATATAAAGGAGACGATCTTGTTGTGCGTTGCTTGCTCCATGGTTTGACTTTTCCCGCGGCGATAACCTGTTTATTTCTTACATCAACTTACGTCAATTACTTGCTCGCCGCCATAGCTCCGTCCGGCGAGCACAATACCGGGTGCTTCCAGATGACTACGTTTCCTTCATTCCCAAGGCCTCATTCAGCCCCTTCAGCAGTTGCGCCCGTTTCTCGGCGCTCAACTTGGCGAGATTTTCCAGTTTCCAGCGCACGGCCGGCAGATCTTTTGCGCCGGGCAGGTCGAGGAGAACCCAGTCAGGCTCGCCCCGCTTCACCGAGATCAGGAAGCGCCGGTGCTGGTCGGGCATTTTGCCGACGATCTCGACAATGAGGGCCTCGCGCGCCTGCAGCAGCTCGTCCAGAGTGACAGGCGTGTCTACCATTCCCTCAAAACCGCGTTTGTATTCGGCCGAGATATCGAGCCGTGCCGGCGCAAGGACCTCCGCCATCGGGCGACGGTGGCTCAGAAGATAGACGATGAACGCCTTCCGCAGAGTGTCGTCTATTCCTTCATGGGAGAGCAGCTCGCGTACGTCGAACAGATCGCGCGGATGCTGGCGGTCGAGCGCAGCGACGACCTTGCCGGCATAAAGATCCGCGAAGCTGACGACCGGCATTTCGGCGAACCCGAATTCCTCCTCCACGCGCGTCGATACGGACCTGACGGCGGGCTCGTAGACACAGCCGCGCAGCACCGGCGTCACCTCGACTTTGATCTGCGCGTTATCGTCGCGAACGATCAACTTGGTTATGCCCTTCTCGCCCTTTGGCGCGCTTGCGCTCACACGTGCGCCGGGGAGCCCGCGCGTGATGGCATCGGCGATGCGCTTCATCGCTGCATCGATCTCCTTGAGCGAGGACGCACGATCCGCGACGGGAAGGTATGTCAGATCGATATCGACGGAAAGGCGCGGCATGTCGCGCAGGAACAGGTTGATCGCCGTCCCGCCTTTGAGCGCGAAGCAGGTTTCCGCGGCGACGAGCGGCACGGTCCTCACCAACAGCGCCGCCTGCTTGCGATAGCCCTCATCCACCGGCATCGATAGACTCCGGCACAGTGATGTTGAAAGTCGGGTCCAGCTTGCCGCCGCGCACAAGCATCCGTTTTCCGTGCCCCAGGTCGATATCCTTCCGGTCCAGCTTCTTCAGCCAGGCGTGTTGATGCCGCTCGGCGAACCACAGGAAGAGGCGCTTCACTTTTACGTTGCGGCAAGCCACGAGCAGAGTGTGAAGCCGCCGCGGGCTGAGATTGCTGAGTCCCTCCATCAGCACGTCGGCCTGGTGAAAGGTTTCGCGCTGCGGGACTTCGTCCATCAATTCGAGAATCGCCCGCTCCGGCGAAGAGAGGGTCAGTGGCCATTCCCATTGACCCCACGGTTGCCGTATGTAGCTGCCACGCAGTGGATCAATGCCGGCATCGCTCTCGGCTTTCTTCCGGTTCGGGCGGCTCGCTTCATTTTTGAAAAGCTTCTCCGCATTATGAAAGACGAACCGGTTCTCCAGTTTCAACTTGAATACCCATCCCGGCGGTTTTCCGGTGCCGTACAGGTCGACTTCCCGGCGGCGCCCGGAAGACAGATAATGCGCGAATCCCTGCAGTTCGAGAGCTGTCCGGCCGCCGACCGTGAACGGACACCCCAACAGCGTCTGAAGGGAGATAACCACATTCTGCCACCGGAGGGTTTCGTGGCCGGCCTCTGCAGGCGGCTTCGGAGGCGGCCGACGGTAAACACCCCTCGCGAGCTGATCGAGCCAGCCATGGGCGACGTATTTATTCCGCAGACTTCTGGAATAGCCGTGCTTTTCCAGCCAGCCGGCGTCCACGACCAGACCTTCCGGAAGGGACCGTTGCAGCCAGTTTAACTTATCTTTGTTTTGTTCACCCACGGTTGACAATATAGCATATATCTAAACCAAGGCTCTAGTTTATAAATAGCAACTTTTGTACACCTATGGTGTACGAAATCCCATAACCATAAACTGAATACTCACCGCGCCTTTGTATACCAGATACCTCCATTTCGGCCCTGAACCCCTAAAAAACCGGCTAGTTCCTTCCGCTTTTCCTTCGGCCATCGAAGCCCGTCACGGCCCTCGCCCGGTCGGAGGTGGAGTGACTCTGCACTTTCACAGACCCTTGGCCGGCTCTTAGCCTTATCAATGAATCCCATCTCAACCGCCTAAGGCACGATAAAAAAGCAGCCATCTCTGGCGCGTGCTTGTTGACATTCTTTGATGTGTGATTGCAATATGTGGTAATGAAACATATCGGGAAGCAAGCGATCGATCGGGAATTGAAGAAGGGAAGTGCCGAGCTGCTGATCCTCTCCTTGGTTGAGCACCGAGCGCGCCACGGCTATGAGATCAGCAAGCTGATCGAGGAACGGTCCGAGGGCGTACTGAAGTTCAACGTTGCCTCGTTCTATCCGCTATTGTACCGGCTTGAGGCGCGCGGCTTGATCGTGGGGGGATGGATCGAAAGGGCTGGCCAGCGCCGCCGCCGCTATTACAAGCTGACGGCACAGGGGAAGGAGATGCTGAAGACGCAGCGTTCTACCTGGGTCAACCTGGTCAATGCAATCCGTTTGATTACGGAGGCCGAGAATGCGTGATTGGGCAAAGGAGATCGAAGCAGCAATCGGTCCATTGAATCTTTCGGGCGGGCTTGAGGCAGAGGTTGTGGAGGAGCTGAGCCAGCATCTCATCGATCGGTACGATGAGTTGTTGATCGCCGGCACAGAAGAAGAGCAGGCGTATCGAATCCTGAAGCAGGATTTGACTGACGGCAAGTTGGTTGCCGGATTGAAAGCTACCATACGTGTTGCGTTAGAGACTGTGCCCATTGGTAGGGAGGGAGGCGACAAGCTCTTTGCGGGAATCTGGAAAGACTTGCGGTATGGGGCCCGCCTGCTCGTCAAAAGCCCGAGCTTCGCCATCGTTGCAATTCTTTCGCTGGCACTAGGCATTGGCGCGAATACCACCATTTTCCAAATCCTAGACGCGGTGCGGTTGCGAACCCTTCCGGTACACGATCCTGATCGGCTGGCCAAGGTTGCCATTGTGAACTCGCCTCATTGTTGCAGGGGAGACTTCTACTCGCGCAACGCCGATTTGACGGGTGGTCTGTGGAATGCCGCGCGTGACCAGCAAAAGGGATTCTCGGCAATAGCGGCGTGGGCCACCGATCGATTCAATCTCGGGCAAGGCGGAGAGGCCCACTACGCAAACGCTCTGTTGGTGAGCGGAGATTTCTTTAATGTTCTTGAGATTCAACCAATCGTGGGCCGACTGATCTCGCCGGCTGACGATTACCGCGGATGCGGCGCTCAGGGAGTAGTGCTGAGCTATGCTTTTTGGCAACGGGAGTTTGGCGGACGGCTAGATGTTCTCGGCAGCAATCTCACACTCA
>Ga0137418_10004685_pt1 | contig 12524 bp, 11 predicted proteins | sample CZODoug3_1_2_16f_FD_122242 | JGI IMG/M metagenome (GOLD analysis project Ga0137418, IMG submission 122242) | Vadose zone soil fungal communities from Angelo Coast Range Reserve, California, USA - CZODoug3_1_2_16fungal (Hybrid Assembly) | ecosystem: Environmental > Terrestrial > Soil > Vadose... | reverse complement strand
CCGTCGTAGCGCTACCCCTCGTCGGCGGACTGCACCACCGCTACGAACGACGGGCTGCCTGAACGAGCCAGAATCAACCCTGCCGGTATTGGCTTTCCGACTTTCTAGTCCGAAGAGTGCTCGCGCACAGGTGCACATCACAGCGAATTTGGTTCACCAGATTCAAGCAGGGTCCGCAAGCCCATCGACCTTTGCGGTTCGTCTGGAGGAATAACTTCGACACTTGGGCGCTCCGAATTTTCGGGAGGCACAGTCGGACCTCATGGCAACATCTGCGTGGGGTTGGAAGCTGGGAGACGTGCTCATAATCGACAAAGTTGAGCCGGGTAATTGACGAGCGTGGAGGATGCGAAATGCCTGCTAAAGCAACCATCGCGCTTGGAATCGGCCTGACACTTATCGGTGCCGCGCTGAAGGTCTTTCTTGATAGTGAATCGGCCCTAGTTGCCTTCGTCGTGGGAGTCGTCTCACTCGCCTATGCAATTCTTGTGAGTATCACAGGCTCTCATCTGGAGATCATCTTCGACGCTAAGAATCCAGCAAGGCGTTTTTGGTCTGTCGAGTCTTTTTTGGGCGAAAACGACGACAAGAAAACGCCGGACGTTTTTTGGGAATATCGAGTGGAGATCAAGAACAAATCATCAAAAACCGTCAAGAACGTTTCTGTTACGACAGAACACACCGGGCAAATGCCTATAAGGCCAATGGACCATTCATTTGACAAGACGCAGACAATAGCTTGCGATCTTAGACCCGGATGCTCTGAACTAATCCCGATTGTTCGATGGCCAATTCCAATAAGGCAAGTAGGAATGTTGGCGGGCGACACGGCGTTGGAATACGGGCCAATAAAAGTGACCGTCAGTGGAGACGACACCAAGCCAGCGACGAGGGTATTCAGCTTCAACTATCAAGAGGAGCCGATGCTGAGGGCCTAGCGAGGCCCGATTCACGCGTTGGGCATGAGCAGCACATCACATCGCGGATCGCGCAGACCAATGAGCTTCGGCATTGGCTTCGGTCAGCCCTTCCCGATTCCCTCGTTATCGCTCAAGGCGTACTCGAAGCCGCCGAGCGCGCTCACGAAATGCCTCTTCGCCTCCTTCCAGAATACTGCACACTTCTTTACGAATGTTCGCTTCTTCCAAGCCACCAGCCACGTAGGCAATGGGAGGCAAACCTCCCGCCGTGTGCGACCCGGCGCTAGCGATAATGATCTGATCGGCATCTGTGTTGACCACCAAATTCGCATTATGCGTCACGATGATCACTTGTCGCTTCCCCTTGGCCTCAACGAAAAGCGAGACCAGTTCATCAAAAACCGATTTTGGATCGAGGTTCTCCTCCGGTTGGTCAATGACGAGAGGCCTATCGTCGGCGTCGTCAAGCGCAAGATAGAGAAGCAGCAGAACAATTCCGCGCGTGCCGGGTGACAACTTGCGGATGTCGACCCGGTCGTATTCGATTTCGTACCGTACCCTAATGTGGTCCGTGCTATAGAGCCAATGCGCAAATTGCTTGAGCCAGGCTCGGTATTCCGATTTTTCGGTGGTCGCATATGGAGCGTGGGCCAGAAAATCCTTCCAATACTTCGTGACGAACGCCGTCATAGCCGCCTGAACTTGGGGCGCGTCTCCTTTCTCCCAAGCAGGTTTGAGTTCGGCGTTGGCGAGACCGATTAAGGTGCCACGCCCGCTGAACGGCCCACTCTTTCGCCGGTCGATAAGCTTCTCTTCCGCAACCTCACCCCAGGCGTCTGCGTCGACTACTCGCGCAACTGTGAAACTCAGCTTGCGCAGTGTCCCCGAGGACTTCTGAAGGCGTGTCAGTAGCGGCGCATATAGCGCGGTGAGCTCGTTCTGTTGGCTGACAATCGCACCGAACACACGACCGTACGAAGCTTCCCGCTCCGCCTGCAATGTTTTCCTGCGGGCGGCCGCTCCCTGCACGTCCAGCAACCGTTCTTCTAGCGCTTTGAGTGCGACATTTTCCTGCGAAATGCGTGCCGACAACGCGGTGTATTGCTTGCGGATCGCAGCGTCTGCCCCGATGAGCTGCTCCAGGCGCGCCATCTCGGCTTTAAGCCGGGCCAACTGCACCGTCGAGAGATCCTCCGTGTCCGCAATTAGCGGAGTGTTCGGGTCGCCTACTGCAGGCACTGCCCCCTGCAGTTTGGCAACCTCCTTGTCTGCCCAAGCGATGTATTCCGTAAGGGCCTTATCGACGTCTCCTCTGTAAATTAGAAGGAAGTCACCCCATTTTTTTGCATCGAGACCGCTACCGGGATACCTTGCTTGAACTTGGCGCAGCATCTCAGGAGCCTTTGTCGAACGCATATTGCTGACTTCGTCTTGCATCGTAACGAAGATGCGGCGTTGGTTCTGGTAGCTTTGGACCTTCGCCGCGATCCCCTGCGCGACTTGATTGAGTTGTTCATGGCGGTTCGCTTGTGCCTCTGATCCCTTCACGACCAGCTTGGAAAGGTCGGCGTTGTAGTTCTTGATGAGCTCTCGCTTCTGCACCGACTGCTGCTGGAGTCCCTCAACTAAAGTCTCCTTTTCGAGCTCAACTGCGATTCTTTCAGACAGGGTGATGATCGCTTCGACTTCTCGACGTCGCGCCTCCTGAAAACGCATTGTGCGCGCTTCGAGCAACTCCTGGAAATCTGTTGCACCATCGCGTTGATCGTCATCATGTGCCTCGAAGATTACACGCTCTATTTCCTGAACGAGTCCCTCCGATGCGCCCTGCGAAGAACATAATTCCTCGACGAACTGTTGTGACAGATAGCGCGCGCGTGGGTAGGCGGCCAGTCCATTGGCGTCGCTACCGTCCAAGGCACGCGTTACGGTGCCACCCCCACCCCAGGTAAGCGTCACTTGCCCCTGGCCCATCAGGGCTCGAGCCCGCACCAAGAATGAGGGGCTGATACTTTCGTCGGCGTCCTCGGGCGGCCACGCAATCGAGTCGCATCCAGCGGCGATCACATCGACTAACGCAGTCTTCCCCGATCCACGAGCCCCAACGATAGCGATAAGCCCCGTATTGAGCGGAATGACCGGTGTTGCTGCCCAGGATGCGTTCATGATCTTGACCTGCGATATGACCTGCGAAGGCAAGGCGCGGCGCGGCGGCTCCGCTCCGACAAAAGCACGGTCGGCCGGATCGATACAGGCTTGCCGAAGCGCATCGAATGTGAGCGCACCCTTGATCCACGAAAAGCGATCACCGGCTGGCTTCCCCGTTGAGGTCTGATCATGCGCATCGCTGCCGTGGAGACAGGGCTTACAACCGTTGTAGCGTGCCCGAAGCTCTTTCACGGTAACGGAACGTTGCCCAAGCCAGAACTCACGTTGCGCTTGACTGCTCGCGAAGATGATGTGCGAGAATCCCTCTATCTCTTGTCGCACTGTGGCATCGGCGGCCTGACGCACACCGGATGTGCCATCGCCTTCGTTACCGGCCACGGCGATGAGGATATTCTTCTTCGCCCAGTCGCTCTCACCGAAAACTTTCCGCAGTTGGTCGAAATTGACTTTAAATTGGGTGGCACCGTGCGCGAGCGCTGCTCGATCATCCTGTATCGTAGGATCGGCGCGCTTGCCTAGCCTGATCAAATCATCACCCGTGCAATCAAAGCGGTCGCCATACGCTTGAAATTGAAGGCGCATTAAGATGCGTCGAAGTTCGGCGAGATGGTTGGGATCTTCGGGACTAACGAGCAGGTGCAGGTTGACAAAGCCCGTTTTTGCCGCAACATCAAGCCTGACCTCGATGTTTGGAAAGATAAGCTTCACGTCCGGCAGCCGTCCGGCGTTTTTTTGCCGGATCACTTCCTCGTATGTGTCGGTGACATAATAGTCTGTGACACCCACGGCTTCGATCTTGGGCGTGAGTGCTTCAAGGGTTGCAAGGTAGCTGCCCCAGGGATTGCCACTACCGAATTGATTGTTAAGGACAGTTCCGGGCGCGTGAATGTGAGGCTCCCAGCGCCGCCATTCCGATCCTCGATTGAGCATGGCTACCCCTGCTTACGCGTACTATTGAATATCCTGACTGTAATCAAACTTATAACGTAAATCGAAGACATCTAGCCACCCTGCGAAGTTGTGGTGCGGTAAGGCTCAACGGGCAGCAGTCTGTCTTCCGCCGAAAACCCTTGGGCTTGGGTTCTTATGTTTCGTGACGGCCAAAAACTGGCTAGAATTCCCCCGGCCATGACCAACTCCGCAAACCCTGTTTCGGACGACCACCTTGTCTGGTACGCAGTGTACGGCTCCAATCTGCTTCGGAAACGTTTTGATTGCTACATTCAGGGAGGTAAGCCGAAGGGAGCGGCCAAAGACTATCCGGGTTGCCGGGACAGAGCTTGTCATTCGCCAAAACTCCAGCCGACTAGCTTCGCTGCTGTAACATTGTTACGGCGATGATTTTGGCGAGGGACAACCCTTCTATGACCAGCACTAAATATATCCCCGGTATGTGACGATGCGACTTAGGTGACGTAGGGACGAAGAAGGGCCCGATGACGCGGTTCTTGTCCAAGAAGAAGGGCACATAAATTGTGGTAGTTTGAATTCGACGTTGCGGACGCGAACAGCAAAACCTTCACCGTTCTACGCGGATTTGACAAGGTCACTGCAACTTCTTCGTGATTCTGCATATAATCGCGGTATGAGCCGAAAGAGTTTCGTGATCGTTGGTGTTTTAGCCAGTCTGTCATTGCGCCTCTTTGCGGACGATGCCACCGTCAATCGACGAAAAGCTGAAACGCTCGTGAAAGCAGACAAGCTGTTCGGGCATCGCTATGCAGTAGGAAATAGGAAGCCGCTGCGCTATGACAAGCAGACCGAGACGGGACCGCCGGACGGGGTTATCTACTGGCACGGCTCGAGTTATGTAGTTGAGTTGATCTTCGCGTCAGACGGGACAGTTGCAAGAGTGGAATTACTGCCCGAGACCCTATTGCATAGCGACAATTGGAGCGATGTGGCGAACTCTGTTGAACTCTCCGGTACAGAGATGCAATGGCTTGTTGTCTCCGCCAACGTCCTGCGACCGCTCGGCAAGGCGGGCGATATCACGGCAGTGCCGCTAAGCTGCTTCCAATCTGGGCCAAATCTATATTGCGCCGACAAATACGAGCTTGCATCCGTCAGCCACTACCATCTGGAACGACAAAACGAGAAGAACGCAATGCAAGCGGCGCTGAGAGAGATCTCAATCTGGTACAGGCAAGCCGTCAACGGTATTGTCGAAAACGTGAGAGTCGAGGGGAGCCAAAGGCAGATCAAAGTGGCCGGGCAGTGGTATCACGGTGAGAAGCCCGGCGTAGAGATATTTGACTCGGCCCAGATTGGTTCTGAGGTGAAACTCATCTCATACGGTTGCACCGCGAACAAAAAGGCTTGTATTGCGGTTCCAGAGCAACCAACGTCCACTGCAACGGAGCGGTGAGCCGCGATCCGGCAGCATAGCTGTTGCCATCAGACGTTGACACTCAAAACCCGCTGCTGGTAGTGCGCAGCGTCAATTCTTCTATCGGTTCGAAATCCCTGAAAATGGGCCGGGTTCAAGGAGACCCGGCAAATGATAGAGAGCATTCTCGAAAAAAGCTCTGCCGTTTCACGTCACATACAAGCGCCACTTCTCAAAGAACGCGAGCAGTTCTTAACTCATTGTCAACAGCAAGGAACGAGTCGCAAGGCCCTTCGTAACATGGCGGCGGAGCTGATCGCTGTGATCCGTCTGCTTCGAATGCAAAAGCTCCGTGAAGTTGGCCTGGGGGAAATCAAGCAATCTGCGAAAGTGTGGGCCGAGGAGCAGCGTTCGAATCCCAAAATACGGAGCTATCGGAAGTCTGCCGACTACTTCGTCTTCGTTGCCAAGAAATGGCTGAACTTTCATGGGAAGTTGAAGATCCCAAGTTCGCCGCCTGCACGCTTTGCGGACCAACTGGACGACTTCTCGGAGTACTTAGACACAGAGCAAGGGCTTTCGCCTCTCTCCATACAGTCTCACAGATGGAAGACGTCAAAATTTTTGGAATGGCACGCCAATCGACATCGCTTCCTGTCGTCGGCTACTTTGGACGATATCGACGAGTTCCTAGCATTCAAAGGCGCGAACGGCTGGAATCGCCAGTCAGTTTCCACTGCGGCGCAGGCTCTACGGTCGTTCTTCCGTCATGCGGAACGGCGCGGTTGGTGCAAGCCCGGAATAGCGGCAGGAATCCAGGGCCCCACGATCTACCAGCATGAAGGCCTCCCCGAAGGACCGACGTGGAAGGACGTCCATCGGATACTGCAAAGCTCTAAAGGCTCATGCCCTGCGGCGATTCGAGCGCGAGCAATCCTGTTTCTGTTTGCCTTTTATGGATTGCGCAGCGGTGAAGTACGCCGACTTCTTCTCGACGACATCGACTGGCGCTCCGAAACTCTCGTCGTCAGGCACTCCAAGCGAGGCGGCTCGCCACTATATCCGTTGCGTCGAGATGTCGGCGACACCATCCTGAAATATCTGACTAAAGCGAGGCCTCGAACAACATGCCGTAATGTTTTTGTGACGCTCCATCCGCCATACCGCCCCCTAAATGCTTCCACCTTGTACTGCATCGTGCGCATGCACCTGACCCGACTGGGAATCGCGTCGGCGAAGAGAGGTCCCCACAGCCTGCGACATGCCTGCGCAACACATCTCTTAGGACGAGGAATTTCGTTCAAGGAGATCGGCGACCTCCTCGGGCATCGCAAGGCCGATTCTACCGGACTCTATGCCAAAGTCGACCTGAACGCGTTGAGAATTGTTGCGAAGGTCAGCCTTGGAGGTCTGCTATGAAACTGTCCGAGGCGATTGATACTTACATCCGTCGCAGGCGAGCCGCTGGCGCTCACCTCCGTTCATCTGAGACCATGCTGCACTCTTTCCTTCGCTACTGCGGAGACGCTGATCTCAAGAGGGTCGGAACGTTATCGATTACCAAGTTCCTCAATGGCCGGGGAGGAGTTCGGCCCGGTACCTGGAGAGCGAAATACGGGGCGTTGAAACTGTTCTTCGCATACTGGTGTCTGCGCGGCCGTCTGCGGCGATCACCGGTTCCACCGAGTGCCCCAAAACGACCCCAGGACTTCATTCCTTATATTTACTCTCGCGCCGAACTGCAACGGCTTCTTGGGGCCCTGCCACAATGTCAAAGCTACCCCTCTTGCCTGATCTGCGCCGTCACGTTCCGCACGCTACTGTTGGTTCTCTATGGCACCGGTATGCGGCTCGGAGAGGCGCTCCGGCTGCGTGTTGCGGATGTGGATCTGACAAACAATCTCATTCGCATCCGGGAGACCAAATTCTATAAATCGCGATTAGTGCCGATCGGAAGGGACGTCCATCGCGTCATAGAGGAGTACCTCGCCTCACCGAACAGGACGAATGAGTCCCAATCTCCCTTGTTCCAATCCATTCAACAAAAACCAATCAGATCGGCAATTGTCCAGAGGACTTTTAAGCGCTTGCGGAAAATGTGCGAGCTACAGCGCCCCGTGACTTGTTCATTCCAACCCCGTATCCACGACCTCCGCCACACCTTCGCGGTTCACCGCGTAACGGAGTGGTACCGCCAGGGCACCGATGTCCAAAAGCTGCTGCCCGCTCTCTCCACGTATCTGGGGCATGTTTCACTGGAATCAACCCGACGCTACCTATCCATGACTCCAGAACTTCTCCAGCACGCAAACGACCGCTTTGAGCGATATGCATCAGGAGGAGTTCGATGACCGATCCCAGTGCCCTTGGTCCCTGGATCAAACGCTTCCTGCTGGAATACCTGCCCGGCGAACGCAACTTCACACGCAATACGCAACAGAGTTATCGGGATGCACTGCGCCTCCTCATCGTCTTCGCCAGCGTGAACTTGCGCAAGAAGCCAGATCAACTACTCGTCGACGACATCACCGCTGATCTCGCGAGGAAGTTCTTGCGACACATCGAGGATGTGCGAAAGTGCAGCGTTTCAACGCGGAATCAGCGATTGGCGGCAATCCACGCCCTGGCGACGTTCATTGCGGAACGTTGCCCCGAGCGCCTGCCTTGGTGTGCTGCTATCCGAGCAATCGTGTTCAAGCGCGCCGCCCGCGTTCCTGTCGGGTACCTGGAAAAGAACGAAATGGACGCCCTGCTGAATGCGCCCGACAGTACCACTCGGATCGGAACCAGAGACCATGCCTTACTGCTCTTCATGTACAACTCTGGAGCCAGGGCAAGCGAGGCCGCGCACCTGAGTGTCGGTGATCTCAGACTGCATTCGCCAACGGAGCCGACGCAATCGTTTGTCGAGCTTCACGGCAAAGGCAACAAAGTCCGCTTCTGCCCTCTCTGGGCGTCAACCGCTCGAGAGCTGAAACAACTCACCCTCGGCCGGCCAGATGATCAAAAAGTATTCCTCAACCGTCACGGGAGATCTCTCACTCGATTCGGGATTCATGACATCGTCACGCGCTACGCTCACAAACTCGTCAGTGCCAACTACCCGGCATTACGGAAGAAGCGTATCGGTCCGCACTTGATTCGTCACACCACCGCAACGCACCTTCTTCGTGCAGGCGTTGACATCAATACGATCCGGGGCTGGCTTGGCCACGTATCAATAGACACCACCAATGTCTATGCGGAAACGGATCTGGAAATGAAGGCGAAGGCACTCGGGATGTGCGAAACGAAGGGGAAAAAGAAGCGCTGGCGCGACAACCCAGATCTACTGGCATTCCTGTCCCAACTCTGATCAGCTTATGTGACGTTCGGCGGCGCAAAATGCTTACAGAATACGGCCGGCAATGCTGAACGTCACATAAATGCTAAGCCAACATAACCACGGCAGAACTCCGCGCCTTCAAGGGCGAGCGTTTCGCAGCAAATGAGCGCGACGGACTCGGCCTCGACCTCGCGTATATGCCTAGCGGTCTGTTCGCTATCCACGAGTCTTTCGGTTGTTGTATGTCCGAGAACAATGTGAGCGATCTCGTGGAATGTCGTCTTATGTCGCAGGGCCGCAAGAGGATTTACGGCGATTTCGCGCCCATTCGCAAAGCCCTGAATGTTGCCGTTCATCTCATCAAACGACGTGCGGCTTATGTTCAAGGCACGAAGCGCCGTATCGATGTCAAAACCGGGAATGGGTGGAATGTAAGTCTCTTCACCCTCGGTCTGCGCAAGTACAAACCAATACGCCCGGAAGCGGAACGCGTAGCACACTTGCGGTTCTGTTGTTTCGTCCTGAGCATCATCGGCTTGCGCGGCTCTCTTGAACGGCATGGGCATGCAAAGCGTGATTCCTTTCTCGCCCTTGCGGACCTGCCGTTTCTTTTCGAGCCAACCACGATAGGTATTCAGTGGGCCGGGCTGCAAGTTGCGCTTAACGCATTGTTCAAGCGCAAGCAGAGCATTCCCGAAGCTGTAGTTGTGGAATGCAGTGTAAGCTTCGAGCATTCGCCCGGGCTTTTCCACGGCGTCCCGCAGTAGTTCTCCCCAAGTAGCATGTTGTCTTTTTGACATCGGTTCGTTTCTCTCTTTCTTCCTTCTTTCAAGCGTGGTTTTCGGCTTGAAAAAAGAAGCAAATGCCCTTCGTGGCGGGGAAAGGCGCCGGTCCGCCCGCGCTGTCAAGGCCGCGGGGTTGGCGTTCATCGGAGCGAAGCGCAGAGCCTTGACAGAACGAGCGGGCGGTCGGGCGCAGATTTTGGGCAGGAAGGGCGTTCCGTGGGGCTTCGGGTGGGCGGGCGGGAGTTAAAAAAGAACGGGCCGCACCGAAGAAGCGCGGCCCGCACAAATCATTCTGGTTTGCTCTACTTGGTTGTTGTCGCCTTCGACGGCTCGCGCCGTGCTGACGAACTATTCGGCGAAGCCTTGCTCTTTTTCGCCGCGGTCTTCGTTTCTTTCTTCTTGGTCAACTCGGCACGAACTGTAGCTCCTACTTTGGCTAGGTCAATCTTGTAGCGGACTGCGGTACGTGCGATGTTGCAATCTTTCGTAAGCGATTGCTTCGGGTTGTAGCCGGGGCAATACAGGTCGGACACGAGAGCGCAGACAACGAAGAAACGGCTGAGGTCGGCGGCTTTCATCGCTTGGATCGCAGCCGCCGCAATCTTCTCGTAATCCACGGTTTCAGTGCGCCAAGATGTTTTGCTCTTCTTCTCTTCCCAAGCGTAAAGCTTGGAGAGACGGCGGTGGTTGTCGTGGCCCAAGCGACGGAAATAGTCGAGGGCGACCATCTCCAAGTCAAGTCGGGAAAGAGCGTCGGGCAGCTTCTTGCGGATGGCTTCGAGGATGCGCACTCGCGACTGTTTCTCAACGCGCTCAGCAAGCGCCTCCTTCTTGCGTAGGGCGTGCTCCTGCGGGGTCGGCTGATAGCGGGTCACGCGATTGTGAATGTCGCACTTCTCGCTCTGGCAGAGATAGAAGATGCTGCCAGCATCTTTACCGTCAATGAGAACAGCGGCCTTCGTGTTGGGGCACTCCGCTTTCCCTTTGGCCCTGCGGTATTGCCCTTCGTAGAGCACGTCTTTCGCATGACCGTTTGCCTGCCATGCGGGAGCCTGTGAAGCGCGGAGAGCCTTCTCGCCATTCTCCTCAAGCGGCTTCACTCGAATTTGCACAAATGCTTGCACCTTGGCCCGGTAGCAATCCCGGTCCGTGCAAATGGATGACTTCCGCGGAATTTCCGGGAATAAGAGCGGGTTGCTGGCGGTCTGTTTCGGGCAACGAGCGCACGCTCCCGCCGATGGCAATAGGGTTTCGTCTTGCGTGTCAAACGGCGCATTCATGAGGTCCAAATGGACTTCTCGCTCAATCCATGCGCGTAGCTCCCGCACACTGACGGCCTCGGCCTTCTTGTCCTTGAGGACGGCTGAGGTGTGCCGATGATGCGGGAAGCATTCCTGCAAGGCGCGGCGCTGGTCTCTCGGTGTCAATCTCGCGATCTCGAAGGCATGGGAGACCGTGAGTTTCGCGGTACGAAACGCTTCTTTGGCTTCGTCCACAAGGTTGAGCAACTGCAATCGTCCGTGCACGTAAGCGGGTGAACGTGAGACCTTTAACGCAATCGTCTCGACCGTGTAGTTGTTTGGATTCAATTGTTGAAGGGCGGCGTACCCGCTCGCTTCGTCCAATTCGTGGACATCTTCGCGGAGAAGATTCTCAACGAGTTGAAGCTCGACAACCTGCGTATCCGTGAGTTCCCGGATGGTCGCTGGAATGGTTTCACGCCGTGCCAGCTTTGACGCCCGAAAACGGCGTGACCCGACCACGAGTTCATAGGTACCGGATTCGCCGTTTGGGTGCGGACGCAAGAGCACGGGCTGCAATACTCCGTGCTGTTTAATGTTGGCCGCGAGTTCGGCCATTGCAGACTCATCGAAATGGCTTCGCGGATTCGTCTTGGATTCGCAGATGTTCTCCAGTGGGATGTCCCGTATCAACGTATCTGTGCGTTCTGCTTCTTGCTTCGTACTTACTGCTTCTGCTTTCATTTCCGTTCTCCTTTTTTCGAATCGTTTTGAGAGTTATTGGTTAATCAAAGGGTTGTGAGTTCAAATCAATCCGGCTGCGAGCAGAATCGACGGGCAACCGTGCGGGCATGTGCCATCAGGTTCGACTTCGCAACCGTGGTCACAAAGGGCAGGGGCGTTTTCTTCGCCGATAAGAACGGATTGGAGAATTTCGTCCAGAGTTCGGCCGTCGCGTGTGAGGAATTCTTCCATCGTCAAGCGATCAGAATTTCGGCTCATGGTTGCTCCTTTTTCCGATTCGCGGTCTCAATACTCTTCGGGTAAAAGCAACGTGGTTACAGAGCGGTCAGCTTCGGTAATTACGTAAAGGGCTTCGCCTGCGGACGTGTTGTAACGGCTGAGAAGCCGGAAGCCACGTTCGAGGCTGAGTGCGTTTTCTTGGCGGTCTTCTTCGCACAGGTCGCCCCATTCGCCCTGAAGGTGCCGGGCGAGGAACTCCTGCGGCTGCTGTCCCGCCTTTTGGAGAGCGGTCAATGCGCCCGGTGTGGCAACGACCTGACCTAGAGAAAAAAGACTGTGTTTCGTGATTGGTTCCATTTGAAACTCCTTTGAAGGTTTTGATTTTTGCTTCCCAGGCAACGCGGAGCGGTGCATGAAAAACAAATGCCCTTCATGGCGGGCTAGGGCGACTGTCCGTCCGCGCTGTCAAGGCCGCGGGGTTGGCGTTCATCGAAGCGAAGCGCAGAGCCTTGACAGAACAAGCGGGCGGATCAGGCGCAGGGTTTAGCCAGGAAGGGCAGTAAGGCGGGATTTCGATTTAGCGAGACCGCTTCCCAATCTGCGAGAATGGTCGGGTGTGTAACCGTTACCGATTGACGCACTCGAAGCAGTATCTTGCTGATCGTTTTCAGGTAGCGGATGATGAAGTTGAAGAGCATCCGCGATACAACATTGCGCCAACGCAGCCAGTCCTGATCGTGCGCAAAGAACAAGGCAAAAAGATTCGTCACGTCACAACCATGCGTTGGGGAT
>Ga0137418_10004683_pt1 | contig 12528 bp, 13 predicted proteins | sample CZODoug3_1_2_16f_FD_122242 | JGI IMG/M metagenome (GOLD analysis project Ga0137418, IMG submission 122242) | Vadose zone soil fungal communities from Angelo Coast Range Reserve, California, USA - CZODoug3_1_2_16fungal (Hybrid Assembly) | ecosystem: Environmental > Terrestrial > Soil > Vadose... | reverse complement strand
GAAAACAGCCAGAGTAGTGAACCCCCAAGCTTCCTTGTTCTCGAACGTGACATTTTTGAGGCCGACAACGCCGGTGCGCGTCCGGGTGAGAATACCAAAATCTGCCGAGTCCATTTCCGTCAGAATCGCGGATTGTCCCAAAGGCGCTGCGCCAGACTTTTCCAATTTTTCCCAGGTTAAATACCCGTACTCGGTAAATCTGGGCTGGGGCACCGGACCCAACGCCTGAAGGACTGCGGTGATCGGCAGAATCTTTCCCTTTTGCAAGGACAACGAGTCAATGAGCACTACTGCCTTTGAGAGCCTACCTTTATCGTCATGGTTGCAGGCCTGAATGTGACCAACAAACTCCGCATCGTCTTCGATGGCCTCGCTGCTGAATACGAAGGAAGAGGTAATGCTGATTCGAAATTCCTTGCCGCTTACGCAGGATTTGGAATCGAGCACGGCACGAGTGAGGGCCGTTACAGTCGCAAAACTCGCTGGACGTGCCGCAGGCGCAGCGGCAGCGCCCGTGGGCTGGCTCTGTTGGCTGTAGCTGGATGCGAACGAAACCACCAGAAGGGAAACGAAGCGCTTGATCATAAGAAGCTCCCCGCTCAAGTCGGATTCTACGCCTAAGTAGCAGCGGGAGCTGCTGTTTACCTTATAATCAATCATGGCGACACTGCGCCATCCGATGCATTCGAGCGTGTTTCTGCCCGCCCCGGGCACAGCGGAGGCCTGTTGAATGGCCACGCTTAAGCATCAATTCCAGACGAACGTCCTGACGGTCACCAAGTACCGCGACCTGATGAAGACAGTGCGCGCCAACCGTCCAAACGACGATCTGGCCATCATCAAGAAGGCCTACGACTACTCTCTCAAGCACCACAATGGGCAATCGCGCGCATCCGGCGAGCCCTACCTTGCGCATCCCTTACAAGTTGCTTTGGTTTTGGCCGAGTTGAAGCTCGATCCCCAGGCGATCGCCGCCGGGCTGCTGCACGATTCGGTCGAAGACACCGTCGTTACCATCCAGGACATTGAGCGCGAGTTCGGGGCGCAGGTGGCGCACATCGTGGAAGGCGTCACCAAGATCAGCAAGATCGATTTTGCCAACAAGGAAGAGCGCCAGGCGGAGAACGTTCGCAAGATGGTGCTCGCGATGGTGGACGACATCCGCGTGGTCATCATCAAGCTGGCTGACCGTCTGCACAACATGCGCACGCTGGATGCGCTGCCCGCCGAACGTCAGCAGCAGATCGCCAAAGAGACGCTCGAGATCTACGCTCCCATCGCACACCGGCTGGGCATGGGCAAGATCCGCGGCGAGTTGGAAGACCTTTCGTTCAAACACGTGGACCCCATCGCTTACAAGAACGTGCGCGATGCCGTGGAGTCGCGGCGCAAGACCGGCGAACAATTTCTGGAGCAGATGGAAGCGGTGATCAGCGAGAAGCTGAAAGAGAACGGCGTGGAGGCGCGGGTGGAGACGCGCATCAAGCGGCTGTACAGCATCCATTTGAAACTGCAACGGCAGCGCATCGCGGTGGACCAGGTGTATGACCTGCTGGCGGCGCGCATCATCACCAAGTCGGTGAAGGATTGCTACGGCGCGCTGGGCGCGATCCACAACCTGTGGCGTCCGGTGCCGGGCCGGATCAAAGACTTTATCGCAATGCCGCGTCCGAACCTGTATCAGTCGCTGCATACCACGGTGATCGCGGAGAACGGCACCCCCTTCGAGGTACAGATCCGGACGGAAGAGATGCACATGATGGCGGAAGAAGGAATCGCCGCCCACTGGAAATATAAGGATGGGCCGGTCACCGCAAAAGATGAACAGCGGCTGGCGTGGCTGCGCCAGGTAGTGGAGTGGCAGCGCGACGTCACCGACCCGAATGAATTTTTGTCGACGCTGAAAGTCGACCTGTATCCGGAAGAGGTTTATACCTTCACGCCGAAGGGCAAGATCGTGATCCTGCCGCGCAGCGCGACGCCAGTGGACTTCGCATATTCCGTCCACACCGAGGTCGGCCACCACTGCGTTGGCGCGAAGGTGAACGGGCGCATGGTGCCGCTGCGGACCAAGCTCAATTCGGGCGACATCGTGGAGATCATCACCCAGCCCAGCCACAACCCTAGCCGCGATTGGCTCAGCTTTGTGAAGGCGGCGCGCGCTCGGCAGAAGATCAAGCACTGGCTGAACATTCATCAGCGGGAGCGCGCCATCGAGATCGGGCGCAAGCTGATGGAGCGCGAGGCGAAAAAATATCGCATCAATCTGAAGTCCATTTCGGACAAAGACTACGATCGGGTCTCGAGCGATTACGGAGTCGCACGCAGCGACGACCTGATGGCCGGCATCGGATTCGGAAGGTTTTCCGCAAGGCAGGTGCTTGGAAAATTGGTTCCCGTGAAAGAGGACCAACAGTCAGCTACCGCAGCGGCCCCGCCAGCGCCACAGGGCGGCATTGGCAGCGTAGTACGCCGCGTCTTCGGCGGCAGCACGGAAGGTGCGGCCATCAAGGTACGCGGGCACGACGATCTGCTGGTCTATCGTGCGCGCTGTTGCAGCCCGATCCGTGGAGAAGAGATCGTGGGATACGTCACGCGCGGTAAAGGCGTAGCGGTGCATTCGAGACATTGCCCCAACGTGACCAATCTTCTATATGAAGCCGACCGCCGCATCGCCGTGGAGTGGGGCAAGCTGGAGAAGGTGAAGACCCCGGGCGTGGCCACCTATCCGGTGAAGCTGAATGTTTTTTGCGACGACCGCGCCGGCATGTTGAAGCAGATCACGGCGGTGATCTCGGACGACAGCACCAACATCCGCAACCTGGGCTCGCGCACGGCGGATTCGCAGGCGACCATCGACGTGGTGATCGATATTGAGGACGTGAAGCACCTGGACCGCATCCTGCGCGGGCTGAAGAAGATTCCGGGTGTGCGGGATGTGCAGAGGGTGCAGAAGATCTGAAGCAAAGGCTTACCGCGGATTACGCGGATCGTACGGATCCGAAATCCTAAATTCCTGTTAAATTAATCAGCTTTATCCGCGAGATCCGCGGTAGGAGGTTGTTTTGCGCTACGTCATCGAATCGAACGAAGCACCCAAGGCCATCGGGCCGTATTCGCAGGGGATCAAAGCCGGGGGATTCGTCTTCGTCTCCGGGCAGGTAGCCATCGACCCGGCGACGCAGCAGGTGATCCAGGGCGACGTGAAGGCGCAGACCGAGCGCGTCTGCCAGAACCTGAAGGCCATCCTGGAGGCGGCGGGCACGGACCTCGAAAGCGTGGTCAAAAGCACGGTGTTTCTGCGCTCGATGGCGGATTTTGCGGCGATGAACGAGGTCTACGGGCGCTACTTCAAGAACGAGCCGCCGGCCAGGTCCACGGTGGCGGTGGTGGGGCTGCCCAAAGACGTGCAGGTAGAGATCGACGTGATCGCGGAGGCGAGTTAGGCCTGCTTTCCCTGGAACTTCTGGCGCGTCCATTCCGTATTGGATTTCAGGAGCGACTGTATGCGTACACGTGTGTTTTCTCTGATTCCCCTGCTACTGGTTTTTGCGGCGTTTGCCCATGCCGATGACTGGAACAAGACCTATGAGGTGAGCGGCACGCCCGAGCTGCGGCTCGTCACCTCAGACGCGAATGTCCGTGTGGTTGCGGGCACTAGCAACAAGATCGAGGCCCACCTCACTACTTCGAACTACAAGGTCGGGTCCGGCGGAATCAGCGTCTTCGAGCACCAGACCGGAAACGCGGTCACCATAGAGCTGCGCTACCCGCACAACAACTGGAACATCGTCTGGAACGGTAATCACCGCGTCGAAATAGACGTAACGGTTCCAGCAAACACCAAGCTGGAGCTTAAAGGCTCTGACGGCAGGGTCTCGATCACCGACGTGAAAGGGCCGATCATTGCCCGCACCAGCGACGGCTCGCTCGACATCGAGGGCGCCGACGGCAGTCTGGAGGCGCGAACCAGCGACGGCAAGATGCGGGTGACCGGGCGTTTTGACCGTCTCGACTTGCAGTCGAGCGATGGCGGTATCACCGCTACCGCGCTGCCCGGATCGAAGGTGGCCTCGAGCTGGAGCCTGCACGCCAGCGATGGGCGCGTGGAGCTACGCATTCCGGAGAACCTGAATGCCAATGTCTCGCTTCACACCTCAGACGGGCACATTGATGTGGATGTCCCGCTGGCGGTGAGCGGAAGGCTCGGGACCCACGACATCCAGGGAAAGCTGAACGGCGGGGGGGAGTTGCTGGACATTCACACCAGTGATGGATCCATTCACGTGGGTCGTAGCTAGCAGAGCATTACTACTTAGTAGAAAAGGCAAAGCCTCCGAAGATGGAGGCTTTGTTGTTTTAGAGCAATTTTGGAAGCTCTAAGTACCAAGTACCGCGTACTAAGTACTCAGGCTTTGACAACCTTGCCGCTCTTCAGGCATTGCGCGCAGACGCGCATGCGCTTACTGCCGGAGCCGACTTTGGCCCGGACAGGGCGAAGGTTCACGTTCCAGCGCCGCTTGGTGACGTTGTGGGCGTGGCTGATGTTGTTTCCCGCTTGCGGCTTCTTGCCGCAGATCGCGCAGATTTGTGCCATAAATCTCCTACCTTAAGGTCAAACTCAGAAGGACTTACCGCAAAGGGGAACTTCAGAGCGTGGTGTGTAAAAGATAGATTTTACAGGAGCAGAATGGTTTCGACAACTCCGGTCGTTGACGCCAACCCGCGCCGCTGGGCAACCATCTAGGTTAAGCGAAGGTTAAATTCTGAGCTGGAATGGCCCCGGCTGAAAGCATGCCACTTCGCGATAATAAACCCGAGTCGCACGTGATGGCAGCTGCTGCTGCCCAGGAATCGACAGTGGAAATATTGAAAGCAGCGCACCCCAAAACGCCCCAGCCCGAGAACCCTTGGAAGCCGCCGGCCGAGAGCACCTTCATCGAAGACGTCGAGCTTTGGGTGCGAAAGTATCTCCGCCTGGCGGATGAGGTGCTTCAGTCACCGGCGGAGCCGGAGGACGGCGACGGCAAGAAGTCAGCCGCCTAACCTCCCTCGCCACGCCATGCGATACTGCTTTCATGGCGGCCGCGGCTGATCCCAAATCAGTTCAGGTAGATAAATCCGGCGGCACGGGTGTGGATATCGCCTGGAAAGACGGGCACCAAAGCCACTACACCTTCCAGTTCCTGCGCGACGCCTGCCCCTGCGCACTCTGCAACGATGAACGCGAGAAATCCGGTCGCAAAGCGGGAACTCCGCCGGCGGCCGTGCCAGGGGCGCTTCCGATGTATCGCGAGCCGGTAAGACCGACCGAGGTACATCCTGCCGGAAAATACGCCATCACCTTCACCTGGAACGACGGCCACCAGCACGGGATCTACTCATGGGAGTATCTACGGAAGATGTGCCCGTGCGCGGATTGCGCGCCGAAAGCCGAGTGAAATTCTTCCCGTACAATTGAAGTAGTGGCGAGCTTCCTTGAACAACTGAATCCGCAACAGCGCGAGGCGGTGGAGACCGTCCACGGGCCGGTGCTGATCCTTGCCGGCGCGGGCAGCGGCAAGACGCGCGTGATCACCTACCGCATCGCTCACCTGATCGAGGACCTGGGCGTGGCTCCGGATTCCATCCTCGCGGTCACCTTCACCAATAAAGCTTCGGCGGAGATGGCGGAGCGGGTGGAAAAGCTGGTGGGCGGGCGCGCGCTGCGCAATCCCGTGATCGCCACGTTCCACTCTTTTTGCGTCCGCGTGCTGCGGCGCGACATCGAGGCGCTGAAGTCGGGCGTCCGCAAAGATTTTGCAATTTACGACGAAGCCGATCAGCAGGCGCTGGTGAAGGCGGCGATGCGACGGCTGGGTATCGACGACAAACAGCTCAAGCCCTCAGCGGTGCTTTCGCATATCTCGCACGCCAAGAACAAGATGCTCGATCCGCAGGAGGTCTACCTGCAATCGGCGGACCCCAAGACGGAGCGCGTGGCGCACATCTATGAGATCTATCGCAAGGAACTACTGAAGGCGAATGCGCTCGACTTCGACGATCTATTGCTGGAGACGGTACGTCTGCTGAAGGCTTCTGCCGAGGTGCGCGAAAAATATCAGCGGCGGTTTGAGTATTTGCTGATCGACGAATATCAGGACACCAACCGTCCGCAGTACGAGCTGATGACGCTGCTCGCAGGCAAGCACCACAACGTGTGCGCGGTGGGCGATGAAGATCAATCCATTTATTCGTGGCGCGGAGCCGACATCCGCAACATCCTGGAGTTCGAAAAAGATTTTCCTGAAGCGAAGATCATCCGGCTGGAGCAGAACTATCGGTCGACGCAGGTGATCCTGGAAGCTGCTTCGGCGGTGGTTGCCAACAATTTGAAGCGCAAAGGCAAGACGCTGTGGACCGATCGCCAGGGCGGCGCGATGATCGGCTACTACGAGGCCCCCGACGGCGAGAACGAGGCGCTGTTCGTCGCCGATGCGATCGCGAAGTACGTGCGCGAGTCGGTTCGGAATGGCGAGGAGCCGCGCGCGGCGGTGCTGTATCGCACTAACTTTCAGTCGCGATTGTTTGAAGAGGCGATGCGTCGCTATCAGCTCAAGTATCACGTGGTCGGCGGCTTCTCGTTCTACGAGCGCGCCGAGATCAAAGACATGATCTCGTACCTGAAGCTGCTGCAGAATCCGGATGATTCGGTGGCGCTGCTGCGGTGCATCAATAATTCTCCGCGCGGAATCGGCAAGACCACCATGGAAGTACTGGAGCGAATTGCGCTGGAGACGAATTCGTCGTTGTGGAGTGCGGTCGGCGCGGCCATCGAGCGCAAGCTGTTGCCGCCGCGAGCGACCGCTGCCCTGGAGGCTTTCAAGCAGTTGATCGAGGACGGTCGGGCGATGCTGGCAGGCTCGTTTGTGGAGAGGGTTTCGGCTGAAGTCGAAGAGCCTTTAACCGCAGAGAGCGCGGAGGGCGGCGCGGAGGGCGCAGAAAATCTGGATTTCAATTTTGGAGCTGCTCAGGAGCAGGAGGCAGAAGACAGGAAGCAGGAAGCAGGAGAAGCAACTGCCGAACCTATGGAGGGATTCCGCGCGCCGGGTGCGGCGGCGAGCCTGCCTGAGGTCCTGAAATTCCTGATCGACCGCACACGTTACATCAAGCTGCTCGAGGAAGAAGACACGCCGGAGGCGTTCTCGCGCATCGAGAACCTGCGCGAGTTGGTAAATGCTGCCATGGATTCGCGCGACCGCGGCGAAACGCTGGCGGAGTTCCTTGATCATGCCGCGCTGGTGAGCGATGCCGACCAGTACGAAGCCTCGCAGCAGATCACGCTGATGACGCTGCACGCAGCCAAGGGCCTGGAGTTCCCGCTGGTATTTCTGGTCGGTATGGAAGAGGGTTTGTTCCCGCATTCGCGGACGTTTCTGGACCCCGATCAGCTGGAAGAGGAGCGCAGGCTGTGCTACGTCGGCATGACGCGGGCGATGAACACGCTCATGCTGTCGAGGGCGCGGTATCGGCGGAGATTTGGGACGGACATGCCGGAAGCCAGCATCCCCTCGCGGTTCCTGGAAGAAGTGCCGCCGCAGTTGCTGGAAGAAGTTGGCGGCTCGTCGCGGCGATCAGCGCAGCAAAGGACAACGCCCCCGCCACGTTATGACGAATCCCGCCACTACAGCTACGAAGATGAGGATCAGAGCGCGACAGCGCGTCCGGCTGGGAACGGCGGTAGCGGAGCGAAGAGCCGGGTTGGGAAGTCTTACGGCGGGCCGAGCTACAACTCCATCGACAACATCGCTGAGTTCTTCGCCTCGCGCGGGAAGAAATTCAGCCGTCCCAAGGTGTCTGTACCTGAGCCGACCGGCAAGAAGGGATTCAAGCCGGGACAACGGGTAGTGCATCCGAAATACGGTGAGGGCACGGTGTATAAGCGCGAGGGCGATGGGGAAGACGCGAAGATCACTGTACAATTCCCGCGGTTTGGGCTGAAGAAGCTGGTGGAAAAATTCGCCCAGTTGGAGAAGGCGTAATGCTTGAGTTGCTACCGCTTCTTAGGCGAGAGCAAGCGAGATACGACCGTTGCCCGAAGTGCGGCAAGAGTTGGATCGCTCGCCCATTCAGCAATGAGCCAGAAATCGGCCGGGAAACGTTTCAGTGCAAGTGCGGATCAGTTTACCGGACACAATACCGGGAGTGGGCGCACTTTCGGGAGGACGAGAAGCGCCGTTATTTCCTCTGGAACGCAGAGACGCTATTGGTCCTGATCCTCGGATCAGTATTCGTGTTGGGCGCTTATTTCGTTGTCGACTCTCACACCTTCAATCTCACGACGGAATGGGTATTAACCATTGCTGCGATCATCTGCGCAATCGGTTGGTTCTTTCGCGGAATCACTGTTCGGCGTTCCCTCGCGCGACAACCGCACGAGGACCCGATGTTCCAACCCGGCTCCATGCCGTGGGAATGGTAGCCATCTTCTAGAATCTACATGCCTTCCTGTAGAATCACTTCTGGTTTCTGAGACCATCCGTAATTTTAGAGAGAGAATCACTAATGGCAAATACTAAAGGTAAAAGCAAAGAAGAACGCAAGAAGGCCCGCCGCACGGCGCGCAAGAAGGCCGCGCCGAAAGCCAAGCGCACGGCTGCGCGCGGCTCGATGAAGCGCAAAGTGAAGAAGATGGTACGCGGCACGGCCAAGCGGTAAATACGGCAGCAGTAAGCGATAAGCCATAAGCCAGAGGCCTGTGCGGCTCAGTGCTTATCGCTTATTGCTGATCGCTGATCTCTTCAGGAGCCCACACCTGCCCAACCAACTGTTCGCGAAGAAGTCCATAGACAAACTGATCTCGGATTCCGAGCGGCCGGAGACCCGGTTGAAGAAGACGCTCGGGCCGGTGGCGCTCACCTCGCTCGGCATCGGAGCGGTGATCGGTTCGGGCATCTTCACCGTCGTCGGAACGGCGATCCGCGGCGAGCAGTTCACCGCGCCCTCACTGTGGCATGCCCCCGTGCTGGAGTACCTGATCCACGGGTCGGCCAGCTTCGGGCGTCCCGGCGCCGGGCCAGGCATTGCACTCTCATTCGTGCTGGTAGCGATCGCCTGCGCATTTGCCGCGCTGTGTTACGCGGAAATGGCTTCTATGATCCCCATCGCGGGGAGCGCGTACACCTACACTTACGCGACCATGGGCGAGCTGGTGGCGTGGATCATCGGCTGGGACCTGATCCTGGAGTACGCCGTCAGCAACATGGCGGTGGGCGTCGGGTTTTCCGCGCACATCGTGAATCTGATGGACCTGTTCGGGATCCATCTGAGCGAGAAGTGGATATCGCCGACGTTCACTCCGGTGGCGGAAGGCTGGAAGTTCAACCCGGCGTTCAATCTGCCGGCATTCATCATCGTGATGTTGCTGACCATCATCCTGGTGCGCGGCATCAAGGAATCAGCCAACGCAAACAGCATCATGGTGATCTTGAAGCTGGCCGCGATCTTTGCATTCGTGATCGCGGGCGCGTCGTATATCCATCCGGAAAACTACCACCCGTTCATGCCGAACGGCTGGCCGGGCGTGCTCACCGGCGGCTCCATCATCTTCTTCACCTACATCGGCTTCGATTCCGTCTCGACCGCGGCTGAGGAGTCGAAGAACCCGCAGCGCGATGTGCCCATTGGCATCATTGCGACACTGGTGATCTGCACCATCCTCTATATCTCGGTCGTGGTCGTACTCACCGGCATGGAGAAGTGGAACCTGCTCGATCCGGCCGCACCGGTCGTGGAAGTCTTGAAAAAGTACAACCTGGGCTGGGTGCGCGCCGGAGTCTTATTCGGCGCCATCATGGGAATGATCTCGTCGCTGCTCGTCTTTCAAGTGGGCCAGGCGCGCGTTTGGTTCGCGATGTCGCGCGACGGATTACTTCCCAAGATGTTCAGCGCGGTGCATCCGAAGTTCCGCACGCCGCACATCGCCACCTGGATCGCCGGCTTTGCAGTGGGGATCCCGGCGGGCCTGCTGGATATCGGAACGCTCGCGAACCTTTCGAACATCGGGACGCTCTTTGCATTCACGTTGGTGGGACTCGGCGTCCTGATCCTGCGGCGGCGCGACGCCGGCCGGACACGCGGCTTCCGTGCTCCCGGCGGGCCGTTGGCTCCGGTGGCCACAGTCGTACTTTGCGTCCTGCTCATGGGTGGACTGACAATCATGAACTGGCTGGGCTTTATCGTGTGGTTGCTCATCGGGATGGTGATCTACATCACCTACAGCCGGCGGCACAGCGAGTTTGCTGCAAAGACGTAATGTCCGAAGTCTCACAGTTCATTCTCGCGCTGCCCAAAGCAGAATTACATCTGCACTTGGAAGGAACGGTTGAGCCGGAGACGCTGCTGCAATTAGCTGAACGGCATCCCGAGCCGTTCGTGCCAGCGGCGAATAGCCGCTACAAAGACGTATCTGAGATCGACCTTACGCAGCCCGGCGCTATCGAGAAGCTTTATCAATACAGCGATTTCGCCGGGTTTCTCACCGCATTCAAAACGGTGAGCGAACAGATGCGTGCGCCGGAGGACTACGAACTCGTCACCTACAAGATGATGGAGCGATTGCGCGGCGAAGGCGTGCTGCACGCAGAGGTCTACGTGAGCGCGGGCATCATCCAGTGGCGCGGACAGCAGTTCGAGCCGTTCCTGGAAGCGATCGAGGTGGGACGGAAGCACGGCGCGGAAGATTTTGGCGTGTCGGTGCTGTGGATCATCGATGCGGTGCGACACTTCGGAGTCGACGCGGTGAAGCGCGTGGCGGAGGGCGCGATCCGGCTACGAAAAAGATATGACAGCATCGCCGGGATCGGCATTGGTGGCGACGAGGTGCGCGGACCGGCGGAGCAGTTCAGGTCCATCTACGCCAAGGCGAAGGACAACGGTCTGCATCTGCTGGCGCACGCGGGCGAGTCGGTGGGGCCGGAGTCGATCTGGGCGGCACTGAACATCGGTGCGGAGCGCATCGGGCACGGGCTGAATGCAATCGCCGATCCTGACCTGGTGCAGGAGCTGGCAGAGCGACAAGTGCCGATCGAGATCAACATCACGAGCAACCTGCGCACCGGCTGCTGCAGGAAGCTGGAAGATCATCCGGTGCGGCGATACTTCGACGAGGGATTGATGGTCACGCTCAACAGCGATGATCCGGCGATGTTCGGGTCATGGCTGGGGAATGAGTATCAGCTCGCGCGCGATAATTTTGGCTTTACCGACGAACACCTGCGAGAGCTGGCACGGAATTCGTTCGAGGCGTCGTTCCTGCCGGCGGGGGAAAAGGTAAGGTTTCTGGAGATGGTGGACCGGAAGTGATCAGTCGAACCACTCACTGCGGTAGGCGACCCACCAGCTGATCATCACGGCAGGGATTGTCGCGAACAGCGCCCACCACAGCGGCAGGGTGAAGCCGGCGATAGTGTCGAGCGTGAGGAAGCAGAGCCAGAAGATCTTCTTTTCCACGGAAATACTTTACTCCCCTGTATGCTTCTGCATCGGATGAAGATCCAACATCAACTGACATTGCAGTTGCTACCGCAGAAGTTCTCTGTGTGCCGACTGGCGCCGGACTCTGCAGTTCCGCAATGGGCACTGCGCGGCGTGGTCCATTCCGTAACGCGCACTGCCGATGAGCTTTCCATTGTTTGTGAAACCAAGTACGTGCCAAGCAGAGTGAAGTCGGAAGCAGGCTTCCGCTGCTTCAAGCTGCAAGGCCCATTTCCATTCGAGATGACGGGTGTGCTGGCGTCGGTGCTCGAGCCTTTGGGGAAGGCGGGAGTCAGCATCTTCGCCATCTCGACCTATGACACTGATTACGTGATGGTGAAAGAGAAGGCGCTGGCGAAGGCGATCAATGCGCTAAGTATGGCGGGGCACAAAATCCTGACTAATAAGTGAAGGCCGCACGCGGGGGGACGTGCGCGCCTACATCGATCAGGCGATCTCGGGCGTTGCTTCCAATAGTTGGCGCGTGTATTCGTGTGATGGGCGAGCGGTGATCTGTTCGGCATCCCCACTCTCGACGATCTTGCCATGGCTCATCACTGCGATGCGAGTAGCGAGATAGCGCACGATAGGCATGGAGTGCGAGATGAACAGGTAGGTCAGCCCGAAATCCTTTTGCAGCTGGCGCAGCAGGTTCACGATCTGGCCTCCGACGCTGACATCGAGCGCAGAGACCGGCTCGTCGCACACGATGAACTTCGGCTTCAGCGCGAGCGCGCGGGCGATGCCGATGCGCTGGCGCTGCCCTCCAGAGAATTCATGGGGATAGCGCGCGAGGGCAGATGCATCCATGCCGACGGCACGCATAAGCTCGCTGGCGCGCTGCTTAAGGTCGGCGCGTCGGTTGTGGATGACTAGCGGCTCGGTGACGATCTCCAGCACCTTCATGCGCGGGTCGAGCGACGCGAACGGGTCCTGAAAGATGATCTGCATGTCGCGACGCAGCGCCCGCAACTCGCGTCCGCTCATTGCAGTGACATTTTTCCCGGCGAAGGT
>Ga0137418_10004682_pt1 | contig 12532 bp, 11 predicted proteins | sample CZODoug3_1_2_16f_FD_122242 | JGI IMG/M metagenome (GOLD analysis project Ga0137418, IMG submission 122242) | Vadose zone soil fungal communities from Angelo Coast Range Reserve, California, USA - CZODoug3_1_2_16fungal (Hybrid Assembly) | ecosystem: Environmental > Terrestrial > Soil > Vadose... | reverse complement strand
GGTGATACGCTACTTCCTGCTCCGCTGGCAACACCGTGCCTCCCTCCTGGCACCCGCCCTGCGTGCTGCCGACGGCCAACCAAAGATTTTTCTTTACAGAACCGATCGCACGGACTACCCTCGCGCCCGTTTTCGGTCACCGGCTCCAGGCGCGCGTGCGTCACCACGCACTCGACTCCGCAGGCGACGGCCCGCGCGAGCATCGCGTCGTCGAAGCGCGGACGCGGGATGTTGTAGGCGTACGGGAACACGCCCGGCGCGAACCGCGCGAAGGAGAAGCTGAAGCGATCCGTCGGCGACCAGATGAACGACACGCCTGGCTTCACGCGGCTGAAGCTCGCGGTCTCTGCCTCGAGGCCGAGCCGCTGGAGAATCGGGATGACGGCCGGCACGAGAGATTCCCCGACCAGCAGCTCGGGACGCCGCCCGTCGTCGAAGAGCGTGACTCGAGCGCCCTGGCGCGCCAGCAGGATGGCCAGAGCAGAGCCCGCGGGACCGGCGCCGACGATCGCGGCTCTCATCGGCGGATTTTGCCGCTCGGAGTCCTGGGGACGGCGTCCACGACCGTGAACTCGAGCGGCACCTTATACGAGGACAGGACTCGGGCGCAATACGACCTGAGGGCCATGAGGTCGCACCCGGGCTCCACGACGACCTCGGCGCAGGGCACCTCGCCCATGTGCGCGTGCGGCCGGCTGAACACGCGAGATTCCTTGATCCCCGGGAACTGATTGATGCAGTCCTCGACCTCCTCGGGGAAGAACTTCAGCCCGGCGACCAGAATGAGGGCTTTCTTCCTTCCCTTGAGGTGCAGCGCGCCCGCCCGGTCCAGAAATCCGAGGTCGCCGGTGAGGAACCAGCCGTCCACGGCGATCTGCTCGCGAAGTCGCCACGGTGAGTAGTAGGCGGAGAAGAGCCCGTCACCCCGCACGGCGATCTCGCCCAGCGTCTCGGCAGGCAGCCGCGTGCCTTCGTCGGAGAGCACCGTGACCTCGTATCCGGGAACGGGGCGGCCCACCGAGGCCGGAGCAAGCCCCTCATGACCTGGATTGATGCACGGCAGACCGGCCTCGATGATGCCGTAGGCCTGTCCGACCGGGACGCGATAGACCGACTCGAAGCGCTCCATCACCGCGGGCGAGATCGGCGCCGCGGTGGAAAGCGTCACGCGAATGCTCGAGAGCGGCTCGCCCGGTCCGAGGTTGGCCATCCGCTCGAAATGCAGCGGCGCCGCGTAGAGCACGCTCGCCTTGAGCCGCCGCGCCCCGTCGACGAGCGCCTTCGGCAAGGTGTCGGAGCAGAGAAGGATATGGGAGCCGGCGCGGACGTACGCGGTGATCGTGACCGCGAAGTGATAGGCGAGCGGCAGCACCCACAGGATCCGGTCTTCTTCGCTGAACTTGAGCACACGGTCGGAGGCCTCGACGCGCGCGAGCGTGGCTTCGTGAGACAGCACCACGCCCTTGCTCCGCGCCGTGGTCCCCGACGTGAACCGGATGAACGCGGCGTTCAGCGTGTGGAACTCGGCCGGCGCCTCGGCGCCGCGATCGATCCACTGGAACGTGTAGCCGTCGCACTCGCCGCCCTTCACGACCACGCGGCGCGGGGATTCGTCCGCATGGCCCGGCGCGCTCGGAAGCGGCGCGGCCTTCGGCCAGGACAAGCAGCCGTTCAGCTGCACTTCGCGGACGATCTCCGCGATCTCCGTCGGCGTGAGATTGCTGGCGAGCGGGACGAAGCAGGCGCCCGCGGCGAGCAGGCCGAACGCGGCCGGCAGGTACGTGAGGTCGTTCGGGGCCAGGAGCCCGATTCGCTGACCGGGCTCGACGCCCTCGGTCTTGAGGAATGCGGCCACCCGCTCGGCCTCGCGGGCCAGCTGGCCGTAGCTCACGGACCGGCCCGAGCGCACGTCGGTGGCGGCGCGGCGCGGCGAGTGTCGCTCGGCCGTCGCGAACAGAAGGTCGGCGAGATTCATGGCGTCTCCGCGCGGCGTGCCGCCGCCCGCCCGACGGCCTCGCCGGTCGCCAGGCAGGTACCGATCACGCGCGCCGAGCCCAGCGCTTCGTGCGTGGCGCTCATGCAGCGGCCGGCCACGAAGAGGTTGTCGACGTCGCGGGCCTGCAGGCAACGGAGCGGGATGTCGTAGTGCGCCCGCTCGTCGAGCCACTCGTACGCGGCCCCGAGCCGTCCTTCTTCCCAGAGCTCGATCGGCCAGCTCGCGCGGGCGACGCCGTCGTCGAACTTGCGGGCGCCCAGCACGTCGTCGCGAGTGAGCTGGTAGCGCCCGATCACCCGGCGGCTCTCGCGGACGCCGACCTGAGGCGCCGCGTGCGAGACGAACGCGCGGGAGAACGCGGGGAGCGTCTTCAGAAACTCGGTGACGGCGAGCGCGCGTTTTCGGCCTTCCTGCTCGGCGACCGTCAGAAAATCGCGACTCGCGGGAAGCTCCTCGGCGATTCCGCTCAAGGTGAGCTTGCAGACGATTTCGCCGGGCTGAGGTGACGAGCCCAGCGCCAGGTTCGCGGCCCCTTTGGGCAAGCGTCCTTCCTGTTCGGCGGTGACCAGCGATCGTAAGAGCGCCACGCGCGGCCCCGATCCCAGCGCCTCGGTGTCGACGTGCTGGAGGACGAAGACCAGGGACGGCAGCTGGCGCTCGGACAAGGGCGCGGTCACGGTGGCCGCGCCGGCGAGGTGCGAGACGACGGCATCGCCGCTCGCGTCGACGACGACACGCGCGGCCAGCTCGAGGGCGCGCTCCCAGGTGGCAATCCGCACCGCTTCGACGCGGCCCCGGCCGGTCTCGAGCCCGGTCACGAACGCGTGGAGATAGACGTCGAGCGGCGACGCCGACGCGGTGAGCTCGTCGGCCAGGCAGGCGAAGGCGAACGGCGTGTAGGGCAGGACGTAGGTCCGCCCACGGCGTACCGGTTCGCCACAACCCGGCATGGTCGCGAGCCTGCGCGCGACGTCGTCGGCGAAGCCCTCGTTGAGCGGCTCCGGCGGCCCGGCGCACGAGGTCAGGTAGAGGCCGCAGACCGTGCTCACCATGCCCGCGGTGGCCATGCCCCCGAGGAAGCCGTAGCGCTCGACGAGCGCCGTGCGAGCGCCGGAGCGCGCGGCCGCAACGGCGGCGGCCAATCCCGCGGCGCCACCTCCGACCACGACGACGTCGTAGCTCAGCGAGCCGGTCGCCATCCCATGCCCTCGCGGACCCCCTCGACGATGCGCGTGACCTCCTCTTCGTCCATCGCGCCCTCGACCCAGGATACGACCAGGTTGTTCTTGATCCCGCAACGGTTGAAGAATACGCCGACCCCGGGCCGGGGCAGCACGGACGGAGCGTGGTAGGCGTTGACCACCCGCCGTCCGAAGAGCTTGTCCAGCGCCGGCGGAAAGTCACCGAGGTCGGCGCAGTTGAACGAGAAGGTCTCTCGCGTAGCGGTGCCGGGTAGATCGCGCAGCATCAGCGAGAGCGGACGGTATTTCAGAAACTCCATCGCCACCGCGCTGGCGTCGATCTGCCCGTCGCGAAGCGCATCCGTCATCTGATCGCGCAGCGCCCGTGTGAGCGCCGTCACGTCGGCCGTCTCCGAAGGCTTGAACCGTGCGAAGTGGAAGGCGAGCACGTTGCCGAAGGTCGCTCCTGGCTCGCCCTTGGGTCGCAGGTCGACCGAGACCGGCACGAGAAAGGGCAGGTCGGGAAGCCCGCGCCTGCGCCAGAGATCGGCCATGGTCTGCCCGACCAGCGCCAGGCGCCAGCAGACCTCGCGCGTGGAGCGAACGCTGCCGATTCCGTGATCGTCGCCGGCGAAGCTCACCTGCTTGAAGCGGACGCGTCCCGGTGTCGTCACACCCGTCCCGGGCGAGACCGGCGACACCGGCACGAGCGCCCGCATGTAGCGCTGACTCCGGCGCCCGAGCCGTCCGCGTTCCTTCAGCGGACGCGGATCTGGATCGGTCGCGAACGCCGGCGGCGCGCCGCCCCACGGCGCGCGCCCGTCGGTCTCGTCCAGGTGCGCCAGATGCGCGAGCAAGTTCTGTCCGCCGCGCGGGTCCATGAGGGGGTGAAACCAGGTGACGACGAGCGCGCCGTGCGGCCCCGCCGCATCCGACGCGCAGTCGAAGATCGAAAAGCGCAGCGGCGGCTCGCGGCGGGGATCGATCGCCCTGTTGAGCTCGGCCTCGAGCTCGGCGTGAAGCGCCTCCGGCGCGGACAGGCGCTGGTGGCGAACGGGTGGCGCGGCGAGCGCGGAGCGCGCCCGCGCGGCCCAGTGCAGCGGCCCCCACGGGAACGGGCGGTTCAGGCGGGCGGCCGGCCAAGGGCAGAAGTCGAGGAACCGTTCGAGAGCCCGCGCGGTGCGCGCGGGATCGAGCGGTCCATCGCACTGGACGACCATGAGCGTGTTGTTGCTGACGCCCTCGCGCTTCCAGAGCGCTTGCATCGCGACCAGGACGAGATCGGCGCCGCGAAGGGGGAGTCGGCGGACCCGTGTCGTGCTCACGCGCTCCGGCGACAGATGTAAGCGGCGAAGGCGCGCGCGGTTCGGATGTTCTCCGCGACGAGATCCTCGTCGGGCATCCAGAACCCGTAGTGAGCCTCGATGAAGAGAAGCACCTTCAGCAGCGCCATCGAGTCGAGGCCGGCCAGCTCGAGATCGTCGTCGGGTCGCACCGGACGACTCCGCGCCATGATGGTGGCGTTGATGAAGTCCGTCACTGCCTTGGCGACCTCTTCGGGATCGAGCCGGGAGAGGTTCCCGGTGGACATGGTCACGCTCAATATCCTTATGCGGCTCTCACTTTGCAAGTCTTACGAAATGCCCCCGAGCGCCGGTGCGTCTAAACGTCCACGAGGTCACGGAAATGAGGCTCGGCAAGCGCAAGATCCTTGGGCTGTCCCTGACCGTGGCCGGGTCTGACGACTGGGTGTGGGTGCCGGCCCGGGCCTGCATCGCGGCCCCTCCGCTGACCGCAAGGAGGCTTGATGTCTCCTGGTGCCGGTCCCCGTGGGCGGGGGCCACCACCATCATCGCGGTCGCTGGTAGTCCCTCGTAGCGATCGCGCCGTATCGCCCATTCACGCGCAGAGCCTCCTGGTCTGGGAGGCTGCGCGTGCGTTCCGATGCACTCCGCGCGACTTGACTCGGTTCGCTCGTCGGCGCTAAGGAAGGAGAGCCGTGAAGCGAGCCCGATCGCGTGTCGCCAAGCCCAAGGCCGGTCCGTTCGACGGCTATCGTCGCCGCGAGGTTCCCCCGCCTGATCCCGAGCTGACCGAAGTAGGACCGGGCACGCCGTGCGGTGAGTATCTGCGCCGCTTCTGGCAGCCCGTCGCGTTCGCGCGCGATCTCACGGAGGCGCCGCTGAGAGTGCGGCTCCTGGGCGAGGATCTGGTGGTCTTCCGCGATCGCGGCGGGCGCGTCGGCGTACTGCACCTGCACTGCGCGCATCGCGGAACGTCACTCGAGTTCGGCATCCCGCTCGAGCGCGGCATTCGTTGCTGCTATCACGGCTGGGTCTACGACGTCGACGGACGGTGCCTGGAAACGCCCGGCGAGCCGGCAGGGAGTCGGCTGAAGGAGCGCATCTGGCAGGGCGCCTATCCGACTCACGAGTTCGCGGGGCTCGTGTTCGCGTACCTGGGTCCGACAGACCGCCGTCCCGCGTTTCCCATCTACGATAGCTACGACGTGCCCGGCCATCAGCTGATGCCTGCCGCGAAGTTCGTGCTGCCCTGCAACTGGCTCCAGGTGAAGGACAACAGCATGGACCCGGTGCACACCGCGTTCCTGCACGCGCTCAGCAGCGGCTACCAGTTCACGGAAGCGTTCGGCGCCGTCCCCGAGCTCGACTGGAAGCTGACCGGCGCCGGCATGGTCTATCTGGCGACGCGGCGGGTGGGCGATCTCGTGTGGGTGCGCGTCTGCGACTTCATGCCGCCCAACGTGCATCAGTTCACGCGAGAGATCGAAGAAGCCAGCGCGCCGAAGCCCGCGAGCCGGCCCGTCATCATCCGCTGGGCCGTTGCCAACGACGACACCCACACGACCAACTTCGAGCTCGCGCAGGTGGATCCGGCCTGGGGTCTCACGCCGGAGCAGGTGGGCCGGCCCGGCTTCGGCCAGTCCGACGAGCGCTCGTATGCCGAGCGGCAGCGCTTTCCGGCCGACTTCGACGCACAGTCCAGTCAGCGGACGATCGCGGTCCACGCGCTCGAAAACCTGGCGTCGACGGACCGCGGGGTGATCATGCTCCGTCGCATCGTGCGTGACGGCATCCGCACGGTGGCGCGCGGCGGAAATCCCGATGGAACCCGCCGGTCCAACGGCCAGGCGATCCGCACGTTCACGCAGGATCTCGTGCTCCGTGTTCCGCGGGCGTCGAGTGCGCAGGCCGATCGCCGCCTTCTTCGAGCGACCGGCCGATCAGTGATCGCGAGCGGCTGAGCGCGATTCTTCTTCTTGCCGTCATTCACGAGAGCCGCGCAGATCCACGTGACGCAGCGACGTACGACGCGCACCAGCGCCCCGGCCTGGACGAGCACCGGGGCGCGGGGGCTACCTCAGCGGGCGACGTGGTCGGGGCCGCGCGGGTCCATGACGTCGGGGAGGCACTCCCATTTCTGGATCTGTGCTGGCGCCTCTCCAAGCTTGCCGAGCCACTGATCACTTCCCATTTCTATCTAGCTCCAATATGACGTCGATAACGCTCAAGCATACGGCTTCCTCGGTATCGGGGCACGGCCGAACTTCAATGCCACTTCCGGACCGAGGCCGCGGTGAGAGGTCTACGCGTCGAACAAGATAGCCTGGTTTTCGGAATTCGACATACAGGCCTTTCACTGATGGTCCGAAAATGAACGAGAGGCGATAGTGACCCTTCGCGTCCGAGATGCTACGGCGGAGCAACGCGCCGCGGTAGGCGAAGAGACCAATTTCAACTTCAGGGACGGCCGTTCCCTCTCCAGACGTGACTCCTGAGATGCTGATAGCTGGTGGGTCGATCGACGCTCCTCGTACTCCGCCACGAACAACGTAAGTGGAGTCGCAGCCGACGCTGAGGAAGAGCACGAGCAGCGGCAGAGCCGTTCGTCGGAGTCGCATCAATCGGGCTGCCCTCCGCTACGCTACCGCGCCGCACCACTTCCGTACCGCTTCGACAGTACCTGACACGCCGACCCGGCGTTGCGCGCCAAGTCACACTCCAACTGCATCATCTCTAGTCCAGCAGCGGTGAGGTTTGGTGAAGTCCCTGCGGTTGGTGATAAGAGAATCGCCCGGCGCTGTCGGTTGTTGTCTTGGCTTCGCCTCGATTGTCGCAGACCGAATCGGGGCTATGGAACTTGATTGCGACTCGCGCCCCAGCTACTGGCACACCTGCGACGCATCCACAGGAGATCGAGAGGCAGCCTGCGGTGACCAAGCGGGCACCAGCGCGATTCATTTGTACCAGCCGATCAGGTATTCCACCACTACGACCGCGACGATAAAGGCTGAGATGGCTGCCGCGGTGATGCGGCGGGCATCCCGCGGCCCTCGTTTCGGTGAAGTTACGCCTCGGTAACTAGAGCCGAGCTTCGTCGATCTTCAGGCCGAGCCAGTAGCGACCGATCAGCTCGTAATGGGTGAGGCGTCCCTGCAGGTGCTGCGTGATCACGTGGATGTCCTGGAAGTGCCGCTGCAGCAGATGGTCTTCGTACGCGGCGGTGGCGCCCGCGGCGTTGTACACGCTGTCGATGATCTGGGCCGCCAGGCGAATCCCGTGCGTCGTGGCCAGCCGCAGGTTCGCGCGATGCTCGAGCGTGAGCGCGTTGTTCAGGCTCGCCGCCCACGCCTCGCGCACCGCCTCGAAGAGGAACGCGCGCCCTGAGCGCAGCGCCGCCTCCGCCTGGCCGACCGTCATCTGGATCATCGGCTGCTCGCGCAGCAAGGTCGGCATGGCGCGCGGCGTCTTGGCGCCGGCCAGCTCGCCGAACGTCTCCAGGCACGTGCGTGACATCCCGAACGCGACCGCGGCGTCACCCGAGGCGAACAGCAAGGTCCGGGGGATTCGGTAGAGCGGCGCGTCCTCGAGGAGCGGCGCGGTCTGCGAGAGCACGGTGCGATCGGTCGGCACGAAGACGTCGTTCACCGCGAAGTGATGCGTGCCCGTGCCCCGCATGCCGCGCGTGTGCCAGGTGTCGAGCAGCTCGGCCTCGGCGACCGGCACGAACATGTAGCGCGCCTCGGGCGCCTCGCCCTCGAGGCGCACCTGGCCGTTCTCGATGATCTGCGCGTGTGCCGCGACCCACGAGGCGTGCCGGCAGCCGGTGCTGAAGCCCTGGCGCCCGGTGACGCGATAGCCGCCGGGAACGACGATCGCCTTCGCGGTCGGAGCCGGCGTGTTCGCCACGACGGCGCGCGGCACGTCGGCCCAGATCGTGCGCGCGACCGCGCGCGGCATCCGTGCGGCGTAGGTGCCGAAGATCGCGCCCTGGTTCAGGCACCAGCCCGTGCTCGCGTCGGCCTTGCCGATCTCCTCGATCACCTGGACGTACGTCGGCAGGTCGATCTCGCCGCCGCCGATCGCGCGCGGGACCGCCATGTGGAACAGCCCGGCGTCGGCCATCGCCTCGAAGAGCGGGCGGGGCAGCTCGCGGTTGGCGTGGATCTCATCCGCGGCGGAGCGGATCTGGGGGACGAGCTTCCGTGCGGCGTCGAGCGGCGAGCGGCCGTCGGGTTCCAGGGCGGGAGCTCGCGAGCTAGGAGCCGACCGCGGCGAGCGCGGGCTGCTCGAGGTCGAGGGTCGTCACGCGGCGCAGCTCGCGGCGATACTTCGCGTCGTCGAACGGCCGCGCGCGGTGCATCGTCGCCCGATTGTCCCAGATCACCAGGTCGCCGATCCGCCATTCGTGACGGTAGACGAACTCCCGCTGGGTCGCGTGCTCCGTCAGGTCGCGCAGCAGCAGACGGCCCTCCGGCAGCGGCCAGTCGATGATCCGCGTCTGGTGCGACGCCAGATAGAGCGAGCGGCGCAGCGAGCGCGGGATCGTCCGGACGAGCGGATGGATCGCACCCTGCAGCTGGTCCTGCTCGCTCTGCGAGAACTCGAACCCGAGGATCTGGCGCGAGTGGGCGATCGAATGGTGGGCGCGGAGCCCCTCGATCAGCGCCTTCGTCTCGGCCGGCAGCGTGTCGTAGGCGGCGCGCATGTCGGCGAACTCGGTGTCGGCCGCGACGGGCGGCACCACGCGCGCGTGCAGCATCGAGTACCGCCCCGCCGGATCCTTGAACGACGCGTCGGTGTGCCAGAGACGGTTGCCGAGGGTGTACTGGCGCCGCCGATCGTCGGTCTTCATGATCTCGCCGTCCGCGTCGAGATTCGAGATGTCCGACAGCGCCTCGTTGCCGAATCGGTTCTTCGCGATCACGCGGCTGCCGGTGCCCTCGTGCAGGCGACCGTCCAGACGCTCGGCGAACGCAAGTTGCTCGGCGTCGGCGAACGGCTGGTCGCGGAAGATGAGCACGGCGAATTCATCCATCCCGGCGCGGATCTTCGCCAGCGTTTCCGCGTCGTGAACCGTCCGAAGCTCGATCGGGCTGGCCTCGCCCACGAAGACCGGATGGACCTTCCGGAATGTCAGCGCCATGGCCTCAAGAGGGTAGGCCGACCCGGGGCGGTGAGTCAAGCAGTTGCCCGGGGAATTCGCCGGGAATGAGGACGCTTCAGGCGGGGTAGACGGAAAGCCCGAGGGCGCGAGCCGCAGTGGCCAGCCGCGCATCGAACGTCGCCAACGATGCCGCCCGGGCCGACATCGCGAGAGCCAGGTGGAGCGCGTCGGCGGCGCGGAGCGATGCCTGCTGCCGCGTCAGGAGGAGGTGCTCCGCTCGACGATGTACCTCGCGAGTCAGCTCGACGCGGTGGTACACGCCCCCGTCGAGGCGCCCGAGAATCGCATGCTGCAGTCGCCGGGCGGTCTCCCGCGTGAGCGACCCCTGTTGAAGGCGACGAGCAACGGCAGAGACGATCTCGGTGACGGCAAGATCCGATACGAGGACATCATCCCGGCCCTCCACGACTTCGTTGAACTCGTCGCTGCCGGGTTCGGGAAGATATAGCTTCAGCAGGGCGCTGGTGTCGCAGTAGAGGGGCCCGGGCAGCCCGGCGCGGTAGACGGCCCGTCGCTCACGGAGCCGGGCGCCCGCGCGCCGCTTAAAGGCGATCCGCGCGATCCCTGGCGACTGTGGCGGACAGTGGAGGATCGAGGATTGGCATCGTGCGCCGGAAGGCCGCGAGGTTCGGCACCGCCTTGCCGCGCGGACGATCCGGCGGCACCAGCTTGGCGACGGGCCGCCCCCGCTCCGTGATCACGACCTCGCGACCCTTCTTGACCTCGTCGAGGAGCACGGAGAGGTTCTGGCGCGCCTCACGAACTCCGGCGGTCCGCACGGGACCCATTGTGCAGCATGTAGCACATTGAGTCAATCGCGGCGAGGAATCCCTAAGGCGCCCGAATGAATGGCGCGCACTTCGACTTCGGTGCCGTCGGTGATGGCCAGCATCCGCAGCGCTATCGGCGCAACTTCGGCCCGCGGCCTGCCCACAGGACTCGAAGTGATGAGGCTCGCGACCCACGCCCGCAGTGGCGCCCCGCGGGGGTTCACCAACTCGACGACGGCACCCGGGGCCACACCAAGCCGCGCGGCAACGTCTGCGCCGAGCCGGATCTCGCGGCCACGCTCGGTGTCGAGCCCCTCGGCTGCGAGCACCAAGATTCGCGGCCGGGCGGCTCGAAGCTCCGCACGCCCCGCGGCGGAGGCTCTCGCGTCTGGCTCGCCCTCGCGGAGCACGACGCCGTAGATCGCCTCCGCGGCCGCCGCGGTCACGTAGCCCTCGGCCACGTCGGCGGCGACGCGCGCGGGATCGCGCTCGAGCGGATCGCCGAAGCCCCCACCGCCGCTCGATTCCATGAGCACGACGTCGCCGGGCTCGAGGGGAAATCCACTCACCTTGCCGGGCAGCGGTGATGCCTCGACGCGTCGGCCGTCGCGGCGCACCCAGAAGCGATTGGTGGAGCCGGCGCCGCCACCGCAGACGCCGAAGGGCGGGAGCACGGCCTTCTCGGCGAGCACGGACAGCTGAGCTCCCGCGGTCTGGATCCGCACTTCGCGCGTCAGGCCAAGCCCACCCCGCCAGCGCCCGGGTCCGCCCGAATCCTCCCGTAGCGCCGTGCGCTCGATGCGCACCGGGTAGAGCTGCTCGACCGCCTCGATGGGCTGGAGCGTCGTCATGTCGCTCTCGGTCCACGTGCGTACCGTGTTGCTGCCGTCACCGCCGTCGAAGCCGCCGGTGCCGCCGGCCGGGTACTCGTAGAAGATGAACGTCTCGCCCGTGCGCGGGTGGGGACCGCCGACGTAACAGTGATTGCCGCCGCCCTTGAGGTCGCCGGCGATCTTGCCGTCGAGCGCCTGGGCGAGCGCGCCCATCACGGCCGACTCGACGCAGTATTTCACCTCGACCATGCCACCGCAGGGCGCCGGCGGATTGGCGTTCACGATCGTGCCCGGCGGCGTGATCACGGTCAGCGGACGGAAGGCCCCCGAGTTCACGTCGGAGCCGGGATCGAGGAACGACTTGATGATCGTGAAGGCACCGGTCGGCGCCATCGCCGGCCCGACGTTGGTCGGCCCGAGCGTCTGCGGCGAAGTGCCGGCGAGATCCACGGTGATCGTGTCGCCTTCGACGACGACCTTCGCGCGCACCGTGAGCGGCTCGAGCCGTTCGGTGCCCGCTTCGAGGTGCGCCTCGTAGACGTACTCGCCGGCGGGGAGCCCGCGAATGGCGCGGCGCATGCGGCCCTCGGCGCGGTCCATCAGCTCGGCGACGGCCTCGCGGATCGTCGTGGCGCCGTAGCGGGCGACGAGCGCCTCGATGCGCTCGATGGCCTTGCGGCAGGTGCCGAGCATCGCCTGGTAGTCGCCGCGGCGCTCGCGGGGGCCGCGCATGTTGCTGAAGATCAGGTCGAGCGCCGCTTCGTTCGGCCGGCCGCGATCGACGACCTTGATCGGCGGGATGCGGACGCCCTCCTGGAAGATCTCCGTGGCGCGGCCCGAGAGGCTGCCGGGGCTCATGCCCCCGACGTCGCCCCAGTGGGCTCGCACGACCGGGAAGACGAAGAGCTCTCCATCGGCGGCGAAGAGCGGGTAGATCATCGCCACGTCGTTGAGATGCGTGCCGCCGGTGTAGGGCTCGTTGTGCAGGAAGATGTCGCCGGGATGGATATCGTCGCCGAACTTCTCGCGCACGGCCTTCATCGACCAGCCGATCGGCACGATGTGCAGCGGATGGTCCTGGCCCTTGGACATCGCGACGATGTTGGCGTCGCCGTCCATCAGCACGCAGGAGAAGTCCTCGCCCTCGTAGAGGATGGACGAGTACGCCGTGCGCACCAGCGTCACGCGCATCTCGCGCACGGTGGAGACCAGCGTCTCGCGGATGACCTCCAGCGTGATGGGATCGATCATGCGCGGTCTATTGGGTAGGGGCACCCTGGCAGG
>Ga0137418_10004681_pt1 | contig 12533 bp, 5 predicted proteins | sample CZODoug3_1_2_16f_FD_122242 | JGI IMG/M metagenome (GOLD analysis project Ga0137418, IMG submission 122242) | Vadose zone soil fungal communities from Angelo Coast Range Reserve, California, USA - CZODoug3_1_2_16fungal (Hybrid Assembly) | ecosystem: Environmental > Terrestrial > Soil > Vadose... | reverse complement strand
GGACGGTGGAGTACAGCCGGGACATAAAAAGACGGCCTTTTAGTCAAGCCCGGCACGCGCAATCATTGTCCGCGTCGCGAAATTTAAGGAAGCGGCAAGCCATCAACAGGAATCAGGAAGTACAGAAACAAACACGAGAAGCTGTTCGGAAGCGATTTTGGATTGCACTTCCACATTGGGCTTTAGATATTCTGTCTTCGGGTTATTGCTCCACTCCAATGTGCCCCTGCATGGAGTAGTGCCGGCCGATTCCCTCACGAATCATACCGACATCGAAGTTCTTCTTGGAGCCTCGCCCTACCGAACCACGAGGCTTTTGCCCGAGGATGAAAAACAAATCTATAGAAGCTCCTATTCCCTCCCATCTGGAGAACCGATTCTAAGAGTATGGGACGTTGCAGCAGGTGCCTTCCTGCGCGTTGACTACACGGGAGGGCCCCAATTCTGGCTTGATCGAAAACGTGAGGTCCTTTGGGCGGATTGGCCCGAGACGTCGTCGTTGGAAGACACCTGTTCCTATCTATTAGGGCCGGTATTGGGATACTTGCTGCGCTTACGCGGAGTCACCTGTCTGCATGCGAGCGCGGTAGCGTTCGATAACTCTTGCGTGGCGTTTGTCGGAACGGCGGGCTCAGGAAAATCCACGACGGCCGCGGCTTTCGCCCGGCAAGGACACGGAGTGATTTCCGATGATGTCGTGGCCTTGGTAGAACAGGAAGGGGCATTCCGGGTGAGGCCCGCTTATCCGCATCTTTCTCTCTGGCCCGACTCAGTGAACGCCCTATTTGGATCCAGCGAAGCGTTGCCACGTTTCATTCCGGAATGGGAGAAGCGCAGGCTGGCACTGGGAGATCAAGGAACCCGGTTTGAGAACCGTCTTCTTCGACTTGGAGCAATTTATCTGCTTGGGGAACGTTGTGCCGATGGCCATCCGCGTGTGGAAGGCGTGCGCCCGCAAAGCGCCTTACTGTCCCTGGTCGCGGAAACCTATGCCAACAAGATTCTCGACCGCGGCATGCGTGCGCGCGAATTTGAAGTTCTAGGCCGGCTGGTGACTTCAGTTCCCGTGCGCCGAGTACAACCTCATCCTGACCCTGCCCGGCTGGCACAGCTTTGTCAGGTGATCCAAGAGGATTTTGATTCGCTGGACCGACCGCTGCTCCCCTGAGACAGCGAATATTCTTGTCCGAAAGCTATTCTTAGTAAATTGACTCTCAATACGCTACAATTGCGTTTCCCGATTTGGGATTCGCCCTGCAAAATTGCTGGATGAAATCATCGGTGTGAGAATGTCCTCTCTCCCTCCAAAAACTTGCCACGAAGATTCGTTTAGAAGAGTGCCGCCTCGCTCCAAATTGGAACTCAGGGGACTGACGGCGAGGGCGGGAGCATGTCCAGACAAGAATTTCTTGTGGAAATGGAAATAGAAAGACGCAAAGACTCAAGGAGGATCGTCATCATGAGGCAATGGAGTTCTTGGAAAAAGGTCTTGGGGCCGGCGGCCGCAGCTTTGCTTGGAAGCGTTCTCCTGCTCTTTGCGGGATTTCACGGTAGAGGGGAGCAATCGATTGAGAAACGTCAGGGAAACAGGCGAATCGCCAAGACATCCGCGAACAAGACTTTAACTTTAGAGCGGGATACCAAGCTAATGGAAGCGTACGGCAAAGTTCCATTGAGTTTTGATGAGAATGTGGGACAAACTGCTAGGAATGTTCGATTTATGTCCCACGGTGCTGGATATGGGCTGTTCTTGACCTCTCAGGGTGCGGTATTGACGCTGCATCATTCGATGGCGCATAACCTCTCCGCAAACCACCGAGCGACTTATCTCCGCGCCTTGCGCGAAGCGCGCCGGGCTGGAACCATGACGGTCCTGCAGATGAACCTCGAAGGGGCGAATCCCTCATCGCGGATCGCGGGCGCAGACCCCCTGCACAAAAGGGTGAACTATTTCGTGGGAAGCGATCCGCGAAACTGGCGGACCGACGTGCCTTCGTATGCGCAAGTGAAATACACCGGGGTCTATCCTGGAGTGGATCTTATTTTTTACGGGAATCAGCGTCATCTGGAATATGACTTTGTAGTGGCTCCGGGAGGGGATCCGGGAGCAATCCAGTTGGCTTTGCAGGGAGCAGAAAAAATACAAATCGGAGCCGGCGGCGATTTGGTCCTCCACGTTCCGGAGGGGACAGTGACGTTTCAAAAGCCCGTGGTGTATCAGACCGTGAGAGGAGTGCGGCAGGAGATCGCGGCTCGTTATTCCCTGAGCAGGAAGCAACGGATCCGTTTTGTTGTTGGAAAATACGACCGCAGCGAGCCCCTGATCATCGATCCGGTGCTGAATTATTCGACGTACCTTGGGGGAAGCGTCAGGGGGGATTTTGGAGGAGGGATCGCCATTGACTCGAAGGGGGATGCGTTCGTTACGGGTGCAACGTTTTCGGTGAATTTTCCTACGACGACGGGGAGCTTTCATCCGGGCCCGCTGACCACCAACGCGAACGGGGCTGTATTTGTGACGGAACTCAATCCGACAGGAACTCAGGAACTCTACTCCACGTATCTGGCAGGGACGGGGGATCTCGGTGATTTCGGATTCGGGATCGCCGTGGACGGGACGGGGAAAATTTATGTGACAGGGATGACATTTTCGACGGATTTCCCGACGTCGACCTCCGGTAACGCCTTGAAGCCCGGCCCGCTAACGAGCAACCCTTCGGGATCAAGTTTCTTGACCAAACTGGACCCCACCGCGAGCCAGGCAAACCAGCTTGTCTATTCCTCCTACATTGGTGGAACAAGTGGAGATTTCGGAAATGGCATTGCTGTTGACGCAAACGGAAACGCGTACATCGTGGGCGAGACTCTATCCTCCCCAGGGACTGCCCCGGGCAATTTCCCGGTTACGGCAGGCGCCTTCCAGAACACTTTGAATAGCACTGCCGGAAATGCTTTCTTGACGAGAATTGATACCACGCAAGCGACGGGAGCTGCTTCCTTGGTGTACTCCACGTATCTGGGAGGAAGCGGCGCATTTGCCTCTACTTCTGGTTTGGGTTTCGCCGAGGAAGCACTGGGAGTCGCGGTGGACTCCTCGAGTAACGCGTACCTTATGGGAACAACGACTTCCAGCGATTTCCCGACGACCACGAACGGATTTCAAACGATTCTGGCACCTCCAGCCGCGGTGGCGAATGGAACCACCTTCGTGTCCCGAATTGATACGACATCGGGGGCAAATCCACAATTGGTCTACTCCACGTATTTGGGTGGAGAGACCCGTGAGTTCGGCAGCGCTATCGCGCTTGGGCCAAACAATGTTGCTTCGGTCACAGGGTCAACGGACTCGCTAACGTATCCCATTGTCGCGCCTACAGGAGGGGTAGCCTATCAGACCACGGGCTCGGCTGCAGGGTCGGCGTTCGTTAGCTTGATCGATGCGGGAAAGATTGGAACGGCCTCCCTGATCTATTCCACGTATCTGGGGTCCGGGGGCACCATCGGCTTTGGCATTAAGGTCGATGGGGCAGGTAACAACTATATCGTGGGCGGCACCAACTCCAGCACCTTTCCCATAGTTCCAGGCGCCTTTCAGCCGGTTTTTGCTACAGGTGCAGGGGGTGAGGGTTTCCTATCAAAACTGAACCCCGGGGGCAATGGATCGGCGGACTTGGTCTACTCCACTTTCTTCGGCGGCAGCGGAAGTACAGCTGGGCTCGATGGATTGAACGGGATCGCCATTGATGCGTCGAATGATGCCTATGTTTCGGGAACTACGTTTTCGACGAATTTGCCGGTGTTCCCGAATCCCGGAGCGTTGCAGACAAGCCTGCCGAGCGGGGACGTTTCGGCCGCGTTTGTAGCTAAACTGACGCTAATACCCACGGTAGTTGTGACACCTTCGCCGTTCGATTTCGGAGCCCAGCCGGTTGGAGCCACGAGTACTCCGCAGATATTTACGCTGACGAACAATACGAATGTGGCGGTGACGTTCACGAGCATTGCCACGGCTGGAGTGTCGCCAGCAGCCAATACCGATTTTGCGGTGGCGACGGACTCGTGCAGTCCCAGCGTGGCGGCGGGCGCTCCATGCACGGTGGCGGTGACGTTCAAGCCCGGGGCGGCGGCCTCGCGAACGGGCACACTCACTTTCACGGATAGCGATTCTTCGAGTCCACAGATCGTAAACCTGAGCGGAACAGGATCGGCCACAGCACCTGGCGTGGGGCTTGCGCCAACGAGCCTGAGCTTCGGCGGCCAGTTACTGACGACCACCAGCGCGGCGAAGATGGTGACGCTCACAAATACCGGGACCGGAGCGTTGACCATCAACTCGATCGCTGCTTCTGGCGATTTTGCCGAAACGAGCACCGGCGGTACTGCGTGCCCGATTAGCCCGGCAACCTTGGCATCGGGGGCAAACTGCGTCACTAGCGTGACGTTTGCGCCGACGGCGCTGGGGGCGCGCACGGGATCACTGACGGTTACCGACAACGCCGGGACAGGCACACAAACCGTCCCATTGACGGGAACCGGTTGGGATTTCACTCTAACCGCGCCGGCAACTTTTACCGTGCAAAGGGGGAAGACGGCCAACTTCAATGTAACTATCACGCCGCTGGGCGGCTTCAACCAGGCAGTGGCGCTTACGTGCACTGGCGCAGTAATGCCGGTAACGTGCCTGCCGACGACTCCCGTGACGCCGGCCGATGGAGTCACCCCGGTGACATCAGTGGTGACGGTCTCGACGACTGGTTTGACGTTGGTGCCTCCGAGCATGCCGATGCCACCGATGTCGATCCGGCAAATCGTACCACTGCTGCTAGCTCTATCCTTGTTGTTCTGCCTCTTCATTACTCGCCGGCTGCGCACACGGCTGAGAATGGTGACCGCGATCGCCATCCTGCTGGCTCTTGCTGGTTGCAGCGGATCCAGGAAGGTTACAACAACCAATCTAACGATCACCGCGTCATCCGGTGGCGTGAGCAAGACGGCTCCAGTGGTTCTGACTGTAAATTAAGTAGCCGGGACCTTCTCACCTGAATAGGACGGCGTGTTGAAGTTCAGCGCGCCGTCTTGTTTCATAGCGAACGGTTTGCACAATCTATGATGATTCAGGGATTAATGACCCGGGAATCTTATGATCTTCCAGCGCGGCTATATTTCCGGGCCAGGCGAATAGGCCGGCGTAAAACCTCGAGAATTGGGTGACGGTTGCCCTGCGCATCACTCTGCCAGTCTTCTTCTGTCGAAGAAAGGGCGAGGCGCAAAAGATATGCCGAACCCGAAATTAAATTACCGCGCATGCGCATGCGGAAAAAGGCTCGTTCGAAGAGACCGGGAGGACTGAAGCCCGCGGCGGGGAGCCACTTGCGAGTTTGTGCCGCGAGACGAGTTGCTGCCGTATCGGCTTGCACCGCTGCTTGCACTTTGCCGGGTAATTGCGCTTTCAGCAAGTCTGAAGCAAGCCGCAGCCCGGTGTGCAGCATACGCTCCGCTCCTACTGCTTTCGCAGAATCTGCGACGCGCTCCCAATTGATAGCCGTTTGGCGGGAGATCAAAGCGGCAACGTCGGCAATCCACATTAATCGCTCCCAGAAGTGTTTGGCGCCGTGAATGCAAATCAGCACAAGTTCGTCTTCCACAGAGAGGGCGGAGACGTCGTGACCATCGACGCGCACGCGGATTTGCCGCGCGAAAAATTCCTCAAGAGGAAGGCGGCGGGGAAAATAGCGCAGCGTGCAGTCGTTGTGCAGTTCGACGATGAGTTTAGAATCCGGCTTGGAGAAAAGATACTGGCCGGGAATCCTGCCGGCGTCAATGGCGCTGAGCGAGACTGCCGGCACGTAACCTGCAGCGCTCATCAGTTCCGTGGCCCGGCGAATGTTACGCTGCCGAACGAGCATGTCCAGGTCGCCATAGCTGCGCATCGCAGGGTCGCCATAGGCCTGCACCGCGAGAACAGGTCCCTTTACCACCAGGGCCTCAATACCCTGCGAACTGAACAGCTCTAATAGCCCAAACAGCTCGGCTGTCAGCCTCAAACTAAAAAAAATCTGTGCGCGCTGGCGATCCGCGAGAGCTTGCCTGATTCCCGGAGAGACGGAATTCTCATGGAGCTTGCGCAGACATCCCGCCAGTTGGCCGATCACACCGTGTTCCTCGGCGAGGACGAGCAAGCGATTCCCATCCGTGGACCTTAGCAAGCTTGCGAGCTTCTGAAGATCGTGTGCAGGAGAAGCACACTCGAGCAGCGCGGACCACTCGCTGCTAAATGAAGCATTGCCGGAAATAGGCGAAGAGGACATCGGCTCGGCCATGGCGATGTAGGTTAGTGTAGACGATGGGACAGACTTTTTCGCGGGAGATGCTGGAAAAGAAATCGAGGCGAGCTGCCTTCAGCTATTTTCCACTCGACGCGGATAACATGTCATCGCCGCGGCTACGGCGGCGAACATCAATTCCGAGCCGCTTGATTTTCTGATTGAGCGTTGAAAGTGGAATGAGAAAACGCTCAGCGGCTTCGGTCTGGTTCCACCCGGTACGCTCCAGCATGTCAACGATGATGCGGCGCTCGATCTCGTCCATGATCTGGAACAAGGAAGGCTGCGGATTATCGGCGGAGGCCCGCGAACCGGGCTCACCGGGAAGCGGCGGCAAAAATTCAGAGAGCTGAAGCCGCACGCCGCGGACGATTTCCTTGCTGCGAATGCTCTCGGGGAGGAGGTCCGCGTCAACGCGCTCCTGCGTGGAGAGAACGACGGCGCGCTCAACCACGTTTTCCAGTTCGCGCACGTTGCCAGGCCAGTCGTAATCCATCATCAGCTTCATCGCCGCCGGCGTGAATTGGCGCAGCGGCTTAGCGTTTTCGTGGCAGTAGCGCTCAAGGAAATGAGCCAGCAAAAGCGGCACGTCTTCACGGCGGTCGCGCAGAGGCGGAATCTGCAAGTGGATGACGTTCAGGCGGTGGTACAAATCCTCACGGAAGCGGCCTTCGCGCACCAGAGTAAGCAGTTCGACGTTGGAAGCGGCCACGATGCGCACGTCGACTTTGAGCTGCTCCGTGCCGCCGAGGCGCATGAATTCACGCTCCTGAATCACGCGCAGAAGCTTGGCCTGCGTTTCCGGGCCGATAGTGGCGATTTCATCGAAGAAAATGGTGCCTTGATCCGCGACTTCGAAGAGACCCTTCTTGGAAGCAACCGCGCTGGTGAAGGCGCCTTTCACATGGCCGAAGAGCTGGGACTCCAGCAGATCAACGGGAATCGATCCTGTGTTTACGGGCACGAAAGCTTTGTCCGCGCGGGTGGAAGCCGAGTGAATCGCCTTGGCGATGAGTTCCTTACCAGTACCGCTTTCGCCGCTGATCAGAATTGTGGAGCGCGAAGGCGCGACCTGCGTGACGAGGTTGAGAAGCACCTGCATTTTGTCGCTCTTGCCGACGATGTTCGGGAAATTGAAGCGCTGCTTCAAAGCGCGCTTAAGCTGGACGTTTTCGTCGCGCAGCCGGCGCGATTCCACGGCCTGCGCCACTTGGGCCAGCAATTCATCGTTGGACCACGGCTTGGTGATGTAGTCCATCGCACCATTCTTGAACGCGGCCCGCGCCATTTCGATTGAACCGTAGGCAGTGATCAGGACAACGGAAAGCTGTGGGTCGCGACGGTGAATCTCCTTGAGCATGTCGAGGCCGTTGCGGTCCGGCAGGCTGACATCCAGGAGGAGGAGATCGTAAGGATGCTGTTCCAGCTTCTCAAGGCCAGATTCGCCCGTTTCCGCGCTGGAGACTCCGTAGCCTTCACCTCTCAGCAGGAGTTCGAGGCCCTCGCGGATTTCTGATTCGTCGTCAACAACCAGGATGGAACCCTTAGACATGGACCGCTTTCTTGACCGCTGGAAACTCAACGTGGAAGGAGGTGCCTTTGCCGGGCGTCGAACGCACATCAATCCTTCCGGCATGTTCCTTGATGATGCCGTAACTCACGGAGAGACCGAGACCGGTCCCGCGGCCACTGGCTTTGGTGGTGAAGAACGGGTCAAAGATGCGATGAATGTGTTCGCGGGCAATGCCGCCGCCGGTATCCGCCACTTCGATTTCGACGCTGCCATTGTGCGCGGCAGTGCGAACTTCGAGCATTCCTCCAGTGGGCATGGCATCACGCGCGTTCAAGAAAAGGTTCAAGAAGACCTGCTGCAGCTTGTTGGCCGATCCGCGGACGGCCGGAAGCGGTTCGCCGAGTTGCTTCACCACTTGAATGTGCGAGGCTTTCAGAGGGTGGGCTACAAGAGACAACGTCTCTTCCACCACGCGGTTTACATCAATGTCCGCGGCTTCCGCGGCGCCGGTGCGCGAAAAATTGAGCAGATTGTTGACGATTTCGCTGGCGCGGAAGGTCTGCTTAACGATTTTTTCAATGATGGACTGGCGGGGGTCGCCTTCCGGCATCTGCTTCGCCAGCATCTGAATATAGTTCGAAATCACCGCAAGGGGCGTGTTTACTTCGTGCGCGACACCGGCCGCGAGAAGTCCAAGCGAGGTCAATTTTTCTGTCTGCGACATCTGCTCTTCCATGCGTTCTCGCTGGGTGACGTCATCAAAGAGCAGGAGGCGCCCGATGCGCTCATTCGATTTGCTGACCAGAGGAGTGATAGAGACGTTCAAAGTAAGCAATTTGCCCTGGTGATGGAGTCTTTGCTTATAGATGCCGGTAATCTGTTCCTGGTCGCCCCGGGCGGCAATTTCGCGCGCCAATTCCTCCGGCAACAGGGAGCTGAGCTGGCGACCAACCGCTTCCTGGCGCGCCACTCCGAAAAGTTGCTCCAGGCGCGTGTTCCAGGATTCAACGATGCCGTCAAGATCGACGGAAAGTACGCCGACGTTCAAGGATTCGACGATGTTTTCGCTGAAATCCTTGAGGCGTGCGATTTCGAGCGCTTTTTGTTCGAGCGAGCTGTAGAGCTGCGCGTTGTCCAGAGCGACAGCAACATAGCCGGCAATCGTCTCGACCAGTTCGACGTCGTCGCTCGACAGAAAATCCCCATCAACGGTCTTGCCGAGGCCGAGCACCGCCACGGTGTGCTCGCGGATACGGCAAGGAACAAAATAATTGAGGTCCAGCTGCTCAAGCGTGCGGCGAACGGAGTCGCTGAAGTCTCTTGCCGCACGGGGCGACTCAAAAAAGAGTGCCCCGCGGGCAAACTCGGGCCGGGCCGGCTCGAGGAAACTAAGATCCAAGGATTCGGAAAGCCGCACACCCATGGAGCGGGCAATGCGCATCTGCCCGGGCTGCATGGCGTTCTCGACGAAAATTGCGAGACGGTCGACCAGCAACGTTTGAGAAATCCGGTCCATGACCGAACCCAGCATGGGGTCGAAACGCACTTCGTTCGTGAGCGTGCGTCCAAATTCGATGAGCGTGCGACGGTAATCGAGGCGGTCGCGGTAGAAGAAGCGGTCCAGGCGCGCTTGGATCCACTCGCGGAACGGCTGGAACAAAAACGCGGCTATGACAATGGCGATCATGCCGCCGGCGGGGCCGTTCGTGGGCGTATGGAAAACCAGCGCGACCAGCGCGACCAATGCAAAGTAAACAGCGGCCACGCCAGCGGTTGCCGCTGTATAGGCCAAGCCGCGCTTGAAGATAATGTCCACGTCCATCAAGCGATAGCGGATGACCGCATAACCGAAGCACAGCGGGATCAGCACCAGGCTTAATACAGACAACTGCATCCACGGGCGCAAGGACGCGCCCAGCACCAAAGGAAGAATATAGAGAATCGAAACGGGCAGCGTGCCCGCAAGAGTTCCGCCAGTGAGCCATTTCAATTGCTGGCGAAGGACGCCGGAAGGAGCTTCGCGGAAGCTGCGGTAGAAAACCAGTCCTGCCGCCAGGAAGCCGAAGGCTAGAAAACCGAATTCGATTTTGGTGAGCAATATGTATGAAGCAAGCCACGGCTTGAAGCCGTTCTCCTTAAGGGCGGTATTCAAGTGGATAAGAAGCAGAACGAAAGGCAGGGAGTAAACAGCCACCAGTTTCAAGGTTGAGCGCCGGGCCGTTTCGGTGCGACGAAATACCAATGCAAAGTGCAGAAGCAAAGCAGGCGCAAGCAGCCGCGCCACAATCTCCGACCAGTAAACTTCCCAGTCAAACGCATCCAGTTTTCCGCTGAAATGGAAGGACCAGAGAACGAAGGAAACCAGGCAAAAGACGTAAAAATGCACGGCGCGAGGAGCGTTCCAGCGGCGAATGAAGATGAACAAGCCGATGAAAAGATAGAGCAGCCCCACGATTCGCAGGTAGTTCTCAGTCGCAAGAGGCTTTTCGGCAGGGGCGGTGAGAAGCGGGGTTTCGAATTCCTCACCACCACGGGAAAGTTTGTAATGTACCTGGGTCCAAAGCCCGGCGCGGTCCAGGCGTCGAGCGACCTCGGCAGCCCTGGTGACGGGGGCGCTATTGACCATCAGCAGGACATCGCCTGGGCGTATGCCAGCGCGAGTCGCGGGAGAATTAGGAGAAATCCGGCTGGCCTGAATGCCGTGGTCCGTGTCGAGCCAGGCCACCCCGTCGTACACAACCTCGAAACGGGTACGTTGGTCGAAGTTAATCAGGGCAAAAATCACCGCCGCCAGCGTGGCTAGCGCCAGTACGACCGCACCGAGGCTGACTCGCAGGTTTTGCCTCATCCCTCTACCAGGCAGGGCTACACCCCACCACAAAAATTAAGTGCAACCCAATGTCCATTGTTTGGTAGATGTCCATTTGAGAAACCTGTTTATATTCAATAACTTACACTGGCGGCAGGCTGGACCATCCTGCGTAATCCTGTTTCTGGAAGGACAAATACAGCTTTTTAGAACCCCGAATTCGCTAAAATTGCACGCTCAGCCCACCTCGAAATGACCGGAAGGCGGGTACCAGGACAACTCGGCCATCCCTGCTATTGGTGGGGACGTAACCTTGTGCCAAGAGGTTGTTGCAATCCGCAATGGCCTCCCACCGCCCCAGCGCAAACCTTGGCAGCGGCTGGCGAACAATCAGATGTAGGTAAGGATCCATTTGAAAGAGGGATTCGCCATAGCTGTCCACGGAAGAGACGGAGACGCCGCTGACCCATTTGTATCCCGCCTGGACTCTCGTACCCAGATGCGGCATCTTCGCCGAGATTGCCGCGCCGAGAGAGTGGCGCTGGGCATGGCGAAGCATATCGCGAAGCAGATCGTCCCCATCAGCTGATGGGGCCAGACTGCCGCCGAAGGAATAAACCCCGGTCAGCTCCACTTCATCGTAAAGCTTTTCGCGAAATGCGGCGCGTGTTCCCCAACTGCTGGCGGACCCGCCATCGTAAGCAAAGCCGGTGGAAAAATTATCCTGAAAATAATCGGCTGCTGGCAGATCGCTGCCGCGGCCGAACACGGCCACATGGCGATTGTCGTCGTGGAAGCCCGCGATCTGGACCTTCCCGCGGGCGCCGATTTTTCGCTCTGCCGACATTTCTTCATGTAAGCCATTTTGCAAAACGGGACGGCCCTGCCGCCAGAGCAGCGCGGGAAACGCATCCAATTCATTGAGCGCCGTCGCAAGCAAACCTCCGGGCTGCGCGTCGTTCCGCTCGAGAGGACCAGGCCCGTTGGGCAGGGAGGCGAAAACAAATGCAGTACTCCAATCGTCGTTGAGGCGCACATCCAATTCTGCCCGCGGACGAACCGAGGTGGCCGCAGCACCGAGTCCCACCAAGACATACTCGCCGCCGTAACGAAGAATGGTGCGATTTCCGAATGCTAGCGCACCGCCTTGGTCAAGCCGGATTCCCCGGAAGGTCGGTCCGACGGGTCCCAGCCTGGCTTCGCGAAGAACTAGCGCCGTATGCGGACCGGCACCAAGCGTTCCCGTCGGCAACCAGACGGTAGCGATCCCGCCTGCCGGAGCGTCACTGTCGTAGCTCATTTGCCCGGCAAGGATCATCTTGCTCACGCCACCCAACTTCTGCTCGTAGGCAACCGCGGTGGCGGGCGAAGAGGCAATGCTAGAAGCCGAGGTGGGACGCCGGGCACCGTCCGTGAACTCCATCCGCATTCTCGGTACTCGAGGTCTTTCGTATTCGCCGGAAATGCTCGACGCGCTTAACGTCCCGCCGTCCACCCATTCCAGAACCGGACGCATTGTCGAAGCCGACCGCAACACCCATTTCCAATCGTCAACTTGCGCGGTGGTGCTCGCGGGCATGCGCCGCAATTGATCCAGTGATGCAAACATGGATTCCAGCTCAATGCGAACGACCGTGGTCAGATTCGAGGCAACGCGGATGTGCTTTTCAAATGTTGGGAGAAAGCCGGCGAGAGTAACGCGGACGGTGTAAAAACCCGGAGCGAGCTTATCGCCCCGGAACATGCCTTGCGTATTTGTCAGGAAGCCATGAGTGGCCGCCACACCCACCACTTCGGAAATCAACTCCACACTCGCGCCCATCTGCGGCGTGCCCGCAGCGTCGCGCACCACTCCCGCAAGCTTGCCCGGGACAGGCTTCGCTTGCGC
>Ga0137418_10004680_pt1 | contig 12534 bp, 10 predicted proteins | sample CZODoug3_1_2_16f_FD_122242 | JGI IMG/M metagenome (GOLD analysis project Ga0137418, IMG submission 122242) | Vadose zone soil fungal communities from Angelo Coast Range Reserve, California, USA - CZODoug3_1_2_16fungal (Hybrid Assembly) | ecosystem: Environmental > Terrestrial > Soil > Vadose... | reverse complement strand
ACCCCGAGGGTGGCCCGGTTCCAAAGATTAGAGGAGTCCAGCTCAGCGATGGATACGTTGAAACGAGCGCGCAGGCGGTCTTTCAGGCTGCGCAGGACCTGCCGTTTATCCTTAAGCGACTGCGCCGCTTCAATGCGCAGCTCCAGGGTGAGAAAGGCGATCATCGGCAGTTCGTCACTCGTGAGTCGCCGGCAAACCCATAGTTCACGACCAGGGGCAAACGACAAAACGACCAACCGCCGGTCCTTACGCCATCGCTTCGGCTGCAATGCGTTCAGTGACGAAGGCTTCGATCACATCGCCGACTTTGATGTCGCCGTAGTTAGCAATCGAGATGCCGCACTCCATGCCATTGGTAACCTGGCTGGCATCGTCCTTGAACCGGCGCAAGGAGCTGACTTTACCCTTGAACACGGCCACATTATCGCGAAGCAACCGGACTTCGGAGTCGCGCTTGATCAGACCGTCGCTCACTCTGCATCCGGCCACAGTCCCCACTTTGGGGATGCGGAAGGTTTCCAGCACTTCGGCCCGGCCCTGATAGACTTCTTTGATCGTAGGCTCGAGCAAGCCGGTCATGGCGCGTTTAATCTCATCCTGCAGTTCGTAAATGATAGAGTGGAGGCGGATATCGACTTTTTCCTGCTCCGCCAATTCCTGCGCCTTGCGTTCCGGCCGCACGTTGAAACCGATGATGATGGCGTTCGACGCCGAGGCCAGGAGCACGTCGGTTTCCGTGATGGCTCCCACTCCCGAGCGCAGCACTTTGAGCCGCACCTTCTCGTTTGAAAGTTTGGAGAGCAAGTCGCCGAGTACCTCCACCGACCCCCCGACGTCTCCCTTCAGGATGATGTTCAACTCCTTGGTGCCGGCCGTCTTGATCTGCTCCGCCAGTCCCTCGAGTGACACCCGAGAGCTCTTGGCCAATGTGGCTTCGCGCGCCTTCTGCTCGCGGTATTCCGAAATGCCGCGGGCCTTGTCGCGGTCCGCGACTACCACAAACTGATCTCCGGCCTGCGGCAGACCTTCCATGCCCAGAATTTCTACCGGCGTCGAGGGTGGGGCAGATTGCAGAGCGGCTCCGCGGTCATCAAACATAGCGCGGACCTTGCCATAAACATTGCCGACTACAAAATTATCGCCGGCATTCAACGTACCATTCTGGACCAGAACCGTGGCCACGGGACCGCGCCCACGGTCGAGTTTGGCTTCGAGCACCACACCGGTGGCAGCGCGCTCTGGGGTGGCTTTCAGCTCCGCCAGGTCCGCGACCAGACAGATCATTTCCAACAGCAGATTCAGGTTCGTTTTCTTTTTCGCGGAAACATCCACGAACACTGTCTTGCCGCCCCAATCTTCCGGCATCAGGCCACGGTCGGCCAGTTGCTTCTTGACCCGGTCAGGCATGGCTTCGGGCTTATCGATCTTGTTGACGGCTACGATGATCGGAACTTCCGCGGCATGCGCGTGGTCAATGGCTTCAAGTGTCTGCGGCATGACGCCATCATCGGCGGCCACAACCAGCACAACGATATCGGTAGCTTTCGCGCCGCGAGATCGCATACGGGTGAACGCTTCATGGCCGGGGGTATCGAGGAATACGATCTCACGACCGTAAGCCGGGGACTCCTTATCCTGAATTCGTACTTTGTACGCGCCGATATGCTGGGTAATGCCGCCGGCTTCGCCTTCCGCCACACTGGAGAGGCGGATAGAGTCCAGAAGGGTGGTCTTGCCGTGATCCACGTGGCCCATAATGGTGACCACCGGTGGTCGCGGTGTCACCTCGACAGCGGTTTCTTCTCCGCTGGCAGCAGCGTCGATATCCTTCGCTGCTTGTTCCTCAAACGTGATCACGTTGGTTTCCGCCCCGAAGAAGCGGGCAGTCTCGCCGGCCAGTTCCGCGTCGAGTGTTTGATTGATGGTGGCAAAAACGCCGCGCGCGAGCAGGCGCGAGATGAGATCCTTGGCCCGGACTTCCAGCTTCTCAGCGAGATCCTTAACGCTGATGCCTTCTGTGATCGTGATGTTGCGCGTGATGGGCAGCGGCTCATTCGACACCACCATACGCGGCGGGGGAACGTAGCCCTTCATCGGGCCTTCCTTCACACCGCGTGGGACATACCGTTGACCCGGCCTGCGCGATGGACCGCCAGGTCGGCTGCCGGGACGCGTCGCTCCCGGCAGGCCGCCCGGGCCAACTCCCAGAGGACGTGGTCCGGTAGGCGCCTGCCGCGTGGGATGCATGGGACGGCGCTCGCCCGGACGCAAAGGCGGGCGAGGCGCACCGGGCACCTGCGGGCGAGGACGTTGAAAAATCGGTTGACCCGGCACCGGTCTTCCGGGCGCGGGACGCACCGTGGCACTGGGAGCGGCGGTGCTGGCTTGCGCGGTGGGCTGAACCGGTTTGGACGGAGCCTTGTACACCGGTCGCGGTCCCGTCTGCGGAACGATCATGCGCGGCGGAGGCGCAGCCGAAGCCACCGGCGCGTGCGGAGCGACCGGGCGGGAGCCGGCTACAGGCGCTGCCGGCGCGCTTACCACCGAGGTCACACTCGCGGCAGTCGCTGGAGGCGCAGCCGAACGCTGTGGCGCAGGCGGGACTTGGGCCGGTGCCGCTGGACTCGCGGGCAGAACGGTCTTGGCAACGGGAGTAACCGTCCGCGCCGGGGAAATCGGTTGAGGGGTCACGGGAACTGCCGGAGGCTTGGTCGGGGCAACCACTCCCGGCTTGGCGGCAGCGGGAGGCGTGGGAATTGCGGCCGGTGGGACTGGCGCTGGAGCCGTCGGCTTAACCGGAGGCGCCTCTTTCTGCTGTGTAATTGCCTTAAGAACATCTCCGGGCCGGGAAATGTTAGACAGGTCAATCTTGGTCTTGATTTCTTCTTCGCCGCGGGATGGTCGGGCAGACTTCGAAGTCGCAGGCTGCGCCTCTGCGGCAGCACGGAAGTAGGCCCGCACCTTTTCTGCCTCGTGCTCTTCCAAAGAACTGGAGTGCGTCTTCTTCTCCGTCACTCCGACCTGCGGCAGCGAGTCGAGAATGGCTTTGCTCTTTACTTCCAGTTCCCTGGCGAGATCGTTGATTCGAACCTTGCTCATCCGGCCTTTCTTGTCTCCGTGTGTGTTTAGGTCATTGCACCCTCACGGAGTCACTGTCCTGCGTCCGCACGCCGTCGAAAATCGGCTGGTGCGAGTCATTGGTTATTCTGTTTCTTTCGTTTCATGGGCGGCCGACGGCTCTTGCGCAGAGGTTTCGCCGTCTGCTTCAGGTCGCGGCTGGTCCGAGGCTTCTTCCGCTTCCGCCGCAGCTTCGACTGGCGCTTCCGCATCCTCGAATTCCGCGGGAGCCACCTCCGCCGCGGTTTCCGGCGCTGACTCTTCGACCGTCAACCCTCCGGGGGCGTCCGTTTCCTCACCCAGCGGTGCCACCTCGCCAGTCTCCAGGCTGGCAAAATAATTATTCACCGCGAGACTGATTTTTTCCACTGTCTTGGGGCCGATACCTTCAATGGCCTCAAGTTGTTCCGGCGTCATATCCGCCAAGGCTTCGACGGTGTTTACACCACCCGCGTTGAGCTTCTCGACCAGACCTTCACCCAGGCCGGGAACCTTCTCCAATGGCGTCGCGGTCTGCGTGACCAGCGCCGACATCTGCTCCTCGACTTCCTGGCGCTTTTCTTCCTCGCTCTTGATGTCAATTTTCCAGCCCAAAAGCTTGGCCGCCAGCCGCACGTTCTGGCCCTTCTTGCCGATGGCCAGCGAGAGTTGGCTGTCGTCCACCACCACTTCAAGATGCTTATCGGCGCTGTCGACGACGGTCACGCGGCTCACCTTTGCCGGCTGCAGCGCTTTCTCCGCGAAAGTCACCGAGTCTTCGTGATATTCGATGATGTCGATTTTCTCGCCGCGCAATTCGCGGATAATGGACTGCACGCGCATGCCCTTCATGCCGACGCACGCCCCCACGGCGTCCACGTCCTTGTCTTTGGACATGACTGCGATCTTGGTGCGCTCGCCCGCTTCGCGGGCGATGGCGCGAATGACGACCGTGCCGTCATAAATCTCTGGAACTTCGGTCTGGAACAAATGTTGCACCAACTCGGGTACGGCGCGCGACACCACCACACCCGGACCCTTGGAAGCTCTTTCGACTCGCGCGATCACGACGCGCACGCGCTCGCCGATGGCGAACGACTCCAGCCGGGATTGCTCCTTGCGCGGCATGCGAGCCTCCGCCTTGCCGATGTCAAAGATCACGTCCGGGCCTTCGACCCGCTTCACCGTGGCGTTCACAATCTCGCCTACGCGCCCGATGTATTCGTTGTAGACCGTGTCCCGCTCGGCTTCGCGGACCTTCTGGAAAATCACCTGCTTCGCCAGTTGGGCAGCGATGCGTCCCAGAATGCCTTCGGTCGGCTTGGGGATCTGTAGCTCCCCCCCGACTTCCAAACCAGGATCGGCCTTGCGCGCATCTTCCAGCGTGATCTGCAGGTTTGGATCTTCCACCTGCTCCGCGCTCTGCACCACGGTCTTTACGGCGAAGGCGCGAATCTTGCCGGTTTCCTTGTCCAATTCCGCGCGCAGATTCTCCTGCGACTTGTAGTACTTGCGGGTGGCCATGACAATGGCGTCTTCCACCGCGCTCACTACAATTTGCGGATCAATCCCTTTTTCCCGGCTCAGGGCGTCGATAGTGTTGTAAAGCTCACTTGCCATAAAAGTATTCCGTTATGAACCTTTTGCCCGCTCAAAAAAATCGCAGGATCGGCGACGTGCACAACGCCCGTCACGGCTAAATCTCTGGCACCAGATTCGCCTTTTCCACGTTAGCGAATTCAATTTCCAGCTTCTGTCCTGCCGTCTGCGGTCCCATCCTTTTGCGAGACTTCTTGCTGGCAGCGCTGAGGTCGAGTGTCAATCGGCCCTCATGAAAGCTCTCCAGCCGTCCCTCGAAATGCTGATTCCCGTTTAGCGGCTGCCTGGTCATCACTTTCAAGCGGCTTCCGGTGAAGCGCTCGAAATCCGCGGGCCGCGTCAATTTGCGGTCGAGCCCGGGTGACGAAACTTCTAACGTGTACGGACCGCCGGGCACTGCGTCCTCCACATCGACGATGATGCCGAACTCCCGGCTGAAGTGGGCGCAGTCTTCGTGCGTCACGCCAGCCAGCGGATCCGAACCCGCCGCCGCGCACTTGTCCAGAAAGACGCGCAGCATGCGGCTTTTGCCGCCGCCACGAAACTCGATGTCCACCACTTCGAGTCCGCTTGAGGCCGCTACACGCTCTGCGATTTCCCGGACGCGATCAACGTCAAACGCCATGAATCTATTGACTTACAGGCGAATGTACCGGGCGCGCATATCCCGAAAGTAAAAAGTGGGCTTGCGCCCACTGGTGTGCCTCGCCAATTACTGGTACTACACAACAGTTCTCAGGTTTCTAATATACGCCGCTCATGAGCAAAAGACAAACCGCCTCCGGCCCGGTTTGCCTCAATCCCCTCTCCTCTCTAGAATGAAAGTTTAGCCGCATGGCCGGGCGAATTTCCCGAGAAAAGTTATGATTCATTTTCCAGTTCCTGAGGCTCTCACCTTCGATGACGTGCTTCTGCTACCGGCTCGATCCGACGTGGTCCCGGCGACGGCCAGCACTCGGACGCAGCTCACACGCAAGATCAGCATGAACATCCCGATCGTGAGCGCCGCCATGGACACGGTCACGGAATCGCACATGGCGATTGCCTTAAGTCAGCAAGGCGGACTGGGCATCATCCATCGCAACCTGAGCATTGAGCAGCAAGCGAACGAAGTCGACAAGGTGAAGCGCTCCGAGAGTGGCATGATCGTCGATCCGGTAACGATGTCGGCCACCGACAAAGTCAGCGATGCACTCGAGGTAATGCGCAAATACAAAATCTCGGGAGTGCCGATTACCCAGCATGGCAAACTCGTGGGCATCCTGACCAATCGCGATCTGCGCTTCGAAACCCGCTTTGATGTGCCTATCAGCAAAGTGATGACCAAGGATCATCTCATTACCGTACCGGTCGGCACCACGTTGGAAGCGGCAGAAAAAATTCTGCATGAGCACCGCGTCGAAAAGCTCCTGGTCGTGGATGACAAGTACAACCTCAAGGGCCTGATCACCGTAAAGGACATCCAGAAGAAACTGAAGTATCCGAACGCCGCCAAAGATTCCCAAGGCCGCCTGCGCGTGGGCGCAGCCATTGGCGCGACCGGAGATTTCCTTGAGCGTGCACAGGAACTGGCCGAAGCCAAAGTGGATGTGCTCGCCATCGACAGTGCGCACGGTCACTCGACCAAGGTGCTCGAGGCGGTGAGACTAGTGAAATCGAAGCTTCCGGAAATCGATCTGCTGGCGGGGAACGTGGCTACGTTCGACGGAGCTTGTGAATTGGCTCGGGCCGGAGCCGATGGAATTAAAATTGGCATTGGGCCCGGGTCGATTTGCACCACGCGGGTGGTCACCGGGGCTGGCGTGCCGCAAATTACCGCCATCGCAGAAGCGTTCCGCGCCACCAGAGACGCCGGCATTCCCATCATTGCCGACGGCGGCATCAAGTATTCGGGCGACATCACAAAAGCGCTGGCTGCTGGTGCGAGCGCCGTGATGATTGGCTCACTGTTTGCCGGCACCGACGAAAGCCCGGGCGAGCTCATCCTGTATCAAGGCCGGTCATTCAAGTCGTATCGCGGCATGGGCTCGATCGGAGCCATGGCTCAGGGTTCCAGCGAACGCTATTTCCAGAGCACGGAAGGTGACTCATCGGCGGCGGTCTCTGCCATGGACGGCGAATCCAACCGCCTCGGCAAACTTGTTCCGGAAGGCATCGAGGGACGCGTGCCCTACCGCGGCTCGGTTGCCATGATCGTGCACCAGATGGTCGGTGGATTGAAATCGGGCATGGGATACTGCGGCTGCGCCACCATCCCAGAGTTGTTGCAGAAGACGCGCTTCGTCCGCATAAGCGGCGCCGGACTCCGCGAGAGCCACGTACACGACGTCATGATCACCCGCGAGGCTCCCAATTATGCCATCGAGTAAATCCGCTGCGATCAGGGTTCGGCTTCGGGGTTGGCGGGAACGATTCCTATGGGGCCAGGTCTTCAGGCGTGCCAAAAGGAGAGTTTTACCGATCCTGCCTTGGGGCGTTGGAAATTCGATCTTGCGCTTGCGCTTTCGCAATCGGCGGCGTCCTCTCGATTGATCTCCCGCCGGCAAACCCTCCTCCGCGCTTGGATCCCGGCCATTATATGGCTGATAATCATCGCCATTGAATCGAGCGGACTGCTTGCCTCCCAAAATACCAGCCGGATTCTCTATCCGTTGCTGCACTTCGTGTTCGGGGTGGACCGGTTCCACTTCGCACACTGGCACTTTTACATTCGCAAAGCAGGCCATGTTGTTGGCTACGGCATTCTGAGCATTCTACTTTTCCGGGCGTGGCGCGCCACGTTGCCGGTCGCGGGAAACCTGAATCCGAAGTGGACGATGCGCTGGGCGAACATCGCGGTTCTGGGAACTGCACTTGTGGCCAGCCTCGATGAATGGCATCAGAGCTTCATCCCCTCGCGCACCGGCGCGGTGCATGACGTTATCCTCGACATGTGCGCGGGCGTGGCGGCACAAATCGTGGTATTTTTCTGGCTGAAGTAGTTCTCCATTTTCCGCAGTCAGACTGGCTGGTTAGGCTTTATCAGCAGCAGCGCCGCCGACCCTACCGCCAGCGCTGCAGAAACGTAGAAAGGGATGGCTGCGCCGTAGTGCTTCCAAAGTTCTCCGGTAATCAGACTGGCGGCCAGTGTCGCGACGCTGGTCACGAAAAAGTAGATCCCCAATGCGCGGCCGCGCACGCTCGCGCCCACCGCATCGACCACCAGGGCTTTCAGCACCGGCTGAGTGAGCGCGTTATAAAGACCGTAAACCGCCATCGCAATCCAGATCGCCAATGGGGACGGCGCTCGCCCGAACGTGAAATAAACTCCCGCGAAGATCAGGTAGCCTGCGGCGGCGATCCATCGGCGCGAGAAATGGTCGCTCGCCCATCCCGCAGGCCAGGAAGCAAGGGTGTAAGTGACATTGAACACCAGACCCAGCAACGGAGCCAGCGCCACTCGGACACCGATGCTTTGTGCCCGCAGCACTAGAAACATGTCGCTCGAGTTGCCCAACGAAAACAATGTCACGGCGACCAGCGCGAAGTAAAAACGTCCGGGCAGTTTCACCCCAGCTCGGTCCAGCCGGGAGACAACATTCCCTTTCCCTAAAGGTTGGTCTTCTGGCCGCTGGTTGGCGCGGCGGCCTGTCTCACGTATGCCGAATACCGCCACCAGCACGCATAAGACTCCAGGCACCGCCGCCGCCAGGAACACGAGTCGCACTCCTTGCGCACCATATCGAGCCAGCAGAACCAGCGCAGTGAGCGGACCAGCAATCGCTCCGGCCGAGTCCATCGACTGAATCAGTCCGTAGGCTGAGCCCAACCGCTTCTTGTCCACCGACTCCGCCACCATCACATCGCGGGGAGCTCCGCGCACTCCCTTGGCCAAGCGGTCTGCGAAGCGAATAAAGAGGATCTGCCACCAGGAGGTGACGACCGCAAGCATGGGCTTGACCGCGTTAGCCACCAGATATCCACCCACCACCAGAGGCTTGCGCCGGGGGAAACGGTCGGCAAGATACCCCGAAAACAGCTTGGCCAAAGACGCGACACTTTCCGCAACGCCCTCGATCAGGCCCAGCTGCGTCGGCCCCGCCCCCAGCGAGGCCAGGAACGCAGGCAATACCCAATAAGCCATTTCGGTGGCTGTGTCATTCAGGAAAGAAGTGATGCCGAAGGCGTAGATGTTGCGCGCGGCGGACGGTTCACGCTCCGGCGACCTTCGGGGCATGAAGCAGTTTTACCACGGCGATCAGCAGAGACTGAGAACTGGGGAATCGAGAGCGGAGAACCGCCTTCAGTACATCGCGTCGTACTTGGTGACGACCCACTCGCCACCCTTATTCTCAGTGGTGACGGTGAACAGTTCTTTGTAGGTTCCAGATTGGCTGGGTCCGTTGCTGCGTTTGCCGCGGTAGTGCAGAATAACCAAGGGCGGCGCTTCTTCCCACTCCACCAATTCCCATGAGAGCAGAGGGTGCTGGGCCTCTGAATCGCAGATGAAGTGAGCGTACTTTCTGCGATAGTCGTGCTCCCACTGGGAAAGCAGGTCGTTGCAATGTCCTTCTCGCAGCTGGTGAAGAAACTTGCCGGCTACACGCTCGGTGGCGCGATCCCGCAACGGATTGAAGGTGACGCTGTTGGGGATGCCGGTGAGTGGATCGCGGTCTTCGGAGCGTGCCAGAACCGGTCCCTGATTGCTCAGCCACCAGACGTATCCCAGAAACACCAGCACGAGCAGCGCGCCGGCGCCGACAGCAATGCCGATGTGGTTCCTGGTAAAGGCCATTTCCAACAGAAGTGTAACCTGATGACCACAGCGGCAAAAGTTACCGCCGGGAGCCGCAGTTGGACATGTACGAGTGGGATCACAGCTGACGAAGTTGCATGGAGGCAAGAGGGCCGGCTCGCCCAGGGTGCCTTGCGGCACTCCTCATGCTGACGCGAACCACGGCTCTTTCCGGTGCCCAATGACTGCGGAACAGAGTAGATTTCAGAGGTTCACAATCCTGCCCCAGGAGTGGCCAAGCTACTTGCGAATCGGAAAGGCACGGCCCCAGCCGGGCCTGGTGAAATCGGCGGAGACTATTCCTTTTTTTCATCCCCTTCGGCCGGTGCGGCCTCGCTTTGAGACTGCGCTTGAGCCTCGGCCTCTTCCATGGCCTTTTTAGCCTCGGCAGCGCGCTTGGCGCGGGCTTCTGCCCGTTTTTCGCGTTTTTCGTCGAGCACCTTCTCGCTGCCCAGCAGCTCGAGGAAGGCCTTGTCGGCCCCGTCTCCCTTATTCCAACCGGTGCGGACGATTCGCAGGTACCCGCCTTCGCGGTCGCCAAACCTGGGAGCAACCGTGTCAAACAACTTGGTCACCGCAGCTTTGGTCATCAAATACGCACCGGCCTGGCGGCGTGCAGAAAGGTCTCCGCGCTTGCCCAGCGTGATCATCTTTTCGACCAGGGGACGCGCCGCCTTGGCCTTGGGAACGGTCGTCTCGACCCGCTCTTCAACGATCACCGAGGTGACCAGATTGCGCAGCAACGAGCGCCGATGCGCCGTGTTCCGTCCGAGTTTGAATCCTGCAACTTTGTGACGCATGGGAAGCCTCAGTGGTTGGTGGCCAGTGTCTAAATTTTGGAGTCAGTAAGCCAGCCGGCTTTTGTTTTTCTCACTGACCGCTAGCCACTGACCACCGGTTCTTACAGCTGATCGTCCGGACCGTACGCCGAAGCCGGCAAAACCTGGTTCGAGGTTGGTCCGGGCACAGCGTTGCCGTGCTCGTCGATCTTCATGCCCAGGCTCAAGCCCATCGAGGAGAGGATCTCCTTGATCTCGTTGAGTGACTTGCGGCCAAAGTTCTTGGTCTTGAGCATTTCAGATTCAGTCTTCTGCACCAGCTCGCCGATGGTCTGAATGTTGGCGTTCTTCAGGCAATTGTAGCTGCGCACCGAAAGCTCAAGCTCTTCCACCGAACGGTTCAGGTTCTCGTTGTGGATCTCGGGCTTGCGATCGTCCGACGAGGAAGTGCCGGTATCGATCTCTTCCTCGAAGTTGATGAAGATGTTCATGTGGTCCTTCAGCAGCTTCGCGGCTAGTCCGATGGAATCGGCCGGCAGGATGGAGCCGTTGGTCCAGACTTCCAGCGTGAGCTTGTCGTAATCGGTGATCTGTCCCAAGCGCGCAGCTTCCACGTTGTAATTGCACTTGCGGACAGGAGAATGCACGGAGTCGATGGGAATGAAACCGATACCCAAGTCCTCGTCGAAATTCTTATCGGCGGAAACATAGCCGCGGCCACGCTTCAGTCGCATTTCCATGTCAAGCTTGCCGCCTTCGCTCACCGTCGCGACATAGACATCCTTGTCCAGCACTTCGACATCGCCATCGGCTTCGATCATGCCGCTGGTGACGACCCCCGGCTGATCGGCGCGCAGGTAGATGGCCTTGGGAGCGTCACCGCTCAACTTGAATGGAATTTGCTTGAGGTTGAGGATGATGTCGGTGGCGTCTTCCACCACACCCGGGATCGACTGGAACTCGTGCAGCACGCCTTCGATTTTGACGGCGGTGACGGCAGCTCCTTCAATCGAACTGAGCAGCACGCGGCGCAGAGCGTTGCCCACGGTAGTGCCGAAGCCGCGTTCAAAGGGTTGCGCCCAGAAGATGCCGTACTTATCGGTAAGAGTGGAAGTATCGACTGCAAGACGTTTCGGTTTTTGAAAACCCTTCCAAAGCATTATGTTCTCCTTCGGCCGTTTGGCTCAGTGCCGACTCCCTGAATCGGCCCGGATTCAGGTCGGGCGTCGGCACAGGCTGATCTGGCTCGAAATAATGGACCTTTAAAACTAAAACCTACCCTAGAGACATGCGAAGCAGCGTCTCTACCATGGAGGCTTATTTGCTGTACAACTCCACAATCAGCTGCTCATTGACCGGCAACTGAATGTCTTCGCGCTTGGGCAGACTCAGCACGCGCGCTTTGTAGTTATCGCGGTCGACTTCCAGCCAGTTGGGCATCGTGCCATGGCTGGCGAATTCCTTCGCCAACTCCAGCACGGCCAGCTTGCGGCTACGGTCGCGGATCGCAATCTCCTCGCCGGCACTCACCTCGTAGGAGGGAATGTTGACTTTTCGAGCGTTTACAGCGACGTGGCCATGGCGCACCAGCTGTCGCGCCTGGCGCCTGGATTGGGCAAAGCCGAGGCGGTAGACAACATTGTCCAGACGCCGTTCCAGTTGCTGCAACAGCAGTTCACCGGTGACGCCTCTGGTGCGCGCCGCCTTTTCAAAGTAATTGCGGAACTGGCCTTCCTGGGTAAAGTAAATGCGCTTGGCTTTCTGCTTTTCGCGCAATTGCAGGCCGTAGCCCACGATCTTGGCCTTGCGGTCCTTACCGTGTTGTCCAGGGGCGAAGTTGCGCTTCTCGATCGGACATTTGTCGCTGAAGCATTTGGCGCCTTTGAGGAACAGCTTCATTCCCTCGCGGCGGCAGAGACGGCAAACTGCATCGGTATAACGTGCCAAGTTGTTCTCCTTTTAGATGACCGGTTTACAGGTTTGGCTTCACCCTTCGTCCCGGACGAAATCAGTGGCTAGTGATCAGTGACGTTTTTGCAGCACGCTTCCTCACTGGCCATTGCCCGCTTGCTTTTAGACTCTCCGGCGCTTCGGAGGACGGCACCCGTTGTGCGGAATCGGCGTCACGTCGCGAATGGAGCGTACTTCAATTCCTGACGCCGACAGCGCTCGCACCGCCGATTCACGGCCTGAACCCGGGCCGCTGACGCGCACATCCACGCTGCGAACGCCATGATCTCGGGCCATATTGGCGGCGTTCGACGCCGCCTGCTGCGCCGCGAAGGG
>Ga0137418_10004679_pt1 | contig 12534 bp, 20 predicted proteins | sample CZODoug3_1_2_16f_FD_122242 | JGI IMG/M metagenome (GOLD analysis project Ga0137418, IMG submission 122242) | Vadose zone soil fungal communities from Angelo Coast Range Reserve, California, USA - CZODoug3_1_2_16fungal (Hybrid Assembly) | ecosystem: Environmental > Terrestrial > Soil > Vadose... | reverse complement strand
TGAGAAACATCCCAGAACTGGTTTATAGCATTTGATCTCACTTTCCTTCCCCTGTAGTGCCAATATTATGGGAATAAACGATCATGCCTCGCATGTATTATAATGACTCTCTCCGTGGGCGCTATAGCAGGCGGCTTCCAGGCGGGGATGGTTTTTGCACTGAAAGTCAGCGCGCCTCAACGACAAACGATTTACAAAGATATTGACCGACATCCTTTTCTTGGAAAGTCTAGCACGCAGAATGGCACAGTCGACCAACAAGGTCTCCGATTCTTCGGCATCTTCAGTTCCATTATTATTTCTGTGGCGCTCTTGTAAGTGGCCGTCCTTACTGCATTATTCTGTTGAGGGTCCTCGCTCACCTCATGCACACAGTCCACAGTACTACGAGATCTGGAAACATGGAGAAGTGATAGGAATATCCATAACGTTCATGATCGTCGACCTCCTTGGTGGAGTCTTCTCCGATCTCTCACTCGTATTTAAGACGGATTTTGACGCCATAGCTGCCGTCACTTACACTCTTGTGGTGGTAAGCATTATCCTCCCCACACACTTTTTCAGCCCCAGCATCGATTACCGGAAACTCTTTGTTCGCCATAGATTTTCGATGCCGTTGTCATCGTGTTAGCTATGATACTCAACCCAAGAGCCAATCGGCGCAGAAAGCGGGCCGCTCAGTTAGCTATTGTTGGGCCAGATAATTCGATGACCCAGATCCCGGACGCCGGCACATCATTGAGTATCCCATCGACGGAGAAAGATACACACCCATACAATCCACAATGAGAGGAGGGTAGAGTATAAACCATCTAATATTTATTAGGTATAGAACACTACTCGATAGAAACATGCGTAAATGCAAAGCAATTCCAAAATCACTCATTAAAGTTATGCTTGACTCCGACTCTCAGCCACTAATGTCCGTCCCTCCTCTTCCAAATAAATCTCAATACCACCCTCTGTCATCCCATCAGTCCCATCAAACAATACCTCCTCAACGTCGTCGCCTCCAGCACGTCCATTCGTACCGTGGCTAATTCGACTCAACGAACTCTTGCCAACCTTCCCCCTCCTCCCGCGTCCAGGTGCAGTCACAAAGTCTGCGAAACTACTGACACTTCCACCTCCGCCCTTTGCCCGCGTGGGGACACGGTAGAAATCTTCAATATCCTCATCTTCATCTGGGATTGCGCTGTTCTCGTAAGAGATCGAATTTGATGCACTGGTATTGCTACCAGTAGATCGGGAGTGGGGCAGGGAACGATACGAGCCTTTGCGGAGATGGGTAGCATAGGAATATATCAGCAATGCAAAGTATATCTGCCATTGTTAGCGTTCAATATAAGCTGGCCCTCTTCTGGAGCTAGCGAAGTACACACCTTTACTAACCACGATAGAATGATAATCCCAGCTGCTGTGCCTTTCTCATGGTTCCATATCATATGAGCCGCTTCTATACGCTCTGCCTCTGTCATATTATGACTACCCCCATCACCACCTTTTGCCATCTCCTTCTGTGCCGCAGAATTCGCCGTGCGTCTTCCGTCATGCGGCGTATATACCCACCATACCACGGCGAAGAAGACCGTCCACGCAGTCGATAAGACATGATCCGCGAAAAATAGATGAGCGAAGTAGAGGGTTTGCTTGGGATCTTCCTGTGACGAAGAACGTGAGCCACTGTTGGTGATAGACGAGGATATCGACAAACCTCTTTCACCGCTCTTATGCCCCATGCAAGTGCAACCAGAGCAAAAACAGAATATATATACATGCTCAGCTGAGCAAACGAACCTCCCGCACCCGTCAGCACCGCAATCAAACCATACACGCCGGCCACTTTATTCAAGAGCTACACAGACATCATGTTCAGCTGTAAGTGGGACACCCATGGCTGAGAACACGCACCGCGAAGAGAAGAGCCACTGTAACACCAGTTTTGATGTCTAAAAGACCGAGAAAAGACGTGAGTGGCCATAGACGCCATTCAGGTCTGAGGGTGAGCTTCATGGGGACTGCCACGGCGAGGCGTATGAGAGAGGAAGAGAAAAGAAAGGAGCGGAGAGGGAATAAGCGCAGAGTGGCGCCGAACTTTTCCTCGAGAACGCCAAATAATATATTCGCCCATTCGTTCTCTCTTCCTCTCAGTCTTATATTCTTTATTATTGTTAATGGCTGGCTACTTTTCCAATCATTCAAACCAATCTCGTTTCCTCGCAAACTCTGCCGCAACTCAATCCACAACCACAACCCAACCACCTGCTCCTACCGCGACGCCTGCCGCACCACCTCGATCGCGGATCCCATCTTCCAAGCACTTCTCCACTTCTCTCTCTACCCCCAGCGAGGACAATTCTACAAAGGAAAAATCCAAGGCACCTCACGCTGGGACTCTGCCGTCAAACGGTACCGCTGAAGTGCACCCTCTCAGACACACGTATGTTCGTACATTGTGCGCGTGAAGAATGCCTGTGTTTTGATTGACTTTTCTCTTTGTGGTCTTATTAGATGGGTATTTTGGTTCCGGCAGCAACGTGCACCGGGAAATAAAATCACAAACTATGAAGAGGGGATAAAGAAGATATCACCTTTTAGTTCCGTGAGGCTCTCCCTCTGCCACCAACTTCGCTATCACATCATTGACACCAACACAGGTTGAATCATTCTGGTCCCTCTGGACCCATCTCCAACCCCCTTCCAACCTTGTTCCCACAACTGACTACCTCCTCTTTCACTCCGGTGTGCGCAGACCAGTTTGGGAAGACCCACTCAACCTCTCTGGGGGCAAGTGGATAATCCGTCTCAAAAAAGGTGTTTCAGACCGCATATGGGAGGACCTTATTTTAGGTATCATTGGAGATCAGTTTGATGAATGTACACCTGATCGCGAGCATGAGGAAGGGAATGATGTTAATGATAGCTGGAGTGAAGGAGGGGAGAATGCCGAGGAATGGCCTGAAATTTGCGGGGCAACGCTTAGCGTCAGGCAAAGTGAGGATATTTTGAGCGTGTGGAACAGGGTGGATAGAGATATGAAATTGAGGGAGAAGATTCGGTCAGTAATGAGCGCGTTTGGTGTATTGGTTTGTACTAATAAATCTACTTTTATCAGTGACACGATACGTAGAGTTCTCAATCTCCCGGCATCAACGATCATGGAGTACAAATCCAACAATGGTCAGTTGTTCCCTAGTCTCGTACCTCGAGTGCCATATATTCACTTCATTGTTAGACTCCATGCAAGACAAATCAAGCTTCCGAAACTCTGCCATCGATCGAATGCCCTTGTCTTAATCATTGCACGTCGCCTTAATCCATGCAGGATGTACAGAGTGCATTGTCGGCTACCTTATTCTTTATTTGAGAAGGTTCTTCCTGTGCTGTAACTCTAATTGTTCTTTACAAACATGAGTTCTTGTCTGCGCTCATCCGGATCCTCAAGCTTTCGTCAATTAAACAAATTTACAAAGGTCTGATGAACACAGGAACCACGAATCAAGCGGGACCTCCGACAGTCGCAATAATAGAGCGCAAACTGCTCTCTCACAGCTCCATCATTTCTGCCCAAATCTCGTCCCAGTGAAAATTGACAGCTATACGGCCTCCCTCGATGGTCTTCAACTTTGCATTCTTATAATTCTCCGCAAGACAAGTCGACCATGCACATATCGTCTCCTTTGGCCATGACAACAAGAACAGGGCATCGACTATGTTCATCGTCTAGCGCTGTCTAGCGTAAATCCTCCTCAGTCCGAATGAAGCACCCTGTTATGTCAAAAAACCCGTCCCAGGTTTTAGCGACGCTCCGCGCTGTATTCTTCCCCATCTCCTTTCAAACTGACCTTTTCCTAATCCCCTAGGCACGCGCCATTGCTCAAATGAGTTCATTTCTGAATCGTTCATCTTGTTGAACAGCACACCCCGCAAGAGTGATTCGGCGCGCTCGGGTGAGCCCACTCTGTATGACAAGATAAGCCTGATAAGGTGGGACAGAAAATTGAACAGAATAAGCCGCCCCAGCGGGCCGACCATGATGTAGTTCGACCACGACAATGACTTGGCATAATCCTTCGTACAGCGGAAAGGTGGCATTCCGCTGACGAGTAGCAGAGCAACGATATTTCGTCCGGGGGAAAGACCTCATATGAAGCTCCGTAGAGCATCTGGGCAGGCACTGCCCCACACCGCCAATGTAGAGCTTCCGCAATGTTGGGATGAAGGCGAGAAATCAAGGTTGTCATGTCACTGGCTAAACTCGTGCCTTGCTCCAGACGGTCGTCTGGTGTCTCCTACCCTGCCTCAGAGCCGCCAACAACTTCAGAAACGGATGACAATCGGCTTCAAGGGCCACTTGGCGTTTTCCCAAAACTACTACTGTGCCTTCATGCACCTCATTTTTAAGATAAAACTTAGTAGAATAACATGGCCTTGCATAGCAGGAAGCATTGTACTGGTTGAAATTTCATTAACTGAATTTGCAAAATTTGAGATTTGCTACATTTTGACTATTGGCACCGAAAACAGCGATTTTTGTCTTGTTGCTTTAGATCTCTACGTAGAAGTCTGATAGCCCCGGGAACTTCACGCGTCAATGAGACTTATATGTTTGCACAGCAAATGCCACCTGCTGTGCATCAAAGCCTTTTCCATTGTGGCATGGCATTTTTTGAACGGAGAGCTTAAGGATGGCTTCACGGCTAAGAAAAACAGGTTTTTTCTTATTTTTTCTTAGAATTTTCTTTTTTTGAGGACCGATTTGCTACAAAAACTCAAAAATCCCCAAAATTTCAATTTACGCGTATTTGACTATATATCAATGAGTTCTAGCGTTACGTACAGGTCCATAAATAGCTAGAAATCTGTAGTGGAACCGTAGTATTAGTAATAATGGCAGGTGCTTGATTTGTAGTCGCACGTGATCCAAATATGCTTGCCCGATCACTTGTCAGCACCGCCCGCCGCACTCTCCAACATAATAAATACTCCGACTCCTCGAACTCCATTCGAAGATCCATGTCTAATAAATCAAAATCCGAGGGCGAGTGGCGCGCACAACTTTCCCTAGAACAATTCAGGATCCTCCGTGAGAAGGTCAGTCAGCCCCAGGTACGATTTGAGGCTACTCTGTATATGTGTTGTATTATCAGGGAACAGAGCGGCCTGGTACGGGCGAGTACGATAAGTTTTATGCTGATGGTGTGTATGCCTGTGCGGGATGTGGGACTCCGCTGTATAAGAGTGCCACAAAGTTCAAATCTGGGTGCGGGTGGCCCGCTTTCTATGATGGTGAGTGAATTATACTTGTCTAGGTTGAGATCGTAGGTACTGATGCATAATATAGCTATACCTGGTGCAATCAATAGATATGAGGACAAAAGTTTCTTCACGACGAGGACTGAGATCACCTGCGCAGCATGCGGAGGCCACCTGGGACATGTCTTCAAAGGAGAGGGATTTGATACACCGAGTACGCGCACTTTATCCTGCCATGACGATACCAAACGGCTCATTCATCTTGATTTTTTTCGCAGCGGATGAGCGCCATTGCGTCAACTCGATCTCTCTCAGCTTTAATGCTGAGGACAAGTCAAACTAGGCAGGCTTTGGTCGATGGATGTCACATGTTTGTTGTATTATAATAGACATTCCGCTGGATATTAATGGGATCATAATACAATCGGTTGTCTCTAAACCAGCATGAGTTAAGGTCAAACATGCTTCTTGTAACACGAGGCTCATTGCAAGATGGTATATGTCTATGGTGACATCGCATCGAACTGTAAGATGGGTGTATAATTTGGAGAGAATAGGGAAAGAAAAGCATGGTAGAAGCGATCAACCACGAAGTAAATCAAGGAAACTAACCAAAATGAAAAGCCACCTCCGTAAATCCATATGGCATCTACATCTTGCCATTGGGAATCAAGTCCGTTTCAACCTCCCAAGATTAGAGGCACAGCACATCAGTCGTCATCGTCTGCGACTTCGGTTGCATCTTCGTCTTCGTCGTCGTAATCGTCTTCTTCGCTTTCGTCCATGGACTCTTTCAGCTGCAGAAGAAAAAATGTACTTCGCCAGCTGAAAAATATCGGAGCAGGATATCTTACCATTTCTAGAAGTTCATGACACTCGTTTAGATGCGCCATTACGATGCCCTGGCCCTCCGGTATCGTCCCATCCACACCGACGAACTTGCCATCCTTGCGCATGGAATCGATTTGAAATAACGCCAGTTGGTACTGGAATTCAAAGATTAATATCGAATGGCAAAGTAGGGAGGAAGAAGTTCTGCGAGAACCTCGGCGAGGCTGCCATAGAATGATCAACGCACTGGATACAGGTCACGGGGGCTGAATGGACCACCATATTTGAGAACCTCATTCAGACATTTCTTCACCGTTGATAGCTTGTTGGCCTATCACAATATGCTTAGTCGCTACTCGAAAGGTGGGAATGTATAACGCACAATAGGCATCAGCTCCTCTGACACAGGCTCACTCGATGATAGCAGTCGATATATGAAGCCGTAACATCGCCGCAGAAGGTATAATAATACCTGTGGACAGGGAAATGAGCATTTGGTTCTGATGCGTGAGACTTTATACAAACTGGCTCACATACTGGCCGGACGGCCGATTCCCTTCGGAATCCACGAACTTGCCATCAATCCGCATCTTATCGATCTCCTGCAAACTTAACGAATAATTCCAAAGATCCGTCTCTCGCAGACTCCACCGATGTGTCAAAACAAGATTCTCCAATTCGGAGCGTATTTCGCTTAAACGATCATATATGGGCTTGAGAGACGTAGCGACGTGCTTGGACTCCTCTTGTGCTTTGATCTCTTGTGTAATTTCGAAGCATTCTTCGAGGAGCGAAGAACATATCGCTTGAGAAGCGGGGACAACGCCGCCCGGTCCTAGAAATTTGCCATCCACTCGTTTACTGTGCATCGAAGCGGTAGAAGTTAACACAACCCAAACGAGAATTTTATGAATAGAAACGTCAGTTAGATGCCATTTTTGTTTAGTCACCCCAGGGAGGCGGAAATAAAGGTACTCAACGAGTCAATCTTGCGAAGCTCCTCCTGTAAGGGTTTGAGCTCGGCTTTATGTGATCCTTTGGCAGCGAGCGCCACAAGCTGCCGCCGAATCGTCACAAGTTTCTCGTGAATAGGCGTTAGTTCGACGGAGAGGACCGCCAGAGAGTCTTGTAACGATCGCACGATTGCATCTGCAAGGTTATGGGAAATGCACATATCAATGAAATAGGACGGATCATAACGGGAGGGCCAGAAAAGTAAATAAAAAAAACCAAGTTAATAACAGAAGTCCACCCGTAAAGTTTGAAAGCAATGCATACCGCATTCGTTCAGTTGGCGTTCTAGCAGTTTGGTGAGTGCATCGGGGTGTTTTTGAGCACCATGCTGCACGATCTGCCGGAGTTCATTCAACCGTCGATGAAACGGAGCCAGGTCGGATTCGTTGTACACAGCGGATTCGTTCATATGATTCAGAATTTGCTACATATACAAATGAGATTAATGATAATGAGTTGTTGGACGTTACAGGAGCCCGATAATCCAGGAAATTTGAAAAGGATCCGCTGGGCGGTTGTTTCCGGGCCGTGAGGAAGATACACCAGAAACATATCAATGGCACCGCAGACAGGAAGCATGAAGTTCCATCGGATGAGTAAAATTAAAAGTCAAGCTCACCCTCATCGATGCAATCTGTGAATAAGTGGCCGGTGTGTCCTTTGTCTTGCCAATGGTAAGATAGAACAAAGACAAAAGACTGAACACATCAGCCAGGGTTGTATCCAATCTGTTGTTATGTGTCGTATTGTCCTCCCGGACATCATTAAGTTTTGTGACTGGAACGCAGCCATAAGAGGCTGATACGACGACCGGATGCAAAAACTCAAACCTTGCTTAACGACAGACTGGTAGAGAGAATTAACATCAGATGGTTTGATGTATTCGCCCCGATCTCGTTTGAGGACTGTGAGACGATTCCGGATGCTAGCAATATGGACGTTAATATTGGAACGGGTGATCAGCCAGGGGTGATCGCGCACTTGATGACCGCCTCGAGGATGGGAAGCTCTATAGAATAATTGAGTGCGTGCCCGGGAGTAACCCCACCAATGGGTACGAACCTTCCTGTGGAACAGGAGCAGCCATTCGAGATGAAGTAGAGCGAGGATAAGTAAGTCACTTCAAGACTAGCCGAGCCACGTTCCGCCACATGGCATTTCAAACTCAGCAGGTCCATTAGTGCTAGTCCAATTGCAACTTTGTATCTCAGACCGCGATCACACACAACATGGAGAAAATCAAAGAGGTAACACATATGGAATGTTGTCACAGGCATATCCCATTGAATCTTCTCTCAGAAACTCGCTTCCCTTCGCACCGAGGCCGATGCAGCCGTCGACAGAGCAGAGGCTGCTGAAGCTAAGAACAAGGTGTATGAGCAGCAGATCTTGGAGAAAGATTCAGAAATCAAGTCCCTCCAGCATAACCTCTCCATCCTAGACGCCAATCTTGAGAAGGCGGAGGCTAAGCTTTCTGAATCGAAAGCGGCACAGGAGGAGGGCGAGCATTCCAAGTCCACGAATGAGGGACTCATTAGGAAGGTACAGCTGCTTGAGGAGGAGCTAGATGCCGCAGAGAAGAATGTCAAGGAGACGATGGAGAAGTACGTACCTTGCTGATCACTCAGATCTGCGTTGGTTGGCTTATCGCTGTCGCGATGTGCACCAGATTAAGGCAGGTAGATGTCAAGGCTGAGCACTTTGAGCGCCAGGTACAGCGCGTCGAGCAGGAGCGCGATATGTGGGAGAAGAAATACGAGGTGCGTCCTGAACATAGTCGCGATCATGGCCGATCATGGATACTTAGTTGTATGTCTGCCGCGTACTTCACAGGACGCTCAAGCGAAATATCGTGAGTCTAAGGCAGAATTGGACGAGCTTGTCCAGAACATGGAAGGCCTGTGATAAAGCCATATTTCCTCGCTTACTCATCAGCCACATATTCCCCTTCGTACCTGCACCCTCACGATTCGACACGAGTTCATTTTTCACTAGTCCATTTTGGTTTCGTATCATTTTTACCAACCATACAATACCAACCATTCACCAATTGCGGAAGGATAATTATCTTTATCATTGCAACACGCAGGTGAAACATTCAAAATTTCGCCGCAGACGGATAGCTTTAACATCACGTGAAAAAGCGTTACATTGTGTGACGGATGGGTATTTAATTAATTATTGAGGCTCAACGCGGTTTTTCACATTTTGAGCACTGTAAATTTAAGTGTCCGTGCAGTACTCCACGATCCGTCTACTCGCAAAAAGCTAGATAGATTCATGGAATAAGAAGATGACTTTTCTGTTATTATAATTCTCAACTACTGCAACCCAATTTGGTTATATACCAGAAATCATTATGAATGTATCTACTTATTCCTTGACTCACCTGTCAAAAATGTAAATATAGGAAAGTGTTTCTCAAGGCATGGACCGTAAAACAATGGTGACGGATTTCTAATAAATTTCTCCGATTGCGCACAGTTGGCTTACCTGAGGTAAAATGTAACAGGAATGTCATAACACGTGATGTCAAAGCTATCCGTCTGCGGGAGAAAGTCTTTGCAAAAGTCTTTGTATTGGGAAATACGGCGGATCTTTTCCCCCGTATTTTCCAATTCACGGATGTCCTCGTCTGCGGGCTGCTGTACCATATCGAGTTCAGTCACGCGTCACGGCCAGAAAAAAAAGACTCCTTTTAAAAATCGCCAGACTCAAAAGAAATTTTATCGGCCATCTCGGCGACCCAAAATTTCAGAATTCATGACCTTACGGTCGAAATGGTACAGTATCTTAACAAGGTACGACTTGCCCTTCTCGACCCTTGATTGTGATCCTGGACTATGGGAAGCCCAGTTGGGTCAATTAAAGTGTGAAACTCAAATTTTGCGGGTGGGAAGCCTTGAGGCCGTTCGTCGGACATCACTGGCGAGGCACAGCGATCAGCCCACGACCTTCGGAGGTCTTTACTTGTAAACTCGATTAATGTGAATGGATGTGCATGAGACGTACAGTCAATGTCATTGTGTATTTGAGAATTTACAGTGAAATTGTGGTTTTGAACCACTTGCAGCAACGAGCAGAGACCTGGGAGAAAGTAACAGTACGGCTTGGAAACTAAAAGTTAGTGGTCGGTTTGAAAAATACTTCTCACGCCCACCATTTGGTGATCATGATGGAATATTCCGGGCGTTGCAAGAGGGAGCGGCCGCGGATGAATATTGAATCTCAATGCTTGCATCAGGGTCTATATCTATAATTCATTAGGGATGTCTCACTTGTCATAATAGTCACCAACCGCAGCTTCACTCTGGGTTTTATCTAATAATTAGTTGGTCCTCAGGATGGCTTCACTAATTCCGCACGAACCACCAGAACAGACCGCTGCGCACGAAGCAATTGGCCCGTTGTTCATTACTTTTATTATATCTCTGTCGTGCGTATCACGTCGTCTGGTGCTGTTCTATTCCTGATTTATCCCTGTAGGCTCTTTGGTGTGAGCTGTGCACAGAGCTGCCTGTATTTCAAACGACATTCACAAGATAGCTTGCGACTCAAATCCATTGTGAGCATGGCCACTAATTCCTCTGCCTTGAGCTTACTAACCTCACTAGGTTCTCACATTATTGTAACACAATTTTGTGTACAATTCTTCCGATGAATATTTCACCTGAGACTCCGTCACTACCAGATTCCTAGAGGTTTCCAATATCGCCCTTGCCTCACATGGACTATTTGTGTACACAATAGTCGACCGCGGCAACGTTAATTGCATCGGCGGACGTTTATGGTGAGTGGCGCTGATTTTGTTCTCTTCCGGCTTCATACCATGCAGACCTTGTCTTTAGGAGTCTGGTGGTATGTTCTAAGCTGTCTCGGGCACTACTCAACTCACCAGGCGTTCATATGAAGTTCCAGGCTTTACCAGCGGTGAATTTCTCTCGTGTATCACATACTACAGCGCCAGCTAAACAATTGCCAGAATCTGGTCACGGCCCTCGTACTATAGTATTTCTGCCATCGGCCTCTGCACGCTCGCTATCTAATGGCATTTGGATCTTACAGTGTATGGATTGTTCGCGTACGGACATTAAGTCAGAGCCCTAAAAAGACCCAGGTTGCCGTAGCCATAGTGAGTGCTATGGATCTCTTGATGTGTCATACCACAACGCCTCGTCTATGTCTTCTGCAGTTATGTTCAGTCCTTGTCGACGCAGGTAAGCAGATTGGATGCCTGGACATGTGCTCTCTGATGCGAGTCTCATTCACCCAGGAATGTCAGTGGGTCAGTGTTAGATATCCCTTTCCTATCGGCAAACTGACAGTCTGTTGCCAATAGCGTGGGTAGTAGCAGGGTACGTGGATGTAACCGAATGACGTTTAAATATATGATAATTTGAATTCCCTATCAGAAATATAATTACCGCTACCCGTTGGGGCGAGGTCCAGCCGAGCATCAAGGTGAGTGTTAACCCGCATTTTATGTACTATTTCTGCTAAATGAATGGCAGTGGACTTGCATGACTTCCTATATGCTCAGGGCACTCAATGACATATCATTGACCGCGTTATTATGCTATCAGCTTCAACGCTCGAAGAATGGTTTACGAGAGTCAGCAATAGTCGAATGCGATATTTGGAGACTCATATTAACAACGTTTCAGGACCGATGGTATGATTCAGACAATGATGGCATACGGATTGAGGGCTGGTGTATTAAACTGGTGAGATGTATCATTTTTTCTGCTGAGAGCTACCTCTGATAGTGCTCATAGTATGGGTTCTGTTGCAATGATGGTCTTGGTGTTCATCCAACTTCTCCCTGTTGAGGTTCGCCCATCCCTAGTCGTTGCTGGAACGGCGGCAGAAGTATGGACCGCACTGTGGAATCGCACAATCTATGAAAAATTCACAAAGACTGCGGGCGTCCCTTGGGACGCCCGCTGGACCGCTTCTCGAGCCGGTTCCTACTTGGACTTGATCGCCGTGCATTCGACGGAGGAGCCGGTCATCACGAAGCCCTGGCCCTTGCAGGCGTTCTGGCCCTTGCACGAAGAAGCGCCGCTCTTGCAGGCGCTTTGGCCCTTGCAGGCATTGGCGCCAGCGCAGACCACCTGGGCGTGGGCGGCGGCTGCGAAGGTGCTGACGGCGAAGACGGCGGCGGCGGTGGCCGCCAGGGTACGCTTGGTCATGATGAATTTCTCCCTGGATGTCAGCGCAGCGGCGACGCGCCGATGCGGCAGGACGGACCCTGCAGTTCGTCTACGTGGGCGGCCGGCTCTTCGATCTATGGACCAAGGTCACGCTTTGGTGAGGTCGTCACCGCGCAAACAAAAAGGGCGCCGCGATCGCTCGCGGCGCCCTTTGTGCGTTGTACTGGCTTACTGAACCACCTTGCCGCCCTGCGCGGTGCACGAAACCACGTCGGTGGTT
>Ga0137418_10004678_pt1 | contig 12536 bp, 20 predicted proteins | sample CZODoug3_1_2_16f_FD_122242 | JGI IMG/M metagenome (GOLD analysis project Ga0137418, IMG submission 122242) | Vadose zone soil fungal communities from Angelo Coast Range Reserve, California, USA - CZODoug3_1_2_16fungal (Hybrid Assembly) | ecosystem: Environmental > Terrestrial > Soil > Vadose... | reverse complement strand
CGGAGCGTTTGCTCAGTAAGGCACGCGAAGAACGGTGAAACCGAGCGCCCTAGCTCGGCGCGACCCCACCCTCGAGCGCTCGGTTTCACCGTTCTTCGCGTGCCTTACTGAGCAAACGCTCCGTGAAATCGAGACGCTCCTGGGTCTCCCCTAGTTCGTGCTGAAGGTCTTGGACACTACGTTCCAGTGCCTCGAGTCGGGCAACGACGTCGGGCGACGGTGACGTTGTGCGAGCGGCACGTATGCGAGCGACCTTGATGACGGCAAAAGCGGGGATCCCCACGAATATCGAGAGTGCAGCCAGAAACACAGCAGGGTCCATGTACCGTCCTAGTCTAAGCCAGCAACGTGGCGCATGAATCTACTACCCTTTCACAACGGACCAGTGAATCGCACCGTGCAAGGATGGGGTTCCCCCTTCACAATGCTGTTCAAAGCGCAGGTCGATGGCCGACAGCGTGCCGCTGGTATAGGTGATGGCGTCGATGGTGAACCAACCCAGCAGGGTGTTACAGCCGCGCCCTTCGCCCGACCAGTCTAGGCCACCTTTGCGAGGATTGTTGAAAGGGTACCGTTGGAGATCGGGGTAATAGCCGACCTCGAGTTGGCGGAGCGTGCTCATGGCTCGGAAACTCCCCGTCCATGCTTGGGCTCCATTGACCGTGACGGAGAGAAGGCCTCCGTTTGCGGTCACGCCGATGGTGGCATCCGAAGTGTATGTGTACGTCTGCCCCGCGCCGATGTAGTCCCCGGCCTCGCTGTTGAGGTAGACATAGTCTCCAGCGAACGGAGTCGAACCTGGGGCGGGCCGCCAGAGGTTGGCGGGAATGGGATTGACTGGTCCCGGCGGCTCAGTGGTGTCGTCGGACCTCCAGTGGATCGTACCATGCAACGCTGCAGCGGCGCCCTCACAGTGTTGCTCGAAGCGCAGGTCGATTGTTGTCAGCGTGTCCTTGACGTACGTGACACTGTCGACGATGAACCAGCCCGAGAGCGTGTTGCAGCCGCGCCCTTCGCCAAACCAGTCGAGGCCCCCCTGCGCGCGGTCGTGGAACGGATAGCGCTGGAGGTCGGTGTAGCTGCCGGGTTGAAGACGGCTGAGCGTGCTTGGGACTTCGAAGTCCCCGAACCACCCCTGGTCTCCGTTGATCCGGATCGAGAGGTGGCCTCCGCTGACTGCTACGACGATGTCGGCGTCCGCTTGGGTGTAGGTGTACGTCTGACCGCCGCCGATGTAGTCGCCGAGATCGCTTTGGAGTCGCACCCTGTTCGGCGACGGGGGAATCCGAGACCCTGTGATCGCCGCTTGATCCCCGCACCCCACCGCTGCCGCGCTGGCGAGGGGAAGCAAGACATGGCGAAGCGGTGCCGCTAATCGCATGGGTCCGGGTGTCGTGGAGAAGCAACAATCACGCCGAACGAGAGGCGTGCTCGACCCCGCGCGACATGTCGCGTCTCCGCAACGTCAGCGGACGAGCTCGAGCAGATCATCAGACGGCCGCCGCGGGCCATCAGCTTGATGCCCTGGTTAGCTGGCGCCCAAACCCTGGAGCTATTCCTTAGGGGGCGGGACCATTCGCATGCGGCCCTGGCGGTTTTCGGGATCAGAGCACGTCCCTTCGTAGGCCCCATCTGTTTGGCGCAGCAGCTTGCAGACGAGCCGGGCTCCTTGGCGCCCTGCAGCCAAGTTGAAGAGAAGAGTGTCATCCGCTTCGCGAATGTCAGTGAACGCAACGGGACTCCCGGTGGGGTCAAACAGACTGATGGACGGGGTATCCCGAGTACGAGTCACCTTATAGGTCACCGATTTCGCCTTGCCCGATGGATCAGTGACAGAACCGGACCACGTACCTGAGACCACAGACTGAGCGGAAGCGAGCACAGGGACAAGAGGGGCGGCGACGGCCAGGAGCAAGCTCGTAAGAGCGGAGCGCATGATCACCTCGAGTTCCCTGTTTGATGGATTCGACCCGAATTCGTCTTCCCGTTCAGCGATTCCCGTAGTCCGTAAAGACGTAGTCTCTCGACTTCACGATCGTGTGGCACCCCAATCCACACTTGGCGTCGTTCCCCTGCGGTGGCGAGTCGGCCGTGGTTCCCGGCGCGAACCTCCCGGACGCGGCCTCATACTCGAACGCGGCCCATCCCCACCCACCGCTATCCGCGAACCGCTTGCTGTCCTTCACCATAAAGTCGACGTCATGCAGCGTGCCCGGCACCGTCGCGGCGGAGAACGTCTCCAGCTTTTTCGGGTTCCAATGGATCTTTGCCATCTTGGAGCCGTCGGGGAACGGCTTGCCGTTGCCGGGAACGCCGGCTCGGTAGGCCTCGATCATCACCGGATTGGCGAGGATCGCTGCAAACAGGGGTCCGTCCTGACTGACGGAGACAACCTGCCAGGCTTCGTATCCCCTGAACTCGGAGAAGGCGAGCCCACCCGGCACCTTCACGGTGTACTTGTCCTGGGCGGACAGGGCGCTGCCGCCCACCGCACTGACGAGTGCCGTCACGATAGCAATCGTCCCCATCCCTTTGCTCTTCATAACGAGTTCCTCCTCCATTGCACCATGGTATCAGGCGGCAACGGAACGCTCACGCTGACAAGCCGCCTCATGGATTGCGCCTAAGCTGCGGGCGACGTGCCCGCGGGCGCAAGGACGTGGAGCGGTGGACAAAGGGCGTGATCGCGGCGGCCGTGCCAGGTTCGAGTCGAGCAGGATGCTCGACCAGGTTAACGTAGATCGCGGCCCCGGTGAAGAGACCGGTGCAGAGAGTGGCGATCAGCTCGAGCAGCATGAGAATAGTGGAGCTTCGAGCGCATGAGGTACGACAGCGGGGTCACGTGACACGTCACGGCCGAACCGTGACCGTCCGCTCGAACGTGAGGTCGCCGCCGAAACCGCGGCCGTGCAAGCGGACCAGCGCCGAGCCGGGCGCGGCGAAGGTCAGCTCAACGGACCGGGAGTATCCCTGCCAACCAGGGAGGCAAGGAGGGGATCCCGACCATACGCTGTCATACGGCGTGATGTCCGCCTGGGGGCCCGATGCTAGGACCTGCGAACGATCCGGCCGAATGCAGCCCGTGCTCCCGAACGTCGATACGGTCGCCGTGAATGTGACACCGGCGCGGATGCTGTCGGGAACGGTGAGAGCGTCGAGCGCCGTGCCACCATTGTCGACGAAGCCCACCGCCTGGCTCCAAGCGATGCGTGCCGGTTCATCCTGGTCCGAAGGCTGGCTGCAAGCCAGCAGGCTCGCCAGCACGAGGATCGGAGCCCCCATGCGAACTGTGGTTTGCGTGTGCATAGTTGCTCCCCCGGTACACTGACGTATAGTGCCGCTGCTTCAAACGTCTGTTAGGCAGTACCCGCTTCCCGTTGCCGCGGCGGACACTCCGCCGAGCCGTGGAAGCAGAAAACGCAACATTTACCCGGTCCTGGCGTGACCACGGCGTGACACTGTGGGCATTCCCAAAAGTGGACGCATGCATTCTCCGGCATTGCCTCCTCCTTTTGGTACCCACAGCTAGGGCACGTAATCGTCGCCTTGATGATGATCGTGGGCATCTTCCTATCGGACCAGTCGCGGGACGGAACTGTACCCTGACGGAGCTTGTTAGCGGCTGGTTGAAGACGCTAGTGCGGCGTGCGCGCAACGGGGGCCATGGGTCATTGCATCCGCGTCGCCGGATCCCAATGTTCGTCCGCTTTGCCATCCTTGAAACGCCACATATCGAACCACGTCGTGGTATAGCTCTTCGAGGGATCCTTGGCGTCCTTCACGTCGTGTACGTACGCGACCACCACGAGATCGCCCTCGGCCACCACCGATACGACCTTGGTCCTCATCTTCTCCGGGACCGGCGTGGGCTTCACCTTCCTGACCTCGGTGAAGAATTTCACCACACCGTCGCGTCCCGACGCCGCGTTGGGATTGTGCTGGATGTAGCGCTCCGTCAAATACTTGTCCGCCAACTCCCAATGCCCCGCCTCGAGCAGATCTTTGACGATGTGGTAGGCGGCCTGCTTGTTCGCATCGAGCTTTGGGTCACTGCTGTGGAACAGGGCGTCCGGATCGCTCGCACCGACAACAGGTGCCTGAGCATGCAGGGAAAGGCTGCCGGCCACCAGTGCGGTGGCGAGTAGCAGGTGCAGACGACAGTGCACGTAAGCCCCCTTTTGAAAATGAATTAGAAATCGGACCCCAAGCCTTCGTGATTATGGCCGATGGCGCGCTCAGGAGCAGGCCGACAAACACACCCACCGTCCAGCTGGGCCAGCCGAGATCTACGACGCCAATAACGAATCCAATCGCGAAGCGATCGAGAAATGCGGCTATGAGAGCAGCCCGTTTGTCCGAGAACGGCAGCGGTAGCATGAGGGCCACGGCGAGAGCTCCGAAAACCAAGCCCGCGACAACACCGAAAGCGGCGTGAGAGATGAGAACACTCCCGAGTTGCTGTGGTTGAACGATAGTTCGTGCCCGCCAGGGCACGACACTCCGATTCGCTTCAAAGCAGGCCCGCCGGCTGCAAGCGCATGGCAGTGCATAGAACTTGCCCCCTTCCTGAACACAAGGGCCGCAGCCTCCCCCAACGCTACTTGAACCGCTTCCGCAGGCCGCTGATCTCGGTAGACTGGTGAAAGAGCCAGGTCGTGTGCTCCTGAGCCACGGGCTGGAGCTCCGGCCCGATGCGAGCTTTCACCACCCGGTTGTTGTCAAGAATGAGAGTCGAGAGCCAACCTTGGGCCAGACTCACCCAGGTAGAATCGAATGAGCGGCCGACCTTGCCCTCTACCGCGGTCCGCGCCTGCTCGAGCAGAACCGTCGAGGTATCGTGTTCCGGCGGCGCTAGACTGAGATGTCGCTCGGTTGCGATCCGTTCGAGCCTACCCTGCGCCTCCTGATGAGCGTGCCCGAGCTTCTCGGCCGCCTTGCGGACATCGTCGTCGCTCGCGCGGGCTGTGGCGAGGCTCGCGAATGCGACGGTCATCGCATGACGCTTGGCGTAGAGCGAATACAACGCCGCCTCGTTCAAGGGAGTGCCGCCAGTCGCCTGAGCAGCTAAAGGCGGCACAATGCTCACAGCGCCGATCAGAAGCCAGGATGCGGCGGAGGGCCTCACGGTGTCTCCCGGGTCTCGCGATTGTAGTTGACTGCTGCGGCCTAACGGATCGCGCTTAAACTGCGGGGCGAGCGCCGGCGGGCGCAAGCGCCCCGCCCGGCTAGCTGCCGCTGATGACGAACAACACTATGAAAACGAGCGGTGTGCCTAGTACCGCAGCGACGAGCGGCCACCACCAGCGACTCGCCATGCGCCAGGTCCGGATGCCGCCATAAGCGAACAGACAGGTGCCAAGCGTGAACGTGACGGTGAACGGGATTTGAAGTGCGTGTGACAATCCGAGTTCATCATTCGTGCTTCCTCCGATGAGGAACACCGCGAGGTAAAAGAGACACCCGGCAGCGAGCACGAATTGGAGTACCGCGGTGACATAGCGAGTTGGGCGGCCGGGCTGCGTCATTGGGACCCCGTCAACTTCATCACCAAATGAAGATGCTACCGCAGAGAATGACACCGAGCGCTGCTAGAAGAAGGACCAGAAGGCGGATGGGTCTGCGCGACCAACCATTGTTTCGGATGGAAGGCGGAGTTGTGCGCTGCAGACCGCTCAACACCTCCAGAGCCCGGTCATATTCATCATCGTCAAGCACAGCGACGGTCACGGCGTTGAAGGGCAAGGCTCCAGCATTCTGATTACTTACGTGCGATGCGATTCCCTCCGCCTCTAGAGCGAGACGGAAGCTCTCCACAAGGGAGAGATCAATAGAGGTCAGAGCTGTTCTCAGAATTCCTCTCCGCGCTGCCTAACGGATCGCCCTAAGCTGCGGGCGACCCGGCCGCCGCTGCATCCGTTATTGAACGATAGTTCGTGCGCGCCACCGCACAACAGTCCGCCTCCGCCGAGCGTCATGGACCCGGTCGACGAAACCGGGCGCGCAGCCCCGCCCCAGCAACGCCCAGACCGATGAGCGAGGCCACGGCCAGAACGGGGTAGATGACCAGAAGGTCGATGCGAATGTTGCATTCGCCGGAGCAGAGAATGCGCTCCTGCATTGCGTACTCGTAGATGCCGTACAGCAACCACGCGAGGCCCAGAACGAGAACGAACGGCCGGCGAGTCATGCGGTATAGACCGACGAATGCGATGGAGGGAAGGACCGCAAGTAGTGGGTACTCGATGAGGATGCTCATGGCGCGAAACATCGCTTGTTAGGCGGCACGATGAGAAAGTGTAGGCTCTACCTTGGCGCGATCGCCGAGGTTCGCTCGGATGAGGTCCCGTACCGCGTCTAATTGATGAGGGGCGATTATCAGCCGCTTCGGGACATAGTAGGCGCACAGCTTGTTGTGGAAGACGAGAAGGAATTCCTGTGTCTCCACCGCGGAGTGCATGCCGTGCCACCGCAGGTCGACACTGACCCCGGTACCGTCAATACGAAACCCTTCCGGTGTGAACGTTCGCGTGAGTGTTCCCCGAGCTGAGGGATCTAATCGGAGGGTGCGGCGGGTTGCGAGATAGGATTCCCCCCATCGAAGGAAGATGATCCACAAGAACACTAGGAATAGCCAAGGAAGGGCGCTCACAAGGAATATCGTGTTGAGCTCCATTCCCTCGCTAAACCAGCGAGGCCCGAAGGCGACCGCCACCAGGATGATGGGGAATGTGAGCCGAAACGCTCGGAACCATGGACGGCGGCGGAGGGTCACCGTACAGACAGCGCGAAGCGCGCGCTGGTGTTCCTTGAAATCCCACGGGCTTGCGTACCGATAGGTCGCCACGGTTAGTCGCCCATGAACCGATGTTCGGGTGCCGCCTAACGGATCGCGCTTAAGCTGCGGCGCAGTGACAAACGATCCATTCCATAATCTACGCGCGCCGCCAGCTGCAAGCGCGCGTTAGGCCGCACCCGTCGCTACCTCTTCCTTGGGTCCTCCGCGGGATTGACGTAGGCCACCCCCCAGGGGCCGATGCCCTGCGACTGGACGATCGTCTCGCCCTGAGTCCAGTAATAATGATGAGTTCCTCTCGGGATGACGATGAAGCTTCCGGCCGGCATGGGCTTGGTTGCCTTCACGTCCAGCTTGTCGCCGAAGCCGATGTTGAGCGTGCCGGCGATCACGGTGAGGTGCGCATCAGCTGGGTGGGTGTGTGGTGGAATGTGGTAGCCGTCGGGTATCTTCAGGCGGTACGTGAACGGCACGTTGGCCACCGTTCGATCGCCCTCGAGGGTGGCGCACTTGGGTCCGCGTGGAATCGCAGCGGAGCAGTCCTCCCACCTCATCTCCTCCGCCCTCACCAAGATGGGCGACTTGGCTACGGCGGCCGCAGGATTCGTCGGCTCCTGGCGAAGCGACCCTGGAAGCGTTAGCAGTAGGGCCCCGGCTGCCACGGCCCCGCAGTGGGCTCTGTTCATGGCGATGGTGCCTCCTCTCGTATTCGCGTGAAGCGTCATCTTCATTGGCCGGCAGGCGGTTGCCACAGTTCTACCTTGTTTCCTTCTGGATCGATGACCCAGGCAAACTTCCCGTACTCGGAATCGTCGATCTTCTCGAGAACGTTGCAGCCTTCTTCGCGCAAGACTTTGACCAGGGCGTGGAGATCCTCCACCCGGTAGTTGACCATGAAAGTTGCAGTGCTGGGCGCAAACTGGTCACCTTGCGCCGAACCAATAGACCAGACGGTTGTTCCGGCAACCGGCTTACCTTCACCGTCGGTCCAGGTGAAAGCCGTGCCACCCCATTCTTGGACATCGATTCCGAGGTGCCGCTTGTACCAAGCCTGTAGTGCCGGAGCGTCTTTGGCTTTGAAGAAGATGCCGCCAATGCCAGTGACTCGCTTCATAGCAGCTCCGAGGTCGGGTGGCGGTGAGCGAGAGTGTGTCGATCAACGTGCAGCCGATGAATGCTCACGTCGAGGACTGGGCAGCCCAGCGATAAATGCCCGGATGGCGTGTAGGGTCTCGGCCCGATTCGACTCGAAGACGTAGTGATGCGCGTTGTGTATCTCTACAATGTGAGCAAGCGGAGCGTTTTGCCGGTACTGCGTCCTCGACGCACTGTTCCAAGCCTGCAAGACGGGAAAGAGGCGGTCGGCTTGTGAGCGGCCGGCCGAATCCAGCAGCGTGTACCAGGGAACCGCGGCGCCTGCGGAATCCGGAACCGCGTAGATCGCAAGTGACGGACACGTGAGACGCTGGTACGCGGGCGAGGGCAAATGGCCGAGCCAGCGCCCGATCATTCGCTTAGCGAGAGAATCCTCGAATACGAATCTTCCCGCTGGGTCGAACCGAAAGACAGCCCGCGCGTCTCCCTCTAACATTCGCACGCCGTCCGTTCGTTCGTAATATGCTTTGACCGCAGCCACCGATGCTGAGTCCGCACTTGTCATTGGAGGCCGGGCCGGCCATGGCATTTTGGCCAATGCCTTCGACAACGCCCTGCCGCCGCTCCGGTCATACGCCGCATCCAGATAGATGAGTGCTTCGCAGCGGTCGGGATAGGAGCCCGCAAAGCCGGTCAGCTCCTCCCCGGCAATGGAATGGCCAACGAGAATCACCCTGGACAGCCCGAGTGAATCTAAGACAATGCGAAGATCACTCACCAACATGGCCGCGTCGCTGTCTGGCGGCTGGCTCGACCGGCCGAACCCGCGGCGAGTGACGGCGTAGACGTGGAAACTGTCGGTGAAGCTCAATGCAAAATCGTCGAACACGTGCGCGCTGTTGTGCAACCCTGCCAAAAGGACCAGCGGTCGCCCACCACCACCCCACTCCAGCACTTCGAGCGACGGGCCTGGTGCGATGGCCACCATCCGGACAGTGTGCGGCGATGAGTCGCGCCAAGGGCCCGCAGTCGCCGGTCGATCGGCGCGGCACGCCGCCATCGCGATGAGCCACATGGGCCATCGGTACTTCGACATCATGCCCGTGTAATGCTGAATGGGTGCGGCCTAGTGGACACCACGTCTCCGCGCCAGGAACCGCTGAAGCGTGAGGACGATGAAGCCAACGAACGCACCGTAAAGCCCCGTCAAGCACATGCTTTCGATGACGTAGACAACATGCGGTCCGATGCCGCTCTGCCAGACGAAGTAACAGCCGTCGCAAAGAACGCCGTTGACGAGGCCCAGGAGGGTGCCGACTGCAGCGCCGAGCACGCTCGAGTTGATGCGCGGCAACCACCAGCGACCAGCAAGCACGACGAGGAGGGGACCAATCAGCTGCAGAGCGGTCAGAATGAGGAAGAGTCGGACCGCAGCAGCGAGCTGGTCGAAGGCGTGTTCCATGGTCCCGGGAGTCCGTCGCAGCCTAACGGATCGCGCTTAAGCTGCGGGGTCGCAGAAGAGATTCATTCATTTCCCTAATCTATCGCCGCGCCAGCTTCAAGCGCTTGTTAGGCGCCGGCACTAGGGGCCCGTAGGCAGTTTGCATTCTCGGCGCACTTGGGCACGTCCCACGGAATCGAGGCGTTCCAGCGGATAGAGAAACCAGCCAGCCCACCAGATCCTGGGGTCAGCGTCTAGGTCGTAGGTCGCGGTCTTGGAAAGAGTATCGAAGACCCAATCCGATGCCCCGGCGTCGCCCCGGAACTGTTTGACGGCAGTGGTTGGGAGTCGGGGAGCTGTTAGGAAGAGTGTCTTGGCGAGGGAGTCGTAACGCCAGCGAAGGGGATTGTAGGCCAAGAATCCGCCGGTGAAGCGCGCTGTGCCGTTGGGGGAGAAGACGAGGCAGAATGTAGGCCCTTCAGTGAAGGCGTCGACCCAGATGCGGGGAGGCGCACTGTCGCTCTGCGCCGCCGCGGTACGCACCGGACCCAAGAGAATGAGGACTAGGAGAGTGGGGCGATACATGAAGACCTGGCCGGCGCCACAACTTCATACTAACACCCGTTCTTGGCGCCTGCCGCATGACAGATCACGATCTCCAGGACGAGGGCAGCGGCGACGATGCCTGCGACCTCCAGTGCCTTCGGAGCCCTCGTCTGGGAGCCGAGGCTCAGGGAGTCCACCTGCGCCCGGGGCATACTCCGTCGGCAGCTGTCGCACTGGAGGGCCATCGTGTATGGGATGCCCGACACGGAGTCTGGAGTGATGACCACCGCATGCCATTTCTCGACCTTACCAACGCTCCAGATCCAGACGACGTCGGAAGGCTCGAGAGGAAACGGCAGGTCGATACGACGGGGTCCCCAGCGTCCGCCGCTACAGCCTACGGTGAGTAAGAGGACGGCGAACCGTGACCATTGCCTCATGAAGTGGCGCAATCGCCGAGACATGGCCTGACGATGGAAGGTGTCTGGGCCCGAACGGGCCTCGGATGGGCACAGGTGCCACGCGATTGCTAGCATTGAGAGTCATTCCGGACCACCAGATAACACACTGCGGCCTCGCCGATGGTAAGCACGGCTACGACGCCTAGGACCTCGGTGACGTTTTGGGCGAGCGTCCGGTAGCCGTGCTTCATGGAGTCCACCTGAGCCCGGGGAATGCTACGCCGGCACACGACGCACTTGCGGGACGTTTCGAACGGTATGCCCGAGACGGAGTCTTGGGTGATGACCACCGCCCGCCATTTCTCGACCCCGCCTTTGGTCCAGATCCACACAGGGTCGCCGGGGTCGATGGGTGTTGGCTGATCGACACGACGCCGACCCCAATACTTGGAGCAGCCCGCTGCCAGTAGGATAGAAGCAAGCAGCGAGCAGCGGACCATGACAGTGGCTTGCATGGCGGACCCCCTTTCCTTCCTGGAGGGTCACCCCACACTCTCAAGCCAACTTCAAGCACCCACCCGGTGCTAAGCGGCCGCCATACGCACAGTTCAGGCCGCGGAGGTTGCGCACCCGGGCACCTCCCGTAGAGCGTGATAGACCGCTAGACCCCGAGCCCGCGCCACCGCGACCAGCCGATCCGCCCCCTCCGATGGACCACCCACGCGCAGCAGGGCGTCACACCGTTCCAAGAGCCGCTCGGCAATGGGGTGGAACACCTCCTCGAACGCCGCGTCGCCAGTCCGCACGGAGCCCGCCAACCTCGCGAGCGGCAGGCCGAGCCACTCACCCACGAGCGGAACGTGGCCGGCCCGGAAGAGCGGCATGGCGAAGGCCTCCATCGCGGCCACGTTCGCGGCCAACTTGGCCGGGTCATCCCCCGTGCCCGATCGATATGGGCCGGCCACGAGGATCATCAGCCTTGTAGGGTGCGATTGCATATGATCGTGTGTGATCTGAGTAAGGACGTGCGCTGCCTAACGGATCGCGTTTAAGCTGCGGGCGGCGTGTTGGCGGGCGCAAGGCGGTGGAGCAGCAGACACAAAGGCCCGCCGACGATGCAACGCAATGTCAGATCGGCCGCAACCCTCGCGCCTCGATAACCGCCCACATGTCTGGGCCTGGCAAGGCGCGGGTGTAGACGTACGTGGGAAAGTGCCAGCGGGGGTCGAAACTGACCTGGACTTCGGCATCGCGGTCAGCCGATCGTTCCAGGAAGTCGAAGAGCCCGTCGATGCTGAACGTATCCCAATCGCTCAACGGGGCAGATCTGCCGGCCCGGTCCCACGCCCGCAGAGGCTGGCCCCTGCGAACCTCTATCAGGAGCCACCCCCGCACGCCCGGGCAGAAACACGCCGTGCGGACCAGAAACCGATAGTCCGGCGGACTGCTCCCTCGCCACAACGTGCGTTCCCCTCTGAGCGCCGTGCGCAGGGAGTCACGTTGCCCCGGCGTTTGCAGCCTGAAGGCTCGTGCTTCGGGGAAGTTGAGCACGTGGCCGGTGTCCTTGAAGAAGGCGATGACGCCGGCTGTGTCTTGGACGACAGGGCCAGGGCCGACATTCTTGACGGGGATAGGCGTCACGGGGACCGCGCGGTGACAGGCGACGATGAGGCAGCTGAGCACCAACAGTTTCGCGGAGGCGATTCGGACGCGCGCGCGAATAGACGGCAACTTCACTGAATAACAACCGTGATCGTGACCTTCATATTGCGCAAGTGTTGCCGCACGTTTGGACAAGAACATCCTCGACGGCTGTTTGATACCGTCTAACGGATCGCGCTTAAGCTGCGGCGCGCTGAAGAAAAAGATGTCAATATCCTACGCGCGCCGCCAGTTTCAAGCGCTTGTTAGGCGGCCCGGTCAGGGAAGACGGGTCGCCATCCGGATTCTCAAGCGGTAACTAGTCGTACTCCGACGAGCCTTGCACCGGGCTCTGCAACCTTCGGGGCCGCTTCGCAATCCAACACTGATCACATCCGGAGGCAACCATGCAATCGCGTTACATCGCCGGCTTCTGCGCCGCGGTTCTCAGCGCCGGCATGACCCGCACGCGAGCCGATCAGCCCCTCAACGTGCGCCTCGGCTACCCCGCCGACTCCAAGCTGCTCATCATCAACGCCGATGATCTGGCGATGTCGCATTCGGAGAACGACGCCAGCCTCACCGCCTTCGACAACAAGCTCATCACCTCCGCCACCGT
>Ga0137418_10004677_pt1 | contig 12539 bp, 7 predicted proteins | sample CZODoug3_1_2_16f_FD_122242 | JGI IMG/M metagenome (GOLD analysis project Ga0137418, IMG submission 122242) | Vadose zone soil fungal communities from Angelo Coast Range Reserve, California, USA - CZODoug3_1_2_16fungal (Hybrid Assembly) | ecosystem: Environmental > Terrestrial > Soil > Vadose... | reverse complement strand
CTCCGCCGACCGACGCCGACGTAGAGGTACGCACCGAGCATGACGACCGAGCCTGCTCCGATCTCCACCCCGTTTATGTGCCGGTACCACTGATGCCGCGCTCCCGCCGACGGGATATGGGCGATCACGTTGTTCGTCAGGTAACGGACAAGCTGAACGAGGAAGGACTTCACTGGCTTGACCCAGCTGGTAGCCGCCGCCCAACGGATCTGCGGTGCCGATCGCGCAGACGACAGCTGGCTTCGTTGCGCCTCCACTGTTGACGAATCGTTGCCTCGCAGCCGCTGAGAATTCATGTTGGGAGGTGTTGACTTAGGAGGGGCCGCGTCGCGCACGCGAGTGGCTCGCGCGGGTTCGTTCAAGTTCGGCTCAACACCAAGTCAACGGTCGCCGCAGACCCTTTGGGCGATGCGACGGTGCCTCGGCCCGGCGCGCCGGTACGGCTGGGTCGTCGTTTTCATCTTGATTCTCGCGTGCTCACCAAACGAATCGTTGACGGCACCCACGTTCACGCAAGGTCCTACCCCGACCCCCGGCGCCTTCACACTCATACCCTCCGACCGGCTGACGACCTGGAGCCCCGGGGTCCCCGGCGGGGTCCCCGCCCGGACCACGGTATGCGCCAACCTGAGCGCGGCGACGTACGGCAACGGCAGTGGCGACGCCACCGCCGGCATCCAGGCCGCACTCGACGCCTGCCCGGTCGGACAGGTGGTGCAGCTCTCGTCCGGTGACTTCAAGATCACCCATTTCCTCCAGATAACCAAGGGAATCGTCCTGCGCGGGGTCGGGCCGACCCAGACCAGACTGAAGATGCCGGTCGGCACCAACTCCAACCTCATCACCGTCGGCACGCAGTGGTTCAAGTTCACCCAGGCCACCAACCTTGCCAGCACCGCGTCCAAAGGCAGCCGCTCGGTCACCCTGGCGAACAACCCCGGGCTCACCGTGGGTGAGATCGTCCTTGTCGACCAGCTCACCGATTCCAGCGTCACCGAATGGAGCAGCAAGTCCCCTCCCGGCGACGCCTCGCGCACCTGGTTCACGCGTCCCAACCGGCCGGTCGGTCAGGTCATGGAGATCCAGTCGGTCAGCGGGACCACGATCACCTTCACCACGCCGTTCCACATCGCCTTCCAGACGGGCTTCGCGGCGCAGCTGACGCGGTTCGGCAACGTCGACAACGGCCCGGTGATCCCCTCGGTCAAGTACGCCGGGGTCGAGGACCTCTACCTCTCCGGTGGCAGCGGCGGCCAGGGCAACATCACGCTCTCGAACGCCGCCTACAGCTGGATCAAGAACATCGAGTCGGATTTCCAGGACGGGCCGAGCGTGGCCATCGATGCCTCGTTCCGCAGCACCGTGCGCGACTCCTATATCCACAGCACCCAGCAGCCCTACCCCGGTGGCGGCGGCTACGGCATCTCCTTCTCGTGGTACTCCGCCGACAACCTGGTCGAGAACAACATCGTCTGGAACATGAACAAGGTCATGGTCATGCGGGCCTCCGGTGGCGGCAACGTCGTCGGCTACAACTACATGGAGGACGGCTACATCGGGAACCAAACGCAATGGATGGAGACGGGGCTGAACGGGTCGCACATGACCACTCCCCACTACGAGCTGTTCGAGGGCAACCAGTCCTTCAACTTCGATGGCGACAACACGTGGGGCAACTCGGTCTACATCACCGTCTTCCGCAATCAACTCACCGGCAAGCGCCGCTCGATCCCTCCCCTGCGGCTCACGGATTCGCAGAACGTCCGGGCGATCGGACTCATGGGAGGCCACATGTGGTACTCGTTCGTCGGCAATGTGCTGGGGACCGAGAACCAGAATCCCTCCCCGGCGAGGGGCTATGTCTACGACGCGACGTCTCCCTGGAGGAACAGCCCTATCGGAATGTGGCGCCTTGGGTACAACCCGGAGAACTGGAACGCTCCAGGCGACCCGAAGGTGCTCTCGACGGTGATCCGCGAGGGCAACTTCGACTACGCCACGAACCAGGTGCGCTGGACGAGCGCGGCGCAGCAGCTTCCGGCCTCCCTCTACCTCGCCGGCAAGCCGGCCTTCTTCGGAAGCAACACCTGGCCCTGGGTCGAGCCCACCGGAGCGACGAAGACGTTCACCCTGCCGGCCCGCGCCCGCTTCGACGCGATGCCGGGTCACTAGCCTCATTCGGGGCAACGCGCAATCGTCAGGCGGTGCGAGACAAGCGCCGCGATAGATGTGAGAGTTACGCCGGGTGCATGGGACGCGAGTCGGTCGCAGCAGCCGGCTCGACCTCAATGGTCGGGGGGGCGCGACGGCCGCCCTCGAAGTTCTGCTCCTCGGGATCGCCAGCGCGGCCTTCTATCTCCTGCTGTATGTCGCGGAAAGAAGGATCTTCCTGAATGGCTGGCCAGCCGCGAGCGGCGGCTCCGCTAGGGACCACGCGTCGGTCGCGATCGATCTCCTCCTGTACCTCGTCGCGACGATCGGGCTTTTCGGCGTTTACGCCCGCCTACTTTTCTTCTTCTCACTCCGACGGGGTTTGCTCGTCGGTCGTGCGCGCGCACTCGCTCTCTTATTCCCGCTCGTCTTCAATTTTGCGTGGTGGCTGACGCAGCCCTTTCTTTCTCGTGACGTCCTCTCGTACCTCGCACAGGGCTATCTCGGCACCCTCCCGGACGGAAATCCACACCTGCAGGCGGTTACGAGTGCCATTGACGGGGCGTTCGGCGCTCAGCTGACGCTCTTCGGATGGATCCCGACCAACCTGATCACGCCATACGGTCCGCTCTGGACACACGTCGAGATCGGCGTGGTGCGGTTGACCGAGGATGTCGGATCGGCCGTCCTGCTGATCAAAGGCAGCGTGGTTCTGGCCAGCCTCGGCTCGGCCGGGCTCATCTGGATGATCCTCGGACGACTGCGCCCGGCCGATCAGTTCCTTGGCACGCTTGCGTACCTCGCCAATCCTCTGATCGTGATCGAGTTCGCCGGTGAGGGGCACAACGACGCACTCATGCTCCTATTCGTACTTGCCGGGCTGCTCCTCTCCGTCGCGCGGCGGCCGGCCGCCGCATCGGTGTCGCTGCTGCTCGGAGCGCTCACCAAGTACCTGCCGCTGATCTTCCTTCCCGCCCAGCTCGTCTACGCCTGGCGCACCCGCAGGAGTTCACCACGTCTCGCCGTGAGCCTTGGTCTCGCAGGGATCACCGGATTGATCGTCACCGGTCTCGCCTACGCATCCTTCTGGAGAGGCCTAGCCACGTTCAATGGGGTCACCTCGGCCGGCGAGAGGACCGTACAGTCCTCGTCGTCCGGCGCGCTTCTCTGGGTCCTCGAACGCTGGCTCTCACCGACTCTTGCGGCGCAGATCACGTCGGTCATCCTGATATCGATCTTTGGGCTGATCCTGATGGCAGCCGTGCTATCTATCCGCGACGCGGAGAGCCTGGTCAGATCGTGCGCAGTCATCGCCCTGGCCTACCTATTCGTGGCCTCGCCGTACGTGTGGCCATGGCATGCCGCGCTACCGGTCGCGCTCATGGCGCTGTCGCCTGACAGGCGGTTTCTCGTGATGATCTTCGTGTTATCACTCTGTGCGCGTCTGGTCTCGCCTCTCAACGATCTCACAACCAACGGCTTCATCCCGTACCAGTTCGAAGCGGTTGTCACGACGTTGGTGCTGATCGGCATTCCCCTTGTCGTGGTCGTCGCGTTTTCCCGCTCGCGGTGGCGCGCCATGCTTTGGACTGGTGGCGGCGCCGTGAAAGCGTGAAGCGAGCGGCCGCGCCTAGAAGACGGCGGCGCTCGTACTCGGCGGACAAGCTCAGCGAACTTTCATGTGGTCCCGCTGGGCACCTGCCCTAGAGGTCTCGGAACTCTGCGAGGCGATCCGTCGCTGCGCGGCGGCTGGCTTGTTGCCATCTTCGAGCCAAGACGACTGGGTTCCGGCCGCCCGGAACGCACCCACGCAGTGAGAGGGGCCACGAAACCCAGCGCGACCCCGAAGACGATCATCGTCCGGTTGTAGGTGAGGCCCAGGTCGACCGAGGAGAACACGATCTGCGCGACTGTGACGAGGACCGGGAACGACGCGGCCACACGCAGCAACGGGTCGTCCAGGCGCCTGTACAAGCTAAGGCCCGAGAGGAGAACTTTGGCTACGAGGAACCACAGCGCGAACGCTCCGTACGGTCCCGCCTTCAACCACAGCCAGAGGACTGCGTTATGGGCCATCATCCGCCAGTACACGAAATTGGTAAGTGCCGGCGGCTCCCGTTCGAACAGGTATTCCTGCCCCAGGCCGACACCGGTGAGCGGGAGCTGCCGCACGGTATAGCCGATGTTCGAGTTCTCGATATCCCTCCAGTCGTTGGAACCACGATCGCGCCAGCTCAACGAATTGGGATCGACGACCCCGCGGATGATGCTCACGGGCAGCGCGCTGGGACCGTGGTGGTCCCACAACGCCGCGGCGTAGAGGGCGAACACCAGCGCCCCGCCTGCGACGACGAGCATGGTCATGCGCGGGCGGTCGACCGCCGACATCAGCGCAACCACGAGGAGGGCGGCGGCGAGGGCGACGAATGCCACTCGCCGTGTGGTGAGCACCTCCGCCGCGAGAATCACAGGCTGCAATGCCATGAGAACCCACATCAGGCGGCCGCGCAGACCGAGTGCGACCATGACAAGGGCGAGAGCGATCGCGACGTCAAAGAAGATGACGTCCTCGTGCGCGGTGACGGCCTCGAGCCAGAACGGACCACGCGTCTGCACCTCGACGTAGTTGCCGATGGCCTGAAACGCCTTCACTCCAACCACGAGCACAAAGATCCACAGCAGCGCGACGAGTTGTCTGCGCTCGCGAACGAGGTTGGCGGTGAGGAAGCAGAGCAGGAAGGCGTAGATAGGCCCCCGCGCTTCCGCGAGTGCCGCGATCGCGTCCCATGAACCCCCGCGGGAGGCACCGATGACCGCCCCAAATGCGAACGCGAGGATGTAGGCCGCGAGGCCCCACCCGAGAGGTCCGAAGCGTGCCCGAGCGTTGGCGCCAACAACACGACGCATCAACCAGCTCGCCAAGGTCATGACGGCGACGAGATCGCAGGCGCTGAAGCGCAACGGTACGTCCGAGAATCCTGAGATGTTCTGGAAGAAGTTCGTTCGCGCCGTAAGCGGCGACAGGCCACTGATCTCAAATTGCTCGAGCAGGATCGCGGCAACGAATAGGAGGTACAGCCCAAGCTCCGGGCGGGTGAAGATCGCGAGCCCAACGAGAGCACCGACCAGCGGAACGACGAGGAGCGGCTCTCCTTCAGTCGCTACCAGGGTCGCGGCGTACGAGCCGGCGACGGCGATGGCGAGCCCGCCGATGAGGACCCAGACACGCCGCATCTGCCCCGCGTCCTGGCCACTCGCGAGCCGCCCGCGTGTATCGAGGTTGGTCACACTCTGAAGAGGACGATGAGCTGGGCGAAAACCATCGCGACCGCAAGCGCCGCGGCGAGAACGGTACTCGAGCCGCGCCCGCGTCTGAGCCCGAGGACGGTACAGATAGCCAAGAAGACGACGGCGAGGACCGTGTATGTCACGTCGCCGCCAAACGGCGTGCCGCCACGATTCCCGAGGTCATCATCCGTCTCGCTCGTTGGGTTCCTCGCCGTCAGGTGGCCTGAACGTGGCGGAGGCGAGCGCGCTGCGCAGGTCGCGACTCGCCGCGCCTCCCCCATGGGCGATCTCCGGCACGGTGGCGAAGAGGCTTGCCGGCGCGAGACGAGCGATCTCGGCCTCTCCCGCCAGGCCCCCGGCGAGAAGCGTACCCACGATCAGGAGCACACCCACCAGCGCGAGACCAGCCACGAAGGCGCCGCCCGCGATTACCACCGCGGTGCGCGTTCCACCGGAAGGTTTCACCTCATCGAGCGGCTCGTCGACGATTTGAAAGTCAAGGCTGTCAGCCACCTGAAGGATGCTCGGCAGCACGGTTGACTGATCGATGCGCACCTTCATGTCAGTCACACGAGCCTTGGTTTCCTCAACTTTGAGGCGAAGCTGTCGCTGGTTGTACTCGTCTGGCAGGCTGAGCGGAGGCCTGTGATCTTTGTCGAACGCATCCAGATCCCGCTGCGCTTCCAAAGCCTGATTCTCCGCGACTCCGAGTTGAGCTCGGTAGTACGTTGCCGCGGCCTCCGTCGCTGCCAGGCGCGAAGCCGCCAGATGCTCCTCACGCACCGCGAGGGCGGCCACCACCATCTCAGCCCCGGTGCGAGGATCATTCGCGCGGTATGCGAGCCGGAACAAGTTATTTCCGAGCACGTCAACGCGGAAGCGTTTTGTGATCTCCGCGAGAAACTTGCTCTCTTCCACGCTCTCGGGCCGGTGGATCGAGGTGCGCAGGATGACCTCCCGCAGGAAGCTCCTCGTCTGCAGGAGCTGCATCATCACACCGGCCTGCTCTTGGGCGGGCGAGACGAGCGACGTCAGACCGGGGTCCTGCGGGCTGATGGGGGCGAACTGCTGGGACTGACGCTGTGTCCAGATCGTCGCGTCGGCCTCGAACGAGCTGATGTATTCCGAGTACGCCAAGGCCGCGCCAGAACCCCAGGTCAGTACAAGGACAATGACGATAACCCAGCGGTACCGGCGCGCCGTCTCGAGGTACCGTCGCATCGCCTTAGAGCCTGAACCGCACGAGTTGAGGTGATATTGACGCGAACTTGAAGGACCTTTCCGCTTCGGGACGACCCCCGCAGTTGGGCCGCAAGTCTGAACACATTCCGCCAACGCTTCTCAGCGGCCACCTCGCACGCGATATATACACAGAGGCGCGAGCGCGCTAACCGATCTCTCGCTCGGTTAGCACCGTGGCGCTCAGGGGCACACACGCCCGGCCGGATATGTCTCGCCCACCAGCACCGCCCTTATGTGGACGCCCGCACCAGGCCCGGCGTCGGCACGACAGTTCGCTCTCCGGGATGCCAGCGCGCCGCTTGGCGGTCGTCGAGCCGCCGCGTCGCGGCGCCCTTGCCGCGGAGGAGGCAATCCCATTGGTAGCTGCGCAAGAACCGGCGGAACTCGGGCTCCTCGTAACGCGGAGCGCGTCGTACGAAGCTCGAAACGTAACCCCACCACATTGCGAGTCCACCGATCACGAGCGGTGCACGCACAGCGCGGTAGAGGGCGCTTGCGGTGATGTATGAAAAGCCGGTGCCCATGTAGTACTGGCCTCGCCCCGAGCGAAGCCGGCCCGTCAGGATGCCGTTCTCGCTCGAGCCCATGGGACGCAGGTGCACGAATCGCAGCTCGGGGTCGTCCCAGCTTCGGGCGATCCACCCAAGCATTCGGCAGCGATGACAGTCGATCCCATCCCACATGACTTCGTGCACGAACCCACCCACCTGTCGGAAGCACTCGACGCGATAGAACTTCGACATGCCGACCGAGGTTTCATCGCCGCAGTCCTCACTCGTAAGGCGCCCATCGCTCCTCGGGTAGTACGGCTTTCCGCTACACGTCCCGAGCCGCGGCTCGGCCTCCATCCGCTGCATGAGCAGCTCGAAGTAGCGCTTCGGCAGCACGAGATCGAGGTCGAGCTTGCAGAGATAATCGAATTGCGTTAGGTCGACCGTTTCGAGGCCGGCGTAGAAAGCGTCGACCACACCGGGGCCAACGCTCCGGCGCCCGCGATCTTCGCGCCGCACGATGCGAATGAAATCGAAGCGGGCGGCGTACTGGGCGAGGATGGCCGGCGTCGCGTCGCTCGAGCCGTCATCGACGATCACCCATAGTGCTGGACGCACGCTCTGCGCCGTCACCGAGTCCAAAGTTCGGCGAGCAAACGCCGCTTCGTCGCGACAGGGTGTGATGAGAACGTAACGCCGCCCGGGACCAGGAGCGTTCATCGGACACTCACTCGGTTCTCGCGGCACCACCAACCCAAGACGTAGACCGCCCACACACGCGACCAGTAGAGGCCGGGCGCGCCGCCGAGGAAAGCGCTCCAGAGCCGACCGACGGCGCCCGCGTCGAGGCCCGCCGCCTCGCAGAAGCCGCGATCGCCGAACGCGGCGGTCATCTCGTTCCGGAGTACGTCGCGGGCCCATCGCGCGATCGGAAGCACGAACCCGGACTTGGGTCGCTCGAAGATGGCCCTATCCAAATCTCCGAGCGCGATCTCGCGAACGATCTGCTTCCTCCCCAGCGGTTCGAAGCGCTCCACGTCGTCGAGCGCGGAGGCAGCCTCGACCACTTCGTGGTCGAGGAAAGGCACCCGTACCTCAAGCGAGCTCGCCATGCTCGCGGTGTCCGTGTCGCGGAGGAGACGCTCGCCGAGGAAACACCGCAGCTCAAGCATCGAGATCGCTTGGAGGGGCTGGCGTCCGGCGATAAGCTGGCCGAGCTCCTGCGCCACGTTGGTCGGCAGCCCCATGCGCAGGTCGCCGTTCGAATGTGCCTTGACGAGCTCGCGCGCGAAGTCTGATGAGAAGAGCGCGTAGGAGACCTGGTACGTATCGAGCATGTCGCCTCGAGCGGCGAGCGCGTCGCCCAACTTCCCCCACCGTGTTTGCGGAGGCATGTCCGAGGGGAATGTCGCCGCACGAGTGACAGTGTTCGCGAAGCGGCGCAGTAACTGGGGCGGGAGCAGGGCGAGCCTGCGACTCCAGCCCGCCGCCCAGGGAACATCATGGAAGCTGCGGTAGCCACCGAAGAGCTCGTCGCCGCCGGTCCCCGCGAGAGCGACCGTGAGCCCCGCTTCGCGCACCGCGCGGCTCACGAAGTATGTGTTGATGCCGTCGAAGGTTGGCTGGTCGAGACTCGCAAGCGCGTCGTAAGCCTGCCGCCCGAAAGTCTCCTTGGTAAGTCGAAGCTCATGATGTTCCGTGCCCAGCGCCCGAGCCACGCCGCGAGCGTGCTCCGATTCGTCGTACTCGGACTCGTCGAATCCGATGTTGAATGTGCGAACGCCAGCGCTCGCCGAGCGCACCGCGAGCGCGGCGATCGCGCTCGAGTCGATGCCCCCCGATAGAAAAATACCGAGTGGCACGTCGCTGATCAGGTGCATCCGCACTGCCGCGGTGAGCTGCTCCTTCAGATCGTCCTTTGTCGCGGGCGATCGCCCCGAAGCGGGCAGCTGCCAGTAACGCCGCGGCGTGCGGAGCGTGCCGTCACTGTCGGCAACGGCCCACGTGGCCGCCGGAAGCAGCTCGACCCCACGGACGATTGTGTTCGGCCCGATGACGAAGCCGTTCCACAAGTAGCTGGCGAGACCGACCGGGTCGATCTCGCGCTCGAGAAGGTCGCTCGCGAGGAGCGCGCGAACCTCGGATGCGAAGAGCAGCGTGCGTTCGCCACCGGCCCGCGTCACGCTGCTCAGATACAGCGGCTTGATGCCGAGGCGGTCACGGGCGAACAGCAGTGTCCCCCGCGCGGCGTCCCAGAGCGCGAATGCGAACATCCCGCGAAGACGGCGCACGCCATCCACGCCCCAGCGGGTGTAAGCCTTGAGGATGACCTCCGTATCTGATCGCGAGCGAAAGGAGGCGCCGTCCTCCTGCAGTTCTCGCCGCAGCTCTTGGAAGTCGTAGATCTCACCGTTGAAGACGATGACGTTGCCGGTCGCCGGATCGGCCATGGGCTGGTGGCCATCCTCGCTCAGATCGATGATCGCGAGCCGACGGTGAGCTAACACCACACCGACTCCGTTGTCAGTCGGATCGGATCTCCAGAAGCCGCTTGAGTCCGGCCCACGATGAAACTGGGCCGCGCTCATACGCCGCACGGCCTCCAGGATCTCGCTATCTATCTGTCCGATGGCACCAGCGATCCCACACATCTCCGACCTACCCTGACGAACCGTTTCGCGCCACAGACTCCGCTGCCGCGCTCATCGCTCAGCCGCCGAGGGTGAGACGACCGCTGCCCCGTCTAGACGTCGGGCGCCGGGCCGTGTCCGGCCGAGGAGGGCACGCATCTCTTCCACAGGCAAGATCCCAAGCGCGAGCGCCGCCGCCGCGTAGACGATGCCGGCAAGCGGGATCGTGATGAGGAGGGAGTGGTCGCGCACGAACCACATGCCGGCTGTGGCGACCGCCCCCGCGACGAGGACCTTCATGATGACCACGGGCTTCGCGGCGCCGCGCAGGTCTCTCGGCGTCGCCGCGATCACCCAGATCAGCACGATCGCTTCGGTCGCGGACGTGATGAGCGCGGCACCGTTCTGCTGAAGGAGCGGGATCACGACCAGATTTGCGAGCGGATTCAGGACAGCCAGGACGGCGGCCATCACGAGCAGTCGACGCTCGAACCCCATTCCAAGGAGCGTGAGGAAGAAGACTCCGTTCGCGTAAATCGCAACGAGCCCAGGGGTGAGGAGCCGCAAGGCGGTCGCCGCCTCTCGATACTCACGTGATGGGAAGAGGAGTGCGACCAGTTGGTCCGCAGCAACGATCAACGTCACCCCAACGAACACCCCGCACAGGAGGAAGAATGTGAACGACCTCTCCAGAGCCCGGCGCAGGCCCTCGCGTGAACCGACAGAGAGCCGCGACAGGACCGGGTAGAGCACGGTCGTTGACGTAAACCCGACCAACATGACCGCTGCATTGAAGAGCCGATAGGCCGCCGCGTACCAAGCGACGCTCTCTGGTGGCGCCATCCGCTCCAGAATCAGCATGTCCACGTTGTAGTAGAAGGTGCCGAGGATCCATAAGACCCCGAGCATCGCGGAGCCCTTGAACATGCTGATGACAGCCACCCGCTCGAGCGCCGTCGACGAGACCGGGTGCCTGCGCATCCCCGAGACGAGGACGAGGAGCTGCAGCACGTTCGCGACGACGAGGGCTATCGCGACTCCGATGATTCCTTGTCCCAGGGCGACCGCCGCTGATCCGCGCTGGGCGATCGACCCGAGCGAAGGAACAACAAACTCTTCGCGACCCTGGAAGTAAGAGCCGAGGCCCGCGGCCAGGGTGCCGAAGAGCATCGAGGCCCCGATGATCAGGATGGTCGCCTGCAGCTCGGCGTGGTAGCCAAGGATGATCGTGCTCGCCCACACGAGCGGCATCGCAACGCACCAAAGCCCTACCCGCACGACAAATGTCGCCATGAGGGCCTGTCCCGCGATCCCCGGCGACTTCGCGACGTCCCGGGCGAGCTTCGTGCTCAGCCCGAAGTCGAGCACGACTCCTAACAAGAGCGCGTACGAGAATGCGACCGCGAGCTCGCCGAAGCGCGCGGGGTCTAGGTAGCGCGCCTGAGCGATGGTGAAAACAAACGCCGCCGTCCACGTGATCGCTTGAGATATCGCGACGACCGAGACGTTTCGGATTATCTCCTGGAGCGCTCTCATAAGGCGCGGGGGTCAACAGTCGTCAATTTGAAGGCTGAGTCCGACCGGACCATGACGAAAAGGCCCGAGTACCTCCCACCAGGCAGGACGAGCGGTCCACTCAAGGGAGGGGACCGTAGGGCGGACGCGTTGAATCAATGTTGAGGCGTTCTGCGCTGCCTGCCTGGGTGCCAGGCCTTGGGCACCCCCATCCCAGAACCGCTCTGGTGGAGCGACACGAGCCGGCCAATGGCTTCTCAATGCCCGGCTGCGTCTGATGTGATCGCTGCGAAGCACAGGGGGTGGCGGGACGGAGAACTCGCACGAGATGGCGATCCGGACCGGACGCGTGATCGGAGAAAGGATCCAGAGATGAAGGTCCTGCTCGTCGAGGACGACCCCGACCAGCTGGACATCACGGCGTACATGCTGCGTCGCGAGCACTTCGCCGTGGTCGAGGCGTCTGACGGGGCACAGGCGCTGAGGCGATTCAAGATCGAGCGGCCGGATCTCGTCGTCGTGAATCTCGCGCTGCCTCCATCGGAGGGCGTCGAAGTGCTGCGCCAGATTCGCGCGGAGGACCACACTCCGGTGCTCGTCGTGACCGGACGCAACGACCAGCAGGACCTCTTCCGCTGCTTCGAGCTCGGCGCCGATGACTTCATCACGAAGCCGTATGTCTTCAGGGAGCTCACCGTTCGCATCCGCGCGATCCTCAGGCGCGCCGGCGGGTCCCTACGCGAGGGGACAGAGGCTCGGCTCGAGCATGGCGACCTCAGCCTCGATCCTGAGACCCATCAGGTGGTTAGAGGCTCATTGGTCCAGCGCCTTACGCCGACGGAATTTCGGATCTTCTATGCGCTCGTGAAGAACGCCGAGCATGTGGTGCCTGTGAACCGGCTGTTCACCTACGTCTGGGGCAACGACGGCGGTCCCACTTCCCTTGCGGTCATGCCGTTCGTAAAGATTCCAACAAATCAGGACGACCTTGGAAACGATTCCGTCGAAGGCGGCCTCATTATCCCATTTGCGGCGCAGTTGCCCTACGACTGGTCGATGGGACTGATGACCGAGTTCGACATTATTCGTGACGGGGCGGGGAGCGGGCGCCACGTCGAATTTGTGAATTCGGTCACGTTCGCTCACGGGATTTATGGGAACCTCGGCGGCTACGCGGAGTTCTGGAGTGCAGTGAGCGCGGAGTCGGGTTCGGACTGGATCG
>Ga0137418_10004676_pt1 | contig 12543 bp, 9 predicted proteins | sample CZODoug3_1_2_16f_FD_122242 | JGI IMG/M metagenome (GOLD analysis project Ga0137418, IMG submission 122242) | Vadose zone soil fungal communities from Angelo Coast Range Reserve, California, USA - CZODoug3_1_2_16fungal (Hybrid Assembly) | ecosystem: Environmental > Terrestrial > Soil > Vadose... | reverse complement strand
TGTCACACTCCGTCAAGCAGGTCGAATGCGGGTCAGGAGATTAATTCCTGTGGGGTATGTCACACACAGGCTGCCTATACACGTACCTCTACAAATGCCCGTTCGTTCAAACTGAGTTTCTCACACAGCAAACATGGACCCCGCCAACGTCTCGAATGTGCGGAGTGTCATATTCTGACTTCCGGGATGCCACAGGGTAAACAAGTGAGCTCGCCGCGAGGTGCCGAGCATTTTCCTTCGGGCGGTGGGCAAAGTTGTGCGACCTGCCATAAAGGAAAGCGTTCGTTTGGAGGGGATTTGTCGTTCGGAGATTGCAAGCGATGTCATACGGGCCCGACGTTCAGGAATTAGGGGAAGGGGGAAGGGAAAAGCATGGAGTGGTTCGATAGGATTGAATTGGGGAGGCGCGTTGGAGTTCTTGGGTTGGGATCAAGAGTTTGACATGGCGGGTTGTGGTATCTAAGATTGGCAGCAATTGCCGGACGTTCGTCCTCAAACTGAAAGTAACATTCTGGGAATTTGTTGAGAGGATTTTAAATGACGAAAATTCTTATCGTTGTGATTTGTGCTCTTGGTTGTGTGGCAGTAGTCGTAGCCGGCAATCACTCAGCGGTTTCTGCGGCCCTTTTTGTTCAGGAAAAGGAAGCCACAACCCAGCCGAAGGAGGTCGTACTCGACAAGGACAGCCAATCCGACAAATATGGCGAGGTCGCATTCAACCATGAGAATCACTCGACAAAGGATTACAGCCTGGATGGCAAAAGCCCGATCTCTTGCATTGAATGTCACCACACCGACCAACCGGCAGCGGATTTAAAAGCGCCTTTGAAAACCTCTGAACGAACCACGGTATTAACCACGGCTTCGTTAGCAGCCGCTGATGCGAAGCCGGTTAAAACCTGTAGGGCGTGTCATCTTCAGTCTGGTGATGACAGCGCCCCGATTCCCACAGTGACATATCCGGATAAACCTGCCGCGACGAAGCTCACTAATGAGGTTGCATATCACACCAACTGCAACGTTTGTCATGATAAGGCAGTCGCAACGCGGCCGGTGTTGAAGGGAAAGATTCCTGGTTCGAGCGATTGTTTGCTGTGTCACAAGGCAGTGGGTTAGTTAGGGCAGATGTTAGTGGTCAGAGGATAGATGTTAGTGAAGGCTGCGCGCTGGCGTGCGAATGCTTTTAGTGATCTTTGGTGTGGTTAATGGCCCATAGTTCGTAAAGAAATCGTGAAAAAAAAGTGACGAACTTGCAAATTTAAGCTCCTATCGTTTCTGTTGTTATATTGGGATTTTTGCGACCTCGTCGAAGAAATAGGTTTGACGTGCAAGGCGCCACGATTGGAAATGGGCCTTCGGCCCGTTTCTATGGCGGTTCGAACCCGATCCCGTGATCGTTCGGCCCCGTTTCGATGGCCGTTCGAGCCCGATCCCGTGAGCCTTCGCTCCCCCTTTCCAAGGCCCTGCGTCCCCCCTTCCATGGCTCTTTGCCCCCTTCGCCTGGTAACCCGCAGTTTTTCAAGGAGGTTCCTCGCGTGGACGTTTCCAGAAGAACATTCATCAAGACGACACTGGCCGGGGGAGCGGGAATATCCGCCTTCGGTTTCAGTCTGGCGCCTGTCTATGCTCAAACACGAGCCTTAAAGATTGGGCGCACAACAGAGACGCGAAGCACCTGTCCGTATTGTTCCGTCAGTTGCGGGGTTATCATCCACACGCTGGGAGACAAAGCGAAGAACGTCACTCCGCAGGTTGTCCACGTCGAGGGGGATCCCGATCATCCAATCAATCGGGGCACGTTGTGTCCAAAGGGGTCTTCGCTGGAGCAGGAGATTCTGAACGAACGCCGACTGACGAAACCAGTGGTGCGGCGTCCGGGGTCGGACCATTGGGAAGACATCTCGTGGGACGATGCCTTCAACGAGATTGCAGCGAAGGTCAAACAGTCGCGAGAGGCAACGTTTGTCGAAAAGGATGATAAGGGGAATACGGTCAATCGTTGTGAAGGAATCGCCTGGATCGGCGGCTGCACCGACACGAACGAATTGAATTACCTTGCCGGTAAAACGATGCGAGCCATGGGGGTCTGCTACTACGAAACGCAGGCCCGGGTTTGACACGGTCCGACGGTCTCCAGTTTGGGGCCCACATTCGGACGCGGTGCAATGACAAACGGCTTCATCGACATCAAGAACACGGACATGATGTTGATCATGGGTGGGAATCCGGCCGAGAACCACCCTTGCGGCTTCAAGTGGGCGATCGAAGCCAAGATCCACCGTAACGCGAAGACCATCGTGGTCGATCCGCGGCTCACGCGCACCGCCGCCACTGCCGACCTCTATCTTCAGATCCGCGCGGGTGCCGACATTGCCTTCCTGGGCGGCCTGATCCGCTACGCCCTCGAGAACAACCGCATCGCCAAGGATTACCTCGTCAACTACACAAATGCCGCGTTCGTGGTCAAGGAAGGTTTCAAGCTTCCCGACGACGGCCTCTATTCAGGCTTCGACGCAAGCAAGCAGACGTATGACAAATCCAGCTGGAACTATGAGGAGGGCGGTGATATGACGGGCAAGCCCGTACCCGTCGCCGCCGACAGCGGTGCAGCTCCGTCCGGCCACGTCCACGCAAGTGACACCTCCGGCGGGCAAGGTTATCAGGGGGCGGGCCCGATGGGAGCGAAAGCTGCCGGCGGCAATCCTGCCCCTCCTACGCTTCCGCCGAAGGTTGCCTTTGATCTTTCGCTGCAACATCCGCGCTGCGTATATCAACTGCTCAAGAAGCAGTATGACCGCTACACGCCTGAGATGGTCGAACGCATCACCGGCATTCCGCAGGACCAGTTTCTGAAAGCTGCCGACCTCTTCACTTCGGTCCGCAAAGATGGTGACATGAAGAAAGTCGCCACCATCATTTACGCCGTCGGCTGGACTCAGCACAGTTTCGGCACGCAGATCATCCGCACGGCGGCGATGCTGCAGTTGCTCATGGGGAACGTTGGCCGCTCGGGCGGCGGCGTCAACGCGCTCCGAGGACACTCCAACATCCAGGGCGCGACCGACATGGCGGGTATTTTCGACAACCTGCCCGGCTACCTGAAAATGCCGAACCCCGCCGACACAGACCTCGCGGCCTACCTGAAGCGAATCACGCCTACATCGGCCAAACCCGATCCGTGGGATTCCTTCAACTACTGGTCGAACACATCGAAGTTCGCCGTGTCCTTCCTGAAGGCAATGTACGGCCCCGCCGCCACCAAAGAAAATGACTGGGCCTTCAACTACCTGCCCAAGATCGACCGCAACTACTCCTGGGTGAACATCTGGAACGACATGTACGAAGGCAAGATTAAGGGAATCTTCGCCTTCGGCATGAATGGCGTGATGATCGGTCCGGATTCGAACAAGAATATCGACGCACTGAAGAAGGCCGACTGGCTGGTGGTCTGCGAAATCTATCCCGACGAGACCAGCGAGTTCTGGCGTGCCCCCGGTATTACTCCCGAGGACATGAAGAAAATCAACACGACCGTCTACCGTCTCCCCGGCGCTGGTTTCGCTGAGAAAGACGGTACCTTCGTAAACTCCGCGCGCTGGCTGCAGTGGAAGAACGTCGCCTTGCCCCCGCCCGGCCTCGCCAAACTCGACCAGGAGATCGTGGCCACAATTTTTCTAAAAGTCCGCAATCTCTATCGCAAGGAGGGCGGGAAGTTTCCTGATCCGGTCCTGAACGCGTGGTGGCCCTACACGGATCAGTACAATCCGTCGCTCTCCGAACTTGCGCGCGAACTCAATGGCAAGGCCCTCGCTGACCTTACTGATCTGAAAACGAATCAAACCATCAAAGCCGGTCAGCAACTCCCGGGCTTTGCCTGGCTGAAAGATGACGGCACCACCTTCTCCGGCAACTGGATCTACTGCGGCTCCTGGACCGAAGCGGGCGCACTGATCCAGCGCAGGGGAACTGAAGACCCGTCCGGTCTGGGCCTCTACCCAAACTGGGCATGGTCATGGCCCATGAACCGCCGTGTGCTCTACAACCGCGCCTCTTGCGATCTCAACGGCAAGCCATGGGATCCCCAGCGTCGCCAGGTCTGGTGGGACGAAGGCAAGCAATCGTGGGTCGGCAACGACGTGCCCGACTTCAAGGTCGACTCGGTACCCAGCGACCACATGGGACCGTTCATCATGAATCCCGAAGGCGTGGGACGCTTGTTCGTGCCTCTAGGAGCGATGGCCGACGGCCCCTTCCCCGAGTACTACGAGCCCATCGAGAGCCCTATCCTGAATCCGTTGCATCCCAACCAATCCAACAATCCTGTCGTGAAACGATACAAGACGGACCTCGACAAGTACGCCCCTCCCGGCCAGGAATACAACGTCGTCTGCACCACCTACCGCCTCACCGAGCACTACCATTACTGGACCAAGAATAATCCCATGAATGTGCAGTTGGTTCCCGAGCCCTTCGTCGAGATTCCCGTGGAACTCGCCGATCGCATGGGAATCCGTGGCGGCGAGAGGGTAAGGGTGAGCAGCATTCGCAGCCACTACATCGCGAAAGCTATGGTCACGCGCCGCATCCGCCCGATGAAGATCGACGGCAAGGAAACCTTCCAGATCGGCATTCCGATCCACTGGGGATTTCGCGGCATCGCCGAAGACGAGGGCAAGACCGCCAAGACGCTGGCCAACCAGCTGACTCCGACCGTCATCGATCCCAACGCCTATACCCCGGAGTTCAAGGGCTTCCTCGTGAAGATCGAGAAGGCATAGCGAGGGCAGACAATGAGCGATCGAAGGACCCTGCAGATCAAACAGATGTCGGCCCACCCCGGCCCCATCCCGGGCGAAGGTGTCCAGCGCGGATTTGATGTCTGCAAGCTGATCGACACCACGACGTGCATCGGCTGTAAGGCGTGCGAAGTGGCGTGCGTCGAGTGGAACGATATGCCCTTCAGCGCCACCACCTTCGACAATACCTACCAGACTATGCCTGAGACTCGTTGGAACTTCTGGAACCTGATCAAGTTCAACGAGCACCAGCGGGCCGATGGCACGATCCAGTGGCTCATGCGCAAGGATCAGTGCATGCACTGCGCCGATCCCGGATGTTTGCGCGCCTGCCCCGCCGACGGCGCCATCGTGCAGTACACCAACGGCATCGTCGACTTCCAGCAGGAAAACTGCATAGGCTGTGAATTTTGCGTCTCCGGCTGTCCCTTCGACATTCCGAAGTTCAACAAGACCACGAAGAAGGTCTACAAGTGCACGCTGTGCTCCGATCGCGTTGGGCAGGGGTTAGAGCCAGCCTGCATCAAGGCGTGTCCGACGGGCTGCCTGAAATTTGGCACGAAAGATGACATGAAGTTCATCGCGGAAACGCGCGCCACCCAACTCCGCGACCACTTCGGCTATGACAAGGCTGGCGTTTACGATCCCCAATCCATCGGTGGCACCCACGTCATCTACGTATTGCACGACGCGACGCAACCCGAACTCTACGGCGGCTTGCCGAAAGATCCCCAAATCCCCTGGAGCTACACCGTCTGGAAATGGCTTGCCAAGCCGGTTCTGGGCACCTTCACCTTATTCGGATTGCTGGGGGTCTGCCTGCACTACGTGATGGTAGGCCCGCGCCGACCGCAACCGGAGCCACCCGAGAAGGAGGTCCTCGATGGGAACCGCGGTTGAGCGCTTCGACCAGAAAGCCCACCATGCCTTCGACAAGCTCGGCCAAAATCACGTCTATGAGGGCGAACTGCTTCGCCATCGCGTTTACACCCGTTTCCTGCATTGGATGGTCGCCCTCTTCTTCTTCCTTGCTCTGTTCTCCGGCTTCGGGATTTACCTTCCCTGGCTGTTCCGCTGGTTTACTCCCATCTTCGGCGGAGGCCCGCTCAGCCGCGCGATGCATCCCTGGTTCGGGGTCGCTTTCGTAGCCTTCTTTGCCTTGCAAACGTTAAATTGGATCAAGCCCATGCGCTGGACTTCTGGGGATACGCGCTGGATCCGGAACATCCGGAGCGTCGTCAGCGGTTCAGAAAAGATGGAACCTCCCGACACCGGCTTTTTCAACGCCGGTCAGAAGGTTCAGTTCTGGGAAATCGTCGCGGGCTGTGTGGTCTACCTCATCACGGGCATCATTCTCTGGGTCGGAGCCGACACCTTCGGGCGCTGGACCGTCGCCATCAGTTACGTCTTACACGACATCTCCGCCCTTATCATGCTGGGCGGCATCTTCATCCACATCTACCTGAGCACGATCGGCGAGCCGGGCACGTTCCAGGCAATGACCCGCGGTGCTGTAAGTGAAGCTTGGGCATGGACTTTCCATCCCGCCTGGTATCAGCAGGTCACAGGGCGAGACCCCTACCAGGCTTGTGAAGAGGCTCGTCGCCGCATGTCGTGGCGCTCTTGAAAGGGGCGCTCCTTGCGGAAGACACCCGCGTTCATCGCCCTTTGCCCCCGTCCCCCAAAGTGCTCGGGCGTAAAGCAGACGCCACTGTCCGAGATCCTGCTGACCCGAATCGAAACTTCCGCCGCAAATAATAATGTTGTCTAAGGGGTTCTCTTTATGGCCTCTTTTTGCGATGATGTCCCCGTCATATTGTCTTCGGAGACACCGGTATGCGTGCAGTCTGGCTCTGTACGTTTCTAGTGAGTGTCTTGCCTCTGGTCCCATTGGCCGCAGCACAGCAGTCCGGAACTGCCGAACCGGACGTTGCCATCTGCACCTTCGAGGATGGCAAGCAAATCACCGCGCGTTATCACCCGATTCCTGCCGGCAAAGGCGACGCGCTGCCCCTGGGTAAAGTACTGATTCCCGGTGGCTCTGCGATGACCTTCTTTACCGAAACCGACCTTACCTTGGGCAGTACTACGATCCCCACCGGCGGATACACCCTGTACGTCATTCCCGCCAAAAAGGACTGGACGTTGATCGTCAGCAAGAACACCGCGGTCGACGCTAAGTACGACGACAAACAGGACCTGGCGCGAGCGCCCATGGAGACCGGACAACTCAGCACCCCCGCGGACAGGCTGGGCCTCTACTTCGGACACGTCGGACAAAAAAGATGTGAAATCGACGTGGATTTCGGAAAGACGCGCGGCTGGGTTGAATTCAAACAGAAGTAGCGTCGTTCCGTTCGCGCTGTACCCTTGAGCTTGTTGGTGGAGCGACGGGCGTCCCCGCCCCGTCGGTCCTGTGGAATCACACCACAGCGCCCCATCGTCGACCGCAGACGTTCCCAAAGAGCGTCTCCCTGTAGTGCACGATGTTCACGGTCGAATAGAAAGTGTGATCGACGAAGGGAATGAGCTGTGTGTTCAGGAAGCGCTCTAACTCCTGTTTTTCTCGAGAGATAGATTCAGTCCCCACTTTCCTGCGGTGCCATCTTTTGAGCTGATTGTTCTTTCCACAAAATGCCCGAAACGCTGAGCCCTTTTGCATCCTCTGGCATCTTAGTGAAGAACGTCTAAGCCTCTGGGAGGTCCAGCTTAATGCTCGCAGCGCAGAAGGAAGTCGAGCTTTGTCATGAACTGCTCGAGCGCCTGACTCAGGCTCGTGGCCTTACCGACCAGCTCTTCGCCATCGTACGGCCGGATTCTCTCTACGAGCGCCCCATACCGGAACGCCATCGCATCGTCTTCTACATTGGCCACCTCGAAGCTTTCGACTGGAATCTCCTCCGCGACCGTGTCCTCCAACTCGAGGCACTCCATCCCGAATACGATCGTCTATTTGCTTTTGGAATCGACCCCGTTGGCGGGGGGCTTCCGACGGATCAGCCGCAGGACTGGCCGGCTCTAGCCGATGTCCGGGAATATGTCGCCCGCGTCCGCCACAGCTTGGACGAGAAGCTTCAGGCCCAATTGTCCGACACATCGACGTCCGACAGACAGGAGTTCCCGGTCACGGTCCTGCTCCAAGTCGCGATCGAGCATCGTCTGATGCATGCCGAGACGCTCGCCTACATGCTTCATCAGCTCCCATTGGATCGCAAAGTGCGTCCCCGACTCAGGCCCGAACTGGCGACTCGCCCGGTTGCACCTGCCATGATGGAAATCCCTGCCGGACGCGTCACGCTCGGCCTGCGCCGCGACGATCCCGAGAGTTTCGGCTGGGATAACGAGTACGAACAGCACACCGTCGATGTGCCCGCCTTCGCCATCGACAAATACAAGCTGACGAACGCGCAGTATCTCGAATTCATGACAGCGGGCGGCTACGACAATCAGGAGTTCTGGAGCAGTGACAACTGGGCCTGGAAAACCAAGCACAACATCACGCACCCCGGATTCTGGTCGCGTCGCGGCGATGCTTTGTATCTCCGCACGATGTTCGACGAGGTTCCCCTTCCCATGGATTGGCCGGCATACGTGAGTCATGCGGAAGCTGGCGCCTACGCCCGCTGGGCAGGGAAAACGCTCCCCACGGAAGCGCAGTGGCAGCGCGCCGCGTACGGAACTCCGCAAGGTGACGAACGCAATTATCCCTGGGGATCTGAAGCCCCGAGCGCGAAACGCGGCAACTTCGACTTCCAGCGGTGGGATCCCACGCCCGTGGGAGCCTTTCCGGAGGGCCAGAGCGCCTTCGGCGTCTCCGACATGCTGGGCAACGGCTGGGAGTGGACCTCCACACGGTTCGCCGCATTCCCCGGCTTCGAGCCGTTCCCGTTCTACCTAGGTTACTCCGCGGATTTTTTCGATAACAAACACTTCGTGATGAAAGGCGGTTCCGCCCGAACCGCCGCTTGCATGCTGCGCCGTTCGTTCCGTAACTGGTTTCAACCTCATTATCCGTACGTGTACGCAGGATTTCGCTGCGTGAGTCGCTGAACCAGCTCGCAAGAGCGAAGGAGCCGTTGCATGCTGACCCACGCCGTTGCCACTCCGCCCGTCCCGGAATTTGCCGCCGATGTGCTGGCAGGTCTCACCAAGCCGCAGAAGGAACTGCCCTCAAAGTATCTCTATGACGATGTCGGCTCAGCGCTGTTCGAAGTCATCAGCGTGCTGCCCGAATATGGTTTGACCCGCGCCGACGAACGCGTGCTGCTCCGCAATGCCTACGACATCGTCGAGCGCCTGCCTATGCCGATCACGGTTGCAGAACTGGGCAGTGGCAGCGGAAAGAAAACGCGCTGGCTACTGAAAGCCCTGGCTCGCCGGCAACCCACCGCGTACTGTCCCATCGAAATCTCGCCCACTGCGCTGGCCATGTGCAAGCGCGAACTTGGCGATATCGACTCCATCAGCATTCTGGGCTTCGAGCGCGAATACCTTGATGGACTGGCCGAGGTGGCCGATCGCCGCAACAAGAACAATCAACACTTGTTTGTCCTTTTTCTGGGCAGCACGATCGGTAACTTCGATCGTCCCGCGGGCCTCCAGTTTCTACGCGACATTCGCGGCACCCTGCAACCCGAAGACTCGCTGCTGCTGGGCACGGACCTCCTGAAACCCATTCCCCAATTGTTAGAAGCATACGCGGATCCACTGGGCGTAACCGCGGCCTTCAACCTAAACCTGCTGGCCCGCCTCAATCGCGAACTCCACGCCGACTTTGCCGTCGACCAGTTCGAGCATGTCGCGAAGTTCAATCCATATGCGCGAAGCGTCGAGATGCATTTGCGATCGAAACGAGCTCAAACCGTCACCATCGGTGGAGCCGGCTTCTCGGTGCGCTTCCGCGCCGACGAAACCATCTGGACGGAGAGCAGCCACAAATACTCGAGAGAAGAAGTCTTTCAGATGGCGAAGGACACCGGCTTCCGTTGCGAAGCCCAGTGGGTCGACAAGGAATGGCCTTTCGCGGAGAGCCTGCTAGTGGCGCAGTGACATCCAGCACCGGGCCACACAAGGTCTGGCCCCGTCTATTGACCTACCTCTGAGGCGCACCTACCATTCCGTCAGTGGCCACTTCCTCCGAACCCGTGGGGCAGACGATTTCCCACTACCGCATCGTGCGCAAGATCGGAGGTGGTGGGATGGGCATCGTCTATGAGGCGGAGGACTTCAAGCTCGGTCGTCATGTCGCCCTTAAGTTCCTTCCCGACGAATCCGCCAGCGATGCACAAGCCCTCAGCCGTTTTCAGCGGGAGGCCAAGGCCGCGTCTTCGCTGAACCATTCAAACATTTGCACGATCCACGAGATTGACGAAGCCGATGGGCGAACCTTCATCGCCATGGAACTGCTGGAAGGACAGACACTGCGGCATCTCATCAAGGGCAAGCCTCTCGAGATCGAGGCAGTACTCGATCTGGGCATTCAGATCGCCGACGCCCTCGACGCCGCGCATTCGAAGGGGATCATCCATCGAGACATCAAGCCCGCGAACATCTTCATTACGAATCGAGGTCAGGCAAAGGTTCTCGACTTCGGGCTCGCGAAGGTCACTCCCACGTCGGAAAGCGTTGCGATAAATGCCCCGACAATGGATCTGGGGCAAAACCTGACCAGCCCAGGCACTGCTCTGGGCACCGTGTCCTACATGTCTCCCGAGCAGGTACGGGGAAAACCGCTCGACGCTCGAACTGACCTGTTTTCATTCGGAGCAGTGTTGTACGAGATGTCTACAGGCAGGCTTCCGTTTCGAGGCGACACTTCGGGAGCGATCTTCGACGCGATTCTCAATCGCGCGCCGGCCCCGGCAATCAGGTTGAACCCCGACGTACCTCCCAAACTGGAGGAGATGATCAACAAGGCGCTCGAGAAGGATCGCGATGTTCGCTATCAGTCTGCTTGCGAAATGCGGGCCGACCTCAAACGCTTGAACCGTGACACTGAATCGGGGAAGACCATGCCGGGTGCGGTCAGGAAACCGAAGCGGTCACGCCGGATGATTCTAGTGGGCGCCCTGGCTCTTGCTCTTGTCATCGTGGCACTGATTGCAGTGAGGTGGTTCAGTCGTAGTCGCGGGGACATCGAGTCTATCGCCGTATTGCCGTTTGTAAACACGAGTGGTGATCCCGATGTCGAGTATCTCAGTGACGGCATAACCGAGGGCATCATCAATGGCCTATCTCAACTGCCGCAAATGCGCGTAATGGCGCGCAGCACAGTGTTCCATTACAAGGGACACGACCCTGATCCGCAGAAGGTGGGGCAGGACTTGGCGGTTCGAGCAGTCCTCACCGGAACACTGGCTCGGCATGGCGAGGCCGTGCGGGTTCAGGCGGAACTCGTCGATGTCAGCAACGGATCAGCTCTGTGGGGAGAGCAATACGACCGGAAGCTGTCGGACATGGCGGCTGTTCAACAAGAGGTCGTGCGGGACATTTCTGCCAAATTGAAGCTGCGGCTCAGCGGAGAAGACAGAAATAAACTCAGCCGGCGAACCCCGGAGAATTGGGAGGCTTACGACCTTTACCTGAGAGGGCGCTATTACTGGAACAAGTTTTCCGAGGATGGCATGCAGAAGGCGATTGGGTACTTTCAGCAAGCCATCGATAAAGACCCGAACTACGCGCTTGCCTATGCTGGATTGGCGGATGCCTACCATGAACTTTATAGTCATCCTCCTCGCGAGGTAATGCCGAAGGCGAAGGCAGCAGCCATGAAGGCATTGGAGCTGGACGAGTCCGTTGCCGAAGCCCATGCGGCCTTGGGATGGGTGAAGTGGGCCTACGATTGGGACTGGATTGGAGCGGAGAAGGAGTTTCAGCGAGCGATCGAACTAAATCCTAACTACGCCATCGCTCATGGGATGTACGCACTCTACCTGGATTCAATGTCGCGAGTGGATGAGGGGATGGCGCAAGACAAACGCGCACTGGAGCTTAATCCTCTATCCCTGATCACAAGCACCAATATGGGAGAGTTGTTATTTGACACGCGAAAGACCGATCAAGCGATCGAACAATATCGCAAGACACTGGAGATCGACCCGAGCTTTACACCCATTCACAAAGAGCTCGGAGACGCGTACGCGAGTAAGGGGATGTATCGGGAAGCCGTAGCCGAGTGGCAAAAGAACCTCCTCGCAGAGGGGGACTCGCCGACTGCGGCGGCTATTGGACAGGCGTACTTGAAATCAGGTTACAACACTGCATTGCGAACCTGGGTCGAACGCTTAACGGGTCCATCCCATCATGGGTACGTTGCGCCTGCCTTCGTCGCAAGTATCTACGCCCGCCTCGGCGAGAATGACCGTGCGTTTGAGTGGTTGGCGAAAGCCTATCAGGAGCGCGACAGCGAGGTTGTATTTCTCAAAGTTGAACCAGTTTGGGACAACCTCCGCTCCGATCCGCGCTACGCCGACCTACTGCGTCGGGTGGGCCTGGAGAAGTGATGCCTTTCACGTTTTAATCGTTCTTTGGAGAGGATCGTCGGCGCCGCTTTGATCCTTCCCCAACTCCAAGTCAGGAAAGCCCGCTACCCCAACGCTGGGGCGCCAACCGTTCTTTCGGAACCGTCTCCCCCGGCAGCGGCGCCAGCCGAAAGGTCGCGAACTGGGAGGCTGACTTCGTGCTCGACCAATTCGAGCAAGCGGCAAAGGTCAATCCTCGAGCCCGAAGCGTGGAAATGCACCTGCGG
>Ga0137418_10004675_pt1 | contig 12545 bp, 12 predicted proteins | sample CZODoug3_1_2_16f_FD_122242 | JGI IMG/M metagenome (GOLD analysis project Ga0137418, IMG submission 122242) | Vadose zone soil fungal communities from Angelo Coast Range Reserve, California, USA - CZODoug3_1_2_16fungal (Hybrid Assembly) | ecosystem: Environmental > Terrestrial > Soil > Vadose... | reverse complement strand
GACCGCCTCCTAGCGAACCCGAGAAGACGGGTTCGCATTACTAAACCGCCCGCGTCCACGGCCAAACTGGTCGAGCTTGACCTGAATAGTGGACTGCAGAAGCCGCAACTGCACGAGCAGCTCCCGCGCCACCACGGGTGATTCAGAAATTCGGAGCAACGGCGGAAAGACATCCGCCAGGTCGAGAGTGAGGGCTCGAAGGGAGGAGACCAGCTTTTGGACCGCCGGCGAGTTGGGATTTGCCAGGTCCACTTGGCCATTCAATTGTTCACGCAGCGCTTTCCAGTTCAGCTCCACAAAGGGATGCTTCTTGGAAACCAGGCGCACAACGTCATCGGTGATTCGCGCCCGGGCTCCCAGACGCGCCAGATGGAGCTGGCGCACTTTCCCGCCGCGGCGCACGTTGTGCACCAGGTAAAGCGCATTTCCTTTGCGGCGGACGAAAGCCACGGCAGCACCTCAGACTTCCCTCAACTGGTGTAGTGTAATTGTCTTCCACTACACTCTACAATATAAGACACAGATTTTTGAGAAAAGTTGCATCCAATCAGTAACGCGACCAACGTAGTGGAAACGGGGCGCGAAATCCCATCACTTTTTTTGCTGCGTTTCATTGAACTTTCGCTTCCTCGTTTCATCGCGCTGTTCCTCTTCTGCTACTTCTATTAGATGCTCGCCCTTACTTTCCGATTCTCATATGATTGTCAGCTTCCAGCTACTTGATTAAACCCGGCTTAGAGATTTTTCTCTTGTTCTTGCCGCGGCAGACACCTAGCATGTCGCACGTGTTAGTTTTCGTCTTTGTCCTGGAGCAACTTCACAATGTCCTGGGATCCTGTTTTTCGCTTCGTGAAACAAATTCCCCGCGGCCGGGTTCTAACCTATGGGGCTTTAGCTAAAGCCTTGCGCCTCCCCGGCGGTGCGCGGAGCGCCGGACGCGCCATGGCCGCCACTCCGTCCGGCAAAGGCATTCCCTGGCATCGCGTTCTCGGCGAGCGCGGCAAGATTCTAATCCGCGAACCGTACGCTTCCCTGCAAAGAAAACTCCTCGAAAGTGAAGGCGTCTCCATTGTCGAGTCGCGCGTGGATCTGAAGCGCCATCTCTGGAAACCGCCCCAAAAATCCGTACTGAAATCTCGAACTGGAAAAAAACGTAATAAGAAGTGAGATCGCCGGTCGCCTGTCCTCGCGTTGCGAGCCGGATGCCTATCTGCGGTATGCTATACGCTCTTCATCGACTGCAGCCCTCGGTGGGGGGTTGCAACGAACATGGCCAATTCCATTCTTCAGGTCGAAAATCTCGTCAAGCGCTACGGAGATGTTGAAGCCGTTCGCGGCGTTAGTTTTTCCGTGGAGGAGGGCGAAGTTTTCGGGCTCCTCGGGCCCAACGGCGCCGGAAAAACCAGCACCGTGGAGATTCTCGAGGGCCTTCGCACTCCCGACGGCGGGCGCGTGTCCGTCTGCGGCCTCGACCCGCAACGCGATTCGGTGGCTCTCAAGCACGAAATCGGCGCTGCTCTGCAATCCACTTCCCTGCCGGACAAACTCCGCGTGATCGAAGCCTTGCGGCTCTTCTCGAGCTTTTACAAACGCGGGCGCAAGCCCGACGAATTGCTCAAGCGCTTCGGCCTGGAAGAAAAGCGCAACACCTTTTACTCTCATCTTTCTGGCGGTCAAAAGCAGCGCCTCGCCCTGGCCATGGCGCTGGTCAACGACCCCAAAGTTTTATTCTTCGATGAGCCCACCGCCGGCCTCGACCCGCAAGTCCGTCGCGAGATTTACGACATCATCGAGGAATTGAAGCGCGAGAAAAAAACCATCGTCATGACCACGCACTACATCGAGGAAGCCGAGCGCCTGTGCGACCGCGTCGCCATCGTCGACCACGGAAAAGTCATCGCCCTTGGCACGCCCCGCGACCTGAAAGCGCATTCCGGCGGCACCACGCGGATCGAAGTTCGCCTTTCGAAGCCGGCCTCCAATGGCACGCTGAAGAGTTTGGATGGAGCGGTCGACGCCCGCGAAGTCGGTGGCACCTACGTAATTCACTCGCAGCGCCCTCCGCAAACCATCGTCGCCCTCGTCAAGCATCTGGAAGCCGAGGGCAACGAACTGGTGAGTTTGGAAATTGCTTCGCCTTCCCTCGAAGACGTGTTCATCGAAATGACCGGAAGGAGGTTGCGCGATTGACAAACTTTGCCACTTTGACGCGCATGCGCATTCAACTCACGCTGCGCAATAAAATGTTCTTATTTTTCAGCGTGATCATGCCCTTCGGTTTTTTCTTTCTTTACGCCGGAGTCTTCGCGAAGGGCGAACCGCACACGGTTCAGTACCTTCTGGGGCCTGTCATCGCCCTGACAGTGATGGGTAGTTTCTGGGGACTTAGCGCCGCTCTCGTCATGTTCCGCGAACAAGGCATCCTCCGCCGCTTTCACGTCACGCCAGTTACGCCCAGCGACATGCTTGCTTCCAGCATCGTTGCCAATTTTGTCCTCACTCTGCCAACCGTCATTGTTGAGATGCTGTTCGCCCGCTTCATCTTTCACGTACCTAGCTTTGGCAATCTTCCCTCAACCTTTCTCTTGATTGCCTTGGGCACGACGTCCTTTGCTTCCCTGGGTCTCGTCGTTGCGAGCGTCACCAATACCATGCAGGAAACTCAAGTCATCAATCAGCTCATCTGGCTACCCCTAATATTCCTTTCGGGCGCAACAGTTCCCCTCGCTAGTCTTCCGCAAGTCGTCAGCCGTGTGGGGTTGTTCCTTCCCGCCACCTACCTAGTCACGGAACTGCAGGATGCGATCTACTGGTCGGCTAAGCCGTGGAACGGCGATGTTCTGATTGCAGTCGGCTCGCTCCTCGTGTGGGCCTGTCTCACCTTCTTTTTGTCCGCCCAGCTCTTCCGCTGGGAACCTGAATCCAAAATCCCGGGCCGAGCCAAACTTCTGGTCGCCGCCACCGCCATTCCGTTTCTACTTCTGGGCATTTGGGAAAATAATTCGAGCCATACCATCGCAAAGGCGAAGGCCATGGCGGAGTCCCTGAATGCGGCGTCGAAACCAGACGCTCAGTCGGGGCAAACACACTGACCTCTAATTTCTTCCGCTGCTGCGCGCCGCTCTTTCAACACGTCACCCGCAAAGAGCGCACGCCAAATTGGTTTCCGGCCCAGCAAGAGTTCCTGTGCACTGCGCATTGACGCTCTCTCCCGCGTACCGTATCCTGCAATTTCAAGCCGTACCACAGCGAGTGGCACTAGCGAACAGGGAGCATTTATGGCGATTCAGGCGACCGAGAAAATCTGGCACAACGGAAAGTGGATCAACTGGGACGACGCCAAGCTGCACGTCCTCTCGCACGTGGTGAGTTATGGCTCCGCGGTCTTCGAAGGCATCCGCTGCTACGAAACCAAGCAGGGCCCGGCGATCTTCCGCCTCCGCGAACACATGCAGCGGCTCATCAACTCCGCAAAAATATATCGCATGGAGCTTCCCTTCTCCGTCGAGCAGTTCGCCAATACCGCTTGCGAATTGGTCCGCCTCAACAAATTAAATTCCTGCTACGTGAAGCCCATCGTGCTGCGCGGCTACGGCGAAGTCGGCGTGAATCCACTGAATTCCCCCATCGACATTTACATGGCCTGCTGGAGCTGGGGCGCCTATCTAGGCCCGGAAGCTCTTTCGAAGGGCGTCGATGTCGGCGTTAGTTCCTGGACGCGCATCGCTCCGAACACTCTGCCGGCCATGTCCAAGGCCGCTGCGAATTACATGAACTCGCAGCTCATTCGCATGGAAGCCACGTTCAACGGCTACACCGAGGGAATTGCTCTCGACACCGATGGCCACGTCAGCGAAGGCTCAGGCATGAACGTTTTTCTGGCGCACGACGGCGTGCTTTATACTCCGCCGCTCGCCACTAGCATTCTTCCCGGCATCACGCGCGACGCCATCTCAAAATTGGCAGAAGACCTGAACATCCCACTCAAAGAGACTGTCATTCCTCGCGAGATGCTCTACATCGCCGACGAAGTTTTCTTTGTCGGCACGGCCGTGGAAGTCACGCCCATCCGCTCCGTCGATCACATCCAGGTCGGAAAAGGTGTCGCCGGGCCGATCACCCGCAAGCTCCAGGAAGAATTCTTCGCCATCACCAGCGGCACCAAGCCCGACCGCCACAACTGGCTCACCCCGGTAAACGCTCCAGTCGCCGCGGCTTCTCGCTAGGAACTACGCAGGAAGGTCCCTAAGGAAATGACCTTCTCCGAAATTCATGGTTCCACCGGATTGCCGTTACAGTGCCAGTGAGACCATACTTTCCCGTTCTTCCGGGATGAAGAATGGAGGTCCGTTTCGTGCTTCCATTCTTGGTTTTACCCTATGGCCGGCAATCCTAGCAACGAATCCAGCAAGCACATTGGCCGGGCGGAGCATGCCCCTTCTCCCGCTCGTGAGAAAAATCACCGCCAGAGCGATCGTGTTTTTTTGACCTTACCCATTCGCGTCTCAGGTGTTCGCCGTAACGGTCAAGATTTCTTGGAGGAAGGACAGACAGTAGACATCAGCCGGCAAGGCGCTACCATCAAGGTGAACAGGGAGCTATTCGCTGGCGAGATCATCACAGTCCAGCGGCTTGACGGAGCTGGCAAAGAGGCCATGGCTCGAGTCGTGGGCCGCGTTGCGGGGGGACCCGAGGGCCCGGTGTTTGGGGTGACGATGCTCGATCCTACGGTTGCAAACCTATGGGGCGTTGTATTCCCCGCCGTCACCGACATGGACGAAACGGTCCTGCGGGCCTTGCTGAGATGCGTTGCGTGCGACCGAACGGAGGTGTGTTACCTGAACGAATTCGAGGCTGACCTCCTGCTCTGCCACCATTACATCTCCCGGACCTGCGAACATTGCGGTGGCTGGACCACTTGGGACCGACCACATGGCCGTCCTTCCGCAGGACCTATTGCCCCTGCGGTCCATGGAACGCAGAACCGACGGTCCCATGGTCGTATTCAAGTGGAGGCGGTTGGATCCGTGCGGCATCCGGCTAGTGGAAATGAAGTTGTGGTCGTCAAAGAATTGGCGCGTGGAGGCTTGAGCTTCTTCAGCGCTACCAAGTACCCGGAGGGATCACGCATAGAAATAGCAGTTCCCTACAGTTCCAAGGCTCCCAATATTTACTCGCCCGCGAGGATCGTAAGTTTGCGGCATGGAGCGGGCAAGGGTTTGTTAGAATATGAATATGGGGTCGCCTATCTGCAGTGATTGGCGAGGAAGGACGCTTTCCAAGTAAAACGCGAAGGGTGGTACCGCACACTTCGCGTTTACATAGGGGGTCTTAGGACCTGCTGTATTACTCTCAGTAAGTTGTTGCAGGGCTGCGCCCTCGACCGCCCGGTTTGACCGCCGCCATTTCAACCGCACTCCGCTTGCGTTGACTCTCTCGCTTCCGCCCCATATCATTTCGCAGCACCAATCCACACCATGACTGGCCAAACCGTCTCTCACTACCGCATTCTTGAAAAGCTCGGCGGAGGCGGCATGGGCGTCGTATACGCCGCCGAAGATCTCAAGCTGGGCCGCCGCGTTGCTCTCAAATTCCTTCCAGAAGCGCTGAATCAGAATCCTCAAGCATTAGAGCGCTTCCGCCGCGAAGCCCGTGCCGCCTCTGCCCTGAATCATCCCAATATTTGCACGATTCACGAGATCGAAGAACACGAAGGAAAATTCTTCCTCGTGATGGAACTGCTCGAAGGCGAAACGCTCAAGGATCGTATCGCCGGACGCCATCTCGCGATGGACGTTCTCCTGGCCATTGGGGTCCAAGTCGCTGACGCCCTCGACGCCGCGCACAAAAAAGGTATCGTTCACCGCGACATCAAGCCTGCCAATATTTTTTTGACCTCCGGCGGTCCAGTGAAGCTCATGGATTTCGGGTTGGCCAAGCTTCCTCCCAACGCCAGTTCACCCGGAGCGGCGCTCAGTTCAATGGAAGGAGTGACCACCGAGGAAGCCCTTACCAGTCCCGGAATCGCCATGGGCACTGTTGCCTACATGTCCCCCGAGCAGGCGCGCGGCGAAGAACTCGACGCCCGCACTGATCTTTTCAGCTTCGGCGCCGTACTCTACGAAATGGCCACCGGCCGCGTCGCGTTTCCAGGAGCGACTTCCGCTGTCATCTTCCACGCCATCCTCGAGCGCACTCCACCAAATCCCAGCGCCGCCAGTTCAAACCTCCCCGCACGGTTCGACGAAATCGTTTCGAAAGCACTCGAGAAGGACCGCGCCCTGCGCTACCAAAGCGCCGCCGAAATCAGCGCCGACCTGAAGCGCCTCAAGCGTGACACGGACTCGACGCGCGTGACGGCTGCTACTTCAGCCTCCAAAGTAGCCGCTCCTCCCGCGCGCAACACGACGCTGCGAATGGGGCTGCTAGCCGCAATTCTACTCTTCGCTGTTGTCCTCGGGCTGGCCTTGCACTTCGGCGGCAAGGTCAAAGAAGCATCCATGGATTCTGTTGCCGTGCTTCCCTTCGTTAACGCCACGGGCAATCCCGACGCCGAATATCTCAGTGAGGGAATCACGCAGGGTCTCATCAATACCCTTTCGCAGTTGCCAAAATTAAGGGTTGTCTCCCTGATGTCGGCTTATCGCTACAAAGGGAAGGCCATCGACCCACCCTCCGTCGCCCGCGATTTGGGAGTTCACACGATTCTCACCGGGCGCATGGTTCAGCAGGGCGACACGATCTCCATCAGCGCGGAGCTCATTGACGCCGAGCACGATCGGCAAATCTGGGGAAAACAGTATCAGCGCAAATTGACCGACGTGACCAGTCTGGAGCCCGACATCACCCGGGACATCACCGAAAATTTGAAGTTGAAACTTTCCGGCGCCCAACAGAATCTCGTCGCTCAGCGCCCCACGCAGAACTCCGAAGCCTATCAATTGTATTTGCAGGGGAGATTCTATTGGAACAGGCGAACATCGGGTGGTTTGAACAAAGCAATTGACTATTTTCAGCAAGCCATCGCCAAGGATCCGAATTACGCGCTCGCTTACTCTGGACTCGCCGACTCTTATTATGCTCTCGCGCGCAACTCTGGCGTGCTCTCGCCTAAAGAGGCCGGCGCGAAAGCCCGCCAGGCCGCGGAGAAAGCCATCGAATTGGATTCCTCTCTGCCCGAGGCTCATGCCTCGATGGGCCTCGCGCTGTTGGTCTTTGAATGGGACTTTGCGGAGGCAGAACGCGAATTCCGGCGCGCGATTGATCTCAATCGCGGCTACCCCTATGCCCACGTATGGTACGCAGAACTCTTGTATGGCACCGGCCGTTACGAAGAATCGGTCGTGGAAAACCGCAAGGCCGTAGCGCTCGAGCCATTCGCTTCCAACCTCAAGGTCAATTTGGGACTGTCGTTGATGCATGCAAAGCATCTTCAGGAATCGGAACAGCAATTCCGCGAGACTCTCGATATGGACCCGAATTACCCAATCGGCCACTACTTCTACGCTGAAGTCCTGATCCTGCAAAAAAGGTTTGATGAGGCTGTAGCGGAAATGGAAAAAACCGTTCAATCCTTGCCGGAATCTTCTTATTACCGTGGCTATCTGGGATACGCTTATGCCAAAGCCGGCAAGACACCGGAAGCCCGAAGAATCCTCGGCGAGCTAATCGAGGAGGCAAAAACAAAATATGTTTCCTGGCTGGGAATCGCCGACATCTATGCGGGCCTGCGTGAAAAAGATCATTGGTTCGCTGCGCTCGAGCTTGCCTTCCAGCAGGGCGACACTCGAATGAATACCATCCGGGCACGAACAGAGGTGGATTCTATGTGGCCTGACGATCCACGTTTCGCTGTGCTGCTTAAAAAAATTGGCCTTCCTCCGTTGAATTAAAGACCGCCCCGCTGAATTCTGCTCGCGATGCTGGCGCTCCACACCGCATTCCAGCTAGAATGCAGCCTTTCGAATCGGACGCGCTTCCCTTTCCTTGCGTGGAGGACCAACGATGTACAGCACACCGCAAAAGCTGATCGCGGAATTCCTCGGAACGTTTGCGCTGATATTCTTCGGCGCCGGCTCCATCTGCACGGATCAGTATTTGCATGGCGCCGGCGGCGGCCTCGGCCTCCTCGGCATCGCTCTGGCCCACGGTCTTGCCATCGGCATCATGGTTTCCGCGCTCGGCCACATTTCCGGCGGGCATTTTAATCCCGCGGTGACCATCGGCTTCTGGGTCACCAGGCGCGTGAATACCGTGGACACCATTCTCTATTGGGCCGCACAGCTTGCCGGAGCCGCCGCCGCTGCCTTTTTGCTGAAGTCCGTCATTCCCGAGGAAACCTGGCGCGCCGTCGCACTCGGCACTCCGGAGCTCGCGCGTGATTTTCCCCGTTGGGCGGGCATGGCTCTTGAGGCGGTCACGACTTTCTTCCTTGTGCTGACGGTCTTCTCCACCGCTGTCGATGAAAAGGGCGCCTTCAAGTCCATCGCCGGCTTCGGCATCGGCCTCTCGATCACCCTCGGCATCCTTGTCGCGGGCCCCCTCACGGGTGCGGCATTGAACCCGGCGCGCGCGTTTGGGCCCGCGCTTGCCGCAACGCATTGGGCCAATCACGGCGTCTACTGGGTCGGCCCCTTGGCCGGAGGGTTCGTCGCCGGACTGCTCTACGACACGGTGTACCTGAAGAAGGCTTGAGCCCGTTTCCCCCGCGCAGAAACCTGTACTGAGGCTCAGTTAACTAGCGCGCAACCTGCCTGCGCGCCTTGCTTGCCCACCCTTCCCACCGGTGCTACGGTTGCACATTAGCTGCATTCTTGCGGGGTTCACACTATATGGCCGTAAGCATTGATGACTTGCTCCGTCGCGCTGTTGAAAACAAGGCTTCCGACTTGCACCTGAAAGTCGGCAATCACCCCTACTTGCGCGTTGACGGTTTGCTCGCCCCGGTCACCGACGTGCCTCGCGTCACGCCGGAAGAAATGCTCTCCATGGCTTTCAGCATGATGACCAACCGCCAGAAGCAAAAGTTCAAGGAAACGGCGGAATTGGACATGGCGTACGGCGTCGCGGGCCTGGGCCGCTTCCGCGTCAACGTCTTTCAGCAGCGCGGCAACGTCGGCATGGTGTTGCGCGTCATTCCTACAAAAATTCGCACCACGGAGGAATTGAACCTCCCCGCGGTCATCAGCAAGATTTGCGAAGAACAGCGCGGGCTGGTGCTGGTTACCGGAACTACCGGTTCCGGTAAGTCCACCACACTGGCCGCGATGATCGACCGCATCAACGCCAATCGCGCCGACCACTTGATCACCATCGAAGACCCCATTGAGTTCCTGCACCGCGACAAGAAAAGTTTCATCAACCAACGCGAAGTCGAAGTGGACACCGCAAACTTTTCCACCGCGTTGCGCGCCGCGCTTCGTCAAGACCCCGACGTCATTCTGGTCGGCGAAATGCGCGACCTCGAAACCATTTCCACGGCGCTGCTCGCCGCGGAGACCGGCCACCTGGTTCTTTCCACTTTGCACACTCTCGACGCCACGGAAACGATTCAGCGTATTATCGCGGTCTTCCCCCCGCCCGAGCAGAAACAGATTCGCTTGCAGCTGGCCGCCACGTTGAAAGCCGTCGTCTCCCAGCGCCTCGTGCGCCGCGCCGATGACAAAGGCCGCGTGCCCGCTTGCGAAATCATGATCGCCACAGGGTACATCCGCGATTGCATTATCAACGCGGACAAAACGCGCTTGATCCACGACGCCATCGCCGCCGGCACCAGCCATTACGGCATGCAGACGTTCGATCAATCGCTCTTCGACCTTTACTCCAAGCAGCTCATCACCTTGGACGAAGCCCTGGCGCGCGCCTCCAACGCCGACGAATTCAAGCTGCGCATCCAGGGTATTCGCTCCGCCGCTGACTCCGCCCGCGAGGAAATGGCCTCGCAAATGGCCGACTTCGAGCGCTTCGCCCGCAAGTAGCGGCTTTCGCGCGTCGAGCGATGCACTGTAATGCCGTTCCCCCAGCAACAAATCGAATGGATGCTCGCCAACCGCGCGAAAATTCTGCGATACGCCTTCGTGCCTCAATTGCTTGCGGCAGTGGCTTTGCTTAGCTTTGCGTACTTCACAGGAAAGACCGATGTCCATCTCCTCTTTAGCGGTGCCCGCACCCGGGGCAAGATTGTCGGGTTCCAGCGTCGGGAGCTCCATACGCATCGCAACCCCAGCTCTAATGGCGTGTACGGCCGCACGGTGTACCTGCCGGTCGTCGAATTTGAGGCCCGGGGCGACAAAGTGCGCTTCGAGGAGCGCAAACTCGTCGCCCAGAGTGAAGGAGTCGGCTGGCCAGTCAACGTTCTCTACGACCCGGCCAAAGCGTCCGTGGCGATGATCGACCGTCCTTTTTGGAACTGGATACCCTGGGGCCCGGCGCTCGCTATGGGCGCGTTTCTCGCCCTCGTTTCGCTAAAGGGTCTCTTTGTCTTCCTCACTTTTTCTCAGCCCGCTTCCAGCGTCGCCACCGGAGCGCAGAAGTAGTTGGCGTAATTGTCACTTCGTCCTCGGCTCGTTATCTCTTTACTTCCTCACTTCGCTACCTCATCCTCTCCTCGTGTTCTCTAGGCCGCGGCAACTTGAAACTGAAGAGGCGTTGTACCGACTTCGAGCGCTTCGCGAGAAAGTAGTTGTCGCTCATGCTTCAGAGGTGAGGCTGTTTGCCCCTCGTGCTACGCCTCCGTGTGTTCCATGTTAAGTTCCGGACGAGCCGCTAGAATTCAGTCACCTTAGCCCGAGTAGCGGCGCTCTTGGGAGGCAGATGTATGGAGAACCAGCAAACAAGTGATATAGAGAGAAGCGCCCGCAACCGGCTGTTTGTCGTATACGCTTTGCTGGCCATTGCAGCGATTGTGACATCGACCACAGCGGACTTTCCCGAACCAGGTTCGTGGGAACTGCCGGGGATTTGTATCGGGATGTATGCGATCGCGCTCTTGCTGCTGCTCGCATTTCCGGCTCCCGGCGTGGGAACGGGCTTTGCTGTTGCAATCTCGGTCTTGCTGGCCGTCGGCACGGGCCTATTGTCGTTCGGACTGTGGGGGCTGGCGCAAGGAGAAGTATCTACTGCGCAAGATCGTCAGGTGACAATTTTGGCGGCTGTGGCTTGCATCACGAATCTCAGCCTCTTGATCGCGGTCCTGCGTTACATGCTGGCAGTGAAGGACCGGCTGCGCTGGTGGCATGTTGTGCTCGGTGGGGCCGTGGCGGCGGCACCGGCGTGGATCTTGATGTCGAGGCTTAAATAAAGGAAGAGCGCAGCCTCGGATCTACTGTCTTTGTCTCCTGCATATTCGGAAGCAATGGCACCGCAGGCCCTCCAGTGGTGTCGAATTCCATTAGAATGAGTCCCGTGTCGGCCATCCTTAAGAAGATTGCTCGCTTCTCATCGGAAGCCAGCCGGAGCCGTTTAGCCTGGCTCATTGTGTTCCTACATGCAGCATGGTTCTTGCTGGCAATTGCCAATATGCGTCCGCCCTCGCGCGACTTTGCCCACTTCCTTGAACACCTCCAAAGGTCCTCTACAACGATTTTCGCGGGAAGACCGTTTCATTACAGTTACGAATCTTGGTCTATGCAGATTCTGTTCCTTCTTGATTCGCCCTCATCGTTGGCTTCGATCCCAATTGCAATTCTCTTTTTCCCCTTCTCCATGATATTTCACCTGGGTTTGTATGAAGGGTCTTACGTCGGAGCTGGCATTACTCTCGCAATGAGCTCTTTGCAATGGCTCGCAATCGGATACCACACCGACCAATGGCTCGGTTCCAAACTCTGGGGCCAATCAATACTCCGGCGCATTCGTCCCTTATCTGCAGTACTCATCATCCTCATTCTCTTGATCACCGCCATTTCTGTTCCGATGGTTAATGCTCGGAGCCGTCGTCTCGCCTCCCCCCACGCGATTTTCTAGGCGCAGAACTGTTTTCCGAATGCCCTCTGCGCTTCCTCAGCGCTCTCTGCGTCTCTGCGTTATCTCTTTCTCTTTCGCTCTGTCTTTACTTCGTTACTTCCTTACATCTATGCTTCCTGCATGTTCGGAAAGCCGCGCCAATTGGAAACCGAAGCGGAGATGTACGACGTCGCCGTGCGCGCGTTGACGCGGAGGGCGCATTCCGTCCGCGAAATGAAGCAAAAACTGGAGCGGCGCAGCGATAACAAGCTGCTGGTGCAAGTGGTGATGGCGCGTTTGAAGGAAAACGGCATGATCGACGACGCGCGTTACGCCAAGCAATTCGCCCACCAACGCACCGACTCCCGCAAGCAAGGAAAATTCCGCGTCGCCCGCGATCTCCGCGCTCGCGGCATTCCCGACCGCCACATCTCATCCGCCCTCGAAGAAGTCGGCCAAAATTCCGACGAAGCCGCCGTGGTCCGCCAGCGCATTGCGCGCAAGCTCCGCTCCTACCGCGGTGAAATCGATGAAAAAAAAATGGCTTCCATCTACAGCAGTCTTCTGCGCGCGGGATTCTCTGCAGAAGTCGTGCGTCGGGA
>Ga0137418_10004672_pt1 | contig 12547 bp, 10 predicted proteins | sample CZODoug3_1_2_16f_FD_122242 | JGI IMG/M metagenome (GOLD analysis project Ga0137418, IMG submission 122242) | Vadose zone soil fungal communities from Angelo Coast Range Reserve, California, USA - CZODoug3_1_2_16fungal (Hybrid Assembly) | ecosystem: Environmental > Terrestrial > Soil > Vadose... | reverse complement strand
CGGGCAGAATGGGATTTTCAGTCTTCCATGCGAGTTGGGAGCGGTGGCAAGATAACGCAGCCTCCCGCGCCGCCTGAATCCGCCCATCGAGTTCCAAACGGTATAAGGGAAGGGAAGTCAATGACTCCACAGACATGTGATGCCACGCCCAGAACACATAAGAAACCAGGGTGATGCCGGAGATTCGGGCCAGCATTTGAGCGGCGCGTCCACAGGCTTCGTGATCGGGATGTGGATCGCGGGACCACGGCGCGACCAGTAGAGTCTTGGGTCTCAGATATGGCCGAAGGCGATCGATCAACACATCGACGGACGGCATCAAGGTGACAATCGCACCGGAATAGTTCAGCGCGCGCCGCCGAAGGTGTCGCAAGCTTTCGGATCGCCGGTGGAATAACCCTGTACTTCGCGCAGCACGAACGCAGTGCGCAAGAGCGGAGAAAGTTCATCCAGGTTCTCGTTGATAATCTCCCGCAGCTCCGTGCCCGCATAGACTTGCTCGGGATTCGGCCCGTCGTCGGCGTAACGTTCGCTGGCCGGCAGTTCGTCTTCGCGCGGAGTTTCGTCCAGCGAAACCGCCGGGCGAGACTTCGCGCTGCGCCTGCGCATCAACGCCGCGTTGATCACGATGCGTGTGAGCCAGGTAGAAAACTGCGAGCGCCCTTCGAACCGCTTCAAGTTGCGGTAAGCGGAGAGCAGGCCATCCTGCAGAGCGTCCTCGGCATCCTCGGCATTACCGAGCACGCGAAGCGCGGTCTGAAACAGCGGACGCTGGTAGCGCCGAAACAGTGTTTCGACGGCTTGGGCGTCGCCCCGTTGCCCCGCGCGGATCAGTTTTGCTTCATTCAACTCGGTTCCCACTGCGACTTGAGTTGCCATTGTTTTTCCCCCATTCATTACGAAAACTCGATTCGAAATTGCGTCGTTTTACGTTCGCCGCTCAATGCACCGGAGCGTTGACCCCTTTTGGTGGCCGCTTGATAAACATCAAGATCGGAATCACCACAAAGAACACAATTCCCAGCAAGTGAAAGTTGTCGATGAACGCCAGCATCGCGGCCTGCCGCTGCACCGTGCCGTTAATCATTGCGTATGCCTGCGCGGCAGCTCCCGGGCCGCTGGAGCCGCCCGTCGTGAATGCCGCCGATATCGCATGAAACTTGTTCTGGTAGGCCTGGCTGAGCGGATTAACGTGCTCCATCAACTGCGCCTGGTGAAACTGGGTACGCCGTTCCAAAAGGGTTGTCACTGTTGCGATTCCCACGCTGGCACCGACATTGCGTGCCAGGTTGATGATGCCGGTACCCATGTTCGTTTTTTCCTTCGGCACGAACGCAAAAGCCGACACGTTGATTGGGATAAACAGGAAAGCCAGCCCAAAACTCTGCATCATGCGCGCGCGAACCGCGTGACTATAGTCGATCTGCAAATCCCATCCGGCCATGACAAACAAAGACAGCGCCGAAATGGTGCAGCCGAAGGCAATCAGATATTTGGTGTTCACACGCGATACTAGAATTCCCACTACTGGCATCATCACCATAATCACCGCACCACCCGGTGATAGCGCCAGGCCGGCGAGCTCCGCGGTGTAGCCCATCATCTGCTGCAAGAACTGTGGGATTAGCACAGTGCTGGAATATAAGACGAATCCCAGAAAAAACATGGCCAGCGTGGCCACGGCGAAATTGCGGTCTTTTAACATACGCAAATCGACCACCGGATCTTTGTGGCGAAGCTCCCACACAATTCCAGCCAAAATTCCGACCAGCATCAATACAAAGAACACTTGAATAAAGCCGCTGGCGAACCAATCATCCCGCTGGCCTTTATCCAGAATGATCTGCATGCTGCCGAGGCCCAGGCTGATCAGGCCGATACCGATGTAGTCGATGCGGAAGCCTTCCTTCACTTTCGCGCGCTTCATGTGTGGCGGGTCGCTGACCAACCAGTAGGTCAGGAACAACGACAAAATTCCCACCGGGACGTTGATGTAGAAAATCCAGCGCCAGGAGAAACTGTCGGTGATCCAACCGCCCAGCCACGGCCCGATCGTGGGCGCCACGACAACCGCTACGCCGTAAACGGCGAATGCCATGCCGCGCTTTTCGATCGAAAAAGTGTCATTCAAAATTGCTTGTTCGCTGGGCTGCAACCCACCGCCGCCGATTCCTTGCAAAATCCTGAAGAGCACCAGAATGCCCAGGCTTGGCGCCAAACCGCACAAGAACGAGCTCACAGTGAAAAGCGCGACGCACGACATGTAAAAGCGCTTGCGTCCGATCAAGCCGGACAGCCAGCCCGAAAGCGGCAGGATGATCGCGTTCGAAACGAGATAGGACGTCAGTACCCAGGTCGACTCGTCGTTGCTGGCGCCCAAGTTCCCGGAAATATGCGGCAACGCCACGTTAGCGATGGAAGTGTCCAACACCTCCATGAACGTCGCGAGAGTAACCGTGACCGCGATCACCCACGGGTTGATCGAGCCATCCGGCATCCGCAATTTCGATAGCAGCCTGTCTTTCACGTACGCCCCATCGCCCTTTCGTTTCTTGCCAAAAGTTCACTGCTTCATTCGCGGCACACGAAACATCAATCGGTAATTGCCGTGGCCACCACGTTCATGCCCGGACGCAAGACCGCTTGATCCCCAGGAATCGGATCCAAAACAATTTTCACCGGCACGCGCTGCACTACCTTCACGTAGTTGCCGGTGGCATTTTCCGGTGGGAGCAAGCTCAGCACCGCGCCGGTAGCCCCAGCGATAGAGTCAATGTGACCAGTGAAGGTCTTGCCGTAGCTGTCCACCTCGACCATGGCTTTCTGGCCGGGCTTCATCGAACGCAGCTGAGTTTCCTTGAAATTAGCGGTCACCCACACATCGCGCAAAGGCACCACCACCATCAGCCCTTGCCCTTGCTGTACGATTTGTCCGACTTCTACTTGCTTGTGCGTCGCTACGCCATCCGCGGGAGCGACGATCGTGGTGTACTCCAGGTTAAGTTGCGCAGCTTCCAGAGCCGCGCGCGCCTGCTGTACCTTGGCAATTTTTCCCTGCGAGTCCGCTTGCCGCATCACTACTTGCTTGGTGTCGGCCTTCGCGAGAACGATTCCCGCCTGCGCTTGCTGAACGCGAGCACTCGCCGCATCAAGCTGTGCCTTGGTGATGTCCACGTTGCGTTGCGCCTGCGCCAGCTTTTCCTGGTCCGCTCTTAAAGAGCTTGCAGTGGCGTCGGCATTGGCCTTTGCCGAGTCAAACTGCTGCTTCGAAATTTCTCCTTTTTGCATCAGCGGCGTGTAGCGCTCCAAATCTGCTTGTCCGAGCACTGCGTTTGCTTTGCTTTTTGCGATATTGGCCTGCGCTAGCTCCAGGTCGGAGGTGCGCGCCTGGTCATAGGTCGCTTGCGCACGCATCAAATCTGCCAGTGCACCTGCAAGCTGGGCGTCGGCGCTGGAAGTTCCGCTCTGCACATTCAACTGAGTTCTGGGAATATCCACACCGGCGGACCGGGCTTCGCTCTCGGCAAGCGCCAGCTGAGCTGCGGCCTGATCTACCGCCGCCTGCAAATCGCGGGGGTCCAGCTTCACCAAGACTTGGCCGGCCTTCACTGCTTCGTTGTCGTGCACCAAGACTTCCGCCACTCGTCCGTAGACTTTCGAGGAAATCTGGGTGATGTGCCCATCCACCTGAGCGTCATCGGTGCTCTCGCGGTTCCGGTAATAAAGGAAAAGCCCCGCGACCAGAGCGAGCAACAGGAACCCGCCCGCGAACAAGAGTCGCTGGGTCTTCGGGTTGGCCAGGCCGGTGGGCTTGGGCTCGCCCAGTTTCAGCTCCTCTATCGTCGGCCTCACTTTTGCCGCGTTTTCCAGCCCAAATTCGAGTTCGATGCTCATCCGTGGTCCTCTCTCAAGTTACTTTGCGTAAATCTTTTCCATCTGCCCAATCGACTTGGCATAATCCGCACGCGCCTGGTTGAAGCGGTACAGCGCCGCGATCTGGTTATCATTCGCGCGAGCCAGCGCGTCCTGGGCCTGAATCACTTCGATGTTGTTGGCCACTCCAGCTCTAAAACGGTCCCGTGCCTGTTCGACTTCTTCTTTGGCCAACTGCATACCAAGGGTTGTTACCGCCACCTGATTGCGCGCTGACTTCAAATTCAGCAACGCGGTTTTCACATCCAGCGAGATTTGGTTCCGCAAATCCGCCTCTTGCTCGTGCAGAACCCTCATCTGCAGACCGGCTTTCACAATTTCGGCGTGGGTACGGCCGCCGGTGAAGAGCGGCACGTCCAACGTGGCCTGATAGCTGTAAACCGGAATACCGTTATTGAGCCGAGTTCCCTGATAGGCCCAATTGCCGTCGATACGCAGGGTTGGCAGCCGCAAATCCTGTGCGGCTTGCCGTTCGTGTTCCGCAGCCTTAACTTGCGAATCAAGAGCTTTCCATTCCTGCCGCACCGCCAGCGCTTCATCGATGCTGGTATTCACGTCCGGCTGCGGTGTATCGAAGAAACTGAGAGAATCCGACAGCGCGATTTCTTGCCGAGGGTCCAGATTCAACAGGCGGCTTAGGGCGTACAGCGAACTGTCTCGGTCCGTTTCCGCCACCAATAGCGCTTGCTTTTCATTCTGCAGCTCAACGTTGGCTCGCAGGGTGTCGATGCCGGTGCCAATTCCTTCTTTTTGCAAGTCGGCAGCCTGATCGTACAAGGCTTGCGCCAACTCCACTCGTGAACGCGAAGCTTCTACATTGGCCATGGCCCGCAAAGAGCCGATGTATTGCGAAACCACCAGCAGCACCACTTGCTCGCGCGTCGAAAGACTGGTTGCCTTGCTGGCGTTCGCCAAATCTCTTGCACTGCGATAGCGGTTCCAAAGTGTCAGATCGAAAACCGGTCCGCCAAAAGTGGGTCCGGCGTTGAACACGTTTATCGGACCAATGTGCTGCGGAAAACCTGGGATGCTAATGCCCAGCTGAGCCTGAATATTGGAGCGCCGCACCACATCGTAGGTTTGCAAATCCGCCTGCGGCAAAAGTCCAGCACGCGCAATATTTTTGTCCTGCACGGCCTCGGCTGCCTGCAAAACCGCGATTTGAGCCGTGGTGTTTTGTTTCAATGCCAGGCTAACCGCTTTGTCTAGCGTGAGCGTTAAGGGTTCGCTGGAAGCCTTCGACGACGCCGAATTGTCCGGCTTGTCTTGCGCCAGTGCTCCGCTGGCGCCGAAAAGCAAACCTAGCAAGGCCAGATAAAAAATGATCGGACCCCCTTTGCTCTCCTTGCCGTCATCGTTGCGCGCGGAGTTCTTGCCGCTGCCAATGATCTCTTTCACGATCGCCTGATTCAGGCATCCTCGCGCCACCAACTGCCCGCCTTGCCGATGCATCTCCTTCAGCAACATCTTTCCCGCTCCATCAATGAAGCTAACTCCGCACAAATCCACGTAAAATTTCTCCTGCGGTGCCGCCGTCCTAAGCTCGCGCCAGCACTGTTCGAGAGTTACAACAAATGGGCCGGCCAAACGGCCCTCTACACTAAGGACAGTTTTGGCCTTTTTCTTTTCGGTCGTGATTCTAAGCATTTGAATAAGTCCCTACTGGCTACGGATATTGCATTAATACGCCCAAACGCTATAAATGTTTCATTACAATTTAAACCGTGTAGTATCATGACTTTAAGAAGGCTCAGCGAACTGATCCCCGACCAAATAGTGCCCATATACGGTCTTATGCTGTCATGTTGGTTTGTATTGTGTGCCATAATATGGTCACTATAAACGCCGCCCGCTCCATGGCCGGCGGGCCTTTGCCCGGAATCTCAGCCTTCTCGACTTCTCGATGCTGCTTTCAAGGGAGATATGCTGCACAATAGCCGTCCCGACCGACGCGGCGGAACCAAGCGCAGGAGGCCTAGCACGAATGCTTCTCTTTCGACCCTTACGAGTATCGACTCTCCTGATGCTGATTTGTGGAGTGATCGTGGCTTGCCCGGCGAGCCGTTCTCAACAGCCACAAAAGCCGGATGCTCCTATTGCCACCGAACCACCGGTGGAACAGAGCGTGAACGTGATCTCCGCAAACGCTCCGTATCGTGCGATTTCCGGCAAGGAACGAATACAGTGGGCCGCCCAGCAAACTTTCGGCCTGCAAAGCTGGTTGACGGGAACTTTCACCGCGGCGATTGGAACCGCCCGCGACTCTCCCGCGGAATACGGCCCGCACTGGGAAGGATTTGCGAAGCGTTATGGAATGCGGTTCTCTGGCGTGGCATCAAGCAACACCATCGAAGCGGGGCTTGGTGCGCTTTGGGGCGAAGATCCGCGTTATGTGCGAGACCCGAGCCTGCCGATCAGGCATCGACTCACAAACGTTCTGGTGCTGTCGTTTACCGCGCACAATCGCCACGGGCGACTGGTCCCGGCCTATGCACGCTATATCGCTATCCCCGGGAACAATTTTCTTTCCAACACCTGGCGCGTGAACAGCGAGGCCACCACCAGCGCGGCGCTCACGCGCACCGGCTACGGCGTGCTTAGCGCAGTCGCAAGCAATGCCTGGACCGAGTTTTGGCCGGACGTAAAACGCCGGATGTTTAAAAAGTAGGTTAGGGAAATGGTTGAAGCCACGGTCAGATTCAGTTCAGCTGGTCAATCGTGGCAATGACGTTAGCGCTTGACGGCGATTGCCTGCAATTCGAAATGCCCGCCGCGCAGCAACGATGCCGCTCCGATAAACTCGCGCGCGGGAAATTCCTTTGTGAAATAGGTCTTATAGATGCCGTTGAACTTGTCGAATAACGTCAAATCGGTGCAGGAAATTTGCACGTAAACCAGATCATCCATGGTCATGCCGGCTTGAGCGAGAACATCCTTTTCGCTATCGAGTAGAATCTTGATTTCATCTTCGATTTTTTCCGGCGCTTTGCCGGTTTTCGGATCTAGTCCTATCCGTCCAGCAAGATAAAGGGTGTTCCCGGAAAGAATTGCGTCACTGAACGGAGCCTGAATGCTTTTGCCTGGCAGGTCGATGGCCTTACGCGCAGCCTGCGGCATCGGCTCCGAAAATGATCCCTGCACCGCGGTAAAGACCCCGGCAACAACCAGGATGGCGAGGGCAATTCCAATTCTGCGATTCATATCGGTCCTCCTCGAGTGAATCGCGAGTGTAATTGCTTCCAGAAAATTAAGCCATCAATTTATTCCACCGCAAGTGACCTCGCGCGCTGACTTCACAGCGCAATCCAACCGTTATGAATAAAATAAAGTGACGTCACGCCGACCAGAATCCACAGCAGCAGACCTTGCGCCAGCGGCCGCCAACCGACTTCTTTGAGCGTCACACGCGAAATTCCAGTTCCGATCAGGTACAACGTAACGGTAAGGCCCAGCCGGCCAAGCTGGAAAAACATCTGCGACAGCCGCGGCTCTTGCGGGCCGTAGGTGTTGATCACCGCGGCGATACAAAACAAGACGATGAACCACGGCATCTGCACTTTCGACTTACTGCGCTTGAACGCCGCCGTAGCGAGCGCCAGCGGCACAATCCACAACGCCCGGGCCAGCTTCACCGTCGTTGCAATCACCAACGCTTCGTTACCATACCGCGTTGCCGCGCCCACCACCGAACTCGTATCGTGAATCGCCAGCGCCGCCCACAGTCCGAATTGCGACTGCGAGAGATGCAGCGCCGCGCCGATCGACGGAAAAATGAACAGCGCAACCGCATTGAGAATGAACACCGTGCCCAACGCCACAGCCATCTCTTCCGAGCCGGCTTGCAGAATCGGTCCCACCGCGGCAATGGCGCTTCCTCCGCAAATGGCAGTGCCCGTGGAGATCAGGAAGGACGTGTTTCCGCGCACCGCGAGCGCTCTGCCAATCAAAAATCCCGCCGCCAGCGCGAAACCGATTCCCAGCGCAGTGTAAATAAATCCGCTGCGGCCCGCTTTCAGAACCTCGTGCAAATTCATCCCGAATCCCAGCGCCACTACCGAAGCTTGCAGCAGGAATTTCGACAATGCCCGGCTGTCCGCCGCGTAGGGATGCACCAGCGTCAAACCAAAAATCAACCCAGCGCAGAGGGCGATCGGAGGAGAAATAAATCCGGTCGCGCTTAAAATCAGCAGCAAGAAGAAAATGGTTTTTGTGTTCATGCGGTCGTTAAAGAAATAGACTGCCTTCGTTCGCGCTCTGTGTTTTATGTTCCGGCGCGCGTGCTAGAGTGCGGCGAAACGCCGCAAGAGGCAAGGTCAAAGGTTAAATGTCCGGAGGACCGCCGAGTCTTGCGAGAAAAAACGCGTGGTTGCGGACGCTCGCTGCGTCTATTGCGGTTGATCGGAAGTCGCCGTCTTGGCAGGCTTTTTGGAGGTGCCAGCGGCGGAATTGCCAGGATGGGCGACCTGCGACACCACTTTTGCTGTTAGCGCCAGACTGACGTGGCAACCAGAGTCGTTCATGCGGCACTGCGCGAGAGTCAACTTACATCCGCAATCGCATGATTCGGCGTTCATGCGGTGCAGCGCAGTAGCCTTCTGCTGAGCGGTCAGCTTGGAAAAATCGACGCCTGGTAATTCGGTTGCCCGCTCGGCATTTTTCAAGAAAATCTGCCCGGTGTCCTCGAAATATTCGATTTTCGCATCCACAGGCTGGCCGAGCATGGCTCGCACTTCCAATTCATAAATTGCCGGATCGTTCAGTCCAACGTGCTTCTGCACAATACGGGCCTGTGCATCGATCACAAACGACGTGGGTAGCGCCGCCACTCCTCCATAGCTGTTTCTAACTTCATCGGTAACCATCGCCACACGATAGTTGATTCCTGACTTCGTGACAAAACGGCGGACCAGATCGGCGTCGTCTTCATCGGTGGCCAATGCAATAATTTCCAATTTATCGGAATAGCGCTTCTGCAGATCGACCAGGTCGGGTATCTCCGCTCGGCACGGCCCGCACCAGGTGGCCCAGAAATTCAGCAGGACGATTTTGCCTTTAGCCTCTGCCAGCGAAAGGGGCTTGCCATCGAGATCATTCAGTTGAAACGCCGGCGCCGCGTCTGGGTTCTTGACGAACCGCACCACGTTCGTTTCCTGAGCGTCCTGCAACTCCTGCTTCGAGCGCGCCGCTTCGACCCGAGACGCCTGCGTGTGCCCGCAGCCACACCACAGCACCGAAGTCGCCAGCACCAAGGTCCCGAATTGCCGTTTCCGCTTCATCGCTCTTCCAGTTTAACGCAATTGCCGTGAGGTTATATATCACGGTGCTCTTCAGCTCCCTGGAACGCTACTACGCGGAAGTCGCTGACGGCTGCGTTCGTTTCACCCGGAACTTACGCCACAGCCGGGCCAGAAGCCAAATGGTCGGTACTAAGACCAATAGCCAGGGAATGACCGCGATCACGACCATAATCAGTGTCGCTAAACTCTCGCCAAGATTTGATCCGGAATCTCGAATCGCATCCCAAATGGGTGCGAAGCCACTCCGGCTGTGCGAAGGCCGCTCCACCAGGAAGGTGATTTCGACCGAGATCTTTTCCGTCTCGTTCGCGAGAATCTTTCTGGTTGCAGATTCACTGTCGAGCTCGGATTGCACTTCCGAAAGCTTTTCCTGAATTTCTATGAGGTCTTTGACGCTTACCGACGGTTTCGAGAGCATCGTGCGAAGGCTATCGCGGTAGGCGCTGAGATTCTTGAGTTTCGCCTCAGTATCCACGACGTTCGATGTCTTATCTTCGGTTTGCGTAGTGTGCTGGACGATATTTCCCTGCTTTTCCGCTTGCAAAAACATTTTGGGAAAATCCTGCGGGGCGATTCGCATCGTTATAGTTCCGGACGCCGATAAATCGCGGGTTCGTGCGGTCAGATTCGAAGAAGTCACTTCACACTGGATGGTGGCACAGTACTTGACTATCGATTCCCAAGATTTCGGAAGATCGGCTTCCGTGGAAAGGACTGCGATTTTGTGACGAACGGCGATGAAGCGCTGAGGGCTGGCGTTGTCCTCCGCCATATTGAAGTGCACCGAAGCACGAGGGGAGGCAGAGAAGGCGCCTAGCACCATATCTGTTCCAGCTCGATCCACGCTCATGGACGCCTTATGCGCACAGCCAACTGCAAGAACCACGGCAACCAAGAAGACAAGCACTTGTTTAGAAGGCATTGGCGGGATTACCTCCGAGCGGCCGGTTAAGCGGCCATCCGTACAAACGACGTCATCATGTCGCGCTAGACTCTATCCTTTGGACGCCATTTGGTGAAGGAATGTTTCCAAGCTCAAGTTGAACGAAGGTTTGCCCCGACTGAACTTTCAAGGGCGGCAACGATTTTCGCGGAATGCTCCGCAATCTGGGTGTCGGTTAGCGTCGCCTCGCGGCTTTGGAAGGTGACCCGCACCATCAGCGAGTATTTTCCGGCAGGCACGTTTTTGCCGCGAAAAAGATCGGCGGCCTCGACCGATGCGATTTCGGAGATCTTCAAATCGCGGATTGCTTTTACCACTTCGATGAATGCCACCCCTTTGGCAAGCAGCAAAGAAAAATCGCGCTCCACAGCCGGGAAGCGCGGAAGCGGCTGGTAGCGGCGGGCGTCTTTCACTCCGTAGTACATGCAGTAGAGTGGCCCAAGGACCAGTTCGGCGAGAAAAACGTCCTGGCGGAATTTCAGTTTGTCGGCGATCCGGCGACTCAGCAGGCCGGCTGAACCGAGTTTGTTTTCGCCCAGCAGAATGCTGCCTCGTTTCGCGGCGTTAAGCGACTCCGCTCCGCCGTCGTTCCATCGGAATCCGCCGCTAAACTCTCCGACCGCGTCCAGATCGCCTTTCAGGTCGGCGAACGAAAATGGCCGGGTCGAATCGTAAAGGCCTTGCGGGCGAGCTTCGCCGGTCGCGCCCATCGTCAGAAAAAGAGTTTCCACCGGAGCAATCGCGCCTGCGCCAGGATTACCCGCCGACGCAAAGCGATAGTGGCGGCCAATTTCAAACAGCCGAACGTTGCGTTGCCCGTGATTCAAATTCCACTCGATTGCGCCGGCCATGGAAACGGAACCGTTAGAACGCAGCAGGCTGGCTTCTTCCGAAAGTGGGTTGGCGAGCCTGGCAGGAATGACTCCATCCGGGCGGAACAGCGCATCGCGGTCTTCGGCGACGTGCGGGATAGTTACAATTTCGCGGTATCCGAGACCGATCAAACGTTCGCGCAAGCGCGATTCCGCTTCATAGTGCGGAAGCCGAGCCGCACCCACGCGCGCGGCAGGCAAGCGCGGCGGAAATTTTTCCAATCCGTAAATTCGCGCGACCTCTTCGATCAAGTCAATTTCGCGTTCGACGTCTGCGCGCCACGAAGGCTGAGTGCACTCCCACGCGGCCAATATTGAACCGGCTTGGCCACGATTCTGGTCCACGCGAACGGGAGAAAATCCCAACGCGCTTAAAATGGACTCAATCTCTTTGTCGGGAACGTCCGCGCCCATCACTCGAAGAATTTCCGCGCGAGTGACGGTGATTTTCTTCGCGGCGCGTTTGCCGGGATAAACATCAACCACGCCGGAAAGTAGTTCTCCTCCGGCCAGCTGCAGAATCAGTTCCGCGCACCGGCGCGAAGCAAGATCCGCCATCTCCGGGTCAGCGCCGCGGCTGAATCGTGTGGAGGCTTCGGTGTGCAGCTTCAGAAAACGCGTGGCGCGGCGAATCGCTACCGGTTCAAACCAGGCGCACTCAATCAGAACATTTTTGGTGGAGAATGAGATTTCAGTTTCGCCGCCGCCCATAATTCCGCCAATGCCGACGGCGCGCGAACCGTCGCCATCACTGATCATGCAGATGGTTGGCTCAAGCTCTCGCTCAATGCCGTCGAGCGTCTTAATCTTTTCCTTTGGCTTCGCGTGCCGCACCACAATGGTGTGATTGCGTACCAGATCGTAGTCGAACGCGTGCAGCGGATGGCCGAGTTCCAGCATCACGTAATTGGTCGCATCCACCACATTGCTGATGGAGGCCACGCCGGCCGCTTCCAATCGCTCGCGCAGCGAGGCTGGCGAGGGTTGAATCTTTACGCCGCGAATCACTCGCGCGGTAAAGCGGCCGCACAGTTCCGGCGCTTCGATTTTCACTTTCACCGCATCGGCTGTTTTTGCAGTAGTGGATTCCGCCGGCCTTGGCGCGACAGGTTTCAGCGGAAGTTTATAGATGACGCTGACTTCGCGCGCGATGCCGTAGACTCCGAGGCAGTCAGGACGATTGGAGGTGACCTCCGCATCGATCACCCCGCCAAGCGGTTCCGCCTCGACGCTGGCAACGTTAGTGCCATGAAGAGCGACGCGCGAGGCAAGGTCCTGCACCGTCGCATTCACCTCCACGAAGTCTTTCAGCCAGTTGTAAACGACCTTCATCCCGAATTCCTCTTGGCGTCGAGCTGCCCATAATAAACATGCGTCGTGTAGTCCATGCTGACTTCGCCGTTCTGCTGATGGGTCTCAAAAATCCGCTTCAGCTCGGCCATCATCGGAGCAAATGCCGGCTGTTCCGCTCCCGGCACGTACGAACTCCCCCGCAGTCGTCC
>Ga0137418_10004671_pt1 | contig 12547 bp, 8 predicted proteins | sample CZODoug3_1_2_16f_FD_122242 | JGI IMG/M metagenome (GOLD analysis project Ga0137418, IMG submission 122242) | Vadose zone soil fungal communities from Angelo Coast Range Reserve, California, USA - CZODoug3_1_2_16fungal (Hybrid Assembly) | ecosystem: Environmental > Terrestrial > Soil > Vadose... | reverse complement strand
GAAAGTGCCGGTGGAATATTACAAGTTGCCGAATGGATTGCGGGTGGTGCTATCGCAGGACCATACGGCGCCGACGGTCTGCGTGGCGGTGTATTACCGGATCGGTTTCCGGGTTGAGCCGCGGGACCGGACCGGATTCGCGCACTTGTTTGAGCACATGATGTTCCAGGGCTCGCGGAATCTGGGAAAGATGGAGTTCATCAAACTGGTGCAGCAGAACGGCGGAATCCTGAACGGGTCGACGCGATTTGACTTCACGAATTATTTTGAGATTTTGCCTTCGAACAAGCTGGAAACCGCGCTGTGGGCGGAAGCGGACCGCATGAACGGCCTGGCGGTGAATGAAGATAATTTGAAGAACCAGCAAGGAGTGGTGGGCAACGAAGTAAAAGTGAACGTAATCAACCAGCCTTATGGCGGATTTCCGTGGCTGGACATGCCGCAGTACGCGAACACCAACTGGTACAACGCGCACAATTTTTACGGCGATTTGAAGGATATTGAAGCGGCGACGCTGACCGACGTGCAATCGTTCTTCAAAACGTACTATGCGCCGAACAATGCGGCGCTGGCGATTGTGGGGGATTTCGATCCGGTGGATGCGCGAAAGATGGTGGAAAAATATTTTGGCGGGATCAAGGAGTCCCAGGTACCGCCAGTGCCGGACTTGACCGAGCCGAAACAGGAGAAAGGAATCGAGGCAAGCAAAGTGGACCCGCTGGCGAATCGGCCGGGAATCGCGATTGCTTACCACATGCCGGAACGCAACACCCCGGAATATTACGCGATGGGACTGATCGACCAGATTCTGATCGAAGGCGACGACAGCCTGGAATATCAGGAGCTGGTGCAGAAGCGCGGAGTGACCGCGGGAGTAAACGGAGGAATCAACTACCTGGGCAACATGTTCAACTACAAGGGACCGATGCTGTTCATGGCGGACCTGAAATTCGATCCGGCAACGAAGCCGGCAGAGATTGTAAAAGAGTTTGACGGAGCGATCGAGACCTTGCGGAGCAAGCCGGTCGACAAGGAACTGCTGAGTCGCGCGCGGGTAAAACTGCGGTCGGATCTTTACGACAACATGGGAGCCATCGGCGGATTTGGGCTGGCGGACCTGCTGGCAAGCTTCGCGCTGTTCGACGACAATCCCGGACGAATCAACTCGCTGGAATCGGAATTTGAAAAAGTGACTCCCGAACTGATTCAAAAAACGGCGCAAGAATATCTACGGCCGGAGAATCGCACCGTGCTGGTGCTGGAAACCAAACCTGCCGAGGCAGGAAAGTCCACCGACGCGACCGCCGCGCCGGCGAAGAATTAGGAGACGCGAAATGAACATGATGAAAATGAGAACGATCGCAATGAGCGTTTTGGCTACAGCAGTTTTCGCGACCTCCTCTTTTGCGCAGGAAAAGCAGACGCCGCCGGCTGGTGGCCCGGCAAAAGCGTTCACAGTGCCGGCGCATGAGACGTATGCGCTGCCCAATGGGATGAAGGTCACGCTGGTTCCTTACGGGAATTTGCCAAAAGTGACGCTCAGCCTGGTAGTGCGCACCGGCAATTTGAACGAGCCGGCGGACTTGACCGGACTTGCCGATCTAGCCGGCAACTTGATGAAGGAAGGCACCGCCACAAAATCGTCGAAGCAGGTGGCGGAAGAATCGGCGCGTATGGGCGGAGCCATAAATATTTCAGTGGGCATGGACGAAAGCGACGTGAGCACGGATGTGCTGAGCGAATTCGGCCCGCGCGCGGCGGCGCTGGTTGCGGATGTTGCGCAGCATCCGTTACTGCCGGAATCGGAATTGCCGCGGCTGAAAAATGATGCGTTGCGACAACTTTCCATTTCCAAATCGGTGCCGCAGAGCATCGCGCTGGAAAAATTCCGCAAGATTTTGTACGGGAATCATCCTTACGGAACAGTTTTCCCGACGCAGGAGAGCATCAACAAGACGACGGTTGCGGAAATCAAGAAATATTACGAAGGGAACTTCGGCGCGGCGCGAGCGCACCTGTATGTGGCGGGACGATTCGATTCCGCGGAGATGAAGAAAGCGATTGCGGCGAGCTTCGGAGGATGGGCCAAGGGCGCGGCTGCAGTCAGCAACGTGCCGAAAATCAAGCCGCAGCATGTGCTGGATGTGACCGATCGTCCGGACGCGGCACAATCGACAATTATTGTTGGGCTACCGGTACCGGACGCGACCAGTCCCGACGCGATTCCGCTGGGCGTGACCAATACCCTGCTTGGCGGCTCATTCGGTTCGCGAATCACCTCCAATATTCGCGAGCAAAAGGGCTATACCTATTCGCCGAGCAGCCAGATCTCCCGCCGGTATCACGACGCGTATTGGGCGGAGTCCGCGGACGTGACCACGAAGTTTACCGGGCCGTCGCTGAAAGAGATTTTCGGGGAGGTCGAGCGGCTATCTAAAGAGCCTCCGGCGGACGCGGAGTTAAAAGGTATCCAGAGTTATATTTCCGGGTTGTTTGTGATTCAAAATTCGTCGCGCAGCGCGCTGATTAACCAATTGCGTTTCGTGGACTTTCAGGGATTGGGGGAAGACTACCTGAAGACCTACGTGCAGAAGGTGAACGCGGTAACACCTGCCGACGTGCAGAAACAAACCGCCGAACACATCAAGGCGGGTCAGATGACCATTGTGGTGGTGGGCGATAAAGCGAAGATCGCCGAACAACTCGCGCCGTTTACGCCGGGAGCAAAACCCTAAACGGGTGCAGCGCGAAACTAGAAGAGGCGCGGTGGGCAGGCACCAGCCAGCTATCAATCGCACACGGTATTTGCTCCGACGTTGAGATCCTTCGGCGATCCTTATCGGATCGCCTCAGGATGACAGCGCCGTTTTGAAATTTCGCCCCCGGACAGTCCCTGCGCGTCGAGCAGCCAAAATTGGCTGTGCGACAAAAATCTTCCGCAAATTCTAAGCGGTGCCGGGGTGGCGCTCGCGGCGGCGCGAGATGGTGGGCGACCCTCGGCGACCACGTTTTGCTTTTTCCTTATACAGATGGGCATCCGCTTCAGATAACAACTTTTCAATGCGCTCGCCGTGTCCGCGGTAGATGCTGATACCGATGCTGGCGGAGAGTTGTGGCTTCTCCGGATCGATTTCCATGACGTGGCGGATCCGGCCGGCCACGCTTTCCGCTTCGGTTTCGTCGGCTTCCGGCAAAACCAGCGCGAATTCGTCACCGCCGTAACGCGCGGCGGTATCGATCGCACGGCAGTGAATGCGCAGAATGTCTGCGACGCGGCACAGCGCTCGACTGCCAATCAGGTGACCGTGGGTATCGTTGATTTTTTTCAGGCCGTCGAGATCGAGAAGGAGCACGGCGAAGGGACGGTTGCTGCGATTGGTGCGTTCGGTTTCATTTTCCAGGACATCCAGCAATCGCCGGTAATTGGCGAGTCCGGTGAGGGGGTCGCTTACCGCCAGGTGATGAACCTGCTCAAATAGGCGGGCATTTTCAAGTAATGCGCCTCCGAGCGCGATGGCGTAGCCCATGACGCTGAAAGCCTGCGACACCACGAAGGGCGGATCCAGCAGACGCTCCGATTGGGAGGCGGCCAGCTGCGCGGCAAAATTCATCCACGCGGCGACGTAGATGGAGCGGTCGAAGGCGGTGAAGACCTGGCTGAGGCGGCGGCGATACCAGACGAGGGCAATCAGGAAAATTGCTCCAGGCAATAATTGTTGCGGCGAGGGAATGAGGGCGCCGGGGTGCGGCGAGACTTCCGCAGGGAGCCTGCGGAGGGCCAGGGTGATCAGATAGGTGAGGGCCAACACGCTGAGCAAAGCGCCAGCGATTTCTGCCTTTGGGTGGCGAGAGCGCGGCAGGAAGCGCTCCACCAGGAGAGCGGAAACGAGGAGCAACGCCAGGAGCATCCGGCCAACCCAAAGCGCGACCGGCGCCCAATGTATTTGAAGTTGACGTTCCGCGGGAATTTGGAAGAAGAGCACGCTGGAACCGGCCAGAACGGCGCCGGAAAGGAGAAACCCAGCTCCCAGAATGAGCGAGATGCGGTCTTGAGTACCTTGAAAGCGGACCAGGGTGACCGCGGAGAAGACGAAGGCCAGAACCGCGGTGACGACCTGCAAATATCCTTGCAAAGCGGGATCGGGCTGAAGCGGAACGGGCCGCAGCCAGAGCGCAAAAAGCATGATCAACAGCAGAGCCACCACATGCCAGAAGACTGGTGTGGCTTCCCAACGCTCCGAATTGAGCTGTGCCTCGCCCATAGAAAAATGTCCTACTTGCAAGCCAGGCGCTTCTACTCAATTAGACCGCCGCGGCGCAGAGTAGGTTGCTGGATTATACGGAATGTTGCGAGGAACGAAACTGGCCGGAAGAACAGGCAAAAAATCGGCGGTTGCGGGCGCGGCAAGACGAGAAAGCTGTTGCGCCGGGGCGTTAAATTCAGCACAATCTCACGATTAAATCGTTTCAATTAAATGACTGAAGGCGCCGTGCGGATGACCAGGAGATTTACATGACCAGTGACGCGGTTACCGGAGCGCCTCGGCTGCGCCGAACGCTGACGCTTTGGAACCTGGTGATCATTGGCATCGTGATGATCCAGCCGATCGCGCCGATGGGCATTTATGGCGTGGTGCACAACGCGGCGCGCGGACACGTGGTAACCACCATTTTGATTGCCATGGTGGCGATGCTGCTGACCGCGATCAGCTACGGAATGCTGGCGCGAGTGTATCCGAGCGCCGGATCGGCGTATACCTACGTTGGGCAGGAGCTGCATATCGGGCTGGGTTACCTGACCGGCTGGGCGATCCTGATGGACTATCTGCTCAATCCGCTGATCTGCATTGTCCTGTGCAGCAAGCTCACGCAAAACATTCTGCCCGAAGTGCCGTACTGGGTGCTGGCGATTTTCTATGCGGTGGCGTTTACGCTATTGAATTTGCGCGGGGTGAAAACTTCGGCGCGGATCAATGAGATTCTGGCCGGAGCGATGATGATCGTGGTCATCGTGTTTTTCGCGTACGTGGTCCGCTTTCTGATTCAACTTCACAATTTCGGGCCTCATTTCTTCACTAAGCCGTTCTACGATCCGGCGACATTTAACTTCGGCTTGATTTTTCATGGGACGTCAATCGCGGTCTTGACGTACATCGGGTTTGACGCCATTTCCACGTTTTCCGAAGAGGTCGAAAATCCCCGCAGAAATATCCTGCTGGCGACGGTCCTGGTTTGCTTGATTACCGGTGTACTGGCGTCGCTGGAGGTTTACGCGGCGCAGCTGGTTTGGGGTTCCAAACCGTTTCCTGCCGAACAAGTGGAATCGGCATTTCCACTGGTAGCGCGCCAGGCTGGGGGACTGATTCTGTTCCAGCTGCTGAATTTCACGATTCTGGTTGCGAACATCGGCTCGGGCATGGGGGCACAGCTGGCGGCTTCCCGGTTGTTGTTTGGAATGGGCCGAAACGAAGCGATTCCCAAAGGGTTTTTCGGAAAAATCGACGCCAAGCGGCAGATCCCTGCGAACAACGTCATTCTGATTGGAACACTGGCGTTGATTGGTGCGTTCTACATAAGTTATGACAAAGGCGCGGAATTGCTGAATTTCGGCGCGATTCTGGCGTTCATGGGAGTCAACGCGGCGGCGTTTATGCGGTATTTCCTGCGCGCAGAGAAAAGGACGCCGTGGAATTTCCTTTGGCCGGTGCTGGGATTTGCGATCTGCGCGTACATCTGGTGGCAACTGAGCCTGCCGGCGAAACAACTTGGGGCCATCTGGGTAACCCTAGGGCTCATCTACGGAGCCTGGAAGACATCCGGATTTCGCAAAGTCATGTCGTTTGACGCCCCAGCGGAGTAGCGAACTTTGAAAAGCCCGCCATTGCAATCGAACCTGAAATTGCCGGATGATGCTGCCACGAACAAAATCGTGAAACGCTCTTCCCGCAAAACCGATGCCGTGACCATGAAGGATGTCGCTAACCTGAGCGGCTTCTCTCCGGCGACGGTTTCCATCGTGCTGAACAACGCTCCGTTGGCGCGGTACATTGCGCCGGCAACCAAGAGCAAAATCGAAGAGACGGCGCGCAAGCTGGGCTACCGGCCGAACGCGATGGCCCGTTTTTTGCGCAGCAAGCGCACCAACAGCGTTGGGGTGATGTTCTCTGATATTACCGATCCCTTTTGTACGCCGGTCCTGCGCGGCATCGAAAATTCGTTGTATCAGGGATCGTACTTGCCGATCCTGGCCGACTCCCACAACCAGCGCAACCGCTTCGAACGCTATCTGGAAATGCTGCTGGAGCGGCACGTGGAAGCGCTGATCGTGGTGGCCAATTGGCTGTTTGTGGACATTCATCTGCTGGCGGATTTCGCCAAGCGCAATATTCCGTCGGCGACCATCGGATGGGAACTGCCCGGCGACACGGTAAGTTCAGTAATGGTGGACAACGAAGCCGGAGGACGGCTGGCGCTGGAGCATTTGTATAAACTGGGGCATCGTAAGATTGCGTTTATTCGCGGGCCGAAGACGCTGATCGATTCCGCGCCACGCTGGAAAGGAATTCATAAATTCGCACACGGCTCGGGGCTGGAAATCGACCAGAGCCTGGCGCTGCAGCTTCCGGAAGAGTTCGACCCCAATTCCGGATTTGAAGGCGGTTTTCGTTTAACCGAAGAGTTGTTGCAAAAGAAGAAAAAATTTACGGCGTTGCTGGCGTTCGACGATTTGACGGCGCTGGGAGCGATTCGCGCACTGACCAAGTCCGGAGTGAAAGTTCCCGAGCAGTGCTCGGTGATTGGTTTCGACGGCGTGGCAATGTCCGCGCTTTCGGCGCCATCGTTGACGACGATACGTCAGCCGCTGGAAGCCATGGGTGAGCTGGCGGTGAATATCGTGATGGAGGGTATCAACGCCTCGCAAGAAAAGCGCGACTGGAACATCACGCACCACAAGCTGGCTCCAGAGCTGGTGATCCGCGAGTCCACGCGTGCAATCTCGTTTTCTGCTTCGGACGATTGAGCGAATATTCAGATCAGTATCGGAGTCAACGCAACATTTCTCCGGAATTTGAGTGGTGCGGATGGGGAAACCGCACCACTCCACACCACTAGTCAACGATGTCCAATTTGCTAAGGCTTCAAGGGAGTTGCATCCTGGCTCTTGAAGAGACCGAGCCCGGTGGATTGGCGGATGATGGTAGCCTTGGTGGCCCCATCGTTATTGAGACGCGTGTGGCTGGCGGTGAAGTTGTTGCCCCCGGCGATACAGGCGGCGGTGATGCACCCATCCGTGTATGCGGCGAAGACCCGACCGGTCTTGTCCACCGTAAGGTCATTGAAGTCCAGCAGGTTTCTGGTTCCAGACGGGCACGTCGTGCCCTGGGTACAAATCACGCCGAGCTGCACGGCATCATTCGGCGTGGCGTCGACAGTGAACCAAGTCCGTCCACCGTTGTAAGTGGTGGCGATGTAGCCGTGCCACACACCGTTGAAGGGAGTTGAGCCAGTGTCCGCTCCTGTGGCATCGCCAGCCGAGGGCGTACCCAGGAAGAAAAAGGACGCACGGTCGTTGTCACCGGCAACGACTTCTGGGAAGACCGTATTGCGGACGCTGAAGGGCAGTCCGACATCCAAGTCACGGTGCCAAGAGCGCCCTTGATCGTCGGAAACGGTGATGTGCGGATGCCCATCTCCGGCAACGTAGCCAAAATATACTCGTCCTTTGGAGCCGATGCCCACGGATGGGTCGCTCGAGTTGGGAGTGCTTCCGGTAACCGGCTGCACGGTGAACGTGAGACCGTTATCCATGGAGACGATCAGTCCTTGTGTGCTTCCGCAGCTTTTATTGGGGAGGTACACTATGCCGCTCGGGCTAACCTTAATGTGACCGTGCAAGCCACCGCAATCCAGCAGCGTGTACATGGGGCGGGCAGCATCGTAGGTCAAGCCGCCGTCCTGACTAAGGGCCATTGCGGCATCGCCGATATCCTGCGACGCGTAGTAGACAGCATGCGGATATTGCGTGAGGGGGCCACGAACGGCCAACTGCGCGCAGGGCACCGGAGTAGCAAGCAACTGATCGGTGGTACAAAGGCGGAACGGTCCGCCGCCGACGGTCTGATGATCGATACCGGAGGCGATCCCGCCACCCTGACTTACGGTATAGCTTTCGCCGTCGTTGTCTGTAAAAGCAGAGAGACTGGTAGTGCCGAAGAGCTGAGAGACGACGGTGCGACCGGTTTGGGAATCCGTGAAGAGGATGGGATCTAGAGTAGTGATGCTTGTGTTCGGGCCATCCTTGAGTAGCCAGGTTGCCGTCGCCGGCGAAGTATTGGTGTTGAAAGTGACCTGCAATGTGTCGAAGACTGCCTGGGTCATGATGCGGCCCGAGTTGAAGTTGGCGCCAATCGAAGGTTCGCCGGAGTCATCGCCCAGACCTGGCGGCGATTGGTAATTTGCATAAGTGGGCGCGGTGCCGTGAGCCAGCGAGTCCGCAGGCGGGGTGGTGATGGTGGCCACGCCACTATACGGGTCGCCGGGAGCGACGGTGGAATCCACGACGTGCACGGTGTATACGCCAGTTCCTGAAACGGTGGGGTCAATCACCACGGCTTCGCCGGTTTCTGGAATGCCGCCGGTCGAGCTGGCGACCACCGGACCAGTGAGATCGCCTTTGTGCACATAAAGATCGTAATCATTGAGCTTGACCTGGTGGGAAATGCTGACGGCCAAAACCAAACCCTTGTAATTGGCCGGGGACCCGCTAAGAGTGATGGTGTATACATCGCAATCGGTTCCGTCGACGCAGGTGGTTTCATCCGTAGTAGCCCCGGCAATGCCTCCGCCAGCCCAGGACGCGGAAGAGCCATTTACGGGGTTCAGAGTGCTGGAAGCTGGAGTTGCCGGGTAAACAACAGTCGCCAAACAGAACGCAGCCAGGGCCAGAAATATTCCCGGCTGCAAGTTAAATCTAGTGGCCCGGCCAACGCTATTGGCAGTGTATCTGGACACAGCAAAACCCTCCTTTTATCTTCTTATTTTCGTAGTCGCGACATTTTCAGAACACGTTCAGGACACGGTTACAGCCTGACGGAACCTATAAAGTAATTCGGGACACGGAAATCAGGCGAATACCTGATTTCTTCCGCGGAGAATCATTCAGGGTCAGGAGGGGTGGGACTTGGCGCGCGGCCTCGGTTTTTTTGTTTACTTAGAGCGAAAAACAGATGCCCCGAGGAGGGACCTGCTGCGGCTCGCAGGATGCTGACGTTTGCTTTTGATTCAGAATTTCGGGAGCTTGCGCTGCTTGGCCTTTTCCAGTTCTTCCTTGCTCATTCCCGCGCCGGCATTTGCTAAATAAGCTTGATAAGCCTCCTGCGTCTGGCGCTGCAAGCGCACATCCCACAGAAAGACGCTAATGTTATAGATGTAGGTGGAGTCCGTGCCGCCGCGGCCTGTGAAATAAGCGTTGAGCTTAATCAGCCACTCGCAGCCATTGTCCGGTTCGGGGGAATAGACCAACATGCTGGGAGCAGGAAAAGTGGGAGCCTCCGGTGCCTTTACCATAAGGTTGCCGTGTCCGCGGTTTGCGCAGTTGAATTGTTTGAGGCGTGCCGCGTCCGGCCGCCCGCCATGCTCATCGAACCCCCAAAACGCCTGCCAGTTACCAGCGTCGGTCTCGGTCCCATACTTTTCTCGCAGGCTCTCCATGATTTTGCTGCGCAGGAGCGGCTGATTGGGGTCGTATTCCAGCAGGCGGCCGACCGCGAAGACGACCTGCTTGGTGGGCGGAATGGTCAGCCAGAGGGTGATCGTTTCGGGTGCGGAGGGATCGGTCACCTGAGCGCGCATTTCGGTAACAACTGGCTTGTCGCCGAAGCCAGGGATTGGCGCCTGTCCCATGCTGATTCTGATGTTGGGATTCCGAGCTTTCAGGATGGTGTAGGCCTCCTGGGCCGACATACCGGGCCGGATGCCGACGAGGTCGGGTAGCGCGGAAGAAGCTGAAGCCCCACCCTGCTTCGTTTGCGCCTGCGCGGCAAGCGAGTAGAACGATAGTCCGAGAACGATAAGCCCTACTGGTAAAGTCGTTGTCCGATTCGTCATTTGGTATTCCGCGCCAGCGGCGCCCCTCCACTCCGTGAATCAAAATACTGGTTGGTTCTTTTTTGATTTCGCAATCTCTGCGGCGCGAGCTTTGGCGTCAGCATCGCGCTTCCAGGCGACGTAGGCATTGGCAGTGCGGTTCGCCATGCGCATGTCCATGACCGCGACGGTCGTGTTTTCAACGATCTCAAATGGGTCAATCTGTGCGACTACACCAACGAAGGATGCGCACCAGTTCGGGTCCTTGACCTCGTCCATGGGTATTTTGGGCCCCGGATTCAAGTTTATTCCGCGACCGAGACAGAACGTAATATCGTTCGAGCCGAAGGCCTGCGCAGCAGGCATCGGCCCACGTTTGCCTTGTTCATCATAAATCCAAAAAAGCATGCCTATGCTGCGCTCGTCGGTGGTGATTGTGCCGTTACCTAAGCCGGCAAACGATTCCTTGCCGTACTTTTCGCGCAGCGTTGCCAGGACGTTCGCGTGATTGGCATGAAGTCGCCGTGTGAATCGCACAATGTGCCAAACCACTTGTCGGCTGGGTGGCGCCGTCAAGGAAACAACGACATCGGTCGCAATTTCATTCGTTGGCAGGACGTTAAAGCCATAATCAGCCTTAAGATTCGTGGGGAAAATCCCGCTCGTGGGAATCTCCTGAAACCGCTCCCGTGGATACTGACCATGCAGAATCTGCAGCGCTTGTTGTTCGGTCATCCCCAAGCGGACGCCGACGACGTCGGGCATCTTCGCCACTTCGGGCAATTTCAAAGGGTCGACAAGAGCGGCTGCTTCGGCTGCGTTGTCGGCTGGCGGTGTCCATGGCTCCGCCGCACCCGCCGTCTGCCCGTTTGGAGTTCCCGCAGCCGGATGCGTACTCGCAACCTGCTGAGGAGCGGCCTTCGCTGAACCCTGCCGCAATTGCGGCTGCGCCGGAGTCTGCGGGGCCGGTGCGGAATTGGTCGCACCGGTTTGGCTGCTCGTGGATGGTTGAGGCGCTGTGGATGAAGAGCCCGCTTGGCCGGGAGTGTTGGCAGTTGCCGAAGACGACTGCGACGCGGCCGAATTTGCGGCCGCATTCACCGTGGCAGCGGTACTGGCCGCGGAGCTCGCCACGGTTGCCGCATTCTGAACGGCCTTCTTCTTGCCAAAAATCGACTTCAGATTGGAGACGGCGTTGGCTAGGCCATCCGGCGTACCGGCGAAGCTCCCGACTCCCTGCGATACACCGTTTGCCAATCCTTCAAAATGCAGTGGGAACTCACCGTCGAGCATGTGCTGGTTGCCTTCCAGCGTCTTGATCTCGGCCACAGTAATATCGAGAACGTAGTGGAATCCGACGATCTGAGGTGAGCCTTGGAGAACAAGCTCGAACTGCGCTTCGCCCCGCGCGCCAGGACGTACGATCAGCTTCGGGTCGAAGTTGTTGCCCACGACAAGACCGATTCCGCGATACCCGTTCGGGCCGCCTACGGCAGATCGATTGCCGCGATCGTCGGTAGCAAACCCGGAAGCGGTGACGTAACCCAAAACCAGCGGTTGGTCCGTTTTGTTCAGAAAACGAATCGAGGTATCAATGAGCTTGTAACCGTTCACGGTGCTGGTGCGAAAGCTGGTAACCGTGGCGGCGAAATGAGCGGTGTCATAGCAGTAGGATTGTGCTCCGCATGCGGTGGACTGTTGATCGGCCGCAGGCGCTGCCGCTCCGGCGTCAGCCTTTCGCGATATTCCTTCAGGGTCATGGCGGCCTGCTGCTTGGTGAGGTCGAAAGGCCCGACCAGGAAACGGTCGACGTCAAGGTCATGGGCGTCGAACCGTGCGAGTCCGGCAGCTTGCCCAGCGTCCTCACAGACTGCGGCTCAGTCCTGGGATTCTACAGGTTTGTCGACCAGGGGGAACTTGCCTTCAGCGATTTCGACATGAACTTGGCTATAAGCCGTTTCCCGTCCCCAGACAAGGTCTTCCTGTTGGTGAAGCCTTCAGGTTCGGGAGCCGCCCGTGCCTGTTTTTTCTTCTGGAACGATAAGGGACTCAGCTCTGAGCAGGCGGAATTCCCGGTCGTCGAGCGCCAAGGTGGGATAACGCCTTTCGGCTGGCTTGAGAATATTCCCAGACTGCCTCCATCCTCCACGCAGCTGGAGGGGAAGAGTCCGGAATCCTCCAATGATGCTGATGGTTGGAAACGGTCAGAATTACTGCGACGTTTTCGATTAACGGCGATAGTGTGGCTCCGCCGCGCTCCGGCGGGCCTTGCCTCCTGGAAGTATCTTGCAGGATCCCGAACACTGGGATTGAAGCGCGCAATTGCTGGTGCTGTGTTGATCGCGACGGCGGTCTTGTGGGTTTACCGCAGCTCGGACCGCCGGATCATCAATCCGGCTCAGCCCGCCTCGATAAGCCGCCGCCCATAGCCGGCCCGCTGAATCAACAAACAGGTTACGAA